>Ga0209751_10007144_pt1 | contig 10278 bp, 11 predicted proteins | sample RifCSP13_1_FD_184019 | JGI IMG/M metagenome (GOLD analysis project Ga0209751, IMG submission 184019) | Soil microbial communities from Rifle, Colorado - Rifle CSP2_sed 13_1 (SPAdes) (version 2) | ecosystem: Environmental > Terrestrial > Deep subsurface > Rock core/Sediment | place: Rifle...
CCTGATACAAAAAATCCAATATCTGTGTAGGATTTTGAAGAATTGAGAGGATCTTCCATGGACTAATATGGGTTTATTATTCCTTAAAATTAACTTGTTTTTTATTAAGTAATACTTAACAGACCATTATGCTACGGCAACCCTATTCCGGTTTGAAACCGTTGCCAGTTTTTCATCAATCATTTGTTCTAAGGGGATATCAATTGTTGGCGTGATTGTAATGTCACATTTTTGCTGAGAAATGTCAGAAATTTCTTTTAAGATTAGAGCCTTCAGACTCAACAAGTGTTTTGGGATTGGTTTTTTATCTTTGTTGTAGAATTTAATCTGGTTTTTAATTTCCTCTAGTAATTGATACTGTTCAAAAATAATGCCGTCCATGCTCAACACGATACGCTCCTTTTCTGTTATCTGTCTTTTAACAAATTCTATTTTTTCAAATTCTAGAATTTGTTTAGACCATTCATCAAAATAATTACAAACTGTCTTTATGTTGATTCCAGTGCTACCAGCAGTAAAAGTTGCCGACAGACCATGCTCATAATAAGGTCTTAATTTATTTTGAATTCCTATTTGTCCTGATTTGGTTGGTCTTCCATTTTTTCCAGAGCCCATAATAAAAATAGGTCGGAAGTTGTTTATATAATTTTTAAAATCCAGTATTATTCCAGTATTACTGATCTTTTAAAAACTTATTAACATGTGCTTTTTTAGGAAAAAAATTCTCGTGCCATTTATTTCCATTTATTTTTATAAAGGATATTTTTTTAATGACATCACAAAATAAAAAACATGATACTCTGATGCCCAAAAAAAAGTTCTCAAAGATCCAATTTTACTTGACAAAAAAAATGCTACAACTACAAATAGGTTTGCTAGTTTAATTTAAGGACAAATTGGGACATTTTCTAGGAACAAAATGTCTCATTTTGGGACATTTTTTGGTCCTTTTCATATGATACAATGACCTGAAGCTTGATTCTGTGAAGAATGACAGAAATTTTCTAGTGGATAAGATATCAGCCAAGTTTAATTATCACTCCATTATAGACGCCACAATGAGCAAAAAGGGAACCATGATAGGAATAATTGTAGCCGTTGTTGCAGTAGCTGGAATCTTGACCTACACAAATGTATTTGAGCTTGCCAAGCCAAGCATTGAATCTGGAATAGATACAGCAAAGGATGCTATATCCAAAGTGGAGGGAGAAGATGTTGTCAAAGGAGCCGAAATAGTTTCAGACAAGGTAAAAAACGTAACTGAACAGATCGAAGTAAAAAACCCATTAGAACCATAGAATAATTCAAAAAATAAATTTTCAATACTAGATATATTATCAGGTTTGCAATTGAACATTGACATTTTCATTTTTGGCAGAGGCCGTTTTTATATTAAAAGATCCAATTTGATCTAACTTGTTACATACTCAACAGGATCTTCTCAAAGGTGTCACACTTACAGACATGGTAACAGATATGGTACAGATTGAAAAAGGTGAAATGTCTTTTGGTGCAATCAATCCAAAAACCAACACGATTTATCTAGGCTATAAGAATTTGAATCTCATTTTAGTCGTAGATATGAATACAAAAAAGGCAGTGAAAAAAATTCCATTGTTTAAACCAAAGTTCATCCAAGTCAATCCAGAAACAAATATGGTTTATGTCATTGCCAATGGTACAGTCTCAGTCATTGATGGAGCCACAAATACAAAAATCAAAGAAATAGAAGAATATGCACCATTTGCTAGATTCCTAGCTATTGACCAAGCAAAGAATTTGTTATACGTTACCTATAACAACGCGTCTGACAAGTCAAGGAAAAAAAATCCTATTGACAGAGTAGTTGTGTTTGATGGTTCCACACATTCAAAGATTAATGAAATTATCCATGGATTAAGTGAACCAGAAGGATTAGCAATTGACACTCAATCAAACCTAATCTTTGTTGCCAATTCCAAGATCAATACAGTATCTATAATCGATAGAACATCAAACTCTGTCATAGACCAAATAGAAATCCCACGCGACAAGCTTGGCTGGCTTGGCTCTGGTTATCAAAGGTTAGATAATTTAGTCATGATAAACGAAAAAACAAGAATGCTTTACGTTGTTGGAACAGTTGGTTCATCTGGAGAAGGAGGGGCATATCAGTTTTGTATTTTTGTTATCAATGTCACTGGCAAGCAATTAATTCACAAACTAACTTTGGATAACAACGCGTCAGAAATTTGCTCAAGTGTAATGATTAATCAGCAAAATGCCAATGTTTACGTTCGAAAACCAACAAAAAATGCCATTCTAATAATGGATGATTTTGCAAAAACAACCCTTGCATCTATTGAACTAACAAAGATGGGATTTTTTAAAAAAATTTTTTCTGACAAGGAAGAACCAATAATCCTTAATCCGTCTACAAACAAGGTTTACCAAGCAGATGGACGATTAGGGGTCTTGCTTGAAACAGACGGATAACAGTTTGTAAAGTTTTCCAGAAAGGATATGGTTTTTCTTCTAAAGGAAATATGATCTAGTATTTTAGATTACCAAAAATTTTGGTTCTTCCAATAATTGCAACCATTCCTACCACTGCTGTAATCAGGCCAACTACAACTACAGGAAATTCTGGCACAACCTGAGTCCCACTAATTGATATCTCATGATTTCCAGAACTGTAAGTCATCTCAAGGATATTTCCTTGTTCATCGGTGGTAAAATCTTGGGTCTCTTCACCATCCATCATGACAACAAACGGTCCTTTGAGAACATTTCCCAAGAAGAGGTGTGTTGTACCTTCTTTATCTCCCTCTGCTGTAAATGATATTTTCTTGCTTTCTTCGTCTAGTCCGAATTTGGTAATCGATGATGAGCTTTCCACGAGAACATCAACATTCTTGCCTTCAACTGAGACAGGTACACTTCTTGATTCAAGTTTAGCTGGTTCTTCTGGGGTATCTGGTGCTTTTTCAGGTGTTACTTCAGGCTGAACTTCTACATCCTCCACATTTAGAATGTTCAAAGTAGATACAGAACTATCAAATTTACTAACACTGCTGTCAAACTCTAAAGCTGGAGCCATAAACATTGCACTAATCCAGTGTGTTTCTGTTTGAGCTGCAACCATCTTTACCTTGAACACTTTGCCATCTGCACCAGTGCATGTCATGGTAGATTCTGATGCAGCAGCACCACTAACTGTAATTTGTTTTGTTGTTGGGGAATCACACTCTGAATCTTGTTGGGTAAATTCTGATGGGTCCTTTGGTTGCGCATTGGTTCTTTCTATCATAGCTAGTGTCATGATTTGGGTTGGTTCACCTGATTCCATTCCTCCAGGAGCGACTGTAGCAATTGTTCCTGCAGGGATCTGCATTGCTATTCCTGACCAGCCAAATGGAAATTCGATTTTTACACCTACATCATCGTTTGAATATTTTCCGCTGATTTCTTCCATTTGAGGAATGTTTGGCATTCCTTGTCCAAATGCTGATGCCGACGTCAAAGAGAGTACAGATACCATAAGAAGAGTAAAGTGATGATTTTTCAACAAAAACAAGAATAATTGAAGGTATAAAAATATGATCCCAAAACTGGAAAAAACGGGCAAAGCTTCAGGTTTGTATCTAAGAGAGTCTCTTTATCAGGTCCATTGCCTTGATAGTGAAAGGACTCGCCTGTCTTGAACTCTGATTTAGGTGATGTCTGTTGTGGGAACGTTGAATTTGCAGTTCACGTCTTTCATACAAAACAATGAAACTGGATTAATTTTTTTCTTGTGAAAGGTAAATGATCCAATTGAAAAGAAATGATTGATCCGCATATTGAAAAAAATAATAATTTCACATCATGAAATTTCATTTTAAGAAAAAAACACAATTCATACAAAAAGGAGATCCAAGAAAAGATCGTTATCTACTTTCGATCTAACTTGATAAATCAGACAAATTCATTATAAAGTGAATAATCAGTGACGCTGTTGTCATGAACAATTCCATCCACAGATTTATTAACAAAATAAAAGCTTGTTTTTTTATGGAACAAAGACTAACATGTGCAAATCATGAAGGTGAAGTGGTTCTTAATCAAGTAGGATGGAATCATTTTAACTGTCCAATATGTGGAAGTGATTACTCCATTGGAAGAAAGATAGTACTATTAGATCCAGAGCCTGTATCAAGACCAAAAAGCAAAAAACAGATCCTGAAATAATTCTCAAATCTTTAGATGCAAATATTATTGAATCAATTAAACCTCTTTCAAAAATTCTTCCCTTGCTATACTACAATCTCTTAAAATAACACCAAGCAATCCCACACGAACCTACTTTAGTGGAACGGTAACGTATATCGAGCCATTTGTAATTGTTACATGACTTCCTTTTTGTCTTATGGCTTGAAAACCAAATTTGTTACAAAGAATTTTGATTAATTCTCTTCCTTGTATTGGTGCAAGCCTTTTCAAATCGCAATAGATTCTATGGCTTTCTCTCTTAATACTGATAAATGAAGCTCAAGAGCCTTTAGATAGTTTTTTTTGGCATCTTGCTGATTTTTGCCAGTGCTATAAACACCCAACGCAGAACATGCGATAGAGTAAGAACCGTTGTCTTCTTTGATCAATTTAGTTTTGATATCTCTTATCTTGACAGACATGTGGCAATTAAATATCATCTGTAATTATTTAGGTTTCTTCTTAAGGATTCAACAAATGCTTTAAGAAATCTTCGCTACAAGAACCATCGCTTTCAAATGTTCTTTTTGCTTTAGATCACTCATTGCTTTGATATCTTCTCTGTCTGATTTTCCAACATTACTTGGATAATTGAACACTTTGTCTGTCTTGATAAGGTCTGGTTCTGCCAATATTGTTGGAACCATGGAATCTACAACCTCTTTTGCCTTGACCTCTTCTGCTAACACTTTGTCATAGAATCCGTCATCATGTCTTTCTGATCTTCCAATGTAACTACCATACTGCACAAACTCGTCATTTACTAGCACATCAACTTTGTCCAAGTTGCCAAACGAATCATGTATCATCATGTTTCCATCTGAATCAATTACAATTTGGTTCAACTCTGAATTCTTGTAATAAGGAATCACTGCAAGAGCTGTACTTGATTGTTCAGATGACATGGATTCACCTTGAATTTCAAAGGCACCAAAGACGATAGTGTTCTGGTTGTTTCTGTACTCGTCTTCAGCATTTATCACAAGGTCAGTGATTGGCATCGGATTTTGTGGTGTAAAGACAAATGTCAATATCATATCAGAAGCTGTAAATGTTCTGTGTACTGAAACATCGCCAAAAAATCCAAATGGATCAGAGACTGTTAATTTTTGTCCTTCTTCTTCATACATGAAATATGTATCGGCTTTCTGAGTCTCCATGTAATCAAAGAACATGTTGACTACGACTCGTTTGATTGCAGCAATTCCATTGTTGTCATAGACACTAACTTGGACTCGCTCCTCTGCTCCTGTATACATTATCTGAGTTGGGATGTCATTAGAGTACGATGCTAGTCTTCCAAAAAATCCATCATATTCTATTTCACTAAATGTGGAATGAAAGTCTATTCCGTTTGTTACTGGTGGTGTGATGTCATATGATAGTGCACCATGTGGTACTGCAAATGACATTGTAGTTGCTGACGCTTGATCAGATTCTATAGAAGGGCATTCACCGCTGCAGATGGCAACTACTTTGTATGTATAAGTGGTATTACCATCAAGGCCTGAATCTGTATATTGTGTGGTATTGGCAGCAACTGAATCTATGAGGACAAAACCTTCGTCTTCTGGTCCCATTCTGTAAATATCATAACCTGTCACTTCACCGCAATCTGGAGATATCTCGTTCCATTCAATGTTGATTATAGTCTGAGATATTGCTGTGCCCGTAAGGGTAATAGATTCCTCACTTGGCACGTTTGAGTCATTTTCTGAATTTGACTGATCATTGTTTTCTGAATTTGATTGCTCATCTGATTGCGAGTCTGACTGTTCATTTTCTGACTCGTTGTTTTGTGAATTAGATTCGTTGTCGCTTTGTGATTCTGATTGGGTATTTTCGTCTGAGTTTGATTGTTCATTGTCTGAGTTTGTTTGTTCGTCTTCTTGGTTGATTACACACTCTCCTAGGTAATCTCCATGTTGTTCTATGTGTGCTGGTACTGAACTATCTGCGACTAGTATTGTTACAGGATTTTCTGGATCGCCTTGAGGAAAGTGGCATATTGTTGTTTTGTGTTCATTGTCCTCACTGCCATTGTTTCCTGATTCTGATTGTTCATTGCTTGGGTTTGACTGTTCATTGCTTGAGTTTGGCTGTTCATTGTTTTGTGAATTGTTATTTGAATTCTCGTTTTGTGAATTGTTGGTTGAATTGTTGTTTTGATTATTGGATTGACCATTTCCGTTTCCTGCAGCAAAGGCTTCAGTAATTGCGGATGGGATTACTATCGTTAGTGCACCGGTAACTAGCACTACTGCTAGGATGATACTGAGCAAGTTTGGAATTTGGTGATTTCCAATTTTGGTCCGCATAGTTCTGAAATTGGAAATAAGATATTAAAACCCCCTCTGCCATTTTTGGAAATCACCATTTTTTGAAGCAAAATTTTCCTGAAATTGGCAATCACTATCGTCTCATGATGTGATCTGTCTCATAAGAAATCTCATGCCTGGTTTCATCTCCAAATTGCATCTATCCGTATGGGTCGTCATGTTCTTTTGCCTTGTTATAATATTCTCCAAGGTTGTTCTCATCACAAGTACATGACCCAAGAGTCTTTTTACAGAACTTACAGCGCTCAACCATTTTCATTATTTAAAAATCCAAGATATAAAAATTATTTCCAGCAGAATCATACCATATTCATGACAATGATTGTTATCCCTAATGCAAGATAGGCACTTGTATAGGTTGATTTTACAAAGGCGATGAGATTCTTATTCACCAAATCAGAAAATATTTGCAATTTTTGAGGGATTAGCTTATGATTGTATTCAACAAATAGTAATTGATTGAATCAAAGGTATGTAGTAATTGCTATGCTCGTGTTACTCCTTGGTGTCACATTTTCAGTACATGCACAATATTCACCTGTGGGAAGCATCGATGTCACAGATAGGCTGGATATCGAAGACAAGGCAATGATTACAAAGCGGCTAGCCACGGCTGCACCATGGATTGATTCAGTTGTCTGACACAATAGAGAATCAAAGGACAGCATTGGTAGTAGATAATGACCATGATACCGTGGAGGTTTTTTGTGACCTTTTACAAATACTTGACATCACAGTCATTGGAAGAGCTTATGATGGAAAACAAGCCGTGGAACTTTACCGAAAATTTAAACCTGATCTTGTTATTTTAGATGTTTATATGCCAAGATATGATGGATTTTATGCACTAGAAAGGATTAGAGAAATAAATCCTCGTGCTATAGTAATGATGGTTACAGCAGAATCGATTTCAGAAACCAAAGCAAGGTTACGAAATTTGAACCCGACAATTTTAGTTCACAAGCCTACTGGCACAGAAAAAATACTAGAAATAGTACGTGGTCTGCTTTCTACCGGTAGCACCTCTGACACAAAGTAATTTAAAAATCAAATTGTATCGATTAATCATTTCAGATTTAAAAAAACTCGCAAACAAAGAAAAAGCCAAAGTAATGTCTGGATTTTTCAAGACAGGAAAAGGGCAGTACGGCGAAGGTGAGATATTTCTTGGAATCACAGTACCAGACCAAAGAAGGATTGCCAAAAGGTACCAAGAAGCAAGTTTTGCTGATGTAAAAAAATTACTTGCAGACAAAATACACGAGTGCAAGCTGACAGGATTATTAATCTTGGTAGAAAAATTCGACGAGTCTGAGGAATCACAAAGAAAAAAAATCATTGATCTGTACCTTGATAATATCAAACACGTAAACAACTGGGATCTGGTTGACCTTTCTGCAGACAAGATTCTTGGTGCTTATCTACTAGACAAGGATAAATCGATTCTAAAAAAGATGGCAAGATCAACGAATCTATGGGAACGAAGAATAGCTATTGTTTCTACATTTGCTTTTATCAAACAAAACAAGTTTGATGACACTCTAAAAATTTCAGAGATCTTGATACACGACAATGAGGATCTTATCCACAAAGCGGTAGGATGGATGCTAAGAGAAGTTGGAAAGAGGGACAAGAAAACAGAAATCTCTTTTTTAAAAAAACATTACAAAAACATGCCAAGAACAATGCTAAGATATTCTATTGAAAGATTCAGCGAATCTGAAAAAAAATTCTTTATGGCAAAATAATTATCTGCAAGACATGGTTTTAAAAAAAGAGAATTTGGGACATTTCCTACGAACAAAAGGACATGATTTAGGACATTTTCCTAAATTCTAATTTAAAATTTTAAACACGGATTATTCCATGTTCTACAAGGTACTGAATCCCTTTAACAAAGTCATCATCTGTTATCAGGCCATCTGCCCACCATAATGCATTGTTCTTAACCCAGTCTGGAACATTTATCCTTGCTACATCAGAGGCAGTTGGCGGAAGATTAGGAATCTTCATGATTCCTTCTTTTATCATGTACTCTATTCCCTTTGTAAAGTCAGACTCTCCAATGGAACCGTCTGCAAACCATCTAGCATTGTTTTTAATCCAGCCAGGAATAACAATAGTTTCTCCTTTAACACTAGCAGACAAAGATTTGAGTAGAATCGTTTCAGTATCGACGCCAGCAGTTGAATTTACGTTAAATCCTATTATGGAAACATCAGTGAGAAGAATTTTTGATTCACAATTATCATCATTACACAAAGTGAGCGTTCCTTCTTTGATGTGTTTTCCAGTAGCTACCGCTTCAAAAAGCATTGGAGATGATTTGTCGATTTGTTTGACCAAGGTCCATTTTGGATTATCGGTTTGGACTGCAGGATTTGAAAGACCTGTAATAAAATCAAAGTCACTTTCATTGTACTGGACAGAGTAAAGCTGAATCCACCCACTCTCGCCATTTACAACTGCTTCACCTTCAATTCCATCTAATTTTAAAAAATAATCTGCCTGCGCAGAATATGAATCTAGTACATATGCTGAACCAAAGATAAACAAAATAGAAATTGAAAATATGATTATTTTCTTCATTTAATTCTCTACTGATTACCATTTATTAAACAATAAGATAAATTTTAGGAAAGAGCTTATTAACATCGGTAAATAATTATTTTTGATGTCAAAAATCTTGCTTCTACCGCTTGTATTTACAATTCTAATTGCATTAACAGTTGGAAACGCATTTGCAGCCTCTGATTATTTTCTAAAAATTGAAGGAGTTGAAGGAGAGTCTACTGACGCCAAACACAAGGGTCAAATTGAGATCGATTCGTTTTCCTGGGGTGTCTCAAATTCTGGGTCTATGGCTGCTGGAGGCGGAGGTGGAGGTGGAGCTGGCAAGGCATCTTTCTCTGATTTACACTTTACAAAAACTGTTGACAAGTCATCTCCAAAATTAATGGAAGCTGTTGCTACAGGTGAACATCTCAGGTCAGTCGATCTAGTAGTACGCAAAGCGGGTGGTGAACAACTGGAATATTATAAGGTTACACTCCAAGACGTTCTGATATCTGGATATTCTACTACTGGAAGCTCTGGTGAGGCACCAAGTGAAAGCATATCATTAAATTTTTCAAAAATAGTGTTTGAATACACTCCACAAAACGCAGATGGGACAGCAGCTGCACCACTAAAGACAGGCTATGATTTGGCATTAGCTAAAAAAATCTAGGCTGAAATAAAAAATACAAAGCTAACATCAAGAACCAGAACTAGTTTGCGAAACATTGTTTCTTTTGATTTGGTTTCTGATTGAGAAATTCCATACTAGAGATTAAACAAACTCTTTCTAAACCAAATTTCTTGTAGAAACACCAGTTCTAGATAAAGTCTGCTCATAAAAGATGAGTGGAGATAATATTTGATTAATTGTTTGAAATACCATTGGATAGCTATTGCAGGTCAACACAAGACCATATTTGGAAACATGTACATATCTTACAACCTAAAGAAATTTATAAAAAAGATAATTCAAGCAAGATGATACAAATTGAATAGCAAATTACAATTAAAATTATTTTTTATTATTTCTGTTCTAGTGCTTGGCATGTTTAGCATGGGAGGTACTGTCTCTGCCGATAAGGGCGGAATTCCAAATGAACACGCAAATAAAAACAAATCCGGAAATCAGAGCGATGATGACGATTCTTCA
>Ga0209751_10007147_pt1 | contig 10275 bp, 9 predicted proteins | sample RifCSP13_1_FD_184019 | JGI IMG/M metagenome (GOLD analysis project Ga0209751, IMG submission 184019) | Soil microbial communities from Rifle, Colorado - Rifle CSP2_sed 13_1 (SPAdes) (version 2) | ecosystem: Environmental > Terrestrial > Deep subsurface > Rock core/Sediment | place: Rifle...
GGGCCTCGCGCTGCGCACGGCGCGTCAGGGCTGGGCCGGCCTGCAGTGGGCAGAGGGGATCCCCGGCACCGTGGGGGGAGGCGCTATCTACAACGCGGGCGCATTCGGCGGCTCTTTCGCCGACAAACTGATCGGCGTCAGCGCCGTGAACCCGCACGGCAAGGAGCAGCGCTTCCTCGTTTCGGAGCTGGCCTACATGTACCGCTCGAGCCGTTTCCAGGCTGATCTGGCCGGGTGGGTGGTCTTGGAGGTGGAGCTTCTGCTGCAGCGAGGCGACGTTGCGGACCTGCGCGGGCAGATGGTGAGCTTCCGCGCCCGACGGCAGGCCTCGCAGCCCAAAGAGCCGAGCGCTGGTTCCATCTTCCGCAACCCGAGCCCGGACAGCGCGTTGCCTGCGGCCGGTCGTCTCATCGAGGAGGCTGGGTTCAAAGGAACACGTCGGGGCGATGCCGTGATCTCACCCCGTCACGGCAACTTTATCGTCAATCTAGGACGCGCGAAGGCGGCCGATGTCGCCGCCTTGATCGCCTTGGCGCAAGAGCAGGTGTGGGCGAGGACCGGGATCCGACTCGAGCCGGAGGTGCGGTTCATCGGCGACTGGGAGGGTGAGGCGTGACCGGCCTGCGCGTCGGTCTGATGTTCGGCGGCCGCTCAGAGGAGCACGAGATCTCGCTGCTCTCCGCGCGGTCGGTGGCCCAGGCGCTCGAGGCGGCGGGCCACCAGGTTGTGCCCTTCGGCATCTCCAAGGGTGGCGTCTGGCTCGACCTGCGGCGCAGTCACGCCGCGCTCGATTCGAATGTCAAAGCCCTCCTCACCGCGGAGGATAAGCCCCTCGCGCTCAGCTTGCGCGATGCCTTGACGGCCTTGGCGGACATCGACGTTGCCTTCCCACTGGTGCACGGGCGCACGGGAGAGGACGGCGTCCTGCAGGGCATGCTGGAGATGATCGGCCTGCCGTATGTCGGCTGCGATGTGCTCGCCAGCGCCCTGGGCCTGGACAAGTGGTCGCAGAAGGTCGTCCTGCGTGCATGCGGTCTGCCTACGGCGGACTTCGTCGCCGTCGAGCATCACCGCTGGCGTCAGCAGCCGGAGGTCGTCCAGGACGAGGTCAGGGCGCGCCTCGCGTACCCGTTGTTCGTCAAGCCGGCGCGCGGCGGTAGCAGCGTCGGCATCACCAAGGTGCATGACCTGGAGGGGCTGGCCCTCGGGCTTGAGGAGGCGTTTCGTCTCGATCCGATCGCGCTGGCGGAAGAGGCCATCGATGGCAGGGAGATCGAGTGCAGCGTGCTAGGCAATCACGAGCCCCAGGCGTCCCTCCCCGGCGAGGTCATCCCCGCCCGGGACTTCTACGACTATGAAGCCAAATATCGCGACCCCGCTACCCGCCTCGTGGCACCCACGTCGCTGCCGGCGGCACAGGTGGAGCAGGTGCAGCGGCTCGCCGTAGCAGCGTTCAAGTCCATCCAGGGAGCCGGGATGGCCCGCGTCGATTTCTTCCTGCGGCCCAACGGTGACCTCTACATTAACGAGCTCAACACGATACCAGGCTTCACGGCGGTGAGTATGTACCCGAAGCTCTGGGAGGCGAGCGGCATTCCCTTCCCAGGCCTTGTCGACCGGCTCGTGTCCTTGGCGCTGGAGCGCCACGCGGAGCGATATGCGCGCTTGGCGTAGCAGCCTCGCCACGAGCCCAGCCGGCTTGGTTCCGATCCAGCCGATGGCCAGGTCGAGGCGCCGCTGGCGCCGACGTCTCTTGGCGTTTGGCGCGCTTGCCCTGGTTGGGGCAATGGTGAGCGGAGGCGTCGCGCTTGTTCAGGGGCCCTGGCTGCGCGTTGCCGAGGTGCTTGTGGAAGGTAATGCGACGGTGCCGGCGGTGGTTGTCCAGGACCAAGTGGACGCCCTGGGCCGCGGCATCCTGTTCGTCGATGAGGCGGCAATGGCGCAGCGCGTTGCGGCTCTCCCGCGTGTCGAGAGCGCCACGGTTGCGCGCGTGTTGCCACGTCAGGTGCGGGTGACCGTCTTGGAGCGGCAGCCGTGGGCGGTCTGGAGCCAGGCGGGGAAATCCTATCTGGTCGACTTGGAGGCGTACGTGCTGGCTGCGGTCCTGCCCGCCGGACAGGCGGAAACCGCCTCCCTCTGGCAGATCAAAGGCCTGGACACGACATCGCTGGCCGAGAGTGCGCGGGTGGATCCAGGCGCCCTGCGGCTCGCTCAGCGGCTGACTGAGGCAGTGCCCGCACAGCTTGGGGTGCCGGTCCAAAGCTTCGAGTACACGCAGCGCGCGGGCCTGGTCGTGGTGACGAGCCGCGGGCGTGCGCGTTTCGATACCGAGGACGACTTCGATTACAAGATGGCCGTTTGGCAGGCAGTCCTGGCGCAGGCGGCGCGAGACCGGTTGACGGTCAACCATGTGGACTTGCGGTTTGGGGCACGCCCCTTCTTGCGTTGATGGTGAAAGGAGGCGCTCGTGGCGCGTGACCGCACCTTTGTTGCGTTGGATGTAGGGACGACCAAGATATGCACGCTCGTCGCCGAGCTGCAGGACGACGGCGAGTTGGAGGTTATCGGCCTGGGCGTGGTCCCATCTCGAGGGGTGCGCCGCGGCCAAGTAGTGGATCTCGACGAGGCCACGGAGGCGATTCAGTCGTCGCTGGAGCGGGCCGAACGGAGCAGCGGCACCAAGATCACCTCGGCCTTGGTCTCGGTGACCGGCGGCCAGATCGCCTCGACGAACAGCCACGGCGTAGTCGCCGTCGCTGGCCGCGAGCGCCTGGTCGGTCAGTCGGACGTAAGCCGCGTGCTCGAGGCGGCTCGCACCATCAGCGCGCCCAGCCAGAGCGAGGTTCTGCATGTGGTGCCGCGTGGCTATACCCTGGACGGCCAGGACGGCGTCCGTAACCCACTCGGCATGCACGGCTTTCGGCTGGAAGTTGAGGCGCACATCGTCTTTGCGGCCACTGCCCCTCTCCAGAACCTGACCACCTGTCTGCAGAGGCTGGGCATCCAAGTGGCCGATCTGGTCCTGGCCCCCCTCGCCAGCGCCGAAGCGGTCCTCTCGGAGGAGGAGCGTGAGATGGGTGTGGTCTTGGCCGATATCGGTGGGGGCACGACCGATATCGTCATCTACCAGGATGGCAGCGTCAACTTCTGCAAGGTGTTGGGTATCGGCGGAAACCACGTCACGAATGACCTTGCGCTGTTCCTGCACACGCAGTTTGGCGCTGCTGAGGAGATCAAGAACCGCTACGGGCACGCGCTGCCGCAGATGGTGGCGCAGGAAGACATGGTGTGGGTGGCCGGCTTCGGCAGCGAGGGCGAGCGACCGGTGCTCCAGCGCCGACTGGCCGAGATCGTATACGCTCGCGTGGATGAGATCCTGCAGCTCGTGCAGCAGGAAGTGCAGCGGGCCGGCTTTGCCGGACGCGTCCCGGCGGGCCTTGTCCTCACCGGAGGGAGCGCGAACCTGCGCGGCATCGAGGCGCTGGCGCGAGAAAAGACGGAGGGACCGGCGCGTGTTGGAATCCCTCAGGGGGCCCATGGCCTGGCCGAGAGCCTCGATGACCCTGCCTATGCAACCTCGATCGGCCTGCTGCTCTGGGGGTTGCGCTACGGCGTCTGGGACAGCTATCCGGCCGCGAACGACTGGCTCGCCTGGCCTAGGTTGGCCTGGCGCTGGCTTCGCGACTTGATGCCAGGAGATGGCTGATGCTTGCCTGAGCAGCCGCCCGTCGGAACACGATAGACGCAGGAATCGATGAACATGCGACACAAGGTAAAAACCGCCCGAGAGGGCAGATACAAGGAGTCACCGGCCATCGTCACCAAAGGGGGCGCTATGAATCAAGACCTTGAAAGCTTTGCGACCATCAAAGTGGTCGGAGTCGGCGGGGGCGGCTGCAACGCGGTGAATCGCATGATCGCGGAGAAGATCCGTGGCGTGCAGTTCATGGCGGTGAACACCGATGCTCAGGCGCTGCTCGCTTCCCAGGCCGAACAGCGGATCCGGATCGGCGAGCGGCTCACGAAGGGCCTGGGCGCCGGCGGCGACCCGGAGCGCGGTCTGAAGGCGGCCGAGGAAAGCCGCGAAGAGCTGGCGATGCTCTTCCAGGGCGCCGACATGGTCTTCGTCACGGCAGGCATGGGCGGTGGCACGGGCACCGGCGCCGCCCCGGTCATCGCCGAGCTGGCAAGGGAAGCTGGCGCGCTCACCATCGCCATAGTCACGAAGCCCTTCTCGTTCGAGGGGTTCCGCCGACGCCAGGTGGCCGATGAGGGGATCCGCCGTCTCCAGGAGAAGGTCGATACCCTTATCATCATCCCGAACGACCGCCTTTTGACCGTTGCCGACAAGCGGGTGACGGTCGAGGTGGCCTTCCGTCTCGCGGACGATATCCTGCGCCAGGGCATCCAGGGCATCTCGGAACTCATCACGGTTCCGGGGCTCATCAACCTGGACTTCGCAGATGTTCGCGCCGTCATGAACGAGGCCGGCCCGGCGCTCATGGCTATTGGTCGCGGCAGCGGCGACACTCGTGCCGTGGACGCTGCACAGCATGCCATCGCCAGCCCGCTCTTGGACATCTCCATCGACGGCGCTATGGGCGTGCTCTTCAATGTGACCGGCGGCGCGGACCTGACCCTGCACGAGGTGTTTGACGCGGCCGAGGTGGTCGCCAAGGCGGCTCACCCAGAGGCGAATATCATCTACGGCATGGTCATCGACCCCAAGATGGAGCAGGAGGTAAAGATTACGGTCATTGCCACCGGCTTTGGCCAGATGTCCAGGCAGCCGGCCATGGTTCCTCTCGACGACCGCATCGGCCGTCCCGCCTTCCCACTTCCCACGATAGACGCGCAGGACGACTGGGACATCCCGCCCTTCCTGCGGCGTAACCTGGGGAGGTAACCGAATAGCGTACTCGATTGGCTGGTCCGTTCACGCCAGTCCTTGGCCCGAAAGGCTGGCTATCAGGCGCCGCCACGACCAGCGCGCAGCGCCCCACAACCATATAAGCAGCGGAGGGTGATGTGAACTTACTGCCTCTCCTTGGTTTGGCCGTGGGTTTTCTGACGGGGCGCGATTGGGCGCTGCTGGTGACTGCGTTAGCAGGAGTCATCGGGTTCGGCCTTGTCGCGATCCTGACCGAGGAAATCAGCGGATGGGCGGACCTTTACGTCTGGGGAGACATTGTCCTGTCGCTGGCCCTCACTTGGGTGGGCGTGAGAGTTCACAGGCGGTTTTTCCGCAAGGCACGTACATCCTCTTGAGGTCGCAGCTCCGAGCAACAAACCTACCAGATTGCCGACCTCGCCTTTGCGCTGCGGCAGGACGACTGACATTCCGCTCTTCCTGCGGCGAACTTGAGGCGATAGAGGCGGCGGCGCCTGTAGGGTTGACAGCGCGCGGGGCTGCCTTTAGACTCGCTTCGATTGGAGTGAAGGACATGGGGTTCAAGTCGGTCTCAGAGTAACCGTTCTTTCGCCGCCCACCGGCGGCCTCGGGCCGTGCAGTCGTCCTCGGCGACTCGGGCTTGGGGCCGCCAGTTCTGTGTAAAGGAGAGCAGTGGCCCAGCCACTGGTTGCCCAATTAGAGAGCCTCCAGAAAGAGGCGCTGGCCGCCCTCGCCGCAGTCGCTGACGAGGGAGCGCTGGAGGAGTGGCGGGTCAACTACCTCGGCCGGCGTGGCCCGCTGAACACCGCGTTGCGTTCCATTGGTGATCTGCCGGTCGAGGAGCGTCCAGCGGTCGGCGCTCGGGGCAACGAGGTACGCCGTCTCCTGGAGGAGCGCTTCGACGAGCGTGCCCAGAAAGTCCGAGAGGACGCCATGCAGCGCGCGCTGGTGGAAGGCGCCATCGACGTCACGCTGCCCGGTAGGACGCCGCCCGTCGGTCGTCTTCACCCCACTACGCGCATGCTTCGGGAGATCTGTGGGGCGCTTGTCAGCATGGGCTTTCAGGTCGTGGAAGGGCCCGAGGTGGAAACCGACTACTACAACTTCGAGGCGCTGAACATGCCGCCGGAGCATCCCGCTCGGGATATGTGGGACACGCTCTGGCTGGAGCCAGAGCAGGGCGTGCTCCTACGGACCCACACCTCGCCGGTGCAGGTCCGCGTGTTGGAGCGCATGCAGCCGCCCATTCGCATCATCGCTCCCGGCCGCGTCTACCGCTACGAGGCTACGGATGCGACCCATGAGGCGATCTTCTACCAGGTCGAGGGGCTCGTCGTGGATGAGGGTGTTACATTCGCCCAGCTGAAAGGCACGCTCGCGACCTTGCTGCGCCGTCTGTTTGGTGCGGAGCGCCGGGTCGACTTCCGCGGCTCCTACTTCCCCTTCGTCGAGCCGGGCATCGAGGTCGCCATCGACTGTTTCCGCTGCAACGGCGCCGGCTGCCGCACCTGCGGCGAGTCCGGCTGGCTGGAGGTCCTGGGGGCGGGCATGGTCCATCCTAAGGTGCTCGCCAACACGGGCCACGACCCCAAGCGCTACACGGGCTACGCCTTCGGTCTCGGCGTGGAGCGTCTGGCGATGCTCAAGTACGGCATCGAGGACATCCGGCTCTTCTACAGCAACGACCTTCGCTTCCTGAAGCAGTTCTAAAGGCTGAGGGGTGGGACTCGTCACGCTTCCGGTACACAGATCGCCCCGCGGCGCTCGCTACGTCGTAGCGGCGCAGCATGCTGCGCCGCTACGACTACTACGGGCTGTCTAAAGGACTCCTATGCGCGTCTCGCTACGCTGGCTCCGCGACTACGTGCAGACCGACATGGCTCCCGACGAGCTGGCCCGTCGGCTGACTGAGGCAGGCCTGGAGGTCTCAGACATCGAAGAGATGGGCCGCGACTGGGACGGCATCTTTGTCGCCCACGTCGTGTCCGTTGAGCCGCATCCCAGAGCCGATCGCCTTCTCGTGGCGCGCGCCGAGGCCGGTGACCGGCGCTTCACTCTGGTCACGGGCGCGCCGAATATCACGGCCGGGGTGAAGGTGCCGCTGGCCGTGCCGGGGGCGCATGTGCACGATCCGGAGACGGGCGAGCCGGTGACCGTCGCCCAGAGGGCCCTGCGCGGCGTCACCTCCGAGGCCGTGCTCTGCTCTGAAAGCGAGTTGGGCATCTCCGACGATCATACGGGCATCATGCTGCTGCCCGACGACGCGCCGGTCGGCGCGCCGCTGGCCGACTACCTGGGCGACACCTTCCTCGACTGCGAGGTGACGCCCAATCGTCCCGACTGGCTCTCGATGCTGGGGATCGCCTGGGAAGTCGGCGCGGTCAGCGGCCAGCGCGTGAACCCCCCCGACATTTCGTACCCGGAGGCGGGTCGACCTATAGCCGACGAGGTGTCGGTCGAGATAGCCGACCCCGACCTGGGACTCCGCTACGCAGCGGCCCTGGTGCGGGGCGTCACCGTCGCGCCCTCGCCATATTGGCTCCAGCAGCGGTTGCTGGCGGCCGGCATGCGGCCTATCAACAACGTCGTGGATGTCACGAACTACGTGATGCTGGAGTACGGTCAACCGCTCCACGCCTTCGACGTGAGCACTTTGCGCGGTCGACGCATCATTGTGCGGCGGGCGCGACAGGGCGAGGTGATGCGCTCGCTCGATGGGATGGAGCGACAGCTCACTACTGACACGCTGGTCATCGCCGACGCAGAGCGCGCGGTGGCCATCGCCGGCGTGATGGGTGGCATGGACACTGAGGTGACGCCCGTGAGCCGCGACATCCTCCTTGAGTCAGCAGCGTTCCTCGGCGCCTCCATCCGGCGCACGGCCCGCCGCTTGGGTCTTCGGACAGAGGCGTCGCTCCGCTTCGAGCGCAACCTCAGCCCCGAGTTGCCCATACCTGCGCTATGCCGGGCCGCCCAGTTGCTGGCGATGCTTGCCGGGGGCGCGGTGGCCCCGGGCCTGATCGATGTCTATCCAGCGCGGCGCCCCATCGTCAGCCTGAGCCTCACCTCTGAAGCGACGCGGCAACTCCTGGGCGTCGAGATACCGCTGCAACGCACCGCCACCACCCTGGCCAACCTGGGCTTTGTCGTGCAAATGCAACGCGAGTCGGTGCAGGTCACGGTCCCGTTCTGGCGCTCGGATATCGCCGAACAGGCGGATCTCATCGAGGAGGTCGCCCGGATTGAAGGCTACTCCGGCCTTCCCGAGTCGCTCGCTGTCGGTCGGCTCTCGCCGCTGCCCGCCGGCGACCTTTGGTCGTTCAAGGACCGCCTGCGCGATCTTTTGGCCGCCGCCGGGCTTCAAGAGGTCATCACGTATTCCCTGGTCTCTCACCGTGAAGCCGAGGAAGGCCTCGGCGAGAGCGCCCTGCTGCGAACGGTGAATCCGCTGAGCCCTGATCGAGAATACCTGCGCACTAGCCTGCGTCCGGGCGTCTTCCGGGTCCTGGCCTCCAATCAGCGACGAGACCCGGACGAGGGGTTGCGCCTCTTCGAGCTGGGCCGCGTCTACCGGCCGCAAGAGGGTCCGCTACCACAGGAACGCGAAATGGCGGTGGGCGTCCTCTCAGGCCCGAGGGCCGCTCGTTCCTGGCCTCGCGATGCGTCGCCGCTGGATTTCTACGACGCTAAAGGTGCCCTGGAGGCATTGGCGGCCGGCCTCGGCGTCGCGTTTGACCTGACAGCTCAGGAAGGCCCTGGGCTGCGGCCCGGCCGCGCGGCCCGATTGTCGGTGGGCGCCATCGAAGTAGGCTGGCTCGGAGAGCTGCACCCTCGGGCGGCGGAGGAGCACGACCTCACGCAGTATCCGGCGGTGCTCCTTGAGCTGGATGTCGAGGCGCTGGCCTCGATTCACACCAGCGTCCGCGTGAAACCCCTGCCCCGCTATCCGGGCGCGAGCCGTGATCTTGCCGTGGTCGTGGATGACGCCGGGCCATCGGCCGAGATCGAGGCGCTTCTGCGCCAAGGCCCACTCGTCGCCGATGTCGGACTGTTCGACGTCTATACCGGGCCGCCGGTGCCGCCGGGCAAGAGGTCCTTGGCCTACCGGTTGCTATTCCAGGCTCCGGACCGCACGCTCACCGACGAGGAAGTCGAGGCTGCGCGGGCTGAGCTGGTCGACCGATTGCATATCTCGCTCGGCGCGATACTGCGGGAATGACCGCCGCGGCCCGACTGCCGATGAGCGGTAGGCTGGGCCTTCAGCCCAGGCGTCAAGCTCTCGGTGCCGTGCCCCATTTGGCTTCTGACACGCGAAGGGTCCCAGCGATCCTCGCCTCGACAGCCCACAGACGGTATGCTAGCCTAGGCATGTGAGGAACGGGTACCCAACGCGAGGAGGCGATTATGCTTGGCTTGAGGCCGACAGAGCTGCTCATCATTGTATTCATCCTGTTGCTCCTGTTCGGCGCCAGCAGGCTGCCGGAGCTCGCTTCATCGGTCGGTAAGGCGATGAAGGACTTCCGCAAGGCGGTCAGCGCGCCCGACGAGCCGCCTGCGCCTTCTGTGAGTGCGAGCGAAGTCGAAAAGAAGAGCCCCACGAATAGCCAGTCGTAGCATTGACGCGCTGAAAGGCGCTGCCTATACTGCCCTGCGGCAATCGAGTTTGTTACAGGAGGCACAACGTTGAAGAAGGTCCTTGCTGCGGCCCTGCTGACTGTCGCCCTGGCGGCCTGTGGTGGAGGTGGTGGAAGTGGCGCTTCCTCATCGGGTGGCAGTGCTGCCAACGGCAAGACCGTCTTCACCGGCACTGGCGGTTGTATCGTCTGCCACGCCGTGCAAGGCGTCTCGACGGGGACCATCGGTCCTGAGTTGAGCAAGATCGCCACGGTTGCGGCGACGCGGAAACCCGGTATGGACGCCGAAGCGTACATTCGAGAGTCACTCACAAGCCCGAGTGCTTACGTGGTCTCAGGGTTCCCTGACGGTCAGATGCCGGCGGATTTGGGCACTCGCCTAAGCAAGGCGCAGCTGGACGACCTAGTCGCCTACTTACTGTCGCTCAAATAGCGTAGAGCTCCCAAGCCAGACGGGCTGTCGCCAGCAGCGACAGCCCGTTGTCATCAGAGGAACTCGTGGCACGCCGACGGCGACCAGCAGACAGCCGCTCTCCCTCGCCAACCACACTCGTCTGGCTGGGCGTGGCCGTTGGCTTCGTCATTCTCTCCCTTGTCGCTCTACTGCCCAAGCCCACGCCGGATGCCGCATCCACGACTGCGTCGCCCAGCACGGTCGGCCCATTGGTGGGAGATCACTGGCATGCGATCCTGACGATCAGCATCTGCGGAGAGGTGCAGCCGCCGCTGGCCGCGACCCCCGGTGACGTG
>Ga0209751_10007150_pt1 | contig 10274 bp, 7 predicted proteins | sample RifCSP13_1_FD_184019 | JGI IMG/M metagenome (GOLD analysis project Ga0209751, IMG submission 184019) | Soil microbial communities from Rifle, Colorado - Rifle CSP2_sed 13_1 (SPAdes) (version 2) | ecosystem: Environmental > Terrestrial > Deep subsurface > Rock core/Sediment | place: Rifle...
CGACATCCGGAGGGCCGAGCGCGCCCTCGGTGACGCGTTCCGGGACCACGGCGCCGTGGAGCGGGAGGACTGGTTCCGGATCGCAGCGGGCGCCGAGGCCTTCGTCCTCCCCTCGCATCTGGAAGGGCTCCCCATGGCCCTCCTCGAGGCGATGGCGTTCTCCCTCGGGATCATCGCGACGCCGGTGGGCGGCGTCCCCGAGGCCGTGGGGCCCGCCGAGGCCCTTCTCGTACCGCCGCGGGATCCCGGCGCGATCGACCACGCGATGGCCTCGTTCCTGGACGACCCCGAGGGCTGCCGCGCCTTGGGCCGCGCCGCGCGCCTCCGCGTCGAGCACGGCTTCACGATGGAGCGATGCGCCCGGCGATACGAGGAGATCTACCGCGGCGTCCTAGAGGGATGAGTAGAGCCGGCCGTAGTCCACCCCGAACCGCTCCAGGGAGTGACGCTCCTCGGCGCGGGCCCGGGCGCCGCGGGACAGGCGCTCCCGGAGCGCGGAGTCGCGGACGAGCCGCCGGATCGCCGACGCGAGCGCCTCCGGATCCTCCGGGGGGACGAGGAGGCCCGCGACGCCGTCGGGGACGAGGAACGGGAGGCCCCCCGTGTCCGAGGCGATCACGGGGCGCCCGAGGGCCATCGCCTCGACGGCGGCCATCGGCGCCGGTTCGGGCCACACGGACGGGACGACGAACTCGTCGCAGGCCGCGAGGAGGCGTTCGAGGTCCTCCCGCGGGACTTCGCCGAGAATCCGGAACCGGCCGGAGGCGGGGCCGGCCAGCTCCTGCAGCTGCGAAGGATAGGCCAGGTCTTCGGGCCTCAGGCCGGGAGGCCCCGCCACCGCGAAGTGCACGCCGTCCGCCCCGGAGAGGGCCGCGGCGCGCGCGAGCACGTGCACGCCCTTCTCCCGCACCACGCGTCCCGCGAAGAGGGCGAGGTTCGCGGTCGGGGGAATCCCGAAGCGGGCCTCCAGCCACCGGCGGGCGGCCTCCCGGTCCGGCGCGGGCGGGATTGCCACGGCCCCGGGGAGGATAGCCTCGCGCTCGTTCCACGCTTCCGTCGACGCGCGGTACTGCTCGCGCAGCGCGGGGGAGACGAAGACGAGGGCGTCGAGACGGGGACTGAGCCACTCGTGGGTGCGGGAGCGGCTCCCCAGCGGGGAGTGGACGGTGTGGACCGCGCGGGCCCCCACGACCGAGCCCAGGTACGCCGCGAAGAGGCAGAAATTCGCGCTCTGGGAGTGGACGAGGACCTTTCGTCCCCTGAGCCGGTGGCCCGCGGCGGCGAGGAACACGATTCCCGCGAAGAAGCCATGGAGGAAGACGCGGAAGAGCCGCCGCCGGTGGGCCGCCTCGTGGAGGACGAGGAGCGTCGGGTACGCGAGGATGCGGACGTCAGCCCGACGTCGTGCGGCGTCGGCGAGGGCGGTGACGTAGGACGTAATCCCGCCGATCACGGGAGCGTACACGTTCGTGACGAGGAGCAGGACCGGGGCCGGGCCCCCGCTGGCCTCGTCCCCCTGGCGCCAGTCCTCCGGGAGCGCGAGGGACCGGAGCTCCTCCCCGAAGGTCGTCAGTTCGTGCCGCTCCCGCAGCCCCGCGAGGAAGGCGTCCAGCCGCGCGGGGTCGGGGGAGCAGGCCTCCCGCATCCAGCCGGGCGCGCTTCCGCCCGGAGGCTCCAGGAGCTCCCAGGGGTGGATAAGGAACACGCAGGGATCGCCGGCGGAGCGCGCGACGGCCTCGAAAGTGGCCTCCGCGCCGCGCGCATGGAGGAACCCGAGCCCGATGGGGCCTCCCGAGGCGCCCGGGTTCTCCGTGACGGGGAACTCTACGAGCGCGCTCGGCCCCGGGCGCGACGGGTCGGCGCGAGAGGGGCGGTAGGGGTCGCGGGGGGCGGCGAGGTGATCGAGGATCCGCCACGTGCGCTTGCGGCGCACGACGCGTCCCGGGAGGACGGAGGAGTCGTACGCGTACCCGAGCCGCTCCAGGGCCCGGATCGTGCCGCCGTCGGTGGAGAAGTTCGGGGCGCGGAAACCCGAGGGGCGGACGCCCGTGCACCGCTCCAGGGCCTCCGTGGCCCGGCGCACAGTGTCGTACTGCCATCGCGGCGGCTTCGCGGAGAGGTAAGGGACGTCGTGGCTCTCGCCGTGACAGCCCAGGCGGTGGCCGCGGCGGAGGATCTCCCGCAGGGCCTGGGGGTGACTCACGGCGAGGTCCGCGGTGGCGAAGAACTCCGCGACGATCCCATGCCGCTCGAACAGGTCCAGGAGCTTCGGCAGGGCCTCCTCGACCCCGCGGTACGAGCCACGCTCTACAGGGTAGTCCTTCTCGAGGTCCACGCTGACGACGACGCGTTTCCGGACGCCGAGGCCGTATAGGGGGAGGAAGCGTCGGGCGGAGGCCGCCCACGAGAGGAGGTCCGCCGCATCTTCCCGGGCGCGGGTCCCGAGGTGCGAGGCGCGCTCGGGGTCCTTGAGGAGCTCCAGGAGGCGACGGGCGATCTCCGCGGCATCGCCGGAAACGAGGACCCCGTTCTCCCCGTCCCGGATCACCTCCGGGATGCCCCCGACGGACGTCGCGACGATCGGCCGCCCCAAGGCCATGGCCTCGAGGACGGCGAGGGGGAGCCCCTCCTGGAAGGAGATGTGCGCGACGACATCCGCCGCGGCGAGGAGGAAGGAGGGCTCGGGAATCTCCCCGAGGAAGCGTGCCCCTCCGGGTAGGGTGCGCTCGGCGAACGCCTCGAGCCTAGGGCGCTGGGCCCCCTCGCCGGCGACGGCCACGACGGCCTCCGGGTGGCTGCGCCGCACGATGGCCATGGCCTCGAGGAGGCGCTCGACACCGCGGCCCTTGCGTTCGTAGGCCAGGGGGCCGACGAACACGACGAGGGGCCGGGCCCCCGCGATCCCGGCCTCTCGGAGGAAGGCCGCCACGCGCCCGGGCTCCGGCGGCGGCATGGAGACCCCAGGGGGGGTCACGCGCGTGCGCGACCGTGGGCGGAAGGTCCGGAGCGTGCGGGAGAGGAGGTCCTGGCTCACCGCGGTGACGTAGTCCGCCCGGGAGAGGAGACGCCTCAGGTACAGCCGTTCGAGTCGGGATTTCGGGGCCAGTTCGGTGTGGACCGTGAAGACCACGCGGACCGCGGGATGACGGCGGCGGTAGCGGAGGGCCGCCCGCAACGTGTACCAGTGGCCGTGCGCGTGGACCACGTCGGGGCCCCAGGCCTCGAGCTCCCGGACGGCCGCGGGGATGAAGTCGCGGGCACCGCCGCCGAGCACGGTGGCGCCCTCGGGGCCTCCCTGCCGGGCGAAGACCCGGACCTCCAGGGCGGCGGACCGCCGGAGCTCCTCGCTGAGGCCCGCGACGAAGGTCGTCACCCCACCCCGCGTGGGGAACCAGTACGGGGTGAGCATCGCGACCTTCATCGGTTCGCTGCGGTACGCGGACGCCCCGTATTTGGACTTTCTCCCGTGACTCGCGGCGCAGCGAAACCCATTAACGGGGAACGCATCCTCGCCGCGTGGTCGTCCGGCGGTTCTTCGAGGATCGGCACCGGCGCTTCGGGGCGACGCGGGAGGCGCTCGACTGGAGCGCCCATGGCCAGCTGCGGCGCTTCGAGGTCCTCGGCGAGGTCGCGGACTTCTCCGGCCGCAGCGTCCTCGACGTGGGCTCGGGCCTCGGGGACTTCCTCGCCTTCCTCGCGCCGAGGTCCCACGACGTCCGGTACACGGGCTACGACATCGTGGAGGCCTTCGTCGACCACGCGCGGTCGCGGTTCCCCGATGCGGCGTTCCAGGTCCGGGATGTGCTGCGGGAGGGCATCGCGGGGGAGTTCGACCTCGTCGTGAGCTCGGGCCTGCACAACGTGGAGAACGGGGGGAACGAGGAGGAGATGGCGTCCTTCCTGAGGAAGGCCTGGGACGCCGCGAAGGTCGCCGTCGCGGTGAACATGCTCAGCGCGCGCGCGGACAAGCAGAGCGAGGGCCGGCACTACTACGACCCCGGGCGCCTGCTCCACCTCGCCCTCGGGCTCACCCGGTACGCCGTCCTCCGTCACGACTATCTGCCCCATGACCTCACCCTCTACCTCTACCGGGAGCCTCGATGATCGTTGCGGTCCACCAGCCGAACTACCTGCCCTACCTGGGGTTCTTCCACAAGATGCGCCGCGCCGACGTCCTCGTGCTCTACGACACCGCGCAGTTCGTGAAGAACGAGTTCCACAACCGGAACCGGATCAAGACCCCGGCGGGCGCGGGATGGCTCACGGTGCCGGTGCGGCGCCAGGCCTTCGCGCCGCTGAAGGACGTCGAGATCGCGAACGAGCGCCGCTGGGCGGAGAGCCACCTCCGCACGATCGAGGCGAACTACCGCCGCGCGCCCCATTTCGAGACGTACTTCGGTGAGCTGAGCGGTATCCTCCGGCGCCCCTGGTCGCGCCTCGCCGACCTGAACGCGGCCCTGATCGACCAGGCGGCGCGCTGGCTCTCCATCGGGACGCGGGTGGTCCGTGCCTCGGCCCTGCCCATGCCCCCAACGGAGGACCCGACGGGGAGGCTCGTCCACCTCACGCGGGCCGTCGGCGGGAGCCGCTACCTCTCGGGGGCGGGCGGGCACGGCTATCTCGAGGAGAGCCAGTTCACGGACGTCCGCCTGGAGTACGACGCCTTCGAGGCGCGCGCGTACCCGCAGCTCTTCGGCCCCTTCCTGCCCGACCTCTCCTTCGTGGACGCGCTCCTGAACCGGGGGGAGGCCGCGGCGGCCCTCTTGGCATAGTCCTCAGCGGAAGGCCTTCTGCGGATAGACGAGCCAGAGGGTCTCGATCCCCGAGTCGAAGAGCTTGTACCGGGCGTCGTGGCGCACGTTCAGGGAGTCGACGTAGCCCTGCTTCACGGACACCGCGAACGTGGAGGGATACCGGTTGTCATACGCGGTGAAGTTCAGGTCGAGGTACTCCGCCTCCAGGTAGTAGGCGAGGTCGTAGCGCTCGCGATCCGTCGTCCGCGCGCCGCCGTACGTCCGATCTTGGAGGAGGAGGGCCCAGTCCTGCTCGGCCTGGATCCCGTAGAGGAGGAAGGGCGAGTCGCTCTCGATGGTCAGGTTCTGGAGGGGGATGCGGACCGTCTGGTTCACGACGTCCTGCCCGGAGTAGAAGCCGAAGGCGAGGAGCTCCGGGCTCTGGAACGTCGTCCCGGCACCGCCGACCGGGAGGTAGGGCTTGCTCGAGAACGCGGCGACGTGGACGCCGATGAGGCCGTCGTTCGCGAGCGTCGTCGCGTCCCCGGGGAGGTGGCGGACGTAGACCCCCATCACGTACGTGTCGTCCGCAATGAAGGACACCTGCCCGAGCTCCCAGTCGCGGGCGTAGAGCGAGGTCCCCGTGACGAGGACCAGGGCCGTGACGAGGGCGACGGCGGCGGCCTTCGGCCGCGAAGCGAGCGCGCGGACGAGGAGGAGGATCCCGAGCCCGCCGAAGAGGGCGATGAACGGGGTGATGTAGAAACCCGTGTACCGCCGGAGGAAGAGCGTCGGCACCATGGCGAGGAGGATGAGCAGGACGAGGACCTCGGGCAGCCCCTTGTTCCTCAGGAACGGGAGGTAGGCGACGCCGACGAGGGCGAGCGGGAGGGCGAGCCCGACGCTGCGCCCGATGCTCCCGCCGAGAGCGATCAGCTGTTCCGCGGTGCTCTGCCCCGAGGTCAGCCGCGACGTCTGGTACTCCTCGAGCACGTCCGTGCCGAAGAGGATGCCGGCGGCGATGACGGCGATCACCGCCAGGGAGAGGACGGAGGCGTACTTGCGGAGCGTCGGGTTCAGCATGAGGCGCGGGGACCGGAGGCGGAGGACGCGGAGGACGAGGACGATGATGTACGTGAGGACGAAGGCGACGAGGATGAGGACGAGCAGGACGGCGAGGCGGTGCGTCGTCGCCGCGAGCCCGAGCATGAGGACGGTGAGCGCGACGTACGTCTTCGTGGTCGTGCGGTAGGCGCTCAGGAGGCCCCAAACGAACACCGGGAGGAGGAACATGAAGAGCCCGCGGGTCGAGCCCGTCCACATCGTGAAGGTGAGGAAGCGCGGGGCGAGGCTGAAGCAGAAGGCGACGCCCAGGGCGAAGATGTCGTCGCGGCGCAGCGCGCGCGCCATCATGAAGGAGAGGGGGACGCTCGCGGCGCCGAGGACGAAGGAGGTGAGGAGGATGACGGCCTCGATGGAGAAGCCCGACATCTCGGAGGACGCCGCGTAGAGGAAGGGGCCGACGCTCGGGTAGGAGAGCGGGTAGAGGCCGAAGAAGGAGAGGGGGTTCAGGACCCACTTCGCCTGGCCCTGGCTGCTGATGGACTCGGCGAGCGTGTGGATGAAGAAGGAGTCCACGCCGGTCTCGTGGGGGAACGGCGGGTAGCGCATGGCGAGGTTGAGGAACACGAGGGCGCAGAGGGCCGCGAGGACGACGCGCCGGCTCAGCTTCGTGCGGGCTCGCCCCCCTTCTCCGCGATCACGATGAGGTGCGCCGCGAGGTTCGGGCGCAGGCCCAGCGCGAGCGCGACGAACGCGTTCTTCCGATAGTCCTGCCAGTACTCCTCCACGGGGCGGAACCCGTGGCGGGCGAGCAGCTGCTCGAGGGTGACGAAGTCGTACCAGCACGTGTGCTCGGGGTTCACCCCGGGCTCGCGGCCGAGCCAGTACTTCACGGTGTTGTTCAGGGAGAAGGCGTTCGGGGTCACGAGGCACAGCCGCCCGTCGTCACGCAGATGCTCGCGCGCGCGGTCGAGGAAGGCCCCCGGGTTCGCGAGGTGCTCAATCAGGTCGGAGGCGACGACCACGTCGAACTGACGGCCGAGGGACATCGTCTCCACGCTCCCATGGACGAGGTTGAGGCCCATCCGCTGCCTCTTCTCCACCTCTTCCTTCCAGATGTCAATCCCCAGGCAGTATTTGGCGGTTCGGGCGATGTTCGCGTGGCTGGTGCTCTCGAAGTCCTGGGCCGACTCGATCTCCCCGCCGACGCAGCCGCAGTCGAGGACGTCCTTCCCCGCGCAGAGCTCGAGGATGCGGGGGAACTTGCCCGGCTGGAGCGGCCGCGCGCGGACCCGGGCCCCGCGGAGGCGCATCAACTCGCCCCCCGTGCGGCGTCCGCGTACACCGCCGCGATCTCGCGGGCGAGCACCGGCCAGGCCCACCGAGCCGTGCTTGCAGCGATGGCGGCGCGATCCCAGCGCGTCTCCAATGCGCCTCCAACCCCCTCGGCGAGCGCGACGTCGTCCCCCGGTTCCACGAGGACGCCCGAGGCCGCGTCGAGGACCTCGGGGATGCCGCCGACCCGCGTGGCCACCGCAGGCGTCCCGCAGGCGAGGGCCTCGACCAGGGCCGCGGGGTTCCCCTCGTCGCGGCTGCCGATCACGAGGAGGTCTGCGGCCCGCAGGTACTCCGCGACGCGGGGGTGGGGGACCTCGCCGACGAAGCGCACGCGGTCTCGGAGGCCCAACCGGGCGGTCAGGGCGCGCAGCTCCGGGAGGAGCGGGCCGCGCCCGACGAACGCGAGGTGCACGGGGCTCCGCATGCGCGCCACGGCTTTGAGGGTGATGTCGGGTCCCTTCACGGAGGTGAGGTGCCCGACGCTGACCAGCAGGGGGACGCCCTCCGGGAGGCCGAGCCCCTTCCTGGCCTCGGTCGCGTCACCCGGATGGAACAGGTCCGGGTCGAAGCCGTTCGGGATCACGCGGACGGGGCGCTCGACCCCCAGCTTCCGGAGGACCTCCGCGTTGCGCTCGGACACGGTGATCACCGCCGCGCACTCCCGCAGGACGTCCGTGACCGCGCGCCGCCACGCGGTGTTCCGGAACGGGAGGTCGTACACGTCGAACCCGTGGGCGGTGACGACGCAGGGGACGCCCTCGGCTTGGGCTGCGCGGACGGCCACGGCCCCGGCGGCGTAAAGGAAATGGGCGTGGACGAGGTCGAAGCGCACGCGACGCAAGGCCTTCCGCACGGTCCCAACGGCGCGGCTCCAGGGGAACAGGGGGGCCGGCCACCGCGCGGCGAGGAAGACGCTGCGGTGGACGCGGACGGGGATGCGGAGGTCCCGGCCGCTTCCTGCGACGGAGGTCGAGAGGGGATCGAACGGGGACCACCGGGACCGGAGCACGAGGGCCTCCGCCCCGTCGAGTTGCGGCAGGACCGCGGCAAGCTGGTCGCGGATGAACGTCTGGAGGTGGGGGGCGACGACAAGGACCTTCACCGCCGTCCCGCTCCCGACCTCGAAGGGGCCTTGGCGTACAGCACGAGCAGGCGGGCCTCCATGCGCTCCCAGGAGAGGTCCGCGGCGATGGCGGCGGCGCGCACGACCCGAACGTCCACGTCCGGCCCGCCGCGCAGGACCTCGGCGATCTTCGCCGCGAGGTCGCCCGCGTCCCCGGGCTCGTAGAACAGGGCGGCGCCGTCGAAGAGCGCTCGGAGCGCGCGCAGGTCCGGCAGGACCAGGGGGCGCCGGACGAGGGCGTACTCGAACACCTTGTTCGGCACGGCCACCTCGGTGAGCGGGTTCCGCTCGTAGGTGACGACGCCGACCGCGCTTGCGGCGAGCTCCCCGAGCACGCGCTCCGGAGGGAGGTATCCGGGGAACCGCACGCGATCGGAGATTCTCACTTGTGCCGCGAGGGCGCGAAGTTCCTCCAGGTACGAGTCGTCTCCGCGGCCGTAGAACGTCGCGGTGAGGGCCGGCCCCGGCACCGCGGCGAGCGCCCGGAGGTACGTGAGGAGGTCCCTCTCGCGGTTCAGGCCCCCGGCGTACACGAGGCCGTCCACCGGCCTGGGGGAGGGGGCGGACCAGGAGGGGGAGTTGTAGAGGACGGTGACCTTCCCGCGCGGCACGCCGCGCGCCTCCAGGAGCCCCCGGACGTGCTCGTTCACGGTGACCACGTCGTCGGCGACCCCGCAGGAGAGGCGCTCCAGGGCCGCCGCGATCCGCACCAACGGGGCACCCATCGGGAGGCGGAACCGAGCGGCGACGAGCTCGGGCATCGCCTCGTGGAGGTCGAGGACGACGCGCACGCCGCGGAGCTTCCACGGGACGGCGACGAGGGCGAGGAAGTCGGGGAGGGAGTGGACATGGACGATGCGGAGCCCGGCCTCGCGGCGCAGGCGCCGGAGGCCGGCGGCGGCGAGGAGGAGGAAGACGGCGTACTGGTAGGCGTAGCGCAGGCGGCCCCCCCGGACGGCTTGGAATGGGACCCGGACGACGTGAACCCCGGAGACCTCCTCACGCGGGGCCTCCACGTCTCCCTGGAGGGCGACGACGTGGACGTCCCAGCCGTGCCGGGCGAGGGCCTCGGCCTCGCGGCGGACGCGGGGATCCTCGGGGTAGCGCGCGTAGGCCACCATGGCCGCGGCGCCGGGGGCGGGCTCCGTCAACGCGGGCACCTCACAGCGCGGCGAGGACCACGGCGACGGCGCCGCTCACCGCGTACAGGGAGAGGAGGGTGGCCACGAGGCGGGGCTCCGTCATCGGTTTCCTGGACAGGAGGAAGTAGGCGAGCGTGTAGCGCTCCGCCCCCTTCGGCGGGGAGAGGCGGCCGTCCGCGTCGATCACGGGGTTGTGGCAGGCGCGGCGGCGGTCGCGGACCGGGCGTATGAAGCTGTAGTAGGCCATGGCGGCGCCCTCGTAGTACGCCGGGGCGATGGCGACGAGGCCGTAGATCTCGAGACCCCCCATGACGACGCCCGCGGCGATGGCGGCGCCGAGGCCGAGCGTCCCGATGTCGCCGACGAAGACACGCGCGGGGAAGCGGTTGAAGGCGAAGAGGCCGAGCGCGGACCCGAGGACGGCGGCGAAGACGAGGCCGGACACCTCGCCCCCCGCGCCCGCGGGGTGGGTGATCCCGGAGACGAGGAGGAGGGACCCCGCGACGACGGTGATCTGCCCGCTCTCCAGCCCGTTGTACCCCGCGCTCATGTTCATCCCGTTCGCGAGGCCGGTGACCCCGAGGGGCACGAGGACGAGCCAGTAGAGGAGGGAGAGCGTGCCGAGCGCCACGGGGAGTGCGCCGAAGGGGAGGTGCCCCACGACGACCTCGGTCGTCGCGTAGGACCCGTCGTGGAAGTGGACGAGGAGGAGCGGCAGCGCGGCGAAGAGCACGGCGAGGGCCTTCACGCGCTGGCGGATGTTCGAGATGTCGTCGATGAGGCCGATCATGGCGGCGATGAAGAACACGGCGATGGCGGCGAGGTACGGGGGCTCCGCCGGCCCCGGCGGCGGGTCCAGGAGCTTCTTCAATCCGA
>Ga0209751_10007151_pt1 | contig 10271 bp, 11 predicted proteins | sample RifCSP13_1_FD_184019 | JGI IMG/M metagenome (GOLD analysis project Ga0209751, IMG submission 184019) | Soil microbial communities from Rifle, Colorado - Rifle CSP2_sed 13_1 (SPAdes) (version 2) | ecosystem: Environmental > Terrestrial > Deep subsurface > Rock core/Sediment | place: Rifle...
CGGCGAATGCTGTGGCTTCGGCGGTCACTTCACCTTCGACTACCCCGATGTGGCCGGGCACGTCCTTGATCGCAAGATCGCAACTGTGGAAAGGACAGGGGCAAGAGTCTTGGCGTTGGACAGCCCCGGTTGCATGCTTCAGATCAGAGGCGGGCTGGAGAAGCGAGGGAGCCGGATACAGGTCAAGCACATCGCCCAACTGCTGGCCGAGGAGCTCTAACACCTTAAGTTCCTATTTCTATTGTCGGATGCAAAAATCCTCTGAGAGTGGACGCGGTTAAACGCTCCCAAACGTGACGTCATTGGGTAGTTGCTGCCACAATCCTCACCTATTGACTTAAGCCCGCCAGTTCCTTAAGCTGATCCGAGTGTTCGGACCTTCGGAACACTCCGTGGGCCAGCGGCATATCCCCGGATCTCAGATGCTGGCGAATTGAATCCATGGTGAGCGTCCAACCGAACGGCATTGAATGCTTCCGATGCGGCTCGATCGAGGTGGCGGTGACCCGCCTTTGGTAGCAGTTGCGAGGGCAGCCGTCGTGGCTGTGTCTCTCCTCCTCGGACACCTCACCCTTTCCGGCTCGTTCTCGCTGGCGGCAACCGTCGATGCCAAGGCGATCGTGGATCGGGTGGATCGGCTGCTTCGAGGAGAATCGTCCGAGGGCGAGCTGACGATGTCGGTGGTGACCAGGCGCTGGACGCGCACGCTCACCATGAAGTTGTGGTCCGAGGGCACGGAGAAGGCGCTGATCAAGGTGACCGCCCCGCCGAAAGAGGCCGGCACGGCGACGCTGAAGTCAGGCGATGACATCTGGAACTACCTGCCGAAAATCGACCGCACCATCCGCGTTCCCACTTCCATGATGATGGCGTCATGGATGGGTTCACACTTCACCAACGATGATCTCGTCAAGGAGTCGAGGCTCATCCGCGACTACGACATCGAGATCGCCTTCGACGGGGTCCGAGACGAGGTGCCCCTGTGGCAGTTCGTCCTGACGCCGCGACGCGAGGCGGCCGTCGTCTGGGGCAAAATCATCATGCAGGTGCGACAGAACGACCTCATGCCGATCTGGGCGCGCTACTACGGCGACGATGGCGAGTTGAAGCGGACGCTGACCTTTTTGAACTTACGGGTCATGGGTGGGCGTCTGGTGCCCACGACGCTGACGGTGGTGCCCTCTGACAAGCCCGACGAATCCACCGTCATCCAGTACTCAAAGCTCCGTTTCGACATTCGGCTCCCTCCTGACACCTTCACCCTTGCGGCCCTGAAGCGCTAGCGTGCTGATCCTCCGCCTGGGCTGGCGCAACCTCTGGCGCAATCCGCGCCGCAGCCTGCTGTCCATCGGCGCGGTGGCGGTCGCCTTCGGTGTCCTCATCACGCTCGAAGCCCTTCGGGAAGGCCTGGCCCGCCAGATGCTCGAGAACGGCACGCGGATCATGCTCGGGCACATCCAGGTCCACGATGCCGAGTACCTGCCGGGCCGTGATCTCTATACGACGATCGGGGGCGAGCGGGGCACGGATGTGGCGGCACTCCTTGGAGCAGTGGAGTCTGCCCCGGTGGTCAGCGTGGCGGCCCCCCGCGTCATCGGGTTCGGGCTTCTCTCGACGGGGCCACGTTCGGCGGGCGCACAACTGCTGGGCCTCGATCCGTCCCGCGAGGCGAGGGTGACCAGCCTGCTCAACGCGGTCGTGGCGGGCCACGGGCTCGCGGATGCCCCGCCCAACTCGGTGCTCCTCGGGGGGACGCTGGCCGAGGAGCTGGAGGCGAAGGTCGGGGACCTCGTGGCCGTGGTCACTCAGGCGGCGGACGGCTCGATTGGCAACGAGCTGCTGGCGGTGCGCGGAATTTTTCGCACGGGCATGGAGGCGCTGGACAGGTCACTCGCGCTGATGGGGCTGGGCGATCTGCAGGCACTCATGGTGTTGGGCCCGACACGAATCCACGAAGTGGCGGTCCGCGTGGGGGACCCCCAGAGGGCGCAGGCGGCCGCAGACGCGCTCATGAGATCCGGCATTCTTCCTCCCGGCGCTCGCGCCGAGTCGTGGGAGCGCCTGGCCCCGGCCCTCGTGGACTACCTTCGGCTGCTGCGAGGCTGGAACTGGGTAGTGGTCTTTATCATGGGGGTCTTCGCGGCCTTCGGCGTCCTGAACACGATGCTTATGGCGGTGTTCGAGCGCACCCGCGAAATGGGGGTACTGGCTTCGCTCGGGTTCAGGCCCTCGCAGATCCTGGCGATGGTGATCGCGGAGAGCCTGTGCCTGGCAGCAGTTGGGCTCCTGATCGGGTTGGGGCTGGGAGCGCTCGGCATGGCGTACTTCACCTGGCACGGATGGGACCTGACTCGATGGGTGGCCGGGCTCACCATCGCGGGCGTGCTCGTCGATCCCGTGCTTCGGGCGGCCTTTGTCTGGGAATCGACGCCCTCGATCGCTGCGACGCTCGGCGCGATCACGGTCTTCGCAGGACTCATGCCGGCGCTCCGCGCTGCCCGCATGAAGCCGGTCGAGGCGCTTGGCGCGCCGGTGGACTGATGAGGATCCTCATCACGCTTGCATGGCGCACCCTCTGGCGCCGGACGGGCCGGACGTTGTTGACGGCCTCCGGCGTCGCCCTTGGTCTCGGGTTCCTGCTCGTGATGCTGGGACTTGGCGATGGCAGCCACCTGCAGATGATCGACGCGACAGTGCGGATGGGCTCGGGCCATGTCCTCCTGCAGGCGCCGGGCTACCAGCGCCGCCGCGGCGTGGAGATGGTCGTGGCAGAGTCCACGGCGAAGCGGGTGATGACATGGGCGCAGTCGCGCTCCGGCACGGCGGCCGTCTTGCCTCGAGCGCTCGTATCGGCACTCCTTTCCTCGGCTGATGGGGCCTCTGGCGTGAGCCTGTTCGGGGTGGATCCCGCGGCGGAAGCCCCGATGTCCCGCTTTCCCGCGCGGGTTAGGGATGGGCGATTCTTGCAACCCGCCGACCGCAACGCCGCCGTCGTGGGCAGCGGGGTCGCGCGCCTGCTGAAGGCACGGGTGGGGAGTCGGGTCGTGGCGATGGCTCAGGGAGCCCGCGGCAGCGAAGTCCGATCGGCCCTGTTTCAGGTGGTGGGCATTCTCCACACGGGGCTCGACGAAGTCGACCAGTCACTGGTCCTGCTCCCGCTGAGGGCGGCGCAGGAATTCCTTGAGCTTCAGGGCGGCGTCCATCAGGTTGCGCTGGTCCTGGACGATCAGGCGCGCTCGATCGCCCGCGCCAGGGAAGCGAGGCTCGCGTTTCCCGAGCTCGAAACGCTCACCTGGGCGCAGGCCGATCCCCAGCTCGAGTCCGCCATCAGGATGGACGACGGCGGTCACTACCTCTTTAACGGCATCTTCTTTGTGATCATCGGGTTCATGGTGCTGAGCACGTTGCTCATGTCGGTGCTGGAGCGCCGGCGGGAACTCACCCTCCTGGGCGCTCTGGGGTTCTCCCCCAGCCGGCGACTAGCCATGGTGCTCGTCGAGGCCCTGATGCTGGCAGTCCTCGCGATCACGGCCGGGCTGGCGCTCGGATTGGGCGTGCACGCCTATTTCCGGAGCCACGGGCTTCCGCTGGCATGGTTCACCGATCGAGGGATGGAGACGGCCGGCGTCCTGCTCGACCCGATCATGTATTCCTACCTGAGCGCCGGCCGTATTGTCGGCTCGGCGGCGCTGGTGTTGGCCCTGACCCTGCTGCTGTCACTGGTGGCCGCGCGGCACGCGGCACGTCCTATTGACGTGAACCTTCTGAAGTGACCGTGACCTCGATCCTCCCGGGAAACACTCCCGCCCTTCAACTGGAGAAGGTGTGCCGCACGTTCACGCAGGGAGACCAGCGCGTGCGTGCCCTGGACAACGTGAGCTTGACGCTCCAGATGGGCGAGTTCGTCGCGTTGGCCGGTCCCTCGGGCTCCGGCAAGACCACCCTCCTGAACATTGCGGGAGGCCTGGACCGTCCCGATTCCGGCCGCGTGGCGGTTGGCGGCCAGGAACTGGGGACGCTGTCGGCGGAGGGCCTCGCACGCTTGCGCCTCGCGCGCGTGGCGTACATCTTCCAGGGGTACAACCTCATCCCCATCCTCTCGGCGGAGGAGAATGCCGAGTTCATCCTCCTGCTGCGGGGCGTGTCGCGGGAGGAGCGGAGGGCGAAGGTACGGGCGCTTCTCGCCAAGGTCGGCCTTGCCGGACTCGAGCACCGTCGGCCGGCGCAGCTCTCCGGAGGCCAGCAGCAGCGCGTTGCGGTCGTCCGCGCCATCGTGGCCGAACCGACGCTGGTGCTGGCCGACGAGCCGACGGCGAACCTGGACACGGCCACCGCTTCCTCGCTGCTGGACGTGATGGAGGCGCTGCACCATGAGCTTCGAACAACCTACCTCTTTTCCACCCACGACCCCCGCATCATGGAACGGGCCCACCGCCTGCTCCGGATGCGCGACGGACGCATTGAAAGCGACGAACCGATCGGCCCGGCACCCGTCACGGTTCGCTGAGGCTCCCGCCTGCTGTCTGGCCGTGCTCCTGCTTGCGGCCCCCGCCGCCGGTGAGCCGTGGAAGCTTGGCGGGGATGCCCGCTACTACCAGTTCGTGCGGGTGGACGATCCGGATGGGGGGCGGCGCGATGCGGAGCTCGGCATCTTCCGGCTCAAGCTGGATGGCGGGTTCAGCGATGCGGTCGCAGCGGAAGTCCACGGCGTCGCCTCTGTCACCTCGCCCGCCTCAACTGCCGTCACCTCGATCGCCTCAGGGACCACGCGACGGCTCTTCGACCTCCAATGGACCGTGGTTGACGAGAAGGGCCTTCAGGCGGTGATCGAGTTCGACCGGCTCAACGTCAGGTGGGAGCGGCAGGACTTCCGCCTGGTGGCGGGGCGTCAGGCGATCACCTGGGGCGTGAACTTCTTCTGGCCCGTCCTCGACCTGTTCGCCCCATTCTCGCCGGAGCGCATCGACCGCGAGTACAAGCCAGGGGTTGACGCGCTTCGTCTCACGGTGCCTTTAGGGAGCTTCTCTCAGCTTGAGGTCGTCGCCGCAGGTCAGGGGACCAGCCTCCAGCGCGATGGAAGCGTGGGGACCCTGGCGCGCGTCAATCTCGGCTCGACCGATGTCGGCTTCATGGCGGGACGGTTTCATCGGGACACGGTCGCAGGCGGGTTCGTGACCGCGAACGTGCACGGGACGGGAGTACGGGGTGAGATCGCGTTCACGGACTCCGGGGAGCCCCTCGATGCGCAGGTCAATCGCGAGCAGTTCTGGCGCGCCAGCGCGGGACTCGACCGGCAGCTTACCTCCAGCGTCTCCCTGACCGCCGAGATCGCGTGGAACGGGTTCGGCGTGGCACATCCGAGAGACTACCGGCTCGTGACGGCCGCCGACCGCGTCCGGCGAGGCGAGGTGAACTCGCTCGCAAAGCTGTACGCCGGAGCGTCACTCACCTGGCAAGCTCATCCCCTCCTGTCAATCTCCGGCACGGTGCTCGCGAACCTTAACGATACCTCTGTCCTCCTGCTGCCCCACGCCGACTGGTCGCTCTCCGACAACATCAGCATCGTGTTCGGCGGCACCTTCGGGATCGGCCCTGGCCTGCGATCGGACCAAAGCCTGGGCAGCGAGTATGGCGCTGTTCCGGACGCCCTCTACGGCGCGATCAAGGCGTATTTCTGAAGGGGAATGGCCGGGCGCCGCGGAGCCACGCGGAATCTGAGCTCCTCCGGCTATTCGTGGCTTGTCAAAAAGAGTCCAACCAGGGGGGCTAGACGCTACTTCACCGGGACGGCGAGGGGGTGCCCCTTCTCGACGATATAGACCGAAAAGATCTTGAGCGGATCGGTCGCGCTGTTGTTCACGCCGCGATGCACTTGGGTAGACGGCTGATAGATCGCCGTACCGGGGGTCAGGGGGATCGACGGCTTCCCTTCGATCTCCAAGATTCCGGACCCTTCCAGGACATAGGCGAACTCGTATCCAGGGTGGGTATGCTTGCCGGTTGCCGCCCCGGGGGCGATCTCCGCCAGCGCCAGGATCGCTTCCTTCCCCTCCATCCCGGCCAGGTCCGTCTTGAGCAACACTGTGCGCTTTATCGGCTCCTGCTGGGCGTCCAGAATCTGGTTCCCGACCGCCCCCAGGTAGATGCCCGCCGCCAACGTCACACTGAGCACGACCGCCGTTCGCTTCATGAGTATCTCCTTTCGGGATCGTCATCCAGCAGTTGACTCAACCCATACGACTTCGAGGTCTAGCCCACTCCCCGCGTCCCGCTGTCGTGTATCCGCTGTGAGAAACGGAATCCGAATGCCTGACATCGCCTGGAACGCGAGAGCTGAGGCGAGATGGAGAGCATCGAGCGTCTTCAACGCCGTCGTCTGGATAAGCTCCTCAGCGCGAGCGAGGACGAGAGGACTCACAACGATGAGTTCCCAGTAGGCACGATCTTTCCGAAAGCGGGACAGGATGATGTGAAAGTCACGCTCGGCCAAGTCACCTGAAGCCCGCCGCCGACAAAGGGCCGACATCGCCTCGACCGGAGCGATGGCGGATGAGAGGAACCGATACCGGCGGAGAAGCGCTCGCGCCTGGGCCGAGCCCTTCTCGCGGATGTACCGTTTCAGGAGCACACTGGTGTCACAGTACGCCCAGGGAGCGGGCATCAGGATTCGTCCCGTTCTTCACGGAGTGTCTGGATAAGGGGCGGGCCTTTCAGGGGCCGGGGGAAGCAGGGAGGCAGGGGCCGCCGCTTGGAAGCAGGCTGCAGGAGACCTGCAGCCTCCAGGTGTCGGACCGACGGCTCACCTCGTTCCGATTTCTCCAACAGCCTGATCACGGCAACAGGCTTCCCCCGCTCGGTCAATACTACTTCTTCCCCAGCCTTGACCGCCTTTATCGCTTTCGAAAACTGCTGGTTTGCCTCACGCAATCCGATTCGCATGTTCCCCCCGCTCCAAATGTAGTGATGTCACTATAATACTCACGGGTGGACGCGCTCGTCAAGCGAAACTCCGCCTTTCGGCGTCATGACGCCCCCTAAAAAGGCGCAAGGGGTATTGCGAGGGAACGAAGCTTGCCCTGCCCAAAGAGGGCGCAGCAAGCAGCGCCCCTACGGAACTGCAATAGGAAACCTCTGGGTCAGGGGAAGGCGAGACCCTGATCGGTGATAGTGTATTCGGCGATCTCCTCACTGCATGGGCTCCCGCGGTGCTTGGCGACGTACAGGGCCCGGCCGACCTTTCCCTTCATCACTCGCCTCCCCATAAGAATGATGGTCGTGGCCGACGCCCCGATGTCCCCCTCTCCCACCTTCCTCGCGATCAGGTCGTCCAGCAGGTTCTCTTCTGTTGTGACCAGGAGGAGCGTCGTCACCTGCTTATGGTCGTACAGGCTCTGCTCGATAAAGTCCCGGTGCTTCCAGACCGGGATCAGGATTTCCATCCCCATGGTCTCCGAATCCTGGTGAATGATCTTCCGGTACAGCTCCTCGAAGAGATGGAGCTGGATCGACTCGTGGGGGGCCTGGGTGGGGTCCACGCCGTCCACGACGACCCTTCTGACCCCATGAGCGAAATGAAAATAGAAGAAGGGAAGGACCCGCTTCCATCGGCGGGAGTAGGCGGCCAACCAGTCCCATCGAAACTGGCGGCCCTCCGGCTTGGTCACCTGGTACTCGGCAAGGCGTCCTCCATAGTCGAACTCGTGACAATAGCGCATGGTTTCAACGGCCGAGGCCGGAGGGAAGGGGTTCTCCTGGCCGGCTCGGACCACATGGTTCCAGCTCTGCAGCTCCCAGCCAAAGAGTCTTTTCGCGTACTCGTCGTGGCGTTGGGAGTCCCCACGGGCCGTCATATCGAAGATGATCCCACGCTGCCCCTCGTACTGCTCTCCAATGGCGGCGAAGGTGAGCCCCAGTTGGGTCTTTCCAACCCCCGTCGCCCCGTAGACGACGGTCAACGCTCCCGGGATAAGCCCTCCCCCCAGCATCCCATCCAGCTTCTCGATTCCGAATCTGGCCCGCTCCGCCATCCCCCGAGCCCCCTCCATCAACGTGCAAATAGTAGAAAGGCGCCTCCTCCCGGGTCAGCAAACCCACCTGTCCAAGCCCTGGCTGAGGAAGGACGCGCCTCCATTCAGGAGAAGACCATAGTGTGCGCATAAGCGTCAAGCCGAATCTAGCAATGGCGGGCAGGTGAGGCTAGGGAAAGCGATAGTTCTTAGCAGGACACCTGTCGGCGATTAGCCGCAACGAGTAGGAACGGCACTAGGCGGGAAAGCTCAAAAGGCACTCCACAGGAGGCTCGCCATGCGGGGTGAGATGGCTGTTGACTACTTCGCCAGGATTGGTCGGCGCGGTGGATGGGCGAAAGCTGGGAAGTGCCGAACAGTTATTCACATCCGATAGTACATCTGCAATCATTTTCCATATTTCGGATGCGCTTAAAGTAATTCGGACTCATTTCCGCTTTTATTCTTTGCTGCCATTCTTCTCTTGTCAGCTCCACAAAATCTGGAGATCCTGTTAGCCCTCCCAGAAACCGCGCCCTGCCTTCGACAAAATAGTAGACGCTCATAAAGGGTCCGCCTGTTTTTGTGCTCGAGACAGAGACATAGTAATTGTTGGCGCGGTAGAGATCGGTTTGAACCCGAGTCGTATCCGCATCGCAAACCCAGACGAACTCTTTCTTTTCTGCCTGTTGGTAGTCTGGAAGCGTCGCGGAATCAACAAAAGCAGGTCGTGCGAGAATTAGCAGAAGCAGTATGGCAGGCCACATCTTCATGGCATCAGGCGACGCAAGACTCTTTACCTCGATCTTTTTCATCTTCTTTCTCTCCCTACTCGCTTGCTCCCACGCGCTCAGCAAACCCCATCTTTTCACTATCGTTAGGCTGATCTTTACCTAGGTGGGGCTACTATGCCACCTGTTCGCTATGGCGTCAACCGTCTCTTCGGAGTCACCTGGTTCTTGTTCGCGGTGAGCAGAGTATTTCAGTGGCGCGCATCCTATGCTAGTGTAGTGCGTCGAAAGTCCCTTTACTTTGATTGTCATTCCGGGCTTGACCCGGAATCCAGTCTTGCTTGGCTGGATTCCCGCTTTCGCGGGAATGACGGCTTCGGAATGAGTGTAAAGAAGCGTTGGACGCACTACACTAGGCTAATTCTGAGTCCTGTGCCCACAGGCCGCCCACACGTTGAGCGGCGGCGAACAACAGATGCTCGCCATCGCGCGCGGCCTGCTCTCGCGGCCCACACTCCTGATGCTCGACGAACCTTCACTCGGCCTGGCGCCGCTGTTGGTCGAACAGGTCTTTCAGGTCATTCAGGAGGTCAACCATCAGGGCGTGACGATCTTGCTGGTCGAGCAGAATGTCAATCATGCGCTCGCCATCGCAAAGCGCGCGTATATCCTCGAAACCGGCAAGGTGGTCAAAGCCGGCCATGGCCAGGACCTGTTGAACGACCCACAGGTCAAGAGCGCGTACCTTGGCCTGTGACAGCCGCCAGGTCACTCCCTTCCCAGACTAGCCGCCCTTGAGACCAGCAAGATGACGACGCACGATCTGGAACAGTTCATCCGCAACGTCCCTAAGGCGGAGCTGCATCTGCATATCGAGGGCACATTGGAGCCCGAGCTGATGTTGAAGATTGGAGAGCGCAACCGTCTTGCCCTTCGGTTTACAACCGTGGAAGACCTCCGGAAGGCTTACAGCTTCCACAATCTGCAGTCGTTCCTGGACATCTATTATGAGGGCGCTCGGGTTCTCCTCTATGAGCAAGATTTTTTCGAATTAACCTGGGCCTACCTTGAACGTGCTGCAGAACAGAATGTTCGACACGTCGAGATCTTCTTCGACCCTCAGACCCATACGGATCGGGGGGTCGCATTTGAAACCGTGGTCAGAGGCATTCATCGTGCCCTTGAAGCAGCCAGCCGAGGGCTTCGAGTCTCCTCAAGGCTGATCATGTGCTTCCTCCGTCACCTTAGCGCAGATTCGGCTATGCAAACACTCGAGGAGTCTCTCCGCTTCAAGAACTGGATCGTGGCCGTCGGGCTGGATTCTTCAGAGATGGGACATCCTCCTAAGAAATTCGTCGAGGTTTTTGACCGGGCTCTGGCGGAAGGCTATCTGACGGTGGCGCATGCGGGAGAAGAAGGGCCGCCAGATTATATCTGGCAGGCGCTCGACCTCCTGAAGGTGTCGCGCATTGACCATGGCGTGAGGTGTCTTGAGGATCCGATACTGGTCCAGAGACTGGCGAGAGAAAGGATC
>Ga0209751_10007152_pt1 | contig 10271 bp, 8 predicted proteins | sample RifCSP13_1_FD_184019 | JGI IMG/M metagenome (GOLD analysis project Ga0209751, IMG submission 184019) | Soil microbial communities from Rifle, Colorado - Rifle CSP2_sed 13_1 (SPAdes) (version 2) | ecosystem: Environmental > Terrestrial > Deep subsurface > Rock core/Sediment | place: Rifle...
CGCCTCCTTCAACTGGCCCTCGGGCGAGTCGGCGAGCATGTAGTACGGGTAGCGCGCGCCCATGATCCGCGCACGCGCAAGCGCCAGTGCCACACGCGAGGTGTCGATCGTGATCCAGCGCCGGCCCCATTGCTCGGCGACATATACGGTCGTACCTGAGCCGCAAGTCGGGTCGAGTACCAAGTCGCCGGGATCGGTGGTCATCTGGATGCAGCGTTCGATGACCTTTACATTGGTTTGAACAACGTAAATTTTCTCATCGGTGAATGAGCCGGTCCCGGTATCAGTCCAGACGTTCGAGAAGGGAATCACTGGAAAGTCGGCAAAGAAGCGTACGTACTGCACGGTACCTTGGGACGTCGGCCACAGTCGGTCCGCCTTGGATAACCGCACAAGACCAGATTGGTCTGTCTTGAAGGTACCCTTGCCTGGGCTGTAGTCGCGGCCTTGCAGCGTGAACCGACGAACGTCGCCTTCACCCGCAGGACGTGAGCTCGTAAGGTTGTCCGGTCGGAACAATCTCATCCCTGCCGGCAGCATCGATGGGTCTCGTTTTTGCTGCGGAGTGAGTCTCGCGCTTGTGCCGTTTTCGTTACGAACAAGCGAGTACACCTGCTCGGTCGATGACCCAGCAGCCTTGTCTTGGAACACGGGTCTATATTTGCAGTTTTCTTGACTCTTCGCGTACCACAGCAGGTAGTTGGACGCCGCCGCAAGTAACTCGCCTGCGCGACCCGTCGTGGTCCGAAAAGCGATCTGAGAGACGAGGTTTCCTTCGCCAAACACCTCATCCAACACCGCCCGCACCCGATGAATATTCTCGTCACCAATCTGCACAAAGATCGAGCCACTATCCGCCAGCAGATCGCGTGCCACGGTCAGCCGATCGCGCAGGTAGGTGAGATACGAGTGAATACCGTCCCGCCAGGTGTCGCGGAACGCTTTCACCTGCTCGGGTTCGCGGGAAATGTGGTCGCGGTTACCGTCCTTGACGTCGCGGCTGGTCGTGGACCACTGGAAATTGGAGTTGAATTTGATACCGTAGGGCGGATCGAGGTAGATGCATTGCACCTTGCCCCGCAGGCCTTCGCGCTCGGCGAGAGATGCCATCACCTGAAGCGAATCGCCGAGGATCATGCGGTTAGACCAGTTCTGGTCGTGCTGGTAGAACTCAGTCTTGTTGACGCCTGTGGGAATGCCGTTGAAGTCGGCGAAGAGGTCTGTCATACCGCCGGCCTCGCCCTCGCGCCTCTCGCGCGTCTGTTGCAGCAGGTCGTCGATCAGGACTTTGGGGTGGACTTTCTCCTGGATGTAGAGCGGAGGGGCGTGGACGACGAGGTCGGACCAGTCCTGCTCGTCTTTGCCGCGCCAGACGAGCTGCGGGTCGAGGTCGCGGTTGCGACGCTCGTAGGCCAAGCGGATTGGGCTCTTCTCCTCGTCGTGGAGCAGCGCCTGGTATTCGGCAGTCGGTATATTCTTGCGCTTATCCTCGTGCTTGAGGGTTTCGACGCCGACGAACTTCTTTGGCGACTTTGTTCTCGGAGCTTTCGGCATAGCGTGTCAGTTCAGGCGAGCGTGGGAGCCAGTATGGAGTCAATGAGCTTGGCGAAATCGGCCTCGATGTCGTAGATCGACATGAGTTCGACGAAGGCCCAGCGTCCGTAGGTACCGAGGTTGTTGACGCCCGGGACCCAAAATGCACGCATGGTGTTCGCTTTATCCTTTGCGTCCTCGCCGCGGTAGCCTTTGATCTCAACGACCAGGTTGAGCGGATCGTCGTACCCGTCCACCTGCACAATGAAGTCGGGACGATAGTGCTTCTGCGCCGAGCCCACGCGGTAAGGCACTTCCAGCCCGAGGTTGTGGTTCTTTACGTACGCGCGCACCCGCGGGTGCGCTTCGGCCACGCGGCAGAACTCGGCCTCCCAGTCGCTGTCGAGCATGACCCAGTTGATGTGACACTTCGGCGGCGGGCCCTTGGTGTCCCAGCGGTTCTGCTTCGAGGTGGTAAACCTCACATGCCGCGTCGAGCCTTCCGGATTGTAGGGGTCGAGAATCGCCTTGACCGGCCGTTCGCCGGCCATGGATTCGGTGATCGCGACCTTGATCCGCTCGCAGGCCATGTCCGCGATCTCCTGGTAGAGCACCTGCGCCGGGTAGGTGCCGCCCGAACACTTGAGGTAGCCGCCATCCAGCCACTCGCGCGCGATGCGCTTCAACTGGCCGAAGAGATGAAGCTTCGGCTCCTCACCCGGATCGCGGTACTTCCGGTAGAGGAGGTGCTTTGCGAGGTGGAAGACGATCGTGTTGTCGCGCGTCTCCTTGAGATGCTGGATCGTGAGGTCCACGCCCTCGCCGATGATGCCCTGGTTCTTGGTCACCGACGGTCCGACGAGGTCCGGGGTGAGATGGAGCACGGAGTCCGGGCCGAACTTGGCATTGAGACGATCCTCGGGCAGTTCGACTCGGTATCCCTCAACGCGCGGAAACCGAATTTCGAGCTTGTCGCGCTCCGGACTGACGGCATACACGGGGATCGTCTGCCGCGGCGGCTGTGGCGGGACCACAACGGGCTTGGCAGCGAAATCGAACGGAATTCCGAGCACGTCCGCATACTCGACGTTGAAAAGGCCGTCCTCATTCAAATCGTAGGACTGGCGGCGCAGCGCACGCCCCACGACCTGCTCGCACAGGAGCTGGGTGCCGAATGCGCGCACGCCGAGAATGTGAGTGACGGTGTTGGCGTCCCAGCCTTCGGTGAGCATCGAGACCGAGACGACGCAGCGGATGGATTCGCCCAGCCGCCCAACCTTGCCAACCGTATTCGAGACCTCGCGAAGCAGGTCCTGGTCGGTGAGCTTATCGGCTGCGGACCAGTCGCCGGTGCGCTCGACGATCTCGCGGCGGAAGCGCTCGATCTCGTCAGCGGCCATCCCCCGGAAACCCGGGTCGAGCGCCTCGCCGGATTCGAGTTGCTCGCTGTCGATCAGGAGCGTCCTGGGGCGTGCGAGCTTGTTGGCGTGCTCGTCGTAGTTTCGGAAAAGCCGGAGCCGGCCATTCTCCAGGGTGACCGTACCGTTTTCGTTCTCGCGCTCGAATCCTGCGATGTGGTCGTAGACCAGCTTCGAAGTCGCGGTGTTGTTGCACACGACGATGAACACCGGCGGCACGGCTATTCCTTCCTTCTGCCAGAGCGCGAAAATCTTCTCGTAGTGGCCATAGAGCGCCTGAAGCGCCGTCTGGAGTTCCGTGGGCAGCGCGAGCGGATCGAGTCCGGCCGCCTTCCCGCGCCCTTTCCGCGGCATGCGCTTGCCGATGTGTTCCCACAGATTGCGAAACTTCGGCACCTCCTCGCCGGGAATGTTGTCGGCCACCGGCACGCGTGGGAGCTTCACGATCCCGCATTCGATGGCGTCCATCAGCGAAAAGTCGCTCATCGTCCAGGGAAACAACGTGCCTTCGGCATAACCGGAACCGCGCAGGAAGAAGGGCGTGGCCGAGAGATCGAAGACCGCCTGCAAGCCGAGCTTGCGCTTGACCGCTTCGAGGCCGGAGATCCAAAGGCGCGCGGCTTCGTTGTTCTTCTTCGCTTCGTCCTTCTCGTCGCCCTTGAGTTCGCTGACCTCGTCGACAAGCGGGCGTTCGCGGTAGCAGTGATGACCTTCGTCGTTGAGGACGACGATGTTTTTCAAGCCCATCAGCTCCGGCATGACGCGCTGGAGCATCTGGCCCTCGGTTTCCAACGTCTGAAGATCGGGGCCACGGCCTTTCAGCAACGCGCGGCCGACGCTCGACAGTTCCATGCGCTCGCGCAGCTTGAATGCGTGGAAGTTGGTAATGACGATCTTCGCTCGCGAAATATCGCCCAACATGTCGTTAGGAATAAGCTCACGGTGTGCGTAGTAGCTGTCCGGATCGTTGGGTAGCAGCACACGGAGCCGGTCGCGGATCGTGATGCCCGGCGTGACGACGAGGAAGCCCCGCGAGAAGTTCCTGCCGCCAGGGTGGCGAACAGCATTGACGGTCTGCCAGGCGATCATCATGGCCATCACTGTCGTTTTGCCCGCCCCCGTCGCGAGTTTCAACGCAATCCGGAATAGCTCGGGATTTGACTGCGCGTTGGCGCCTTCGAGATGGTCGTGGAACTTCTTGCTGCGCGCGCCGAGCTTGGGCGCCACCTCGGCCAACCAGATTGCAGTTTCCACCGCCTCGATCTGACAGAAGAACGGACGCGCGCCTGAAAAGGGGTGATGGCGCCAATGCTTGAGCAGGCGGGCGGTTTCGGGACTGACCTGCCACTGGTCGGGATTCGGCAAGGCGCGCCAGGCATCGACGTAGCCTCGAATCTCATTGATGATCGGAGTCGGGTTGTATTCCTGCTCGGGCGTCGAAAGCGCGTCAGCATCCTCGAAAACGATCTCGGTCTGCGTCTTCGCCGACTTGCGCTTCTTGGGCTTGGGCACCGGCGTGATGAGTTCGGACCGGCGACGGGAATCGATGATGCGATCCGTCGGCTGACCTTCGGCATCCAGCTCCCAATAACGGCCGGGATAGGCGTAAGGCGAGTTCAGAATGGGTTGTTCAAAGAAGCTCATTGACGTTGTTGGCGTCGGCGACGTGCCACCCCGCCTGCGTCAGCAGGGCATCGATCGTCACCCTCGCTTCTTCTTCGCTGGACACCTGGACCGTCCTCCCCGTCGCGGCGCATTATGTGTTGATTCTACTCGCGATTGGTCGAGGAAGGGAGTAACGAGAGAGGGTGACGAAAGACTGGTGACCGGTGACCGGAAATTCGTGAGCCGTAAATCGTGAGCTCGAAGGTCCAGCATCTGCAGCTTGTGCCATCGGTTGAACAGATTCCGATTACTCGGACTCTAGCAGAGCGACAGCGTGTCACATATCCGTGTATTGTTCTATTGTCCGCTTCGATACTTCGGAACTCCACCTCGCGCTGGGGCCCACGCAAGGTTTACACTTAGGGAGAAGATACCGATCGGTGGGCGGGAAAAAAGAGGGGAACCATGACCAAGCGAGACCGAACAAGGGCCGCCGGGCCTGTGCGGCCAATCAGATCGACACGCGACTACGAGGGTGCGGCAACCGCTGTCAGCAAAATGTCCGATCAAACCGAGCGGGATTCCGCTGCCGAGTTGCGTTTGCAATCTCTGCTCCGGGAATTGGATGAGTTTGACGCTCCGGAAGACGACACGAGCACGGACTTCCCGGGGGACGACATCTATTCAGGACCTCGCCGGCGGTGGTCGGACGACACCCCGGACGATGACTGACAGCTCTTAAACTTGACGATAACCACGTTGGAGATATCCCATGAAGAAATTGCTCTTGAGCACGCTTGTTTCCGCCAGTCTCGCCGCAGCAGCCGCGCCGCTGGCATTCGCCCAGACTGCAAATCCGAGCCCTGAAGGATCGCAGGTCCAACGCTTTACACACCAAGGGCATCACGGCCAGCGCGCGTTCCGCCTTCCCGGCGAACGGGTCGAGGCTCGGCTCGCCTACCTGAAGACCGCCATGAAGATCACCGACGCCCAGCAGCCGCAGTGGGACGCCTTCGCCGAAACGCTGCGCAAGCAGGCACGCGACACGGACCAGCGGATACAGGCGTGGCGTTCGCAAATGGCGCAGGGGCGCAAGGACACGCCGCCCACGGCAATCGAGCGGATGGAGTTCAGGCAGGCGCGTCTCGCCGCGGCGTCCGCGAGATTGAGCGAAACGCTGGCAGCCGCGAAACCGCTCTACGCCTCGCTGACGCCCGAGCAGCAGAAAGTTGCTGACGAACTGCTGTCTCGGCGCAACCACAGAATGCCCCGCCACGGAGGAATGCGCGGACGAGCGTAGCGCGCGCATCGTCGAAAGAACAAGGGTGGACCATGCTCACCCTTGCCTCTGGTTCCCGGTGATTCCCGGTTGCAGGGCCCTGCGGGGCCGTGTAGCATCAATCCGCACATTCGACGGAGAGACGCGACATGGACGCCAACAAGATCAACACGCTGTTTCACTTTTCATTCGCAGTTGACGATCTCGACCGCGCGCGAAAGTTCTACGGGGAAGTGCTGCAATGCGCCGAGGGCCGCAAGCTGCCGGGGCGGGCGGATTTCAACTTCTTCGGCCATCACCTGGTGGCCCATCTCGCGCCCGGCGAAGTCGTGGGCCACAAGGGCGTGAAGATCGGCGAATCCAAGAAAACGCCGCTGCGCCACTTCGGGGTCGTCATGACGCTCGAGGATTTCCGGAAGACCGCCGACCGGCTGGTGCAGCATGGCGCCGAGTTTATCAACGAGCCCGCAGTTACGCAGAAAGGCACCGTACGCGAACAGATGCTGATGACGTTGAGCGACGGCTGCGGCAATGCGATCGAGTTCAAGGGCCTGCGCAACATCACCGATGTCTACGCCGTGGAAGAACGCGCGTCGGCCGAAGCGTGAAACTCTGCATCAGCCAAGATCGAAATCAACCCGGCCCTGATTGCCCTTCGTCCTGGCGTTTTTTGCGTAGCGGACTAGCGGCGCGGCGGCCGGGCTTCGCCGGGAGCGGCAGGACGATCCGGATGCGGAGGAACAGTGGCGAACGATATCCGGTGTTTTGCACAATCCTGTGCGGGGCGCTTGCCGGCAGCGTGTTGGTGGCGGTGAGCGAGGCCCGCGCTGCAGACGGCTACCCGAGCAAGCCGATCAGGATCGTGTGCCCTTTCCCGCCGGGCGGAGGGCTGGATTTTGTCTCCCGCACGCTTGGCGAAAAACTTGCGGAACGGCTGGGGCAGCCGGTCGTGGTCGACAATCGGCCGGGCGCCAGCGGTTCGATCGGCGCCGGCATCGTGGCGAAGGCCGCACCGGATGGCTACACCGTGTTGCTCGCCTCCTCGAGCACCATGGCAGTCAACCCGGCGCTGCAAAGGTTGTCTTATCAAGCCGTAATCAAGGATTTCACGCCGGTGTCGCTGGTGAGCCGCGTGTCGTACGTGCTGGTGGTGCATCCGTCCGTGGCCGCAAAATCGGTCGCGGAGTTGATCCGGCTCGCGAAGTCGCAGCCGAGCCGGTTGAACTATGCGTCGTCCGGCACCGGATCGGCGTCCCACCTGGCGATGGAATTGTTCAAAAACATGGCGGGTGTCGACCTCACGCATATCCCGTACAAGGGTAGCTCGCCGGCGGTCATCGACCTGATCGGTGGCCAGGTGCAGACGGGATTCAACAACCTGATCCCAGCGCTCCCGCATGTCAAATCCGGCAGGCTGCGCGCGCTCGGGGTGAGCGGCCCGGCGCGCTCGGCAGCGATGCCTGAGGTTCCGACCATCGCTGAATCGGGGCTACCGGGCTACGAAGCGCTGCAATGGTATGGCGTGCTGTTGCCGGCCCGCGCGCCGCGCGTCATCATCGACCGCTTGCACCAGGAGATCGGCGCGATTCTGCGCCTGCCGGAGGTCCGCGAGCGGCTCACGCACGAAGGCGGCGATGTGATCGGCAGCACGCCGGGACAGTTTGCCAGCCACATCGAAAACGAAATCGCAAAATGGACGAAGGTGGTGAACGCAGCAAACATCCGCGCGAATTGAAGCCTGCGGGCGGCGAGCGTTTTACGGTGAATTCCCGGATTGCCGGAATCGGTTCGGTGTTGCTGCCAGCAGGTAGGGCACGAGCCCTGATTATTGAGGATTACGTAACCGCGTGACACCCAGGAGTAAGTCGCGCGACGCAACCACCCCGTCCGCTTCGCGTCCACCCCTCCTTGAAAAGGAGGGGAATAAACATTCTCCCCTCCTCCGCTGAGGAGGGGTGCCCCATAGGGGCGGGGTGGTGTGGTTTGGTGTGACATGGATAGGTAAAGTTGAATAATGGAGGTGAGAACATGAACGCTCCCGATGCGACCAGGCGAACGGTGCTGGTGTACGAACCCGTTGCGGAAGCCGGCAAGAACCAGGACGCGCTCGCGCGACGACTGCCCACCCTGGACGGGAAGGTGATCGGTCTGCTCAACAATACGAAGGACCTCGTGGACGTATTGTTGGGCGAGGTCAAGAGTCTTCTCCAAAAGGACTTTCCCGCGGCCGAGTTTCGGGACTTCCGGAAGGAGTCCGTCAGCGGCGCGGCCCCCGAGCTGCTGGAACAAGTGGCGACCTGCGACGCGGTCGTCACCGCAGTGGGTGACTGAGGGTCATGCTCGTCGTGGAGTGTCCGCGACAGTATGACTCTCGAGCGCCGTGGAATTCCCACCGCGACTTTCGTCACGCACGTATTCCACGACTACGCGCGCGGCCTGTGCCGGATGCAGGCGATGGAGGCCCTTCCGATCGTGGTCATCCCTCATCCCATTGCAGCGCGTCCTGTCGATGAGTTGCGCGAAAAGGTTAGAAGCGTCCACGCGGAGCTACGGGCAGCTCTGACACGGGTGGCGTGATTTTCCCGGGAAAGCTCCCCGACCACGCCCGATCCCGGCAAGGAATGCACATGGACAGCAGCGGCCCACTGGAATCCCGCCAACTCGAGGTGGAGGATTCCGTCGACAAGATCTTCGAGTTCTTCGACCTGTATTACGAAAACGGCTGGACTGACGGCCTCCCCGTCTACCCGCCCACGGAGCGCGCGGTCAAAGCCATGCTGCGCTTTACCGACCGCAAGCCCGACGATGTCGTCGCCGTACTTCCTCCCCGGAACGGCGCCGCGACGGTAGAGAAGATCGCCATCAATGCGGTGATGGCGGGCTGCCGGCCCGAGTATCTGCCCGTCCTCATCGCCGCTGTCGGGGCCATCGCCCAGCCGGAATACAACCTCTACGGCCGGCAGACCACCACCCACCCCGGCGCGCACCTGCTGATCGTCAACGGCCCGATCCGCAAGGAGTTGGATGTCAACTGCAGGGACAACGTATTTGGCCAGGGATGGCGAGCCAACGCGACGATGGGACGCGCGCTGCGCCTGATCCTGATCAACGTCGGCGGAAACCAGCCCGGCGTCACCGACATGGCGACTCACGGACATCCGGGGAAGTACTCGTACTGCATGGGGGAAGACGAAGAGGGGAGCCCGTGGGCCCCGTTTCATGTCGAGCGCGGCCTGTCGCCGGAGTCGAGCGCCGTCACCCTGCTGTGCGCGGAAGCGCCGCACAACATCAACGACCAGGTGAGCAAGACGCCGGAAATGTACCTGGGCTCAGCCGCATCGACGATGGCCACGCTCGGCGGAAACGGCCTCTACCGCAGCGGGCTCCGCGGCGAGCAGGCACTGGTGATGACCTCCGAGAGCGCTCACTGGATAGCGGAGTTCGGCTGGTCCAAAGACGACGTGAAAGCGTTTATTTTCGAGAACGCACGAAAACCGATTCGAGAGCTGCGCGACCGCGGTGCCTGGGGAAAGTCGCCGTTGCCCGTGTTCATCGACGCGGATGATGACAACGCCATGGTCCCGATCGTGGGCCGGCCCGAGAATATCCTCGTGCTGGTCGCCGGCGGACATCAGCGGCACATGAACGCCCTGCTGACCGCGGGCTACAGCCTGAGCATCACGCGTGCCATCACGCTCAAGGACGGCACACCGCTCCGCTCAACGAAGGACTTTTTCCGTCCGTGACCGTTGACCGGAGTCAGATCAACAATAGACATGATTTATGGGAGGTTGGGATGGAAATAGGCAAGGCTGACAAGGCCGCGATTCTGGCGGCGCTTCCAATGCGGCCGGATGAGGATCCGTTCGTCGTGGCCATAGGCGGGTTTTACCGCCGGTGGTTCAACCTGCTCGACGATCTGCAGCCGCTGCTCGATACCGTCGCAAAGTTGAAGGGAACGGAGGACGAGGGCTGGGTGCCGGCGTGGAACGCGGTCGCCGCGCCCTTCGAGAAGGAAGCTGAAGCGGCGCTCGCGCGAGGGGATCGCGCTGCCGCGCGGCGCGCGTTTCTGGAGGCAAAGACCTATTACAGCCTCGCGCGCTTCCCCGCACCGTATCACTCCGGATCGGCGATCTGCCCGCCGCAGATGTCCGCCCTCAAACGGCAGGCCTATGAAAAGTATCTCGAGTGCTTCCGGAAAGCGAGCAGTCTGCTCGAACGGCCGCCAGAAGTGGTGCGCGTGACCCGCGACGGCCGCGAAGCCGTCGGTTACCTGCGCACCCCGCCGGGCGCATCCGCCTCGCTGCGGGTCCCCGGCGTACTCGTGATGTGCGGCGGCGACATGTACAAGGAGGACCGCGAAAAGTACGCCGAGGGCGCGCTCGCCGAGGGCATGGCGGCTCTGGTGGTGGATGCGCCAGGAACCGGACAGACCT
>Ga0209751_10007155_pt1 | contig 10268 bp, 16 predicted proteins | sample RifCSP13_1_FD_184019 | JGI IMG/M metagenome (GOLD analysis project Ga0209751, IMG submission 184019) | Soil microbial communities from Rifle, Colorado - Rifle CSP2_sed 13_1 (SPAdes) (version 2) | ecosystem: Environmental > Terrestrial > Deep subsurface > Rock core/Sediment | place: Rifle...
CGCTGTTGTTGAGCTCGTTATCTGCAACGTTGAGCAGCGTGACGTAAGTTTTTACTTCGAAGATGGCTCTATTTTTCGCCATTGGTAACCTCCTTTTTATCAGATTCCGGTAGTTCGTTCGTCAGAATTATTCTTTTGAGTAATATGGAACTGGTTTCTCGTTCTTATTCCAGATCTCATCAAGAACATTGTGAACTTCGGCATTGGAAGTGTTTCTCAGATGAAATACGTCGATGCGCTCGTCAGCGTCGATGGCGGCTTCTGTTACCAGATCGGCTAAGTCGTCGCCATGTTTGTCTGAACCTGCAAGGATGTCCTCATCTTCTTCATCGTCAAGTTCATAGACTAGTACGACTAACATTGTTGACCTCCTTTTTATCAGATTCCATTAGTTCGAGTAAACCTATCACGTCATTTCGTGAGCAACCGTACTCTCCGGAAGATAACAGATAGGCTAATATCCACAGATCGTGATCCACGTCTACGTCGATTTCGTCTCGCAGAATGAACGCGATAAGTTCGTAGTCGTGAAACGCTACGTCAGCGAGCTTATCCTTCGCGTATTGAATTGCCTCGTCACGAGTCATAGCAACCTCCTGGCAATCTTCTTTACGCAGCGCAGGATTACTTCTGCTGAATCCCTGCCGATGCCTTCTCGCGTAGTGGTGAACCACTCGTTGTGGTCATCTACGTAGCGGTGAGTTGCCTCGTGGCAGGCTAATCCCCAGAGCGCCATTACGATGGACTCCTTGGATCCTCCGCGAAGCCAGTCGGGTACTGCCAGATCAGGATTGATGATGTAGTAGACTTCGCCATCTAACGTCAATCTGCCAGCTTCCTCGTATGGGTCGCTGCTAATGCCGATGCCGAACTCCTCATTATCCTGTGCGGTCAGTTGCATTATGTCTTGCCATGCCAGCAAGACCTTAGAATGCCATTCACGCTTTTCGGGATCTCGCTTGTAACGCACGATCGCCATCTTTACTCGACCGTGTCCATTTCGTAGGCTGGCAATCTTTTGCTCGTTGGCAACCAGTCGCGATGCAGCCTGATTTCCCATGCTGCCCGGATCAGCGGGTCTCATTGGATACGACGTCTTGCGTGTACCGCTCAACTTCTTGCCTGGAATGACGTCAACTCGTTCTTCTGCTGGCGTTTCCCGAGCAACTGTCGAGATGCTCTGCATGACGTTGGCATCGTGAGCTTTAACGATGGAGTCGATTAAGTTTTCGTACGTACTGGTTACTGACTCCCTGCTCATACTGAATGGGTAGTCTGCATCCTCAGGCGACTTGTTCGTTTTTACATCGAACATCAGAGTGGTCTTACGCTGACCGCTCTTATATCCGTGCAGAAATTGCATCAGACCATTCAGACGGACTACGTTCCAACCTACGTCTTTGACGTCGGTCAGTCGGTCGTCAAGCCCAAGATCAGTTGATCCCCAGACAGTAATCCAGTCATGTTCGTCCAAAATCTTGCGAGGTTTGCCGTTCTGTGGAAGTCCTGCGACTACTTTAATGATTTTTACTTCAGGCCATGAGCTGCGAATAACGGTCAGCGTTACGCTTACGTCAGAGTAGTAAATCATTTGCAGAGCAAGACGAAGATGACTTCCCCAGGCTTGCTCCTTCAGTCGTACAGTGACCTTCGTTCCATCGCGCCACTTGCGCTTCTGAATATTTTTGCCTTCAAGCAGCGTATCGCGATCAACGAAGTTATCAAGCGATTTGACGCTCCAGTTATCGCAGCCCATTATCGCAGCCTTCGCGATGCCGAAGCCGCCGGTTTGACCGTTCATCTCTGCCTTCTTGCCACCTAAGCACAAGAAGTCATTAACGATTTGATCTGCGGTCATACCAATGCCATTATCTTCGCAAGAGATTAGCCAATCGTTATCACGCTTCTGAATTTCGCGAACTATAATAGTGATTCGTGGCTCGACGCCTTTTCTCTTGCAGGCATCCACGCTATTTTGGAGCAATTCTCGTACGATGATGGGGATTGGGTGTGACGAGTAGAGTTTTCGCCCAACCATTTTGATCAGTCGAGGGTCAATGCTCATTGTTGCTTGTGTCATGAGCTTATATCTCTAGCATGTAGGTATCTGAAGACTCCGTAGAGCGACCAAACTGGCTCGTCGGATTCGTCAATTACCATTGCATTGAAATATTTATGACCTGCTGCTTTTGCGAAGTTCGTTAGAGCATCCGCATCTGCTGAATGAGCTAAAATCAGAGCTTTGTGCGGACGTTCTTTTTCCGCCACTACAAGTCGGTATTCCATGCTAGCCTACTTTCTCTTTAAATTCTCGCTGGCTGACATCATCAGGCTCTGGACACCACTCCAGAGCGAAGAGGGCGGGGGATTATCCTGCCCGCCCTCGTTTCGTCTTTGTTAGCTCAGAGCTGCTTCGACCTCCGCTAGCTCGCTCGCAACGCCGTTCTTGCTGCCGCCCTTGATACCGCGCATGAAGTCCAGACCCCACTTCTCAGCGCAGTCGGGATGCACGTATCGTGCGCGCCCTACGTAGACCGGCTGGAACTTCGGGTGCATCGCACCATCAATGGTGCGGTCACGACCGAATGCCTTCACCAACCGACTGACCGGAATGCCTTCGCGGGTGCAGATTCTACCGAGAACTGCAACTTTGACGTACTCCCGTCCATCTTCGGCAACGGGGACGTTCTCGGAGCTCATGCTGGCACGGTGAGCCTTGAGGGAGACCTCATCCCAACCTTTCTCGTCCCGGAGCTGATGGCAGTAGTCGCCAGCCTCGAACTCTTCCCAGGTCTCGAACTTGATCCATTTGCCGCAATACTGACACTTGTAGCGTTTCACGCCACCAGCGTCAGTCACGATCGTTTTCTTTTCTTCCGCACGATCGGTTACCTTCGCGGAATTAACCTTCTTAGCCATTGTGAACCTCCTTCATAGAGTTTGGTGAGACTGGCTAAAGTCTCGATTGAATTTGCTTACAGATTCATTGTAGCACTATTTCAGTCGTAATGCAATAGTACTTAAGTACTATTGTGATTGGCTAATTTCCAACCAACTCGTCGACGATTCGGAACGGTGATTCGGGCTCTTCGGTCATTCGGGCAAATGCCTGATCGATCGCGGCAATCGCAAATTCTTCGCTGTACTTCTCGGCTACGAAGAAGCTGAGAATTTCCTCGCGACGAAAGCCCATTCGTATGCAATTGAATGCACGATTCTTGAGCATTTCCTCGTCCAGTCGTATTTGCGTCATCTCCATGGTTTGCCTCCTTTCTCCTAGGGTATGGTTGCATCTTCAATCGTTAGGCGTCTTCGAGCGGGGTCACAATTACGGTCACGATAATCTGTGTTTCGAAGAACTCGGTCGGCATCTTGCCCATCTCGTCAATCATGTCGTCGATTAACGATTCGGGCATGTCGTCATACGACACTAACTTACTTCGTACAATCTGCTCAGTCATCTTTATCTCCTTTCTCATAGGGTATGGCTGCTCATCAGTTAGCGGTCGCCACCCGCTAAGACGCCCACGGCTCCTTGACCGTGGACGTTTCGCATGGTTAGCCTTGCCACTTACGACCGGTTATTGCTTCCCATCTCGCAATGTGGTTTGGAAGATCCCTGCGCATGTCTTCGTGCATTTGGGCATGTGCAGGATCTTGCTCTTCGTAGGCTCGTAGTTCAGGATCGTTTAGCCACTTTTCGTACTGCCTTATGTTAAGAGCAGTGATCTTGCCGTTTTTGTTTGGGTCAAAACGCAGGTCGCTGCGGTAGTAAATGACCACATTGAAGATCCGGTGATCGTGCCGCCACTTTGACCAAAAGTACGTCTTGTAACAACCTTCGGGCAATGTTTGCAAGAGCTTCTGCACTTGGGCAGTGGCGGCGCGAACGTGTATCGTATGCTCGCAGCGTACCCGTAGGGTACGAACGCCTCTGCGACCGCTGGGATTGTTCCAATAGTCATGGAAGTACCGATACTCAGGCTCGTTATTTACGTTCCAGAGCGTTGAGCTAATGGCATTCATGACCTCTGACGCAGTTTTATGATCTGGCATGGTAGCCAGGTCTTGCGTCTTTGGGTTTACTTGCTGATGAATCGTAGACACGGGATTCTCCTATAGGGTAAGCAGGTTGTGCGATTCTCTGCAATCGCGACAGGCGGGTTTGGGTTCTTGAAGCCACGATTCGGGACGAACGAGGCGCACGTATGCTGCTGCGAAGGTATAACCGCAGTAATCGCATTTCATGCGCCCGCCTTCGTAACTGTGCAGGGCTGCTTCACGAATCTTGGCTCTTGATGGGGGGTGGTACTTTTTCTTGACCGCTTGGCTGGGCGGCATTTCGTAACTTTGCCACGGTGTTTTTCTTGTTTCGGGCATCTTGCCTCCTGTTGGGGGTTAGGCTTATGACGCTATTTGGTACAACTTCATTATAGCATATAACAAATCGTGGCGCAATAGTACTTAAGTACTACTATCGCGCCACGCGGGTTCGGGTTCTTATTACTTCTTGGCGCCGACGTAAATGTAGCGAACACATGATGCTGGTATGATGAAGTCACGAACTGGCTGTTGTACTGCGGCAGTTCGTACTGCGCAATGATCGTCATTTGCTGCTACAACTTCGGCATCAAATTGCCTACCAATGCCTTCTTCGGGTAAATATACCCGAGCAAAGACGTAGTGTGTTGCATGATGCTGGTGGTACACGTTGGGGTCGTACGGTTGATCGTTCATCTTGCCTCCTATTGGGTGTTAGGTTTACGATCTATTTTTGCCAACTTCATTGTAGCATAAAGTAGGTCGTGGCACAATAGTACTTAAGTACTACTATCGTGCCACGATTCGGGTTGGCTATTTCTCGACGATCAAACTGCCTTTTAAGACGTTGGGATTATCTTGTATAACGTCATAGCCAAGGTGGGCTAATACGAGCAACGCGGTCGTGAACGTTGTGTGCTGAAGCTCAGGTATGTCGTGCATAGCCTTGACGATGTATCCGTGAAGATCGGGGTCAAGCTCCTGAATCTGATTATCTAAAAGGTACGGGTTGCGGACGTTCGGCAGCGGTATGATGTGGTAAAAGGCTGCTACATCATCAACACCGTCGTCGGTCATGATTCGGAACTCTGATTCGCTGACCAAGCCAACGATGGTTGCCATCTTGCCTTGCGATTCGGGCTTTAGGTCATAGCCCTCGTCTTTCAGCACTCGTACACGGTCGCCAATCTTAAAGGTTTGTGACATTGTGATTCTCCTGGGGGCTGTTGCCAGCCCCCGAGTCATGATTCGTCGGCTATGCTTCGTGAACTACCTGGGCATTAAGCATGACCGTACTGCCATCGTCGCAATGCAGGGTTATGATGCCAGCATTGCTGATGTGGGTTATTGTACCTTCGTAAAGGTAGCCGCCCTGATCATCGCCATATACGAGGGCAACATGCTGACCCTCTACGATTGTGTTGCCTGATTCATCTTGTATTGCCATTGTGAGTCTCCTTAATCATAGGGTTTTGCAAGACTTTTGCCTTGCCATTGTTATCATTATAGCACAAACTAAGTCGTAATGCAATAGTCTTGCCAATATTTTAAGGTAGACGATTGATGATTCGCATTCATTGATGCACGATTCGCGACGATTTGCAGTTATCGTCAATCATTCGTGATTCGCGATTCTCGTAATTCGTGATTCACGATGATTCGCAAAAATCGTTTGATTCGCGACGATTCTCATTCGTCGTCATTTGTGATTCACGATGGTCGTGGGGCGTGATGCACGATGCAGGACGCATGACGCCGTACGTGCGAGGGTCGTGGGGTGTTGGGTAATAAAAATACCCGCCATGGGGCAATGGCGGGCTATGTAATTGTGGGGGTTAGCGCATTACTGGCGGCGGTAAGGGCTAGCCAGTATGCTACTAATAAGCATGGCTAAGGCTATGGCTATACCGGCGGCTAAAAATGGGTTAGCGCTAACAAATGCTTGCAATTGGGGTATATACATGGGGTTTACCTTTAGGGCTAGCCCTTGCGGGCTAGCCCTTGGGTTATTGGTTAGGGTTAGGGTTAGGGTTAGGGTTTTGGTGCTTTGCTGTAGTTACCGCTTGCAATTGCTTGCAACCCTTGGGGTGTTGCTAACCAACTGTTTACCCAACGTTGCCTACCATTGTACACCGGCTTACAAATGGGGTGTGCCAGTGTGCCGGTTGCCCTGTCGCCCCCAATTGCCCTAACCAGTTTACTAATGGTTAGCCCAGGTATTTTATGCGCATTTGCGGGTATGGTTACCTTAAAACTGGCAACCGTAACATAGCCCGCGGGCACGTTGCCGGTAAGGGTAGCATAATGCGCCTGTAATTGTGCCGGGGTAAACTGCGCCTGCAATTGTGCGCATTTGTGCCCAATGCCAGCAGCAGTACTGGCGGCGCGTGTTAGTACTTTGCCACAGTATGCGCATTTGGCGGGTGTTGCGGGTGTTGCTTGGGTGTTGCCGTTTGTTGCCATTGTTACCTTTTGGGTTAGTGGGGTGTGTGCTAGCCCTTTGGGTGTTGCTAGCCGTTTGCCCTAACCACTATGGTTAGTGTACCACTAAACATTGCCTTGTGCTTGCGCATAGCCGTAAAAGCACTAAAAATACCACGACGCACTGATCTCGCCTCCAAAAATAGTGGACGAAAATTTCAGCTTCCAACCCCAAATTACCCCTTTCCTCCGACGTCAACCTGTGGTACAATACAGTCATGGACGATATCATTACGACTCCCGACATCGTTACTACTGCTCGGCGAATTATCGCCGATGCCCTGACCGTAAAAGCTGAGGCTACGACTGCGTATTTCCCCAACGCCGGAGATTACGTTAAGAACAAGGATATTCTGGCTACTATCCTGTGGGACATTATTACTCAGGGCTACGCCACCTATGCCGACGGAAAAGAACTCCGTCCCGAGTCCTATTCAGACTGGCTCTCGACCGTTAAGTATCTTGTCTCACATCTCGATGGACCCGTTTCTGGCGAAGATGGTGCTGGCGTCAACGTTTTCAAAGTCTATGTTGGCATTGATATGAGCAAGGTTTAAGAGGTTATTATGTCGCCTGTAGGATGGGCTGAAAAAGGAAAGGGTCACCAAATCCAAGACGAAGGCGCTGATGTCGCTGATCGCGATGATCTTAACTTCGTTGGTACTGGAGTTACTGTTGCTGACGTTGGCAACAAAACCAGAGTAAATATTCCGGGAGGTCTGGCTGTTCTTGGAGACCACGATCATACTGGAGATCCAGGTGATGGCGGCAATCTTCCTGCGTATGCTCCAAGTGTACATGATCATAATGCAGCCTACTATACGGAAGCTGAAGTTGATGATTTGATCACCGCAGTTGCGCCTTCGCCAACAGGATCTTTCGTCGTAGAAGGTGGCGGAGTAGCATGGACTGGAACGGGTTTACAGTTCAGAATATCGGCAGCAAGATATTATATTGATTCCATCCTATACGAGTCTTTAGAGCAGACAGTTACGTTGGATGCTGCTGATCCTGCGGATGACAGGATTGACGTTATTGCTCTGGATAATACTGGAACGGTTGTTAAGATTACAGGTACTCCGGGCGCGAACCCATCTCGACCGGATGTTGATCCGGCTACGCAACTTCATTTGACCTTCGTTCTTGTTCCTGCTGGAGCTACGACTCCAAGTGGAGTTGCCAGCGCAATCATGTACGAAGAAAATCTTGGTAGCCCGACCGAATGGGATGCAACCTCCAGCGGTGCAACCATTAATGTCAATAGTAGTAATAATCCTAGAACTGGCACTAAAGACGTAGAGCTCACGGCTGCTGTGAATGGCAATTATCTTAATCTTGCTGCTGGTGCTTCGCTCAATCTTGCTAATTATGCTCAGCTTATTCTTTTCATCCGTAACAAAGCAGCTTGGGCAAGTCAGAAATCCTTGCGTCTTGCATTTCGGTCCGGGGGTGCTGTAGTCGGCAACTTTGTTTCTATTGACAATAGTCTATTTGGTTTCTCAGACAGTTTGACCGGAGCCTATCAGCAAATAATTATCCCATTGACCGCATTTGCTGTGTCAGTATCGCAGCTTATAAACGAGCTCAGAATAGAAGTTCGTGGTTCCGGCGGAAGTTTAGGACTCTACATTGACGATATTACGCTTCAAGGCGGTGTTCCTCAGGAAGCTATTGGTATGACCGTGGAAGAGGCTGACGCTCGTTATCGTAAATTAGTTGACGATATAACTTCAATTGATATTATTATTGATGGCGGTGGAGCCGTAATCACATCTGGCGTTAAATTTGCTCTTCGCTTTGACTTTGCAGGTACTATCAAGGCTTGGGCAATTGGCGCTCCTCGCGAATCCGGAAGTATAATCATCGATCTGTGGAAGGATATTCATGCGAATTTTCCTCCCACAAATGCCGACTCAGTCACGAATGGTCATGAGCCAACATTGACGACTGCTCAAGTAGCCGAGGATACGGATTTATCTGATTGGCTCGACGTTACTGTTGATGCGGGAGATTGGATTATTGGCAATATTGATAGTGCTACTGATGTGACTCTTGTAACTCTGGCTCTTAAATTCTTAAAAGCATAAGAGTACAATTAAGCATGACCACCTTAATCCTTCAACCTGATGCAAGTGCCGGGATCGATACGTTCATTCTTGGAAATAACGCTATTTGGACTGATCTAAATTGGGGGATTGCTACGCGAATTCAAGCTGGAAATGGTACTAGTCTTACCGCAGCAAGAAGTCGAGGTTTATTGAAATTTAATCTATCTGCGTTGCCTTCGGCAGCAAAGGTAATCTCTGCCGTACTTACCCTTTATTGTTACGATGAAGCAGAAGTTAATGATAGAAATGTGTCTGTTCACAGAGCACTCACGGAGTGGTTCGAAGGCATCCAGAATGAGGCAGATCCACCCGCAGGAGAAGATGGATCTACGTATAATCGTCGTAATAATAATGGCTCAGTCGTGTGGGCGGGAGGTGCAGGAGGTGGATCAGGAAGCGATTATGCGGCTGTTGCTACAGATACTCAACTTATCACGACTACTGGAGCGTCTTTCGATTGGGATGTAACCGCTGATGTCGAAGCTTGGGCAGAGGGAGTTGCTTCAAATCATGGTTGGTTTATCTTAGGTGCTGAGAGTTTTCTCAATAGTAGGAAAAATTTTCGGTCAAGCGACGCTGCAACAGAATCGCAGCGTCCTAAACTAACGATTGAATATTCTATTGGACATGTTCACGCTATTATATTCGGATAACTGAGTAAAGTTTAGGAGACTATTATGTCACCTGTTGGATGGGCTGAGAAGAAAGGCGGTCACACGATTCAGGACGAGGGTGCTGACCTTCCCGCAAAAGATGATTTGGATTTTCAGGGTGCTGGCGTCATTGCCGCTAACGTTGGTGGTGCGACCGTAGTTACTATTCCTGGCGGAGTGGCTGTTCTCCCTGACCACGATCATGCAGGAGTTGTCGGAGACGGCGGTCAATTTGATCCTGCTGTTCTTGAAAGCGGTGGAGCGACCGCTACTCAAGTTCTTACTGCTGATGGCGCTGGAAATGTTGCTTGGGAAGATCAAATAGGAAGCGCCTTGGCAGTATTCTTTTTCTACAACGATGCTTCTGCTGATCCAATTACGTACAAACAGATGCTTCCTGCTCATTCTGCTGCCGCTGAAGAACTGATTACTGTTGCCGGTCTTATAGATAATGACGTTATCGAGGAATTTATCACGAACAATGGAAGTCCTAATTCTGACTTCTTGTTAAATGGACTCTATACTTTTCACATTCACGCTCATAAATCTGCCGGTACTCAAGTTTTAGCTCTGTACGCTGAAATCTATGTGCGAACAGATCCAGGTGGGGTGGAGACACTACTGGGAACAACGCACGATTCTACTGCACTGAACGGAGTTGAGACGGAGTACACTCTTCATGCCGCTATCGGAGACACTGACATTGATCTCACCGACCGTATCGTAGTTAAAGTAAGAGCTGCCGTTTCCGGTGGTGGTACAGCTCCCACAACAGTATTACACGTTGAAGGAGATACGTTTAGCTCTATACAAGCTCCGGTGGTTACTGCCGGAGGAGGAGCGGGGTCAGATACTACTGCTATTCACGACAATGTTGCCGGAGAAATTGCGGCTGTAGCTGAGAAGGTTGCTCCTATTGCTGCAGATATGCTTTTGATAGAGGATAGTGCTGCGCTCAACGTAAAGAAGATGGTGCAGGTTGGCA
>Ga0209751_10007156_pt1 | contig 10267 bp, 10 predicted proteins | sample RifCSP13_1_FD_184019 | JGI IMG/M metagenome (GOLD analysis project Ga0209751, IMG submission 184019) | Soil microbial communities from Rifle, Colorado - Rifle CSP2_sed 13_1 (SPAdes) (version 2) | ecosystem: Environmental > Terrestrial > Deep subsurface > Rock core/Sediment | place: Rifle...
TTCGTCATCCCGGCGATTGCGGGCAAGGTGGAGTTCGAGACGGTGGAGGACGGCAAGGAGGAGCAGATCCTCGACAAGCTGATCCAGGGCGCCGTGCTGGCCGTGTTCAACCGCTACTTCAGCGTCTCGGACTTCGACGACGTAGTGACGCGCTTCAAGTCCGGTATCTCGATCGAGGTCGGCGACATGATGCCGTCGGAGGGCTACGACCGCATCGCGAAGCAGGTCGAAGGGCTGAGCCGCCACATCGCCAAGGTCGAGGCCAAACCGTCGCCGGCGGTGACCGCATCGGTCGTCGAGTTCATCCTCGAGGGCCTGCATCTGAACAAACGCCTGAACAAGGACCGCGTAGGGTCCAAGGTCCAGTACCGGGGCTAGGACCCTAAACCCCGGGTCAGGGGATCAAACCAATGGTGATCAGATACCGCTACACGGAATGGGACGGCACCCAGGAAATCCCGCCCCTTGACCCGGACGACATCCTTAGCGCCCTCACCGACGACTTGATGAACTTCGGGGACCTGCAGCACGCGCTGCGCAACCTGATGCAGCGCGGCATGCGCAACCCCGCGGGCGACCGCACCCAGGGCCTGCGCGACCTCCTGCAGCAGCTACGTCAGCAGCGGCGCCAGAACCTGGACCGGTTCAACCTCTCGTCCGCGTTCGAGGACATCCAGAAGCGCCTGGAGGAGATCCTCAACAAGGAGCGCGGCACGCTGGACGAGCGGATGAAGGTCACTTACGAAGCGGAGGCCGGGGACAAGGTCCCAAGGCGATCAAGGTCAAGCCGGTTAACAGCTGACCAGTCCTTGAGCAGAAGGCCCGCCTGTGAGGCGGGCCTTCGGGAGAGTCTCCCTGCGTGATCCTCCACCTAAGGGCTTAGGAAACCGTTGATCCAGCGCAGAACCGCCGGGACGTCCACCCTCTGCGAGTAGCCGACGCCCGAGCAGTTCGAGTTTGTTACATACGAGTTGACTGCTAGAACCGTATCCGTGCCAGCAAGCAGGTCTGGGCCGCCCGAGTCGCCAAAACAGGTCCCTCCGGACCCCTGGCTGGCGTTCAGCGCGAAGCGCATGAATTCGCCACTGTGCACGAATTTGCCCGAGACCAGCTCGCTGGGGGCGAAGAGTCGGACTCTGTCTCGAATCGACCACACCGGCGGGCCTCCTCCGTGTGTTTGACCCTGGACCCCGTAACCAACAAAATCCACCTTCGTCTTGTTCCGCAATGTGTCTACGAGGCCCGCGGTAGGTAGCTGGGCGTACTCGTCGACCAAGGCCACCGGAACTGCCTCCGAAAGCTCGACGATTCCGACATCACGCCTCGCGAATCCTGGCAATCCCTTACCACACCCAATGCAGAAGCCATCATTGGTGTAGGGCAGTCCCTCATACGACGTCGCCCCTCCGAGTGGGTACTCCGTGTTCGTTTGCACATTCTCGTCCACCCATAAGCGTGCCCCAACGGCGCCGTCTGTGCAATGTCCAGCGGTCAGGACCACCGTATCAGTAAGCAAGGAGCCGCTGCACCGCCAGCACGGGCCCCCTCCAGCAGGGCATCCCGGAGTACCTGGCGGAACATCAAACACGAGCAACCCGACGTACGGATGCCTGCCGGCATCCGGCGTGCCATTGGTGATGGCATACGCCGTGCCGACCGTGGCGAGCACCAGCAAAACGGCGATAAACACAACCATGATCCACCGCTTCATTCCTCACCTCCAATGATGAACCTGGCCTCGGCTGAGGCCGACGGATGGGAAAGCGACCATGCCAGGGTTCAGTGCATACACAAACCTCCCTCGGGCAGGATGGGTCGAAAGAAATGGTGTTGGTTCTGGCACTTGCATTGCCGGGGTGGCAGGCCTCGGCACCGAAGGGACGTCCCACCGCCAGGAGCTCCCACCTGCCTCACCCAGAACGTACAGCAAGAGCCTTAGACAAGACTCAACGGCCGCCCCACTATCGTCCATCGGTCGGGGGGTTCGCTGTTGAAGGCCAATGGCCACGAGAGGGGACAGGACCGGGAGATGCGGCACCGCACCTGAGGGCGGTGGCTAGCGGTTGGCCCTCCTGCTGTCGGCCAAATAGCCCGCCAGACCTTAGACAGCCCCGGAAGTCTGCCATTCGCACCACCGACCACCGGTCGGTGGACATCGTTGACTTGGCACACGGTGCTGGGCCAGGTGCGGTGGGAGCCAGATCCAACCGACCTCCGTGGAAGCCAGAGGGAAATGTCCTTCATCCGCATCGACCCCGGCTCTCTGCGCAGGGCCGTCAACAACCTCGCCCTGGTCGCGAAACAGATCCGTTCGTCGGGAAGCCGGCTCCACCAGGCGAGCCAGGGCGCGCCTAGCACCTCGCCGAGGGCGATGCCTTGCTCGCTGCCGGGTCCGAGGCTATTCAATCTCTTACATCACATCTTCTGTCCGAATCGGGATAGGCATTGCGTGAGGAAGCCACTGTCCACTCCGAAGGGGCGCCGGCGATGGACCGATTCGGTTGCGAACGCTGGAGGTTGTCTGGGTCGCGGATCGTGATGGAAGGCCCCAAACAACGCTAGATCGCGCCAACGGCTGCCACGGCAAACGAACAGATGGCGTCCTGGGCGCTTCGACGTGGAGACCTGGGAAAACTGTTGACTGAGGCCCTCCGCCTGTGCTAGGCTCGATGCCGTAGGACCCAAGCGCGGCGTCCCAGGAGAGTGGGGGGTCAAGAATGTGTCTCTTGGGGCTTCGATTTCCTGGAGTGGTCGGGCCGACATCTCACGGGCCCGCCTTGGCGCCCACGATCGCTCTCCGGACGCCCAACCGGAATGGTTAGAGGGACTGACCCGCCCATCGTGATTGGCGAGGTTCTCTTCCCGAAGGCTGCGCTGTCCCCGGAAACGCCATGCCCTGGATGACGATCACCACCCGCCGCCCGCGGACCTTCGTCCCGCCCGAGGCGGGGTGGCTGGCCGCCTACTTCCGAAATACGGCCGAGAAGTTCCGGGGCATCGGCTCCGACTTGCGCCGTGTGCCCACCGTCTTGGACGAAACATGGGACGGCGTGTCACGGGACCGTTTCATGCTCGACTTCGAGCCTCGCCCGGGTCGGATGGAGGCCGTGGCGTTGTGGCTGGAGTTCGCCGCCAGACAAATCGCGGCGACTGAGGTGACGGTGTGGGAAACCGTGGAACAACAGGTCTGGGCGGCGGACCCGGTCGAGAGGTAAGGGTTGTGGCCGAGCGGCACGTCCCCGCCGAGGATCTGCGTCGAATCGCCGAGGAGTTCGACCGGGCTTCGCGGGTCAGCGAAGAGACGCTGGATCGGCTGGATCGCATGCTTGAAATCCTCGAGGGGAAGTGGGGCGGGGCGACCCGCGAAGTGTTCTACAGCCAGTTCAGGAGCCTGCGACCGCAGATGGCCCGTCTGGGGTCGCACCTGGACTTGATCTCCCGGGAGATCCGCGCTCTGGTGGAGCGCTTCGAGACCGCCGATCGAAGTTGACACGGACGAATGCCAAACATTCTGGTTGACCCGGACAAGCTGCGCTGGGGAGCGGTCGAGATCGAGAAGTCGGCGGGGGAGGCGGACGCGACGGCCTCGGAGGTGCATAGGGTTCTCACCTCTCAGCCCATCGACCCACGCTACGCCGCCGAGCTCGGCGGAAAGGTGCGTGGTTACGGCGCGCAGCTGATCGCGCAGACCGCGCCCGTAACCAGTGGCCTGCGGGACCAGTCGGCCTGGCTGCGGGAGCTGGCGCGGCGTTTCGAGGAGGCCGACCAAGCCTCGGCCCAGGGGATGGAACGATTGTGGGCGTCGACCCAGGCGCTGATCGCGGAATACGGCGAATCGCCGTTCGTGCCGATATGGCTCCTGGATGGCACTTGCCCGCCGTGGATGGATGCGGACATATGGCGGCAGCTAGATCCGGAAGACCGGCTCGCGATGATTGCTTATCTGCGGCGGGAGTGGGCGAGTTTTCTTGCGGGGCGGACGGAGGGGTCGTTCCGCTCGCATACAATCAGCGGCGGCTACCTGGAGGAGATGTTCATGATATACCTGAACGGGCTGCCACGGGGGTTGTTTCAAGAACGGCAAGTTATCGACAGGAGAACGAACAAAGAAGTCGCGATCAGGGAGCAGACGCAGGCCTTCCTGCCCGATCATGACCTCTTCACAAAGCCGGTGCTCCCGAACGGCCGGGCTTACGATGCCAGGTGGCGTTGGCAATATCAGGATCTTCCAGCCACGATGCGGGCAGCCTGGCGTGATGGAAAGGTCCCGGCATCTGCGGACGAAACGATCTGGGGTGATTGGAGCCCGGAGCATAAGAATCTTTGCGGCGAGGACGCGGCAGGGCATGCGGCCGGCGTTGACTATATGGCGGAAGCCTACCTCGCGTTCGCCGAAGTCTTGGAGCCGCGGCTGATCAAGAACGTTACGCTTTCCCCGTACCACGTTTCCCTGGGTTACGAGGAGCTCTCCTGGGAGGCAGGAATAATCGGGCCGTTCAAGGGGAGCCCCCTACACTGGGACAACTGGACCGCAGGCGACCCGCATGTGGTACCAAACATGGAAGAGGTCAACGACTACTTGCGCCAGGGATATGTCGTCACGCCCCTTGTCGGCGTCAACCCAGGCGAAAACGCGTCGCTGTCTTCCACGCCGACCGCCGTCGGCCACTACGTCAACATCCTTGAGACCTTCACAACCCGGGATGGAGTTGGATTTGTCCGCGTCTACAACTCCCTCGAGCACCGAGAGGAGATTTACTCCTGGGAGCACCTGCAAGCAGCCTGGGGCAGGTGGCAGAACGTCGACGGCAACTCCGCAGGTCAGGCCATCATCGCCAGGCCAAGGCAGCAAGAGTAGGAACCGAGTGGACGTGCGTACAGGGCGACCGAACTCGGGTTTTCTAAGCCTGACAATTGCCGTGCTTCTCGGCGCCGCCTGCAACGCCAGGCCGGCACCCACGCAGGCCAGCCCAGAAGTCATGGCTACGACGCCATCACCCACCGCTGTTCAAGCCCTCAGTGGCAGCGCCACGGCCGGAGGGGCCCTGCCTATCCAGTTCGTCCCCTGGCCGGAGCAAGGGGACCTGCTTCTCCCACCGGACATCGAAGTGAGCTTCGAGACATCGCTGGATGATCTCTCACCCGGCGGCTACCTCCTGATTTGGGAGAGTGGCACGCGGCCTGGCCAGATCCAGGCGGTTTCGTTCCCCGGGCGAGAGGTGACGGTCCTGGCGAGTGTCCAAGGCACGAATCTAACCGGCGGTCTGGATCAGGACAACTTCGCTGGCTACACTTACGTTTCCCCTGTCGCAGAACCTGAACATAAGCTCGATGTGTTCGAGCTGAGGGAGGGTAGGACATGGAGGCTTGGCCCTCTGTGTGACGTGATTTTCGGCAACCTTTCTCTTTCGGGCGAATACTTCCTCTCTCCCTGCGACCCTTCATGTCCCGCGTGCGCCAACGACTTCACCCCGGGCATCCCCCCAGACTTCAAAGTGTTCGAGGTCATATCTGTAACCGATGGCACCGGCTTCCGAGTGGCCCTGCCGTCCAAGGACGAACGCGATCCAGCTCAAGTATCCTGGTTTGATGAGCGGGAGTTACTCGCCACGAACGTGTGGATCGATGGCCGCTTCGCGGTCTGTCTCCTTGACGTAGAAGCCCAGTCGGCTCAGTGTCCATATTCCTTTGAGGAGCCGTATGCCATGTACAACGACACCGTTACCGGTGAGTATCTGCCGTTCGAGTTGGCGCCGGGGGGCGTCATCTACGCGCGAATCATGCCTCGCGCCTGCTTGACGGAGGGCGAATGCGAAGGCATTGTCGATCTGGGGGAACTCCCAGGCGCCCTGCGGCTCTCGCCTTCCGGGTCAGCGATGCTGCTTGACGGCGACATCCTTAGTGACCGCGGCCAATGGGACACAGTAGCCGCCTTCCTCGAGCCTCCATTGTGGGAAGCAGAGCCGCTGATGAACATCGCCGGAAGCTACACGTTCGAGACCTGGTGCCCAGATGAGAGCTGCGTCTTCGTCAGCAAGGCAGAGACGCCATTTCCGGTCTACCGTTTGGACCGGGACGGCAGCCTGACGTTCTACCCATACGAAGACATCATCGCCTCCTTCAACGTGCCTTGATGGGGCGATCCTCGGTCGGGCACGGACGCTTACGTGCGACAGGAAGATGTCTTCCCCCGCTCGTCGGCGACCTGGCTGGTAAACACTCCCTGGGTAGGCTTCGGTGGGAATCAAGTCATGAATGAGCGATGCTCGATCTTCGCACTTGCGGCCTCCTTGGTAGTCATAGTGTCCTGTACGCCTGGGCCGGCGCCCGCCGAGTCGAAGCCTGACCAACCCACCACCGCCTCGCTGACTGCCTCCATTACCCCTCGTCCAACCCTCGCAGCTTCGGCTACGGAGGCACCCCTGATTCCGACAGCCCCTCTCTCCAGCGACGGTCCCTGGCTGCTGGTTCTGACACAGCCCTCGGCCTCCCAATGGTCATTCTGGGCGATGAACGCCGACGGCAGCGGCTTGACCCAACTGGTCGATCACGCCCTCGCGATCTACGGAGCAGAACTGCGGACTAGCGTCAGCCCTCACAGCGGCCTGGTGACCTTTGTGGACGAAACGGAGAACAACATCCCCCAACTTCGACTTATCTCGTTGCGGGATCATGAGGTGATCACGTTGGCCACGCTCATGCCGCCCGATTTCGACTGGGCCTTGCTCGATGAGCAGCACTATCAGGCGGCGATGCAGACTTACGCTGCCGTGACGCGCAGCGCCGGCGTGTGGTCCAAAGACGGTCGCTCGCTGGCTTTCGTGGGGGCGATGGATGGGCCGTCCTCGGACATCTACTTGTATTCCGCTGCCACCGGCGAAATCACGCGGCTGACCGACGGCCCCACCGAGGCCGTCTCGCCAGTTTGGTCGCCGGACGAACGCTACGTCCTTCACGGTTCGGCGACGGACTTGAACTACGGCGCTTCCGGTGCGGGATATGCGTTGACCGGCGTGTGGGCAGCCCGACCAGACGGGTCGGGCGCGCATTTGGCCTATCCGCTTGACTACCGAGGCTTCGATAGGGCGCTCGGGTGGATCTCCGAGAGCTTGGCCCTCGTCGATAGCTGGGAGGCTTTCCTGGATTTCTGGGACCTTAGGACCGTCGACATCGAGTCTGGCGAGACGGAGTCCGTCTGGGCTGCAGGCTACACCGGGCGTGCATTCGACCCGGGGACTCGGACGGTGCTGTTCTATGTGCCCTTCCCCGACGGAGACATCCGCTGCGACGTGGCCGGCGAGCCGGGCGTCTACCTTCTTGGTTTGGGCGACGGCACACCTCGCCGCGTGGCGGGCCTCGAGCCGAACTGCACGCACCATGGCGTGACCTGGTCCGACGAGGGCGAGCTCTTCTTTGTCGAAACTGCCGCAGGCGTTGTCCCCGTGACGCCGGAGGGGGCACTTGTCGACATTGGGCTCACCCTCAGATTTGTCCCATCCATTTCCCCCACGGGAGGGCTGTGGGCCATGTCAGGCGATGGTGTTTGGATCGGAACTCCCCAGGATGGCTTTCGAAGACTGTCGGACTGGGACGCCGATCTTCTCTGGCGACCCGACGGTGAGGCGCTCTACTTGAAACGGAGGCAAAGTGAGCCGGGTACGGGTTTTGAGTTGTATCTGGCGCAAAGCCCAGAATTCTCGCCAAGCCTCCTTCCATTGGATCTCGGGGTCGAGGGATGGACGGCCATCTGGGTTCAGCCATGAGCCGCGGCCGTGGCAGGGGCCGCCCAGGAGGGTGTTTGCGCCCCTCTGTATCTTTGACTTCATCACCGTGACCGCCGGCACCGGGTTTCGCCGGGCGTCGTGCGGGTCTACAACCCTCTGGATCATCGAGAGAAGCCCTTCAGCCGCGCCTCGGCATCGCATCCTATGCGGCTTATGAGGGTCGGTCTCCGAGTGGCGGCAGTTCTAATCTCTGTAATGCTATTGGTGGTGAACGCCCGCTTGTACTCCCCGGGGAGTGCAGCTTACGGGCCGGATCAACTCGGCGAAGACATCATCCCCCAGCTAAATTTCATCGGCGCCGCGCTCCGAGAAGGAGGGGGCGAGCGCATGCAGGGGCTGTTCCCCGAGGGCTTCTTCTTCTCGCATATCCTCTACGGCTTGGCCTGGGTCGAGGTCGGCCTGCGAGTGCCACAAGGCTCTTCCACGCACGGGCAGGCAATCCAGCAGGCAAGTTGGGCGCTTGCGCGCCTGGACACAACAGAGGGGCGGGCTCCCTTCCGCTCCACCCTCGACCCGCCTTACGGAGTATTCTATGTTGGGTGGACCAATTGGCTCCGCGGGGCCGTTCTGATGCTGTTGCCGGAGGAGCGGCGACCATCTGCCGAGATCGATCGCTTCGAAACCGACTCGATGGCGCTCGCCCTGGCATTTGATCGGAGCCCCTCCCCCTTTCTGCCTGCGTATCCCGGCCAGGCCTGGCCGGTGGACAGCGTGGTGGCGATGGCGAGCCTGCGTTTGCACGACGCGATCCTGCCACCGCGTTTCTCCGAGACCGTCGAGCGCTGGGTGGGCGGGGCCCAGCGTCGATTGGATCCAACGACCGGCCTGCTGCCGCATCGCTCGGATCCGTTGACGGGCGAGCCGCTGGAGGGCGCCCGCGGATCGTCGCAAAGCTTGATCGCGCGCTTTCTCCGCGAGGTGGATCCCGCCTGGGGGCGAACCCAATACGCCTTCTTTCGTCGGGAGTTCGTCAGGTCATTTCTGGGGATCCCGGGCGTGCGCGAGTATTCGGCCGGTCGAAGCGGATCCGGGGACGTCGACTCCGGTCCCTTGTTCGCGGGTTTCAGCCCTTCGGCCAGCGTAGTGATGATCGCCGCGGCGCAGGTCAACGGGGATCGCGAGCTCGCAGACGCTTTCATCGACGTGAGTGAGGCGCTCGGGTTGCCTGTTCGATGGGGAAACACAAAGCGGTACGCCCTTGGTATCCTGCCTGTTGGCGACGCCTTCCTGGTCTGGGCCAAGACCTCTCGGCCATGGGTGGCCGAATGGACACCTGCAGTGTTGCCGCGTGTGGTCCCTCCTTCTTGGCGGGTGTGGTTGCACGCAGTCACGTTGGTCGTCGTTGCTGGGATGTGGGCGCTGCCTAGGCGCCTCGGCAATTGACGCCGCGCCTCTGGCACGCCCAACGCGAGGGACATTCCTTCTGGCTGGGCTCTCTGCGAGTTCGGTGCGGCGAGGTTTGAGGGGAGTGCGCCGCGAGGAGGGACCAATGGGTTTCTTCGACGCCTTGCTCTTGACCGTAGAACTGTCGATCCCGATCTTGCTGGCCGTGATGGCTGTCCTCGACTGGCGCCGCTACCGTCGCGGGCGCTACCTCATCCTCGGCGCCCTCTACGCCTTCTTCGCTCTTGCCCTTCTCGTCGATTTCTTCTCCACCACCTCGGGCGGGCCCTTCGTCTGCGCATCGGTTGTGGTCTGGCTGCTGGTCCTGGGCATCATCCACAGTCGCTTTCGCAGGTCTGATCGGTCTCGGCCCACAGGAAAGTCGTCGCCTTCATCGTAGCGGCGATCCCAAACAAGGACATCGCGCACACCGTTGACTTCGCGATTGGGCGCGTGTACATTACCCGCACACAACGGGTCCGGGGGGATCGACTATGGCCCATTACCATCGCCTCGCCCGCGCCGCACTTCTGGCCGGGCTCCTGCTCGCTCCTCGTCTGCTTTCTCTCCCAACCTCGGCTTCTCCACCTTTCGATGAGGCGGTCTCTGCGGCCACCTCCACGGATTTCGTGGAGGAGACGGCCGCTTACCCGCCCATCAGCACAGAGTCCGAAACGGCGGGTCCTTCGCCATCGCCGCCACTTCCCGCGTTCACCGAGGCCGCAACGGTGGAACCCTCTGCCACGGCCACACTCGAGCCGAGCGAGAGCCCAACTTTCTCGGAGCCCCCAAGCGCAACAGCGACAGAGACGCCTAGCGCGACTGATACCCCATCCGCATCGTCATCTGACGCCCCTACCGCATCACCCGGTTCCGAGTCCGTGCCGACGGCCACCGCCTCGCCGTCTGAGACCCCTTCGGCCCGCGCCGAATCGCCGACACCGACCCTGACCACAACGCCCTCGCAGGAAGCTGCATTCGACTCCTCGGGGTCATCCTTCGCCCCCGGCGCCGTCCTGATCAACGAAGTCGCCTGGGCCGGGACGATCGCTTCGACGAATGACGAATGGATCGAGCTCTGGAACCCGGGGCTGGATCCG
>Ga0209751_10007157_pt1 | contig 10267 bp, 15 predicted proteins | sample RifCSP13_1_FD_184019 | JGI IMG/M metagenome (GOLD analysis project Ga0209751, IMG submission 184019) | Soil microbial communities from Rifle, Colorado - Rifle CSP2_sed 13_1 (SPAdes) (version 2) | ecosystem: Environmental > Terrestrial > Deep subsurface > Rock core/Sediment | place: Rifle...
CTCGTGACAGATTATCGAATGTCCATTGTGCATATTCCTGCGCTGTCAGCACAACAACCCCGATCAATAACCAGCGCAGCAGCCTTCCGTCTCCCGTCTTCCGTCTCCCGTCTTCCGTCTTCCATCTCCCGTCTCCCATCTTCCGTCTCCCGTCTCCCATCTTCCGTCTCCCGTCTCCCGTCTTCTTCATCCCATCCTCGCCCGGTTCTTTTTCTTATTGATCTTCTTTACATGTCCTATCAAGAGTAATGCCTGAAGTTGCTCTTTCTCCTCACGACTCAACTGGCGAATCAGTTCTGCCAATGTATTCAAACCGACATCCCATATCTTCACATCGTCACATATCTCGCACCGCACTGGCACATTCCCCATTATTGGCCCAATCACGTCCACAATTTCAGGATTCTCGGAATCCATGTCGATTGCATGCCGTAACAGCATCAACTGCGCCACACCGTTCCCATTCCGACGGATCACCCCCAAAATATGATCGTTTCTGCATCTCCATTTCATGTCCATAGCATCATCCTCCGACCATCAAACAACCGGGCAATGCCCAATTCGCTTCCATCAACATCACATCTTCGATCTCGATCCCGTTCTCCACTTGCGCAGGCGTCGTGCGGATAAATGCGAACGCTGGCCATCTCAGGAACAACTCGAAATACCGCCAGGCCGCACAATGCATCCCCTCGCTGACTCTCTCCCCTGATATCAACTTCCACACCACCAGCCGTCGAAACTTTGGCCAGCCCTCGCACTGGAAATCGACCGCTTCACGTGCCGGCCAGCTTGCCTCCCCATAAAAGACCTTCAGCGCCGCTGTGTCGTAGCACCGCACCTGCTCCAGACCTATGGCAGGCCCTGGCACGAACAGCATCATCCGTTCTTCCCGCACCGGCAAATCGCTGATCAGCTTCACCTCCCGAATCCCCTCCATCGTCAACCGGTTGAAGATCACCTCTTCCATTTCGCCACCCGGTCCTTCGGCTCGATCCAGCCTAATCCGCAGAGTTTGAAATAATAGATCTCCTCGGGCGTCTCAAACTTCATTTCAAAAGCGCCGTCCCATACAGCTCCATCTTTCACATAATAAGTATCTGGCAACGCGCCTCCGTGCATTTTCTTCGTCACCATCCAATGACTGAAATCAGCAGGACCTGTGCGGATCACTGACCTAACGCCCCATGTGGCAGGCGGCAACACCAGATACATTTCCACGGAGATGCCGGCGTATTTCAAATAAAACTTCTTGCTATGATCGCCGATCTTCTCAAGCCTGATCGCTCCATCTGCCTGCATTTCTGCGATCATCTTATCGAGCGCAGTTTTGTAAACAGGCGGCGGTGGTTTCCCAAATTCTGCCCGCGGCCTTGGCAATGGACTCAGATCTGGGACTATAAGTAAATCAATATCCTTCACATCCGGCTTCAACCTGCAAAGCGACCCTTTGATCTCGATCCGCTCACACGCAGGCCGGAAATGCTCAACCAGTGATTCAGCCACCTTCAAAGCATCAGCATGTTTCATAATCCACCTCGCTCAGTCATGTCGTATCCAAGCGAACAAACACCCGGCGAATCTCCCCTCTCCAAACTTGTCCTGAGCGTAGCGAAGGATCCCATTGGGTCAGGGGTGGGGCCGCATTCGCAATCTCCAATAACACATCAGCGTGACAAGGTTGATCCAGCGGACACCAACAGGCCAGATCCTTCCCTTTCAATAGCTTCTTCGCCATATCCACAATCCACGCCTGACTAGGACGATGTATCCATCTACGATATGCATCCACACAGAACTGCGCATCGCTTTCCGAGCTGGCTAGAAATGGATTGCCAAAGATAGTCGGCCTGCCAACATACTTCGCTGTATATGGCATCTTCCAACCTTTAGTGCGTTTCCGTTGAATTCTTTTAGGCATCATATTCATCCTTCACACAAAGCGTTCACACTTCATCCTTTACCGCGCTTCCCCTCCCCTCCCCCAAAAAGAAGAGCCGTGCAAAAATATTGACGTTCCACACGCACGCACGACCACACGCACGTTATTGGCGGTTAAGAATAGGTTCGAGTTCTTGGCGGTTAAGAATTATTCCACTACAAAATTCGCCATGATATCCTTCGCCGCCTGCACCTGCTCCCTGATCATCGCTTCATCATCCACAATCATCGCCTCAACCACTCCCCCAACGATCAATCTGGCAATGACAGCAGGGAACTTCGTGCGCGGCGGCAAAGAAGCAAGCCACATCAGCACCCGATCAACTTCAGGATCCGTGCCAGGCTTCAAGTAACCGTCCAATCTCACCCGCACCGAACGAACTTTATCTTTTGGTCTCGCCATCAAACCTCCAATCTCGCTCCCCTTCCTTTTAGGGAAGGGGCTGGGGGTTAGGTCTATCTTTTCATCACACTCAATTTCCACAACCCGCGTGCGATCGACAGCACCGGATCACTCGGCACAAACGCCTTGTGTCCAAACTGCAGAGTCAACGCTTCCTTCAACAGCAGAGCACCGCCGCCCACCACGAGCACCTTCGCAAAACGACGATGCGACAGGCCCCACCTCTTCTCGATCTCACCGTTCACCTCGCGGCTCCAGATCGGAAGAGCTGCTTTCACCTCGCCATTCAAACGACCTGCACGCAGCCTCGAGTCCAACTCACCCAGGGACCACAACCCCTCCCGGTTGATTAACTCCAGGAGTCTCCGCACCCCCACAGTATTGCCAGCAGTGAATCGCTCCACTGCCCCGCGCTCCTTCACGACCAGTAATTCAACCGTGTTGAACCCAACCGATATCACCCCCACTTCATCCAGCAATGTGGATCCACGCCCGCCGATCATTTGTCCATCGTCATCCAGCACATAATCGAATAGCGCTCCAACGGGTTGCGATGTTTGTCTCACCTCCTCCACCTGGACTATATGAGAGATCCCATCCACATCGAATTGATGCGTGCCCATCAACCACTTTCTCACGCCCTTCTGAAAATCCTTCGCTGAATCACCCGTCATCATCTGCAGTGGCAGCCCTACCATCAGCGATAACAGATCATCGAACGGACCATGCTCATCCTCGTACTGTGCCAGGGCTGCGTACAGCAGCACGCGCATCTCAGGCGCACCGGTCAGGCGGTCGAAATCCAAATTCTCCACCGGTCGGCCATGCTCGTGCGCTCCATCCCCAACATAGAATGAACCGAACTCCCCTGTCACCAGCATCGGCCGCTTGCGGTTCCTGAGACCAACGATCCCATCTGACAAATGGCCGCGGCCATTATTCGCCACCTGGCTCACCACCTGCAAACCGCCAGGCTTCCCCCACAACTTGGCTGCACCCATCCCCATATCAAAACCGAGATTGATCATTCCAGACATCTTGGACTCCTTTTTTATGATTGAAACTTCTCGTCATAAGTCGCGTTCTCGTTTTCGATCGCGATCCGCTCATCTTCACTAAGTTCTCTTTCCTCGCGTTCAATCCCTTCCGCATTTCCTCCCCTGTTGGTTGAGTAGAGCGGTGTTCTTCCGCTCGTATCGAAACCCGGGGGGGTTGTATTGGCAAATTTCTCCATCACAGCCCAGCCCTGGTCGGTCAAATAAAATCCCTGCCGATTGTCCTTATCACTCGCTACCTCCAGCAGGCCATGCTTCAGCCACGCGGAGCGCAAGATACGAAATTCGGTGCTCGACAACGGTTTCCCAGCTCCAGCCCAATTCCGCTCGGAAAATGGGATCCCATTTAACAAGCCGCGCGCCAGTACCGTCAGCTGCTCTTTTGAAATTACGGAATCTATGTTTCGCGAACGATAATGCTTATCTGCCGTGATTTCATCAAGCCTGATTACAAAATGTTCAGGCTCCTTCATGGGCTTGCCAATATTGCCGTCGCCATTCAGATCTACGCCCATAAAACTTTCGAAGGACGTGAGATTGAGCCAGCGCCGTTGCAGGTATAGCCATGTGAACACCCAGACGATGCCGGTAATGATCAGGGATGGTTTCAGCAGATCGATTGCACCGAATAGATACAGCGCGGTCAACGTGCCGATCCCGGCCATCACTGCTGTGATCGTGGATTGCACCAATGGCAATAATGCACCCGCCAGAAACGTATGCAGGAATTGGCGGTCCGCATAACTCGGTGCTGATGGTTGCTGGAGAGGCGGAGTGGTTTGATTGAATTTATTCATGCGTGCTTCCTCCCGACGATATCCCTGCCAACGCTGATGGATCCATCTTCAATATCAACGATAGGCGGCTGAATGATTGCCACACCCGCAGGATCTGCTGATCTGCTCGCCTCCTGTGCGATCACTCCTGCAATTTGTGTTGCTCCGGACGTTGCGATCATCTGACGGTCAGCGGAATTGCTCACATCGAGCATCACCACACTGCCAACATTCGGATTGTGCAACGCATATTTATCGCCGTGCACGTGCTGAATGAACAACGGGAATTGCCGCGTGACCCGATCCAGCATGATCTGATTCGCTCTTACATCCATGGCCCGTACAGTTACTTTAGCCATGCCCACGAAACTATATGAGAACGAGAATGTCAGAACTAGCAGAGACACGCATAGGCTGATCGTAGCGAAGATAAATCCATAATGGATCATCTTGTTCAGGCCCTCACGCCATTGCGCAGCAGTGGCTTCCTTGTGACCCTGCTCCACCTTCAGCGCTTCAACCTGGACTGCATGTAGAGCCGCCTTCTGTTGCCTGTTCTGTTCGCTATTGAGTGCATATTGATCAGCTTCTATTCTGGTTGCATATGCCTCCGCTTCCTTGCGTGGATCGGGTGCACATGCGGTCACCAAAATCAACAACAAAATTATGGGTAAAAATCGTTTCATTTGACACTCCTTTTGACACCTGCACCTGCCGAAGGTACGGTGTACAATCTCTTTGCCCGTTTCAGCAGACGGAATGACACTCCACTGCTGGAGCGGGTATTTATTACAACCAGTTCATCACGGCCAGCAGACCAAGCAGGAAACCTGCAAGCGCTGCAAGCCACTCCCAAATTCGCCCTTCCGTCTTCCGTCTTCCGTCTCCGGTCTTCATGATTTCCTTCCTTTCATCAACTTACATTTGATCATCCGAATAAACTTCTTCCGTCTCTCATTCATCAAACTGTACGTCACATTTTCCGAAAGCTCGCGTAAACGAGCCAGAAGCAACCAGATCTTATTCACGCCTAACCGACCTTCTCGCACACCCTGCACCGTGCGATCCGGACACTGATCACTGATGACTGATCACTGATCACTGCCTTCTCCCCATAAACCACATCATGCCAGCGGACCCCGCAGCACCCCAGGCAATACCGCTCCTCCCCCGCCAGGCGCACCGTCCGGAACCCGTTCGCAGGCTCATGCACCGGGACTTCCCCGGTCGCGATCGCAAAAAACATCCTCACAGCTAATGAAGTTTCATAAGTAGGAGAGAAGAACCCGCTTTTTTCTGGAAAATGATCCTGACCGATCATATGAAACATTGCGCACCTATGCCAACTCCCCTAAAAACGGGGGGTACCCCCCATATATGGGAGTACCGGTGAACATCGATGTTCACTTGGTGAACATCTCGGGGGTCGCGATCTTCACTACTCATAGAACACCTTTTCTAAAATTCTCTATATATATATACTTAGAATAAATAATGTTCACTTTGCCTCACTTTTCGATGTCTATCCGCAAAAAACACTGATTTTTTCTCATATTTGTCTGTACAAATACACCAAAAATCGCCCAGTGAACATCGGTGAAGATCTTTTCGGGGGTAGAACACCCCGAAAAGAAATTTTTTTTCTTCACCTACCCCCCCTGAAACGCCAAAAGATGTTCACCGATCTTCACTCCCATCTTCTCCCCTCTCCAAATTTGGGCGTTCTTCCCACATTTGGGGAGGGGTCGGGGGTGGGGTTGTGTTTTTCCACTCCTCGCGCATCTGATTCAGCCCTTCCGAGCTCTTGAACACATCGATCACCTGCGATCGCAGCACGCTCCCACGCTGTTTCCACTCCACTGCCCACCGTTCGCATAGGCCCCGCACCCGTTCCTCCTCCATCGCCATGCTGAAATAGTTTGTGCCCTTATACTCAGGTATTCCATCTGTGCAGCGTATCGTCTTCAGGTTCAAATAGACCTTCATCGTATGAGCCAGCTTGCGGCTCTTCGCCTTGAACTTTTTCTTTCCGCTCGCATCATCCTCATCCGATTCTTCCTCCCCCATCTGGCGGTTCTGCTCATCCACGATCAGGTTCGTTGCCTCGGCGATGTCCTTCAGATAGACTCGGTTCTCATCCTCCGGCCTGTCGCTCACAGGGCCCCACGCCCATGCCAGTACGATCCCCTCCAGCACCCGCGCCGTGAACGTTGCGTATCGTTCCCCCTTCCGTTCCTCGGTCACATTCTGCAAATACGCCCGCACCAGATCACGGCCCTTCTCGCTCTTCATCACCGTCAACAAACTCACCGTCACCTGTGCGGTCCGTGGATCCATCGCCGAACCGATTGCGCTCAGATCCACCTGGCAGTCCTTCTGGATGTTGTGCATCGTGTATGTGTGCAGCGCATTGCGGATCGTCAAGCATTCCTTTTCGTAGACATCCACAGGCGGCAGGTCGAGCGGGATCCGTGGGTGTGGCATGATCGGCAGCATGTCTTTCGTCAGGCACCGGCTTGTTGTTGCCGGGTCCTGGAAGTCCTTCCGCATCCCGATCACCTTCGGGCCGAACACATCGAACGCTGCCGCATCGAAGTTCCCCATCGCGTTCTTTTCGGATCTCAAAATGGGCTGCCCCTTTTCATTCCCACCGTTCAGGATCTTTGCGATCATCGAAGCCTCATCCGAGTCTGCAAAATCAGCCTCATCCAAAACCAGCGTGCTATTGGCGAACAGGTCCAGGATGCGGAACAACGAAGAAGCGGATGAACCCGCATTCGTCATGATCGCCTGGTAACAGATCGGCCCAATCGTCTTCAGCAAACGGCTTTTCCCAGTCCCATAATCACCCAGTGCACGCAGGTACGGGACCGTCCGAAATTGCCGCGCCAGATAAGTAAAAAATGGATAGATCATGCACAATTGCTCGAACGTTTCATCCGCTCCAAAATCGAAATACCGTGCGTTATGAGCCTTGATTGCGAACAACAGATCGCTCTCATCCTGCAATTCTGTCATCTCGGAAGGCAGCAAAATCACCCTCTTGCGGATGATGTTATTCGGGGGCATCGGCACATACTTCCGGTCCTGGATCATCACCCGCTCCCGCCTGTCCTCCACACTCCCATCCGGATATCGCACTGCGAAGAACGTGCGGTCCAGCTCCGGCACATATTCCAGACCCAGGAAATGCTCGAACACCCAACCGCCCGTCACATACAGCGGTTCATCGTCACCTTCGTCTTTGCTCTTCTTATGCCCGTTCAACCTCCCCAGGCGAGAGTTCCATTGCGCGCTCTTGATCTTCAAAGCCTCGCACAGCTCATCCTTGTACCCATCCCGGTCATCAGCGCTCAACGTCACCACCCCATTCTTGAAGAAATCGTTCAGCGCCTCCGTCTTCTCGGTCAGGCTTTCGATATCTCCGATTTCCTCCGCCCAATGCACGATGAACGGCTTCGCAGCCTTCAGCCACAGCTCCACCTGGCGTATCTGCTCATCAGCCTTCACGCCCTTCCTGACCCATTCCTGCAATTGCCCATTCGCATCTTTGACGATGGATTTATTCTTCGACATTGTTCTCCTCTTTGACCTCGCGCTGAGCGGAGCCTTCAGGCGAAGACGAAGCGTCCGCATCCTCCCTCGACCATTGCCTGCTAATCCGCACGATCTGCACCTTTGCCCCAAGAATCTTCGCCCCCAACCCAAGAGCCTTCTGCCCTGCCTCGTCGTCATCCAATGCAAGATACAGCGCAGGATGCTTCTTCAGATACGTGGCCAGCTTCCTCATCCGTTCAGCATCTTCCGGAGCTACCTGGCTCGGGTCCCCCAGCAGCCCGCAGAACGCCATGGCGCCATGCCCCCACTGCCCCCATGTGATTGCATCCCCCTGCCCCTCCACGCACACCAGGGGCCTGTCAATCCTGTGCGCCTGGTTGAAATAAACCTGCTTCGCACCGGCCAGCAGCTTGTACGGGTTGAACGATTTCCACTCCCGCTCCTTCCCACCCCGTCCCCCGTCCCCCGTCCCCTTGATCTTGTCGAAGCCTGGCAGCTGCCTGCGGCTCAAATACTTCACGCCTCCCTGGTGCTGGTGTGCATAGATCAAGCCTGGCGTATCCATCAAACCATGGATGCGCCCCTTCCCGATCCAGCTCTCGTCGAAATCTTCATGCTCACGGATCCCCTGTGCCTTTGCCCATTTATCGACATCGCCCTGGAACCCCAGCACAGCCACAGCAGCAGGCGAAAGCGGATCGATTCCATAAAGCGAGAATTCGCCTTTCATATCCTTCACTTGATCAGCATTCTTGCGCCCGGAGAACCCAACCAGCGACGCATTGATCGTCTCATCCGACCAGCCCCGCCCTCGTGCATACGCCAGCGCATCAGCATCCGGCTGGATGTTGAGCTTCTCATCCCCCATCAGCCACCGGTGAAAAACATTCGCCGCCACTGAAAAGGCATCAGCAGTAGCACGTAGGCGTTTGACTTCACTCTCATTCACTGGCTGAAAGCGCGGCATTTCGATGTGTGCCCGCCTTGCCAGGATCGTGAGTGCCTCGTTGAATTCAACACCCTTCTCTTTCATGACCCAGGCGAAGACATCGCCATTCCAGTTCTGCGAATACCACCAGACGCGCTGCATATCAATGCGCACCTTCATCGAATCGTGCTTGGTGGATGTGCGCAGTCGCCCATGCCCACGCAGATGGATCCCGCTCTCGGCAAGCACCTCTTCGATCGGGTTCGCCTCCCGAACTTTCTCAACGAAGTCATCAAAATTTTCCATGAGTTATTTAGGTACGATTTGAAATTCGAACCCCAATGCTTCCAGCTTACTTGCTTTGTTGTCAGTGAGCCAATCTTCAGCCTCCTCAACGACGTGAAATTCGGGCATTCTCTCCATGTCTTGCCATTCTTTGAGTTCGGCAGGGCATGGTATGTGGATCCACTTGGGGCTATCAATTACTCTTACTTGAATTCCGAACATGTTTACTCCTTTTCTCACCATTTATCTAGAATTTTCCTAGCCATTCGAGCATGCTCCCCGCGCATACCCGCCGCAAACCAAAACGACGTCCCCGAGCACCCCCGCCCCCGTGCATAAGCCAGCGCATCAGCATCACCAACGATTTCTGATCGCTGACTGCTGACCGCTGACCGCTTCTCTGCCTCATCCCCCATCAGCCACCGGTGAAAAACATTCGCCGCCACTGAAAAAGCATCAGCAGTAGCACGTAGGCGTTTTACTTCACTCTCATTCACCGGCTGAAAGCGCGGCATCTCGATGTGTGCTCGCCTTGCCAGGATTGCCAATGCTTCGTTGAACTCAACGCCCTTCTCCTTCATCACCCAGGCGAAAACATCACCATTCCAATTCTGCGAATACCACCAGACGCGTTGCATGTCCATTCGAACCTTCATTGAATCGTGCTTTGTGGCTGTGCGCAGTCGTCCATGCCCCCGCAGATGGATCCCGCTCTCGGCAAGCACCTCTTCGATCGGGTTCGCCTCCCGAACTTTCTCAACGAAGTCATCAAAATTTTCCATCAGCTTTTTCTCACCATTTACCCAGAATTTTCCGACATTTTGTATGTAATTCTTTCAATTAGTGCAGATTGAATTGACTTTTCAACTGGTTCTATGAGCGATTCCTTATGACATATTCTGTAAATATAGATTACCCTCATACAATGTTCACGGGGACCATCAAAGTAACGATGAAATGTTTGTGTTGGAATGAAGGGTTACGAATAATAGTTAGATCGAGAGATAAGTCATTTTCTCCAACATTGTTAGGATCAACCTTGAAAACATAAACCTGTGGGGCTTCGTGATTTTCTTTGGCATATTGATCAAACAAACGGTTCAATTCAACTATAGGACCATTGAACTTCCTAATCCAACGTTTCATATCTAGTTCATTCATCGTTTACTCCATTTTCCAGAATTTATCTCGCCATGCGAGCTTTGCCTAAAAACTTCCGAACACATGTTCTATAATGATCCCCCGATCACCCCCCCCCCCTCTCCCCTACCTTATGCGACAAAAGATCATGCCCCTATCCCCATATCTGACCGCCAAAAAC
>Ga0209751_10007161_pt1 | contig 10264 bp, 9 predicted proteins | sample RifCSP13_1_FD_184019 | JGI IMG/M metagenome (GOLD analysis project Ga0209751, IMG submission 184019) | Soil microbial communities from Rifle, Colorado - Rifle CSP2_sed 13_1 (SPAdes) (version 2) | ecosystem: Environmental > Terrestrial > Deep subsurface > Rock core/Sediment | place: Rifle...
CGACGATCTCGTCCACGTTGGAGGGGTTACGCGAGTAGAACTTGTCGTAGGTGGTGAGCCGCTGGCCGCCGATGACCAGCGGGAACTCCTTCCCCATCTCCCGACGCACCTGCGCCAGGGCGTCTTGCATCGCGGTGCGGTTGGCTTCGAGGGAGAAGTCAGTGAACGGCTCGTTGCGGAACTCGGGCAGCCCCATCGCGTCACCCCCACAGTGGATTCCCCCGTCATTATAGGGAATTGCGCGGATCGAGTTGCGCGGCACCCAGCGTGTGGAAGGGGAGGAGTTTGCCCAGGTTCGTCGCGATGGGTTCGCGGCGGAGAATCCGAATCGAATCGGCCTGGTCCCACACCTGGCGCATCCCGCCGCCGGCGCCGAGACCCGTTCCCGCGGTTGCCCGCAGCGCCTCGGTGAAGCGACCGATGACGGCCGTCTCGTCGAGCGGGCCGACAGATGGGCTGATCAGCAGGAAGAGCCTGGTCAGGCGCTGTTCGTCTTCAGCCTCGACCAGCTGGTAGTCGGTGCTGGCACCGCCAAAAGCCTGGGGCAGGACCTGCTCGACGATATGCACGACGTTGCTTCCGATGACCGTGGTGCCCTCCCCGGTGAGTTTGGTGAAGCTGCGGACACCCAGGAGGTGCGGACCGCACCCCAGCTCATCCCACACGCACCCGCAGCGCCGCTCTTCGACCTGCGCGAAGTCGTCGATTTCGACGTTCCAGAAGATCCGCGGCGCCGTCGGCAGGAGAGAGGTCAGCATTAACGTCTGCACCGTGACCCCGGCCAGGTCGCGCGGGACGGTGATCATGGCCAGGGCATCGCTCCGAAAGTGCATGTCGTCTACATCGCGGGGGTTCCCGCAGGGGGCGCCCATCAGACCCGCTTCCATCGACGCATAGTGGCAACGGACGCGGGCTCCCGCGCGGACAATTTCCTCGGCCTTCGCATTCGTCAGCGGTTCTGCGCCGGTGAGGATGGCCACCCCCCGCAGCGAGCCGGCCCGCCGGCGCGCTTCAACGGCCAGGCGCACGGCGCAACTGGGGGTGGTGATCACCACGCAGCGGCCTTCGGCCTGCAGCGTCGCCATCACCGCCTCCAGGACCTTGCCGGCGTCCGTGACGGGTGCAAATTCGGGCAGCGGCAGGTGGACACCGGCGCGGCGGGCGGCACGGCGGGCCGCGTACAGGAAGAGACGGTGATGGCCCCGCCGCCCAAGCAGACGCGGCGGAACAGGGTTCAGCGAGAACCACCGGGTGGGCGGGCGGCGCAGACGGCCCAGGGCGAACCAGGTGGCGATGGCGGCTCCAGAAGGAAAACCCAGTTGCCAGAGAACGACCGGCGCGCGCGGGCCGGCCAGCATATCCAGGGCGATCCCGTATTGGGGGGCGGACTGTTCGGCCAGGTTGTCGATGTGCAGGTTGACCCATCGCCCGCCGCTGCGCGTTCCGCCAGTACGCAGGGCCATCGCTCCTGGCCCGCCCGGTCCGGCCAGGTCCGCGGCGGTGAAGCGAATCTCGCGCCCGCCGCGTCGGACTTCGCCGGTGTTGTATTCCTCAAACGACAGATACACCCCGGCCTGGTAAAGGGCGCGCAACGTCCCCTCCACCCCGTGCTGCCTCACCATGATCTCCAGGTCGCGGAGGGTGCAGCCCGCGGCATCGAGCAGGGACCGGTAGGGGGACCCCGGACGGGCGAACGCAGCACGTGCCGTGGCCAGGAACAACTCGTCGCGCCGCTGTACCCGCATCCGGACGAGGGCCCTGGCCTCTTCCAGATCGAGCGGCCGGGCGAAATAGACGTCGAAACTGCGCAGTTGCGCCAGGTAGTCCCGCAGGATCCCGACGCGTCCCACTTCAGCGGGGTCCCCGGAGATGCAGCAGGTCTCCCGCCTGGTCGACAAACGAATTGTCCACTACCGTCTGCATGGGATTCCGGACGCTGACCAGTTCGATCTCGTACAGCCAATCCTGCAACCGGCGGACCTTCGCCACGTCGACCACCCCATCCGCCCGCATCCCGATCCACCCGCTGCGCCGGACGAGTGCAGGGTCGACTTTCGTGTACTCGGCGACAATGGAGACGTTGCGTTCGGTGGAACCGGCATTGTACTGCCGGAGGGCCCGCAGGTAGGCCACCATGAACCGCAGACCCAGCGCCCGATCCCGTTCCAGGAAGGTGGGTCCATAGTAAAGGAAGGCCAGGGGTTCTCCCATCATGAAATCGGCGGGATCGGCCAGCGTGAAGGCAATGCCGGCTTCCGCGGCCTGCTTGTCCTGCGGAGGAGTGAGGAAGGCGGCATCGACGCTTCCCCCCTCCAGGGCGGCAATGTAGGCCGGCAGGGGAAGGGTGACCAGCGTGACGTCCGCCGGAGAAAGCCCGTGCGCCGTGAGGGTGCGGTACCAGAGGTAATGCCCCAGATCGCCCAGGCCGCTGATCGCTGCCTTTCGGCCCTTCAGGTTGGCGACGGTCTTGACCACACCGGCCAGTCCTCTCCGCACCATGAGCACGGGGACGCCGCCGCGCGGGCCCACGTTTCCCTTGTCCGCCACGATGCGCACACGTAGCCCTCGACTGACCGCATTGAAGTAGGCGGGGCTGATCCCACCCGCGCCCACGTCGAGCTGGCCCTGGGCGAGCAAGGGGATGGCTTCCGCGGAAGTCCGGAGCGGTATCCACTCCACCCGAATCCGCTCCGCGCTGAAGAACCCCTCCCGCTCGGCGATGAAGAGGGCACCGTAGCTCTGAAACGCCTGGTAGACAACGCGCACGGTGTCGACCGGCGCTGCCCGAACTCCCGCGGGAACGAAGGCGGCAGCCAGAACAAGCGCGCCCGCGGCGACCCGCTGCCCGATGCCTGTCCTTCCCAACCTTGTCACGCGCCCTGCTGACATGGGACCTCCTGAACGCAAACCGAGAGTGCCGGCCGGTGGAGATCCGATTCCGGCAGCCTGGCACTGCTTCCTTCTATCGACCGAGGGAAAGCGCGCGCATCAGCGTGAAAGTTGCACAAGACCTCCGGCCGTGCGAGGCGCGGGCGTCTGCTACAATCTCGAAGCGGAGAGGTGCCGGAGCGGACGAACGGGGCTGCCTTGAAAGCAGCTAGGGCGGAAACGCTCTCGTGGGTTCGAATCCCACCCTCTCCGCCACGCCCCACCTGCCCGCCGCGCCTACCCCGCCTGAAGCCTGACGCGGAGCCGTTCTGTGCGCGTATCGGTCACCGTTGTCCCCAACGCCCGGAGCCCGAGAGTCGAACGCCTCGACGCGGGTCGGCTTCGGGTATCCGTAACCGCGCCGCCACGTGAGGGGCAGGCCAATGCCGCCGTGGTCGCCGCGCTGGCGGAGCACTTCGGCGTGCCGCGCTCGCAGGTGCGCATCCTCCGCGGCGCGGGCAGCCGGCACAAGATTGTGGAAATCGCGGGCCTCTAGGACGATGCCCAGGAGGGCGACAGGATCACGTCTGCGACGGTCACCGAGACCACGCGGACGATCAGCGGCGCAAAGCCCAGCCGCAGGGGTCGGCCCACCGGCACCTCCACGGTGAGGACCCGCAGCACGATGTCATGCTTCTCCCGCACCAACAGGTTCACGGTCACCTGCACCGCCGCCACCGGCAGCCCGTCGGCGGAGGCGGTGAAGATCAGCACGGTGGGTCCGGTCTCCACGTCCACCTGCACGCGCGGGAGGATCAGCGGCCGGTAGAAAGCGGGGAAGATCGATCGGGTGACGGTAGACGCGCGCGCCTGCCGGGGGCGTGATGCGGAAATGGTCACGGTGTAGCTGCTGACCAGCGTGCGGCTGAGCGGCAGGAAGATCTGGAAGTGTTCGGCCGAGCCCGGACGCATCGACCAGGGGATCCCGTCACTGCCGAACGCGGCCAGGTCGCCGACGGGCGCGAATCCGGAGGCGTCAATCACGAGGCCGGCGACGGGCAGGCGGCCGGCGTTCCGCACCCAGCCCGAAATGACGAGCGTGCGCTCCTGCAGGGCGTGGGTGACTTCTGTGAGTTCCAGCACCGCCCCGGCAGCAGGGGGTGGCGTGCTCGTGCCCGATGAGGCGGCCCCGGCGCCCACGGAAACTGGCCCGAGCAGCAGGACAACAGCGGCCACCAGGATAGCGGCTCGCAATCGAGGCATCCCCGGTCACCCTCCCCCTGTAGAGTACGGCATAAGGCGGGGCGCAGTTCGAGTATACTGGCCTCGAGCTAAGGTTCGACACGGCAATGGCAGTCGCATATCCGCTCGTCACCGGCACCGAAGCCGCCGCGCTGGCCGCCCGCCTGGTCGGGGAGATCCGGGAGGTCACGCACGGCGAGGCCGTGGTCGTCGCGTTTAGCGGCGGGCTCGACAGCACCACCGTGGCCGCACTGGCGAAAGAGGCCCTGGGCGCCCGCAACGTTCTGCTCGTCACTGTGAACATGGGGGCCTACGCGTACCGCCGCGGCAACGAGATCGTGCTGGAGATGGCCGAGCAACTCGGCCTGCAGCAGCGCTGCCTCCTCGGCCAGTTCGCACAGCACCGCGTGCAGCGTAACGGCCCGGCCTGCAACCGGTGCACGCGTGAGATCAAGCTCGGCATGGTGCGAGGCATCTCGCGCGGCCGTCTGGTGTTCACCGGCGCCAACCGCAGCGACACCTGGGGACAGCTGGGCCTGAAGCTCTGTAACGGGTACTACGCGCCGCTGCTCGACCTGGAAAAGCCCCAGATTCGGGCGATCGCCGAACACCGCGGCCTGCGTATCCCGAAGATCGGCGAGAACCCCGGCCGGGAAGGATGCAAGCTCAAGCACCTCCTCAAGCCGCTGATCAACCCCGACTTCCACGGTCGCGCGGTCGCGGAGGCGAACGAGATAGTCCTCCGGGTGCTACGCCGGGCGGGGGTGACTCCTGAACTGGCCAACGTGAAGATCATCGGCCCGCTCGGACGGAATATCGGGCTGGTCAACGTGCAGCCCCTGCCGGACCCCGATCTGAAGGCGGTACTGCTGGAGGCGCTCAGGGCGCTGCCGGTGCTGGACGAGGTGCACGTGGTGGAGACGCCCTTGCGGCTCGTGGTGAAGGCGGGCCCGGGAGTGATGAACGACCCGCACGCGCGGCACTGGCTGCAGCATGGGCGGATGCAGCCGGACTTCGCTTTCCCGATCGAGGTGCAGTGGACGCCGGCCCGGAACAACCGCCTCCACACCTTCCAGGTTGTCGGGTTCACCCCGCTTCCGACCCTGGTGGTCAGAGGCGGCGGTGACTGCTCTCCCCCCTGACGGTGGCGGATGTGGGTGCTGCTCCTTGATGATTACCTGACTCCCAACTCCTGAGCCTGCGCCGGCCTCACCTCAGGCGCCGGAGGGGTCGGTTTCCGCTGCACCAGCCACAACCCGAGCAGGACGAGGACGCCGCCGCTCACCGTCGGTACGGTGAGCCGCTCCCCCAAGGCGATCACCGAGGAGATCACTCCCACAACCGGCACGAGGAACGCAAACGGGGTAGCGCGTAGGGCGCCGACACGGTGCACCCCTTCATAGAAGAAGACGAAGGCCAGGACGGTGCCGAAGACCGCGAGATAGAGGAGGCTCAGCCAAGCCGCCGGAGGGGATGTAAACAACGGACGCCACCCGCGCTCGACGACGGCAAACGGGAGCAGCAACAGGGTCCCGCTGACCGTGGCATAGAGCGTAGCGCGGAGTGGGGTGAAGCGCGTCGTCGCCGCCTTGCCGATGAGCGAGTAGATGGCCCAGCAGACGGCGCCACCGACGAAGAGCAGGTCGCCGAGGAGACGAGCCGGGACCTGCCCGCCGTTGGGATTGATGACCAGGACGAGCCCGGCGAGTCCCGTGATCAGGCCGGCGACGCCCCACCGGCTCATCTTCTCGCCTAGAAGCGGCCAGGCCAGCAGCGCGGTGAGCACGGGCGCCAGGCCCGGGACGATGAGCGCGCCGTCGGAGGCCGTCGCCAGTTTCAGTCCGTACAGGAAGAGAACGTTGTAGGCGGCAACCGCGGTCGCGCCCAGCGCGAAGATCAGCGGCAGGTCGGCGGCCACGAGGCGGTGACCGGCCCCGCCTTTCGTCCGCGCCCACCCCCAGAGCAGCAGTGAGGCCAGCGCGAACCGGGCGGTGGCCAGGGTCAGCGGCGGGATCGCGTCCACCGCGAGCTTCCCGGTGACCCACGTACCGCCCCAGAACACCGCGGCGAAGGTCAGGAGGATGAAGGCGCCGCGGGTGGATCTGTTCTCCGTTCCGTTTTCCATTGTGCCGTCGTACCCCTTCCCGTGTATGGTGGAAGCCTACCATGTCATTTTGCCGGGGTCACCGGGGGACCGCTGTGACGGTTGTTACTGCATCGGGATCCAGCGACTCCGTGGGCGGCAGGACTTGTCCGCGCCCCGCCCGAACGACGCAGGGGGTCATCCCGCCATGGATTGATCGCCGGAGGCATCGATGCAGCGCGTCGTACTCCTGACCCTGATCCTACTGCTGGCCGCTTTCTTCGCCGGGGCCGCTGCGGCGCCGGACGTCACGCTCGAGTTTTGGACCATCTCCCTCCAGCCGTTCTTCACCGACTACGTCAACGGCATGATCGCGACGTACGAACGCACTCACCCGGGCATCCGCATCCGCTGGGTGGACGTGCAGCCGTCGAGCAGAAGCGGCTGGCGTCGCTGGCGGGCGGAGTCGCGCCCGACGTCGTCAACCTGAACACGGAGATGGCCATCCGCCTGGCGGAACAGGGCGTGTTGGTGGACATGGACGCCGCTGTCCCGGCGGCGGAGAAGAAGCGCTACTTCGAGGGCCTCTGGAACTCCATCCGCTACCGCGGCCGGAACTACGGGTTGCCCTGGTATGTCGCCCCAAACGTGCTCGCCTACAATGCCGGCCTCTACCGGAAGGCCGGGCTCGATCCCCTCGACCCGCCGGCGACCGAAGACGAAATGATCGCGCACGCGAAGGCGATCAAGGACAAGGCGAAAGTCTACGGGTTCATGCCGAACGTCGACACCATCCGGCTGCTGCACCGCTTCCAGGAGAACGGGCTGGCGGTCCTCAGTGCCGACGGGAAGCGGGCCGTCTTCAACTCGCCCGCGCACGTGGCCTACCTGGCGAAGTACGTGCAGCTCTTCAAGCAGGACTACTTCCCCGAGGACACGCTGCGGCGCGGCTTCCTCGGCGCCACCGAGCGCTACAGCGCCGGACAACTGGGCATCCTGGCAACCGGCCCGCAGTTCCTGCTCCGGGTGAAACAGGACAACCCCGACGTCTACGCGCAGACCTTCGTGGCCCCGTACCCGAAGGGGAAGGGCAACGTCATCCACCTGCCGACCATGGCTGTCACGGTGCCCAAGGCCAGCAAGAACCTGAAGGAGGCTGTAGACTTCGGCCTCTTCGTGACGAACGACGAGAACCAGTTGCAGTTCAGCAAACAGGTGGTGATCCTCCCCTCCACGCGCGGCGCGGCGGCCAACCCGTTCTTCAAGCAGAGCGGCGCGACGGCGGAGGATAAGGCGCGCAAGATCGCCGCGGCGGAACTCCCGTTTGCGCGGGACCTCACCGTGGTCGTGCCGCAGGCGGCGGACCTCTATCGGGTCTTCCGCGAGGCCGTCGAGAGCGCGTTCTTCGGGAAGATGACGCCCAAGGAGGCCCTGGACTGGGCGGTCAAGCAGTGGAACGCCCGGCTCTGATCACTCTACATCGACGCGTCAAACATCGACGGACCGTCGCGGCCTGCCTTGTCCTCGCCGCTCTCATAGTGGGACCGGTCGTCGCGGCGCCGGCTCCGGTGGCCGTGCCGGATGCCTGGGCGCCGCCAGCGGGGCGGCCGGTCATCCTCCCGCAGCCGCAGTCGCTGCGCTGGCTGCCCGGTTCCTTCCCCCTGAACGACCAGACGCGGATCGTCGTCGGCGATGACGCCGCGGCCGAGGACCTCTACGCCGCGCGCGATTTGAATGAAGAGCTCCGCGCCCTGACGGGGCGAACGCTGCCGGTCGTGCGCGCCGCGACGGTCGCGGACCCGCGCGATGTGATCGTACTCGGGGAGCCGGCCCTCAACCGCTGGGCGGAGATGCTGCTCACCAGCGAAGGACTGCGAGTCTCGCCGGCGGATCCCGGTCCGGAAGGATATGTGCTGAAGGTCACGCCCACGGCCGTGGTCGCCGCGGGCAGCGACCGGCGCGGGACGTACTACGCCGTGCAGACGCTGCGGCAACTGCTCGTACCCGCGGGCTCAGGTTTCGGCTTCGCCGGCGCGGAGGTGCGCGACTGGCCGATCCACCGCGTGCGCGCGGTGCACATCCTGCTGGACAACGCCTCCGACGAGTTCCACGTGGCGCTGATCGACCGCATCCTCAGCAGGTTCAAGTTCAACACCATCGTCGCCGAGTCGGAGTACGTCCGGTGGGAAAGCGCGCGTAACCTCTGGCATCCATCGGGGGCGTCGAAGGACGAGGTCGCCGCGCTGCTGCAAGCCGCCCGCGAGCACCACATCGAGGTCATCCCGCTCATCCAGACGCTGGGCCACGCGGAGTGGCTCTACAACAACAACCAGAACCTGGACCTGCTGGAGATCCCGCCAGATCAGAGCAACGCGCGCTACGTCTACAACCCACTGAACCCACGCGTCTACGAGGTCCTCTTCCCCATCTTTGACGAGGCGATCAAGCTCTTTCAGCCGCGTTACCTGCACATCGGCCATGACGAGGTGCGTAACGTCGTCCCCTTCCCCTGGTCGGCGGAGGGAAAGCGCCTCGGCTTCGGCGAGTTGTTCGTCCGCGACACGCTGAAACTCCACGAATTCCTGAAGAGCCGCGGTGTGGGCACGATGATGTGGGGCGACGTCCTGCTGACCAACGACTTCGCCCGCGAAATCGACCGCCTGCCCCGCGACATCGTCACGGTGGACTGGCAGTACCAGGAGGCCGCGCGTTATCCCAGCCTCTCCCGGTTTGTGCAGTGGGGCTTTTCCACCATCGGTGCGACGTGGTGGAAGCCGCAGAATATCGTGGGGTTTGCGCTGGAGGGTGAGCGCCAGCGGATCCTGGGCATGCTGCGGACCACCTGGACCGGCCACTTCCAGAACCGCGCCGTCCTGGAGCGGCAGTACCAGCAGATCTACACCTACCTGGTCGCCGCCGAGGCGTTCTGGAAGCCCCCGCGCCGGGCGGCGCCGGGACAGGCCGGCCCGGCGGCCCACGCCGACGACGCGGCGGCGCGCTTCCGCCGGGAGTGGAATAGAACGCCGCTGCGTGGAACGCCGGTCCCCGGGTTCATCGTGGACCTGCGCGCGGCCGCCACCCGCAGCCACATCGACGAGACCGGGCAGGGCTGGATCGGCAAAGGCCGCGACTTCGACCTGCGCGCGCTGCCCGCGGGGCGGCGGCGGTACGGCGGCATTCTCTTTGAGGTCGTGGATCCCGCAAAGAATCAGGGCCGCTCGATCATCCTGCTGCGCGGCGCCCGTGAGGAACTGCGCCGACTGCCACCGCGGGGGCGCATCGTCGTGGGGCAGCGCGCCGCGGTGGTGGCCTTCCTCCACGCCACGCCGTTCGCGGCACCCCGCTTCGGGGAGGAGATCGGCGCCTACACCGTCCGCTACACCGATGCGACGCAGGAGACCATCCCGCTACTGTACAAGCGAACCATCGGCTCGTGGCTGGAGGAACCGGTCTCCATCGATCAGGAGATCGCCTGGTCCGGCCAGACCGCATCAGGCCTGGAGGTACGTCTCTCCCTGCTGCGTTGGGTGAACCCGCACCCAGAGAAAACTATCGCCGTCATCGAGGTCACGACCAGGGGGACGGACGCCACCCCGGCGCTCTTCGCGATGACGCTGTTGAGTGAAAAACCATGAAGGGGGCGACGAGGGGATGAGACTCTCCGGCCGGGTTGTCATCGAGGAGTTCGACTGCGAAGCGCTGCGCGACAACCCGCTGGGGGATCCCGCCCGCCGCGAGATCCCCGTCTACCTGCCGCCGGGCTACGACCGCAGCGGCCGGCGCTACCCGGTGATCTACTGGCTGCACGGATTCACCGGCACGGGGCTGGGTATGACGAACTACAACCCATGGATTCCCTCGTTGCCGGAGCTAATCGACCGGGTGATTCAGGAAGGCGCCCAGCCGGCGATCCTGGTGATGGCCGACGGCTGGACGAAGTACGGCGGCAGCCAGTACATCAACTCCTCCGCCACCGGCCGCTACGAGGACGCGGTCAAGGAGCTCGTCGGCTATGTCGACACCTACTACCGCACCATGGCCTCGCGCAACCACCGCGGCCTGAACGGCAAG
>Ga0209751_10007162_pt1 | contig 10262 bp, 7 predicted proteins | sample RifCSP13_1_FD_184019 | JGI IMG/M metagenome (GOLD analysis project Ga0209751, IMG submission 184019) | Soil microbial communities from Rifle, Colorado - Rifle CSP2_sed 13_1 (SPAdes) (version 2) | ecosystem: Environmental > Terrestrial > Deep subsurface > Rock core/Sediment | place: Rifle...
TTGAGCGGCATGGAGTTAGAGTGGGGAGTGAGAGTTAGAGAATCCGATCCGCTGGCGACTGTCTACTGGTCACTGATTAGTGATCACTGATCACTGCTTTCTAATACTACAACGAGACTTCGTATGACTACGAGATTTCACTTATTACTACGAGACTTTGCCTTTGCGCCGGTTTGAGCGGCGTTTGCCCCGCTGTGAATGTCTTCGCTTGCGATGCGAACAATAAGCGGCGTGGTTTCGGCATTGGCGATAGCGAAGGATGGCGAGAATGTCGGGTAAGGGTTCTGCATCGTCTTCGATAGCACAGGCGATCAATTGGCGTGCCTGTGCAGTCGTCAGGGCCGGACTTTTTTTGAAACAGAAGCCGCAGGCGGATCAAAAACAAATGGGCCAAAATTGAATGTACCATGTGATGATGCCAACCGCGCCAGGTGCGCGTTTCGTAATGATCCATTCCTGCTTCGCCTTTCCCTTCTTCCAATGCGGTCTCGACGGGCCAGCGCATGCCGCTGACGCGCACCAGTTCTCGGCGAGTACAGGTCGCTGGCGCATTGCTCAAATAAAACTTCACTTCAGGTTGCGGCGCGAGGGTCCGACGGAAGACCGCCCAGCAACGCGCCCCAGGCAACTCACCGCGCACGGGCGTAACGCGCACGAACGCAAACTCCACGACCAGCGGGCCTTTGCTCCCTTCCTTAATCACCCGGCGTTGCCAGGCGGAGCGAGGCAACTGAGCCATCAACTTGCGCATTTCTTGGGGGCGCGGCGCGGTACGTCTGACGCGTGGTCGTGTGCGGGGACGACCCAACAGCCCGCGCCCCGGCGGTTCAATCGCTGGGGTTCGCAACCACACGCGCGTATCCGTGGGCACTTCCGCCAGATACCATTTCTTCAGAGCCGCAATTTCATCCAAAAACGGCGGGATTTCCCCATACGTTTCATCACACGTCACCCAGCGGAAGGGAACCGTCGCGCGCTCCACCAATCCGCTGATCATCTCCAAGCCCAATGCCGGCTCGGTCTGGAAGGAAAGCGCGTCGGGAACCCCACAGGCTTGCCACCGCTTCCGATAATCTTCGCCGAACCAAGCTTCGGGCACATACAGACGTTCATCCAGGAAAGCATAGCCCTGGCGACTGGCATAGACGAGGAAGACGCCTTGTTGGCAATTGGCGACCTTCCCCAGATGTCCACAGTATTGCCGGGCGACACCCACCGAGTAGGCCCCTTGCTTGGGAAAGCCGCTCCCATCCACGATCACCACGCCATCGGGTTCACCCAACCACGCCGTGACCAGGCTTTGGGCGTGCTCCACAAGGGGCGAGGCTTCCCATACTCCTTGCCCAATGTACTGTTGCATCCCCCGAATGGCGTTGGGATCGGGGCCGATCAGCTCCAAGATCATCGGTTCAATCGTCTTGCGTTCCAGATTCGACAACTGCCCGCACAAGTACAACAGAAACCACTCGCGTTGCTCACGGCGCTGAAACAACGCCTGAAATTGACGACCATACGCCAGCAATTCATCGGCACTCGTGGTGACATCGCGTCTGGTCAGTCGGTACGAAGGTTTACGCCCACTGGCAGGCGGCCTTCGCGAGGCACGACGCTGGGGGGGCTTCGTTCTTTGGCTCATGGCGATCTCCTCTCTTCTGATTAGTTCGCCAATGAGTGTAAACCTTAAAGTCTCGTAGTCATAAGCGAAATCTCGTAGTCATACGAAGTCTCGTTGTAGTACTAATCACTGCCCATCCGGCGGCTCCACATGCACCACCACCCGGTGCAGGCGGTGAATGCTCGCGTGCAGTTTGCGCTCGATGGCCTCGGCTAGCGCGTGGGCCTCGGTGAGCGGTTGATCGGCGGGTTGGGCCACGCGCAGCGTCGCGGTGAGATGCCCGCCGACGTTGTGCAGTTCGACGTTGTGGCACGCGCCGTTCCCGGCCAGGCCGTCGGCGAGAGCGGTGATGCGCTCGCGCAGCTCCGCCGTGCGCTTGATCCGCCCCGCCTCGTCGGGCAGGTCGGTGGGCAGAGGCTCAATGTGCGTCACGATGGACCGCAGTTCCGGCATCGTCTCGCGGACCCGGCGCTCGAACTGGTCGGCGGCCGCGTGCGCCGCGCCGAGGGTCAGGTTCGCGCCCACTTCCAAGTGCATCTCGACCGAGAAACTGCCGTCGCGTTCGGCGTGCGCGTGCAGGTCGTGCAGGCCGATGCCCAGGCCGTCGGCGATACTGCGCAGCTTCAGCGAAATATCCTCCCAGAGGGTCGCGTCCGCCTCGGCGCGCCCCGGCTCGATGTGGACGACCGCGTCCACGATGCCCGGCATCGCCTCGGTGATGCGGCGTTCGACTTCTGAGGCGATGTTGTGCGCCTGGTCGGCGTCCATCGCTGGGTTGACGTGCACGTGCAGATCCAGATAGCCCGCGTCCGCCCGGCCCCGCGAGCGCACGCTCTCGACGGAGTGGACGCCCGGCACGCCGAGGGCAATCCGCTTCACGGCGTCCGGGTCCGCGACCGCCGCATCGGTCAATACATAGGAGGTCGAGCGCAGGATGTTGTAGGCCGCGCGGAAGAGCAGGACCACCACGCCCCCGGCGACGAGCGGGTCGAGCCAGGCCGCCCCGTAGCGCGCGCCGACCAGCGAGGCGATCACCGAGAGCGTGACCAGCAGATCGGTGCGCGTGTGCGTCGCGTCGGCCAGCAGGATGTCGCTCTGCAATCGCCGCCCGGCGCGCGTCTCGTAAGCGGTGATCGCCAGGTTGATGACGAAGGTCAGCGCCATGAGGCCGAGCGTGAGCGCAGTCACCTCCGGCGGCGGCGACGCGCCGAGGAAGCGGGCGACCACGCCTTTGCCGATCTCAAATGCGGCCAGCAGCAGCATACCCCCGATGCTCAGCGCCGCAACCGTCTCGTATTTGTGGTGCCCGTAAGGATGGTTGTAATCCGCCGGGCGCGCGCCGACCCACACCCCGATCAACCCGATCACGTTGGAGAACGAGTCAACCACCGAATGAAAGGCATCCGCGATGACCGACAGCGCGCCGGAGGCCAGCCCGACGGCGAGCTTGATCAACGTGACGGCCAGATTCAGCGCGAGCACGAGCCATAGCACGCGGCGGATGGAGGTGGAGCGGGAGGAAACTGAACGGTGGTTCATGTCCAAAGGTGCGGATATTCTACCAGCGACGGGGAAAAGGGTGGCTCGCCTCTCTCCACGCGTTCGCACGCCGGCCGATCTTCAGCGCCGTATCGAGTTAGGCGATTTCTTCCTTCGGGAAATTACATGCAAAGGGAGGACATTGTATGAACGACCTCGTTCGAGAGTGGATCGAAAAAGCCGAGGGTGACTACCGTGTGGCTCTCCGGGAGTCGCAGGTGACCGACGAGCCTTCCTGGGATGCCGTCTGTTTTCACGCTCAACAGAGCATCGAGAAGTACGATCCTGGCGATTGAAATCGCGGCAACACAAAGCCAAGTCCACCTGCGTGGACTGGGATTAAGCAGTCAGCCGACGCAGGTCGGCTTCGCTTTATGTTGGTGCAGTTTCCAACTGCCGCTTCCCTGTGCAGTTTCCAACTGCCCCTCCCAATGCTGCCTCAGCCCTCGCCTTTGAAACTCTCCCAATCCTCATCAGTGTCCTGTATTTCACACCGCTCCCAATCCGGCAAAAGGCTCTGCGAAGCGTGATGCTCTTTTTGGCGGCGGATGTAGTCAATGACTCGCGCGACTTCGCCTTTGGAGAGCGTGAAAGCGCCATAGGCTCCCTGCCATTTGAAGAATTCGCCGGGTTTGATGGCGTGCGTGACAAGATGTGACGAGGCGCCCTTGACCTCCTTCAGCAACGTGGCAACGGCCAGAGTCGTCGGCAGCCGGACGAGCAGGTGCAAATGATCGGCCATGCCGCTGAGCGCCAGGGGATAAGCGTTTAATGCGCGGCATTTTTCATTGATCGCGCCATATATACGCAATTCAATGTCGGGGGTGATGAGCGGCAACCGGTCCCATGTGGCCCAGGCTGCATGTAGATAGAGTTGGGTATAAGGGGCGCGCATCGTCAGGTTATCCCTCCTGTTCTCCAGCGATTGCCCGCCCTGGCTAGCGCCAGCGGGCCAGGGAAATCGCGGCAACACGCGAAGTGGGCGAAGTCGGCCTCCACCGGCTGAGTATAGAGTCTAGCCCGCGCAGGCGGGCTTTGCTTTGTGTTGGTGCAGTTTCTAACTGCCACGGGTGCAGTTTCCAACTGCCACAGGCCTATCCTGGCGTCATCGTAATCGTCATCGTAATCGTCGCGCTAGGTGTAGCGCTCGGCGCGGGAGGCGTATCAGTCGGCGAGGAAGTCGCCGTTGGGGGTGCGGGTGTGTCCGTCGGCAAGGGCGTTTGCGAAGGCGCAGCCGTAGCAGTCGGCGTTTCCGTCGGGGTGTTGGATGGGATAGGCGTTTGCGAAGGGGTAGCTGTAGCCGTTGGTGTGGCCGAGGGGGTGTCGGTCGGCAGCGGGGTCGGGGTGGGGCGCTGGATGGTGAAGCGGACGCGCGCCTCTGCCTGGCCGCCAGTCTTGCTGAAGACGATGATGCGCAGTGTCACAGGCCCGTCGGGCAGGGGGTTCAAATCCCAGTCGGCCAGGCGGCCTGTCTCTGGGAAGGGATTCGTGTTCTGGCCCATTACCGTCCCCCAGCCTTCCGGATCGTGGCTCAATCCATATTCGATGATGAAATAGTCGAAGTCCTGCGTCGCCCCGGCCTGTCCGAGGATTTGCATCGTCCCCCCGGTCAGCGTCGCACCTTCGGGAGGATGAGCGAAACTGATGATCGGGTGCGGCGAATCCGCCGTGCAATCGGCGGTGGGGGCCCAGGTGATCGGCTCGGCGATGTTGTGTGAGGCCGCCCATGCCTGGCCGTTCGGGTCTTCGATGAGCCACTTTTGCGCGAACGGGTCGGAGACGGCGTAGACGATTTTTTGCTGCTCGAACAGCCGGTCGGTCTGGTAATACTTCGCGCACTCCGCGGTCTGGCGCAGGCCGGTGAACGGGTCAAGGAACGCTTTTTGCCACAGGTCACGGTCGGGGGGCAGCGGGCTGCGCCCGGGGGCGAACAACTCAGGCCGGATCGAGTCCGGCGGGCAAAACTCGCTCGGCTCCGCGCCAGAGAGGCCGCAAATGAGTTTTTCCACGATCCCCTGCGGGCGTGAGAAAGGCGTCGCTTTCCCGGCCAGCGCGCCTTCCATGAAGGTGCGCCAGATCGGCGCGGCCCCGGTCACGCCGCTCGTGTTGACCATCGGCGTAAAATCGGCGTTGCCCACCCACACGCCTGCGACCAGGTCGGGCGTATAGCCAATCGTCCAGTTGTCGCGGAAGTCGTTGGTCGTGCCGGTTTTTGCCGCCGCCGGGAATGAGAGCAACAGTTGGGAGTTCGGGCCGAAGGCGGGCGTGCGCGCGGCGTTGTCGCTGAGGATGTCGCTGATGAGGTAGGCGTTCTCGGCGGAGACGATCTGCCCGCCCCAATGGTCGGGCGGGACCTGGCAGGGCGGCGGGCTGTTCTTGAGCTGGTCGGGGCGGAGCGGCTGCTCGCAGACGACGTTGCCTTCCGTATCGCTGATCTTGCGGATGGCGATAGAGAAGACGCGCTGGCCGCCGTTGGCGAGCGTGGCGTAGGCGCCCACCATCTGTGAGAGCGTGACCTCGCCGCCGCCGAGCGTGAGCGCCAGGCCATAGTCGTTTCGTGCGAGCGTGGTGATGCCGAGCGTTTCGGCGAACTTGACGAAGCCGCCCTCCCCGTAGATGCCGACGAGCTGCAGTGTTTTGACCGCCGGGATGTTGTACGAGTTCGCCAGCGCATAGCGCACGAGCGCGGGGCCGTGGAAGCGGCCATCGTAGTTCACCGGCTTGTAGGGTGGGTTCGCGCCGTCGGGGAATTCGGTCGGCACGTCCCAGATGAGCGTCGCCGGCGTCCAGCCCTTCTCAAAAGCCAGCGCGTAGGTGAGCGGCTTGATGGACGACCCCGGCTGGCGCGGGCGGATTGCCATGTTGATCTGGCCGTCTACGGTGTCGGTGTAATAGTCCGAGCCGACCATCGCGACGATCTCCCCCGTGCTGGGCCGCAGGGCGACGAGCGCGCCGTCGGTGACGTGCCGGTCGGCGAGCGCGGACACCTGGCTGGCGACGGCGTTTTCGGCCAGCGTCTGCAGATCGGGGTCGAGCGTGGTGTACACGTTGTAGCCGGAGCGGTAGAGCGTCTGCGCGCCGTACTGGTCTTCGAGGATCTGGCGGATGTAGTTGACCCAGTGCGGGAAGCGCGCGTCGGTTTGGGGCGGGGCGAACTGGCGAGTCTGCAGCGCGAGCAGCGCGCTGCGCACATCCTCGACATTGATACAGACCGGCTCCAGGCGCGTGCTCACCGGGATGCACTTGAGCCCCAGCATAAGGCCAAGCACCTGCTGCTGGCGGGCGAGCGCGGTTTCCCGGTTGGTGAACACGTCGTACACGGCGGGGGCCTGCGGCAGCCCTGCCAGGAGCGAGGCCTCGCTGAGGGTCAGGTCGCTGGCCGGCTTGTTGAAATAGGTTTCGGAGGCGGCTTCAATCCCGTAGGCCAGGTTGCCGTAGTAAATCTCGTTCAGGTAGAGCTCGAGGATCTCTTCTTTGGTGTAGCGCCGGGTGATCTCCGCCGCCAGGATGATCTCGCGGATTTTGCGCATGTTGGTGCGCTGGGCGCGCTCCTCGGGTGAGAGCACGAGCGCGCGCACGAGCTGCTGAGTGATGGTGGACGCGCCAGAGACGGTCTCGCCGGACTGCAGGTTTTGCCAGATGGCGCGCAGGATGGCGATCACGTCGAAGCCGGGGTGCGCATAAAAGTCCTTGTCCTCGGTGGCGATGGTCGCCGCGAGGAGGTAGGGCGAGATTTTATTCAGCGGCACGCGCGTGCGGCGGCCCGCCTGCGGGTCAACAATCTCGTAGAGCAGGTTGTTCTTCGAGTCATAGACGTGCGTCGTCTCGAACTTGGCTGCGCGCTCGCGCAGATCGCCCACCTCCGGCAGCGTGCGGGCGATGGACCAGTAGCCGACGACCGCGCCGCCCGTGATGAGAATGAGTGTGAGCAGGAGGAAAACAAGCGTGAAGAAGAAGCAGCTTTGCAGCCGTTGGCCGAGATTGTGGGGGCGGTGAGCGATGGTGGGCGTCTGCGAGGGTGTGAAACCCGGCAGGGTGGGGGGAGGCGCGGCCCGCCGCTGGGTCTGAGAGAGGCGCGGGATGGGTTGTGTGCCGCCCGGCCCCCGATCCAGCCGCCGCACGCGCGGCATGCCGTGCTCGTCAATTTCTACTTTTCGCAGGGCGGGCTGGGTCTGCGTAGCGGAGGCGCTGGAAGAACCGGTTGAGGCCTGCGCGTCGGATGCAGAAGATTGCGGCGGATCGGAGGGTTGGCTCTCACCGGTCTTCTCCGGCTCGTGCTTGTCTTCAGGTTGCGGCGTGTCCATGGAGGGGAGTATAACTCAAAAGCAAAGATCGGCGTTCCCCTGCCCTTGTTCCTGAGAGGGTCTAACGAGCTTCGACGCGCGCCCATCGAATGACTGCGCCCTTGCGCACGGGCCGGGCCCGGCCATCGTCTTCCAGCAAATCCAGGTGGCCCAGGATTTCTGAGAGCGCGAGGAAGAAATCCATCCCGCGCGAGAGGCGGGGGAAGATGGGCCGGGTGAGTTCCCACAGCGTGAGCGGACGCGCGCTGAGCGCCTCCAGGATTTTCTGCGCGCGGCGCTTGTGGAAGGCGAGGCGCTGGCGCACCAGGCCCGCCACGTCGTCTATCGGGTCGCCGTGGCCGGGCAGCGCGATCTCCGGCCCTAACGCTGCCATGCGCTGCATGTGGTGCAGGTACTCGACCAGCCGTTTCGGGCGCGGGCCGTTCATAAGAGGCGGCGGCTCCAGCACCGGGTTCGAGGAGATGTCGCGGATGAAGTGATCGTTGGCGACCAGCGTCCGGCTGACCGCATCCCACAGACAGATCAGCCCGCCCGCGTGCCCTGGCGTATGAAAAATCTCCAATCTCCAATCTCTATTCTCGAAAGCGATGCAATTGCCTTCGTTGATCGGTTTCGCGTTGGGAAACGGGTCAAGCCATCTGGCAATCCCTGCGCTCGTCGCGTCCATCGCCTGCACGATCTCGGGCGGCACGCCGCCCTCGTCCCAGATTTGCTGAAAGAAGGGGCGCTGGCGTTCGCGCTCGCCGGGATAGTCGGCGAGCCAGGGAAGGTTATAGGGGTGGGTGAGGACCTCCGCGCCGGAGCGCGCGACGAGCGCGGCGGTCAGCCCGATGTGGTCAACGTGGTGATGGGTGAGGACGATCCGGCGCAGGTCTTCGACGCGATAGCCATGGGCTTTGAGGCCCGCTTCCAACCCGGCCAGCGACACAGCATCCTTCGGGCCGGTGTCTATCAGCGTGAGCGGATTGCCCTCGGCCAGGTAGACGTTCACTGGGCCGACCGGGAAAGGGGTCGGGACCGAAATGAGATGGAATTGAACGGGGCGAGCCATTGGAGCGGTTTCCAGTTGGTTGCTGCAAGCATCCTGATCCTTCGGCTTCGCTCAGGAGAGCGGCGTTTTTTGCCGCCTAGTCGAAGGATGCGACATCGTGAGTGAACTCGGAATTTGCACTAAAGCGCGCGGCGCATGCCGAGAATGCGCTTCAGATGCCGATCCGAGTCGGAAAAGGTCGGCGAGAAGGGGGTGCGGCCATGCACCACGCGCCGGTTGTCAATGATGTAGACCTGGTTCTTTTCGACCAGGAACTCAATCCGGTGCTTGTCGAGGGCCGCCGAAAGTCCCTTGAGCGCGGCTTCGGCTCCGGGGGTGTCCGTGCTGGCGCGGTCGAAGCGCACCCGGACGCGAAACTCGCCCTGCGCATTTTTGTCGAGGATGGGCTTGCGCGCTACCAGGCCGCCCTTGTAGTGCGGCGGGGCCTTGAAACTAAAGTTGGGCTTCTCCAATTCCGCGAGCGCCTGCGGGCTGAGGTCCTGGACGGCGGCGCGGATGTCGGCGAAGATGGAGCGCCCCTCGCCGTACGCGTCAGGCGTCACACAGATGATGGCGATAAAATCCGGCGGGTCGTCCACGTACTGCAGGTCCGTGTGGTAGTCAAAGTTGTTCCAGCTGTAGTACGAAGTCGTCTCCACGCTCATCTCGTGCTTGATCGGTTTGAGGTCCATGACCATCGGGCCGGCCTTTTCGTCCCGCCAGGGCGCGCCGATCAGCGACATGAGGTAAACCATGACCTGATCGTAATCCCCGGTGAAGCGGCTGATGACGACCAACCCCTCGCGGTCAACGACCTCCAGGATTTGGCGGCGCAGCTCCAGCAGCTCGGGCGGGAACTCCAGATCACGCGGTGGATGGTTGATATCTTTGACGACTGTGGTCCGCTCGGCGATCAGTTGACTCAGATTGGAGGAGAGGGGCAGGGTGGTGTGCATGGAGGCTCCGGAGGGTAATTGGGCATCAGGAATTTGAGATTAGTGATTGGAGATTAGACAATGCAGCCACAGGCATCGTTGCGCCTTCAATCGCCAATCCCCAATGGCTAATTTCGGTGACGAGCCGGTCAAATTCGTCCACGGCCTTGCTGGTGAGGAGCGGCGTGCGGAGTTCAGCCTCGCCCGGCAGACCCTGGATATATTTCGCCGCGTGCTTGCGGAAGAGAATCAGCCCAACCTCCGGGCCGTAGAACTCCAGGTTGAGCGCGAGATGGCGGCGCATGAGCGCGATCTTCTCGTGGAGGGTCACCTGCTCCCGGTCTTTGTGCGCGAAAATCCACGGGTTGCCGATGGCCGCGCGACCGATCATCACCCCGTCGCAGCCCGTGTGGGCCTGGATGCGGGCGATGTCGGCGACCGTGCGCACGTCGCCGTTGCCGAGCACCGGGACTTTGACCGCCTGCTTGACCTCGGCGATGGCGTCCCAATCCGCTTCGCCCTTGTACGCCTGCGCCTTCGTGCGCCCGTGCACGGCGATCAGGCTGGCCCCGTTGTCTGCGAGAATTTTGGCGATGGCGAGGTAGTTGCGGGAGACGTCATCCCAGCCGAGGCGGATTTTGCCCGTCACCGGGACGCTCAACGACTTTGACAGGCGGTTGAACACGCGCGCGATTTTCTCCGGCTCGCGCAGCATGCCCGACCCCGCGCCGCGCTCGGCGATGCCTTTGACGTAGCAGCCCATGTTGATGTCAATGATGTCCGGCCCCAGGTCTTGCAGCCGGTGGGCCGTCTCGATCAGCCGGTCTTCGTCGTGTCCG
>Ga0209751_10007163_pt1 | contig 10262 bp, 11 predicted proteins | sample RifCSP13_1_FD_184019 | JGI IMG/M metagenome (GOLD analysis project Ga0209751, IMG submission 184019) | Soil microbial communities from Rifle, Colorado - Rifle CSP2_sed 13_1 (SPAdes) (version 2) | ecosystem: Environmental > Terrestrial > Deep subsurface > Rock core/Sediment | place: Rifle...
TCCACCGAGATGAAGAGAGGATGGTCCTCCGTGACAAGCAGCCTCTTCCCCGTCCTGGTCCTGATGCGCAGGAGAGTCTCCGCCTCGCGTTTCCAGACGCGCTGGCTATGCTGGATGCCCATCGCGCCGGTGAAGGAAAGCGAGGGGAGAGAGAGGTCGGCGGATTGCTGCTCCGCTCCAGAACCATCCGCGATGGAGCGGATGGGAACTATCTCTCCGCTGGAGAGCATCACTTTGCTGTCGCCATGCAGGCATTTTCCAGCGCCCGGATCTCCGACGAGGAGCATGTGGATGTCGCCGCGGCTCATCACGCCGTCGCCGCGCTCCTTGTGCACACCACCGAAAAGCTGGAGGATGAGAGCCTCCTTCACCTTGTCGTGCCCGTAGATGCTCGGCGCGATGCTCGCAATGAGCCGGTCGTACACCTGGGGGTCCTGCGCGAGGTCGCGTATCTTCGCCTCCTCCTCATCGGTGATGGTGATCTGGGTGTAGTCCTCCTCCAGCGGGGTGAAGTTGTTCGCCTCGAAGAACAGCTCGAAGCGCGTGCTCTTGATGCCTCCGGGAAGCATGTGCGGGTAGTCCTTGAGCACCCCGACTACGATGATCTTGCTTCCGGGATTCGTGCGGCGGTCGCTCAGGGGAGAGACAAGGTCGTCCTTCAGGATGATGTCCATGCGCTTCGGCTGCTCCCCGCCCTCGAGGTCCTCTGGCGCCTCCTCGAGCACAATCTTCTGCGCGTCCACCAGCTCCTTGCTCACGAGCTTGAAGTGCCCCTTGCGTCCGCAGCTGCATCGCATGGGCTCGCGGAAGACGGTCTCCAGCTGGAGAATCGCCGTGATGCTTCCGCAGCTCGGGCACTCGAAGCGCGTCGAAGTGACTTCCGGACGGACGTCCGTCTTCCGTCGGACGAGGCCGCGTATCATCATGAGCTTCTTCAGGTGCTTGCTCCGGATGTCGCGTATCATCATCTCCACGCCCTTGCCAGTGCCCTCCGGCAGCTCGATGATGCGCACGCGGAAGCGCTTCACCCTGCGGGCGAGCTCCATCTGGGAGATGGCCAGCTCGGCCGCCTTGATGGTCTCCTCGGGATTGTCCAGCAGCTCCTGCGCGAGAGCAGGGTCGAACTCCGCGAGCTGGGAGAAGGAAAGAGCGAGGAACTCCTTGCCCTCGGCGACGCGCTTCAGTAGCTCTTCTTTGTAGTGCGTGTCGAGGAACTCCGACATCGCCTTGATAGTCTCGCCGGCCTCCATGCGGAGGCGCGAGCGGCAGCAGCCTTTTTATGGCTTGCTGTGCTCAGGAGATATAACTTGCGGAACAGCTCGGAAATTGTCTCTCAACCCGGCCGGAACGAAGGATTGCCTACTTCATGACCTTCTTCAGGTTGACGATGAGCATGTCCAGGGCCCGGTGCACCTCTTCCTCGCTCTTGGTCCCGGTGCACACGACCTTGCCGTTGCTGAACAGGAGGAAGGTCGCCTTGGCCTCAAGCAGCTTGTACACCAGGCCGGGGAACTGCTCCGGCTCGTACTCGGTGTTGCGGAGCTTCATGGCCAGGGTGTTGAGGTTGAGGTCCATCCCCACGCTGCCGGACGCGACGATGTTCTGAATCTTGATGATCGGCTTGATCTTGACCTTGATGTTGATTTTCTCCAGGGCCTTGATGATCTGGCCGATGCTCTCCTCCACTTTCTCCATGGACCTCGCGCCGGTGCATACCACCTTGCCCGAGCTGAAGATGAGAGCGCTTGTCTTGGGTTCCTTGATGCGGATGACCAGCCCGGGGAACTGCTCGGGGTTGTACTCGGTGTTCGGCAGGGTCGCCGCCATCTTCTCGAGCGGGATGTCCTCCTCGAGGGCGGTGGAGACCACGATATTGACAACGGTTATCTCGACCGCTCTCTGCTGAGCCTTCTGCACTGGCTGGGCCTTCTGCACTGCCGCGGTCTTCTGCACTTTCTTTCCCCCTTTGCGAGTAGCCATGGGGGGTAGGAATTTAAAAAGATTTAAAAATGCTATGGAAATTGCTCCTTCCGCCAAGAAGGGGCAAATCGTGCGTCTCAGGGTCCCATCCGGCAGGCATTTATAAACAAAAAATGGCACATCTCATCATCCGCGTGGGAGAGCTGTTCCTCAAGGGAAGGAACAGGCCGGTCTTCGTCCGGAAACTGATGGAGAACATCGCGCTCGCGGTGCCCGGAGCGAAGCCCCGGCGCATGGGGCAGTTCCTGCTCCTCACGATACAGGACGAGGTGCTTGATGACATCCTGAGCCGGCTCGCCAGGGTGTTCGGGATAAGCTCCCTGAGCGTCGCGCGCCTGGTCCCGGCGGAGCTGGAGGCCATATGCGCGATGACTGTGCGACTCGCTTCCGAGCACCGCGCCTCAAGCTTCCGCATCACCGCGAAGCGGCAGGACAAGAGGTTCCCCCTTTCCTCCCCTGAACTTGAGCGCGCGGTCGGCGATGCGGTGCGGGAGGCGACCGGCATGGTGGTCAACCTTGCGAATCCAGGCATCGAGCTCTCCGTCGATATCCTGGAGCACGGTTCTCCGGAAGGCGCCGCGCTCTACGCAGGAAGGATTCCGGGCGCAGGCGGGCTTCCCTCGGGCATCGAGGGCGTCGCTGCCCTGGTTCCCAGCGGGTCAGATGACCGTGATTTTCTCGCGGGATGGCTCGCGTTGAAGAGGGGCTGCGAGCTGGTCGTCTGCGCCGAGAAAAAGCCTTTGTGGTTCAAAAGACTCAAGGACTGGGCCCCTGGCCTGCGGCTTTCGGGGGATTTCACGGCGCTGCTCGCGGAGCATCGGGCAAAGGCCCTCGTGCTCGGGGCGTCGGCAGAAGACTATCCTGACATGGCCAGGGACATCCCCGTGCTCTGTCCCCTGGTGGGGCTATCCGACGAGGAAGTCCGCGCATGGGTGAGGTCACTTGCAGGTGAGCATTGAACGTTCAGGTGCGCAGCGGGCTCTGCGTTTCAGCGGCACCGTCGCCGGGCTGCTGGACAAGCTGGGGCTCTCTCCGGAGGAAGTCCTCGTCACCAGGGATGGGGCGGTGCTCACCGAGGCGGATTGCGTCTCGGCGAAGGACCGCATCAGGATTCTTTCGGTGATTTCTGGGGGATAGGCCGCGCGCTGATGCCCTGGCCGTGCAGCACCCCCTCGTGCGCATCGAGCACGCGCTGTGCCCGCTCTCTGGTCGCGGCCATCGCTGCCGCTGCCTGCTCCGTCGTCGCTCCCATCACGGCGAGGAGGGAGCGCATCTCCTGCGGGGAGCGCATCTGGTAGGGATGCCGCGCGAGGCTCGCGATGGTCACCGCGCAGCGATTCTCGCAGATCCGGAGATTCTGGCTATGCCTGCCGAGCAGCCTCGCTCGGAGATAGGGGCCTGCCTCCAGCATGGGCCGGAGCGCGATGCCGGTAAGCACATCCTTCTCCTTCGCGGCGGCGCAGCGCACCTGGTTCATCCCCGAATGCCGCGCGTGGAGCCCGTCCTGCCGGGTGGCGAGCTCCATCCCGAAGATGGCATCGACGCCATTCTGGAGAGCCATGTCCGGCTCTGCAGTCATTGCGACCGAGAAGACGAGAGGGTCCTTCCGCGCACCATCGGAAATCCGGCCCGGGACGAGGACGAGACCTTCCGCTGCAGGCAATTCGGCGCGCTTCGGATAGAGCATCACCAGGCCGCCGATGGAGAGGCGCTTCGCCATGGCGATGAGCGCCTGCTCGTTGCCCTGCGGCTCCACTATGTCGAAGAACATGATGGCAGGAACCCACGGAGGCTTAAATAGCCTTCGCGACGGGAGTTGTAGAAAGCATCATCGGCCGCGTTGCCGCGCGCTTTCCACGTTGTCTCGCAGGGATTGCGGATATTCCCCGCGTCGCGGCCGATTCTCCAGGGTTCTCGAGGGCAGCCACGGTGAGGCATGCCGCGCACCGGTCGCCCCTGCTCGGCTGGCCGCAGGAGCAGCGCCGCATCTCGCCGCCGGATGCCGCCGGCCATGCCATCTTGACCAGCTTGCGCTTAGTGCCCGGGGCGAGGCGCTCCATCTGGTTGAGCCAGCTGCGGACCGTGGAGCGGTAGGCCTTCCCCGCATGCGGACACTCCTCGAAATCCGGCCGGAGTCCTTTCAGCAGGGCATACAGGGCGACTTCACGCTCGGAGCAGAGCCTGAGAGGCTTGATGCGCGGGACGAAACCCTCCCTCTTGCCACGCGGGAGCAGGGGACGATTCGCCTTCACCAGGTTCATCACCACGCTCTGCGCCTCGTCGTCCAGATTGTGACCTGTGGCGAGGTAGTCGCAGCCGTGGCTGGCCTCGTTGAGCAGCGAGCGCCGGAGCACTCCGCAGGAGCTGCACACGGAGCCGTTGGCGCGCGCCGCGTGGGTGAGAAGCGCGGAGAACTGCACTCCCCTCTGGGCAAAGCTCACCACGCGGAGAGGAACTCCCAGGGCTTCGCAGTGCGCTCTCAGGTGAGAAAGGGTCCGGTCCCGGTAGCCTGCGATGCCCTCGTGCACCGCGATGGCTTCAACGGAGACTCTTCCCCACTCGTGGAGCAAGTGGAGCGTGGTGAGCGAATCCTTGCCGCCGGAGCACGCGACCGCGACTCTCGCACCTGCGGGGATGCCGAAGGAATCCAGCGAGCGGAAGACTCTCCGCTCGAAGTCCTTGAAGAAATGCTTCTCGCATCGGGCAGGCAGGATCACTGCGCGGGAGCCGCAGCGACACTCAGCCATACCCGAGCTCCCGCATTTTGTTGTCGTCGTAGCACAGCGAGAAAAGTGAGCATGCCCTGCAGCGCTTCTCGTCGTCAATCCGCGGAGGGAGGGTCCGCTGCTGGAGGACCTGGAGCGCCCGGTCCCTGGTCTCGAGAACCTCGTAGCGCAGGAACGGGTTGAGGGTCACCCGGCGTTCGGCGCGCGCATAGCGGATGACCCCTTCCGGTTCCGTGCCGGGATGGAGCTCTTCCAACAGGAGGAGGTAGGCGCCCATCTGCACCCTATGCTGGGGCCAGACTCCCTGTCGGGGGGCGCGGCCGGTCTTCTTCTGCACCGCAATGGCCGCGTCACCTTCCTTGCGCACCTCGTCCACCTTCCCGATCAGCCGGAGGCGCTCGGAGCGCAGCAGCACGCCCGGGGCCCGCGGTGGGCGTTCGGCGTGGTGCTCCTGAAGATAGAGCTTCCTGCTGCAGTACAGGAACTCCGCGAGACTGCTTACGCTCAGCACGCTCGGAGAAGGGAGAGGGACATAGAAAAAGCTTTACCCTCGGCCGCAGTGCGGAGAATATCCTGCCTGCGAGACAGTCCGGGACTTGCACGGCAATTCGGCCGGAAGCCTGGGGTTTTTCTCCGCAGACCGCAACGCTTAAGTAAGTGGCAGCCCGAAAGGGAACGGGGGTATCAGGATGCTCGACGACAACATGGAAGACATGGTGCCGGCAATCCTTGAGGTTCTTGCGGATACGGACATCACGGATATTCTCGGAGAGTTCGGCTTCATGCTCGACAATGACTACGAGGCAACCCACCTGTCACGTATCGGCCGCAGGCCGACAACGCTGTACCGCGTGTACGCCCCACGGGACAGCAGACCCAGGCACGAGGCGGTCTACCGCCTCTGGCCGGACGGGGAAGTGCAGCTCATGGACAACCCGGAGGATGTCTCGGGCTTCGAGCTATGAAACTCGCATCGAGGATGGACCACATCCATTCCTCGGGCATACGCAGGGTCTTCGACCTCGCAGCAAAGCTCAAGGACCCCGCGAACCTGAGCATCGGCCAGCCGGATTTCCCGCCGCCGAAGCAGGTGCTTGACGCCGCTGCCGACGCCATCCGCGGAGGGTTCAGCGCATACACCCAGACCCAGGGCATCCTGGAGCTTCGCCAGGCCGTCGCGAGAAAGCTCAAAGAGCGCAACGGCATCGCCGCGGACCCGGAGAATGTCCTCATCACCTCAGGAGTCATGGGGGGCATCACCCTCGCGTTCACCGCGCTCATCGACCCGGGCGACGAGTTCATGATGACGGACCCGTTCTTCCTCGCGTACCCCCATCTCGTCAGGCTCATGGAGGGAGTCCCCGTGGAAGTGGATACCTACCCGAGCTTCCTGCCGGACATCGGCCGGCTGAAGAAGGCCCTGACGGAGCGGACCAAAGCGCTTGTGCTCAACTCTCCCGCGAACCCAACAGGAGCGGTTTATCCGCGCAGTCTCGTGAAGAAGCTCGCCGCGTTCGCATCGAGCAATGACCTTCTCGTCATATCGGACGAGATCTACGAGCGGTTCCTCTACGAGGGAGAGCACGTGAGCATCGGCTCCCTCCATGAGAAGACCCTGACGCTCAACGGATTCTCCAAGAGCCATGCGGTGCCCGGCTGGCGCGTCGGGTACGCCACAGGCCCCGAGGAGCTCATCGCGGCGATGAAGAAGCTGCAGCAGTACACCTTCGTGTGCGCCCCGAGCTTCGCGCAGAAGGCGCTCGCGTCGACCATGGACGCCGATATCTGGGAGCATGTGAAGCACTACCGCGAGAAGCGCGACAGGCTGTGCAGGGAGCTGAAGGGCTTCCGCTTCACCAAGCCCGAGGGGGCGTTCTACCTCTTCCCCGAGGCCCCGGGAGGCGACGCGAGCGCCTTCGTCGAGCGGGCGATACAGAGAGGAGTGCTCGTCATCCCCGGAAATGTCTTCTCCCATCGGGACACGCACTTCCGCATCTCCTTCGCGGCGCCCGACCGGGAGATTGAGCGGGGCATCGCCGTGCTCAGGGAACTGGCGCAAGCAAGAGCTGAGCCTGCAGCACGTTGACGCAAAGCTCTGCAATCTTCCTCACGTGATAGTCTTTCGACAGCTGCCGGATGCGGTCCCTGGCTCTCGTGACCTCGCCGGCCTCTTTCCCGTCGTACGTGAAGAGAAGCTTCTCGCACTGCCTGGCCATCGAGAGCACAGGCTTCAGATGCTCCGGCCGCGCTGTCCCGGAGAGCACCTCGCCCCAGAGGTGGACGAACTCATCACCGAGCATCTCCAGAAGGTGGACCAGGTGGCCGAACTGCGCGCCATCAGGCTTTCGGGAAAGCTGCCGGAGGGTGAAGTACGCCAGCCGGTTGATGCCCGCATCCTGCTCCTCCGGGACCTCCGGAGAGGTGAGCGGCTTCCTGCCGCCTGCGCGGACCGCGGCGTCCGCCGCACATCTTTCCCCGAGATCCAGCACGAGGCGGTACATCCTCCGGAGGAGCTGCAGGCAGTCGGTATCAGCGTCCGCGGTGAGCTGCTTCGCGACACAGCGCTCTGCTTCCTGCTCCACCACCGCGAATCCGATGAGATTATCCACGATGCCCTGCACAAGCTCCAGCTGGGCCTCACCGTGAGTGATGCGGAGCTCATCAGCGCCGCGGATGTACCTGGCGATGATGGTTCCCCGGGCGACTCCGGACGCGAGGGACGACACGTCGATGGACGATGCGCGAGCTCCTCCGGCCGAAAGGCGGATGGACAGCTCCCGGGAGCCAGGGATGAGCTCGACTTCCCTGCCCGCAGAGAGCCCCTCGCGCTCCACCCATTCCTTCGGCAGCGACACGGTGAGCGTTCCTCCTCCCTGGCGAATGAGCCTGCGGCGCATGCCGCGAGGAAGCGTCCTGGGTTCTTAAATATATCCTAGAATATAGTCTATAGCCAAATGAATATATTTATGCCAGTCACTCTCCCATCATGGCAAAGGACGAGAATCTGGAAAAGCGACTGGAGAAGCTGCTGGACGCCCCGGGCACGAGGGTGGTGCTCCGGCAGGACTGGCTGGAGAGCGAGCGCGGCTGGGGGATACGCCCGGACGGCTATTCCCTGCACGTGAACGAGGAGGACCGCGACCGTTTCGTCGAGGAGTACTGGGCGAGGATGCCCGACGAGGTACCGGAATCCTATTCCCGGCCTGACGGGAGCGCGTACCCCCACGAGGTGGACCTGCGGACGTATGCCGAGGTGACGAGGAGCGATTGCGGCGTCCGGAGGGGGTGATGGTGGAAGAGGTCTTCTACTACAACCTCTGGAAGGGAGTGGACCTGCCGGAGATACGCCGGTGCTTCCGGCCGATGACCCAAAAAGAAGAGGGAGCGCTGGAAGTTGGCGATGCGGTCTGGCTCGACCGGGAGCCTTACCACCTCTGCGGCAAGGTCTACGGCTTCTCCAGGGTCACGCTGACTGCGGCGGAATCCCGTTACGGCGACTGCACCTGGTATGCGCATGACGAGGTGGGCGGCTTCCTCGTCCGGCCAGGAGAAAGGCATGGCTCCCTCTATGTGCTCAGGAATCATGGCCGGCTGGAGGAGCTTGTCCAGAAGCACGGGGAGCTCGTCACCGGGATATGAGCGAAACGCATATAATCGGCGCTGTAAGACCACCATGGACCGTGGACGACCTTCTCATCAGGGCAGAGATATACGCGGGAGAGAAGCACGCCGGCCAGCTTCGGAAAGACGGCGTCACGCCCTACATCTCTCACCCAGCCGCGATTGTCGCCTCGCTGCGCCTCTGCGGGATGCAGGAGCCGGAGGTGCTCGCCGCGGCCTGGCTCCATGACGTCGTTGAGGACACGGACGCGACGCTCGACGATATCTTCCGGGAGTTCGGTCCGGCAGTCGGCTCTCTCGTGGGCGTGCTCACCAAGTGGACCACAAGGGAGGCGTACTACGCTGCTATCCTTTCCGCGGAGCCCAGGGCGAAGCTCGTCAAGATGGTGGACTTAGAGCACAATTGTCGCACCCTACGATATCTGAGCGAGAAAGGCGCGCAGCGCAAGCTGAGCGAGGTCCGCGAGGTCTATGTGTCCCTTGAGGCCGAGCTCGAACCCCTGTATTCCTGCGGCTGGCTCTTCGACGAGATGCGGGCGCACATCCGTCGATTTGAGCAGGCGTAGTAAAAGCGGCCGCATTGCCGCATAAGTTCCGCGTTGTCTCGCAGGCAGGATATTCTCCGCACTGCGGCCGATTTCCCCCCAGACCTTTCCGCATCCCCGGGCGAACATTTAAATAGGCTCTTTCCTTCGATTTTTGCATGCAAGGCGCCGAGCTAGCGGACTATGCGGTGAAAGTCGCGGAGGAGCACGGCGCCAGCTATTGCGAGGCGCGCTTCGAGCGCACCGCGGCGAACACGTTCCTCCTCAAGAACGGCACTCCCGAACTGTCAGGCTTCGAGCAGCGGAGCGGCATCGGGATACGCCTCCTCATCGGCGGAAGTCTCGGATTCGTCTCGACCAACCAGTTCTCCCGGGAGAAGATACGCAGGATGATCTCCCGGATTGCCCACTCCCTTTCCATGCGGTCCGCGCTCCATGAGAAGGTTGCCCTCTCCAATGAAAAGCCGTTCCGGGGTGAGGATGTGGTGAAGCAGCGCATCGACATGCGCGACCTCTCCGCAGAGGAGAAGCTCGCATTCCTCACCGAAGCGGAGAAGGCCCTGCTCGCGTCAGGAGTCAACTGCACCGGACGTTTTCTCACGCTGTCCGATAGCATCAGCGAGGAGCATCTCGTGACATCGGAAGGGACCAGCATCAGGTCCTCCATCCCGCGCGTCGAGTTCAACTACTACCTGACGGTGTCCGCGAACGGGAAGTCCATGCAGCGCTACTGGATGTACGGGAACTCCGGCGGGTATGAGTTCGTGAAGCGGTGGGATGTACCTTCCCTCATGCAGCGCGAGGCCAGGACCCTGCACACCATGCTCACCAGAGGAAAAAAGTTCCCGAAGGGCATCACCAGCCTGGTGGCAGGCCCACAGGTCACGGGCATCATGGTCCACGAGAGCGGCGGCCATCCCTATGAGGCGGACCGCATCTTCGGCAGGGAAGCGGCCCAGGCCGGAGAATCCTTCATCTCGCCGGAGCGCGTGGGCGAGCGCATCGGGAGCGAGGCGGTCACCATCGTGGACGACCCGACGCTGAAGAACAGCTTCGGGTATTACCGGTTCGACAACGAGGGGGTCCGCGCGCGCAGGAAGGTGCTCCTCGAGAAGGGGAGAATCCATGAATTCTTGCACAACAGGCAGACCGCGGCCCTGATGGGACTGCGAAGCAACGGCTCCTCGCGCTCGGTGGACTTCGACAAGGAGAGCATCGTGCGCATGAGCAACACCTTCATGCTTCCCGGAAAATACTCCGAGGAAGAGCTCATCGAGGGCATCCGCGAGGGGGTGCTGATGCGCAACTTCATGGAGTGGAACATCGACGACCAGCGCATGAACCAGAGGTATGTCGGGGCTGAATGCTACCGTATCCATCGGGGCGAGGT
>Ga0209751_10007164_pt1 | contig 10261 bp, 8 predicted proteins | sample RifCSP13_1_FD_184019 | JGI IMG/M metagenome (GOLD analysis project Ga0209751, IMG submission 184019) | Soil microbial communities from Rifle, Colorado - Rifle CSP2_sed 13_1 (SPAdes) (version 2) | ecosystem: Environmental > Terrestrial > Deep subsurface > Rock core/Sediment | place: Rifle...
CCCGCTGCGTTCGGCCCCCGGCCAACCGCCAGGCGCAGGCCTTCGCCCGGGAGCGGAACCTGGTGGGCACGGTCGGCTCGGACGCCCACACGCCCGGCGAGCTGGGCGCTGCCTTCCTGTGGATGCTCGAATTCAACGACGCGGCCAGCTTCAAGCTCTCCCTGGCTCAGGCAGAGCCGCGCCTCTCGCTCTCCCCGCCCTGGGTGCATCTCAACTCGCGCTACGCCGTCTGGCGTAAAAAAATAACCTCCCGCCGCTAGATACCCATCATTATTCTGCGTCACCCCATCTCCGCGTCACCCCATCTCCGCGTCACCTCATCTCCGCGTCACCTCATCTCCGCGTCACCCCTTTTCCCCTCTCCCCGCCTCCCCATCTCGGCGTCTCTGCGTTAAAATCCAAGCCCACCTTGACCTCAGCCTCAAAACGGATAGAATTAATCCTATGGGGCGGTGGCGGAATTGGCAGACGCGGCGGACTTAAAATCCGCTGGGGCAACCCGTGTGGGTTCAAGTCCCACCCGCCCTACTGGTAAGGATTTGGTTGGGTCTTTATATGTTTTTCCCTGCGTCTCTGCCCCTTCGCGCCTTTGCGTTAAGTTCTTTCCCCCACCCCCTCCCCAAGACAATGCCCCTGCAGTTCGGCGGATCGCCGGGCTGCAGGGGCTACACTCGGGTGAGTGCACCTCTGGAGGTGCAATTTCCTTGCCAACCTGGGCTGTTCAAGAATTAAACGACAGGACTGCCACTTCGGCAGTCCTGTCTTAGGGAGGAAGGGTATGGCTACTGCGCAAGTGCAGCCGGTTGGAAGAAAAATTGAGCAGGTTTACTCCCCACTCACCAGGAGGATGCCCACCGGAAGGCTCAAAATTGCGAGCGCTGCCAGGGCGTGCAGCTTTTCCAATTGGACCCCTGCCGAAAAGAGCAGGATGACCAGCAGCAGGCTTGCCCCCAGGACTGCTGGCTGGCGTGCGACTCAATCTTTTTCCAGTAAGGCGCTTACTCCCAGCCAGGCGAACATGCCAACACCCATCCATGTTCGGCTGGGCAGCCTTACCAATCGCTGCGGTAGATCTCTTACGTAAAATTCCATCCCGGTATTTCCTGCTCGAAAAGCGGTACACTCGCCTGCTCTGATAATACCCGAGATTTCGTTAAATCGAGTTAATATATCTTTTAAGTTTGCAATTTTGTTTGCCTGGGCTGCACCTCATCGATGAACATCCCTGGCGCATCTTCTCGACGCGATGTTTATATGCAGTTGCCTGGCGAGGTCGTCCCAAGGTTTCCTTCCGGGATCATGCCTGATCAGCCTTACCCCGGAAATAAAAAATTTCGGGCGGGGTGAGAAAAATGTCTCCCTGGAATAATGATGCAATCGCTATGCCTGGTGCTCACCTCGCCCTATGTCCCCCTTGCAAACGACACTCGCCCAAGTGTCTTAAATATAAACGCTGCTGGCTCTAGTTTGTTACACGCAGCCAGCCAGGCGATCTTACGGACTTGCAAGGCTGTAACTATGCTACAATCCGACCCGTGAGCACGCGCATCGTCTTTATGGGTTCGCCGGAGTTCGCCGTGCCGTCGCTGCTCCGCCTGGCGAGCGAGCCTTACCCCGTTGTTGGTGTGGTCACCCAACCGGACCGCCCTGCCGGCCGCGGCCGGGCTCTTGCCCCTCCGCCGGTCAAAAGCCTGGCCTTGGAGCTGGGCCTGCCCGTGATTCAGCCTGAGCGGCTGAGAGACCCTGCTGCCATGGCGCAGCTTCAGGGTTGGTCCCCAGACCTGATCGTGGTGGCTGCCTATGGGCAGATCTTGCACCCGGCCGTGCTCGACCTGCCCCGCTGGGGCTGCCTGAACGTCCACGCCTCGTTGCTGCCGCGCTGGCGCGGCGCCGCCCCCATCCAGGCCGCTATCCTGCACGGCGACGCGCACACCGGCGTCACCATCCTGCGCATGGACTCCGGCTTGGATACCGGGCCGCTGTTGAGCCAGCGCCTCACGCCTATCCACCCCGATGAGACCGCCGGCAGCCTGGGTGAGCGGCTGGCTGAACTGGGCGCCGATCTGCTGTTGGAAACCCTGCCTGGCTATCTGCGCGGCGAGATCCAGCCCCGGCCTCAGGACGATTCCCAGGCCACTAACGCTCCCATGCTCAGGAAAGGCGACGGTCGCCTCGATTTCAGCGAGCCAGCCGCATCCCTGGCTCGCCGCGTGCAGGCTTTCAACCCCTGGCCCGGCGCGTTCACAACCTGGCAGGGTCAGCCGCTGAAAATTTTGCGCGCCCATGCTGCCGAGGCCGGTCCCATGCCAGCTGGCAGGCGCACCAGCCTGTACAACCTGCCGGCGATCAGCGCCATTCCCGGCCTGTTGGTCCTGGACGAAGTCCATCCTGCCGGCAAGCGAGCCATGCCAGGCGAGGTTTTCCTGCGCGGCGCCAGGGGCTGGCATGACTGACCCGTCCCCCGGCGCACCTGGTTCTCTGTTTACCCAGCGCCTGCCCTTGTTCCCAATAACTACAGGCCTGGCAACCCATCCAGGTGGACCAATTCTGGCTATCGGCGGTCAGCCGCTCGACGAACTGGCTGAGCGCTTTGGCACCCCGCTTTACCTGTACGACCAGACTACATTGGACGCGGCTGTGGAGCTGTACAGCCAGTCGTTGCAAGAGCATTATCCGGGTCCTGCCGGGATCACCTACGCCGGCAAGGCCTTCCTGTGCACCGCGCTGGTGCAGTGGGCTTGCCGCCACGGCCTTTGGCTGGACTGCACCGGTGTGGGCGAGATGACTATCGCCAGATATGGCGGCGCCATATCTGGCGCCGACTTATCAGGCGCCGACTTATCAGGCGCCGCTCGCTCCAGGGGTGACTCCCGAGCGACCATAGTCGTGCACGGGGTCAACAAAAGCCAGGCGGATTTGGAGCTAGCCCTGACCAGCGCCGGCACTCTCGTGGTGGATAACCTGGTTGAACTGGACCGCCTGGTCGAGCTCTCCAGCCAGACAGATGCTCACACGCCCGAGCTCTGGCTGCGCCTGCGACCGGGCAGGCTGGTGGACACCCACGCGTATATCCAGACGGGTCAATCTGATAGTAAATTCGGCCTGGACTTTGACGAAGCGGCTCAGGCTGTAAGCACCTGCCTGGAGTCTGATTTACCGCTGGCTGGGTTGCACTTCCACCTTGGATCGCAATTCCGTGACGTGATGCCGCTTGTATTTTCATTAGAGGCGGTGCTGGACTTTAGCGTGGCTATGCGCAATAAATTTGGCTGGCTGCCTCAAGTGATCTCCCCTGGTGGAGGCTGGGGGGTGGCATACCATGAATCCGAGCTGCCGCAACCTCCCATCCGGGAATACGTCCGCCTGGTAGCGGAAAATCTGGCTACAGGCTGCGCCCGGCGAGACATCCCCCTGCCGCGTTTGCAACTTGAGCCAGGTCGCAGCCTGGTAGCCCGAGCTGGCGTGGCTCTCTACCGCCTGGGCGGGGTCAAGCAGACCCCCAACCGGCGGTGGCTGCTGCTGGACGGTGGTTTGGCGGACAACCCCCGCCCGGCTTTGTATGGCGCTCACTACTCTGCCCTGCCCGTATCCCAACCAGAGCGCCCGGCCAGCGGCCCGGCCTGGCTGGCGGGACCCTACTGTGAAAGCGGCGATGTGCTGATGGAAGCGCTCCTGATGCCTGCGATGGAACCGGGGGAGTTGGTGGCCGTGCCGGTCAGCGGAGCCTACCACCTGAGTATGAGCAGCAATTACAATGGTGCCTGTCGTCCGGCAGTAGTCTGGCTGGCAGGAGGGCAGGTCCACCTGGTCATTAGGCGCGAAACCCCGGATGACCTGCTGCAGCGCGACCTTCCCCTGCTTGACCCGTCTGCCTAGGACTGGAGTACAACATCTATGCCCTCCGACCTGGATACCTCTGCCCAGCCCTCTATCCGGATTCTGGCTTTTGGCGTTGGCGCCCTCGGCACCTATATCGCCGGCAGCCTGGCTTTGCATGGTCATGAAGTGGTTTTCCTGGAACGACCTGAGACCGCGGCTGAGCTGCGCCAGCGCGGTCTGCGCCTGACCATCAAAGGACAGACCCACCACATCCCCCAGCCGGTTGTCGTCGCCTCCCTGGCGGAAGCCCTGGTGCATGGACCCTTCGATGTGGCCGTATTCGCTTTGAAATCCTTCGACACGCGACCAGCCCTTGAGAGCATGCAGCCTCATCTGGAGCAAATGCCGCCGGTCCTGTGCCTTCAGAACGGGGTTGAGAACGAGGCGCTCCTGGCCGAACGTCTGGGAGAAGGGCGGGTTATCCCCGGCACGGTGACCAGCGCGGTGGGCCGCCGCCTCGCCGGGGACGTCGTCCTGGAGCGGCTGCGCGGCGTGGGCATTTGGGCTGGTCACCCCCTATCTCAGCGACTGACCGAGGCGCTCAACTGGTCCGGATTGAACGCCCGCATGTACGCTCGGGCAGCGGATATGAAATGGTCCAAGCTGCTCACCAACCTGCTGGCGAACGCCAGCTCGGCGATCTTGAATATGACACCCGGGGAGATCTTCGCTCACCCCCAGCTCTTCCGCTTGGAGGTGGAGCAGTTGCGCGAGGCGCTGCGGGTCATGGCGGCGCACAAATACTCGCTCGTGGACCTGCCGGACACGCCAGTGCGCCTCCTGGTCTTCGCGGTGCGCGGCCTGCCAGCGGGACTGGCGCGCAGCCTGCTGAAGAATGTCGTGGGCAGCGGGCGCGGCGGCAAAATGCCCTCTTTTCACATCGACCTGTACAGCGGGCGCGGTCAAAGCGAGGTGGATTACCTCAACGGCGCGGTCGTCCGTTTTGGCGAGCGGGCGGGCATCCCCACCCCGGTCAACCGGCTGCTGAACGAGACCCTGCTGGGGCTGACGGAAGGGACCCTCCCGCTGGAGGCGTTCTCACGCCAGCCGGATAAGCTGATCGATAGATTGGCTCAATATTCCTGATTTCCTGCGGCACCTCAGCGCACCACTCCGTAGAACAAGGGCAGCGGTTGGACCGGCTCATCGCTCCAGGTATGGGCCTCCAGCAGCCCCTGGCGGGTATGCTCCAGCTTATCCCGGTCGTTGGCGTGAATCGTGAAAAGCGGTTCGCCAGCTTCAACTTTATCCCCCACTTTGTGATGCACCAGGATGCCCACCGCGTGGTCGATCGGGTCGCCCTTCTTCGCCCTCCCGCCGCCGAGTAAAACGGCCATCTCGCCGACCAGGCGGGCGTTCACGCCTGCCAGGTAGCCGTCTCGTCTTGCAGCGAGGGTCTCCACCAGGGCGGTTTTTGGCAACTTTTCGGGATTTTCGACAGCCGATACCTCCCCGCCCTGGGCGCGCACCAGTGCTTTGAATTTCTCCCAGCCGCGGCCGTCCCTCAGGGCCACGGCTGCCATCGCCTTTCCCTCATCTTCGCCCTTCGCCAGTCCGCCCAAAGCCAGCATGTGCCCGGCGACCACCAGGCAGTGCTCGAGAAAGTCCGCCGGTCCGCTGCCTTGCAGGGTTGCGATGGCTTCCTTTACCTCCAAGGCATTACCCACCGCCTGGCCCAGCGGCTGGTTCATATCCGAGAGCAGGGCCACCGCCTTGCGGCCTGCCCGCCTGGCGATCGAGACCATCAGCTCAGCCAGGGAGCGGGCTTCGCCCTCATTGGCCATAAACGCCCCCAGGCCCAGTTTCACATCCAGCACAATCGCCTGCGCTCCGGCGGCGATCTTCTTGCTCATCACCGAGGAGGCGATCAGCGGGATAGAGGGCACCGTGCCGGTCACATCCCGCAGCGCGTAAAACTTGCCATCCGCCGGAGCCAACTCGGTTGTCTGCCCGGCCAGCACCAGGCCGACGCTGTGAAGCTGCTCCAGGAATTCAGCCGTGGTCAGATCGACTCGGAAACCCGGAATCGATTCCATCTTATCCAGCGTTCCGCCGCTGAAACCCAACCCGCGCCCAGACATCTTGCCCACCGGCAGACCGCAGGCTGCCACGACCGGCTGCACTACCAGGGTGGTTTTATCGCCCACCCCGCCGGTGGAGTGCTTGTCTACCGCCATGGTCACAACGCCCGAGAGATCGATCATTTCTCCGGAATGCGCAAGCGCCATGGTCAAATCGCTGGTTTCTCGGAGCGTCATCCCATTGAGCAGCACCGCCATTACCCAGGCGGCTGCCTGATAGTCGGGTATCTCATCTCGGGCGTATCCGTTCACAAAGAAGAGGATCTCCTCCTGGCTGAGCTCGAGCTTATCTCGCTTTTTGATGATGATATCAACCGCGCGCATAGAGATCCTTGATCAGTTTTTGCCTGTAACCTGTCTGCCAACGGGATTATAATCCAACTTCAAAACTGCTTGATACGCCCAATTCCTCACTGTTTCTTTTTCAGCAGTTTTTCATTATAATGGCACATGACAGCAATCCGTTCCCGTATTCGCCATAGGAGGGGTTGTGAACGAGGATGTAGTCGCAGAAATCGCCGCATTGCGCGCCAGGGCAGCCACCCTGGGAAGCCATTCGATGAGTATCGAGCAGCTCGAGGACTTTACCCAGGCTGCTTTCAGCCAGTTGCTCGCCCTGGTAGAGCAGATTTCAGCTCGCCAGCCTAGCTCGCCCCGCGTCTCGCCGCTCGTTGCGCAAGCCGTCCACGACCTGAGAACAATCCTCAGGACCATCCAGGAGGCGCAGCGCAACCTGAGGGAAAATGAGGTTCGCTACCGCGAGCTCGGCGCCCTGCATGCCGCCACAGAAACGCTGCTCACCACCATCGACATGGAGGCGCTCTTAGCCCGCATTCTGGATGCAGCCACACTGGCTATACCGGTGGCTGAAAAAGGCATGATCCACCTGATCGCCCAGGACACCGGGCAACTCGAGATGCGCGCCAGTCTCGGCTACACCGACCCGCGCATTCGCCGCTTCAAGCTCCCGGGCAGCGTGGGGTACGTGGCCCAGGCGGTGGGCGAGCACACCCCGCTCAAGATCGACGACCTGGAATCTTACTCCAGCAGCACTCAAAAATCGACCCCAACGCCTGGCGATGCCCGCTCCGCTATCATCGCTCCGCTGGTCTTGAAAACCCAGGTGATCGGTGCTCTCTCGTTGGAATCGTCCCGGATCTCGGCTTTCAATGAAAACGACTTGAACCTGCTGGTGAATTTCGCCACTACCGCCACCGCAGCAATCCGAAACTCGCGCGAGCATGCCGAAGTGCAGAAGCTGGCGGTCACCGATACGCTCACCGGGCTGTACAACCGGCGCGGTTTTATCGAGCTTGGGCAGCGCGAGGTCGAGCGTGCCCGCCGTTACAAGCGCCCGATCGTGGCGATTGTATTGGACGTGGATAACTTCAAAAAAATCAACGATAATTACGGGCACGCCAACGGCGACATGGTTTTGCAGACCATAGCCAACCGCTGCCTGCAAAACTTGCGCCGGGTCGACCTGGTAGGTCGATTAGGCGGGGATGAATTTATGATTTTGCTCCCAGAAACAGACGATTCTACTGGCAGGCAGGTGGCGGAGCGTTTGCGTAATAACATCGCCAATATACCTGTGGAAATCGACGGCTCTATGGTGGAGATCAGCGTCAGCGTGGGAGTTTCCCGCTCCACCACCACCATCCCCGACCTGAGTATCCTGCTCAGCCGGGCCGATTCTGCCATGTACCTGGCAAAGAAAGCGGGCCGTAACCGGCTCGAAGTCGGCTGAAAATAGCCCGGCGTTACTCTCCCCCCTTCGTGAGAAGCTCTCGCACCTTATCCCATACCTGCGCAAACATCGCCGTGGTCAGCCTGCCGGTCTGGGTGTTCTGCCGGCTGGGGTGGTAGGAAGCCACCAGCCAGGGCAGGCTTTCGCCTATCTGATACACCCCCGCATGTGCAAAGGCTGGGCGCGGCACCTGGTAGCCGAGCTGCCGGAAGAGCTGCAAGGTGTTATCGAAAGCGATCCGCCCCAGGGCCACGATGACGCGTAGATTTTCCAAGAGCTGGATTTCCCGCTCCAGGTAAGGCAGGCAGTTGGCGATCTCCGCGGGCGCTGGCCGGTTGTCAGGTGGGGCGCAGCGGCAGACCGCCGAGATGTACAGATCCATGAGCTGCAGCCCATCTTCGAGATGAGCGCTCACCGATTGGCTGGCAAAGCCGGCATTGTAAAGCGCCGCGTACAGAAAATTCCCCGACGAATCACCCGTGAACATGCGCCCGGTCCGGTTGGCGCCATGCGCGCCGGGTGCCAGCCCCACCACCAACACGCTCCCGCTCCGGTCTCCAAAACCCGGCACCGGCTTGCCCCAGTACGTCCATTCCCGGTAAGCGCGCCGTTTTTCCCGGGCGACCTGCTCCCTCCAGGCCACCAGCCGGGGGCAGCGCCGGCAGCTTACCACGCTTTCGATCAAACCATCCCAATCTTTTGATCGCTCGTCCATCTGCCCGCCTTTATCGACAGAACTGTCATTGCGAAGCGGCGTTCTTTGCCGCTGTGGCAATCTCCTCCTTTTACGTGGTTCGGAAACCGCATACAACCTATAGGATCAACATCGCATCGCCAAAAGAATAAAACCGGTAGCCATCTCGCTTGGCCTGCTCGTAAAGCGCCAGCAGCCGCTCTCGTCCCAGGAAGGCGCTCACCAGCATGATCAAAGTCGACCTGGGCAGGTGGAAATTCGTGATCATCGCCTGAGCAACACGAAAACGATATCCTGGGAGGATGAACAGGTCGGTCGTGCCTGTCAGAGCCCCAACCAGCTCGCCGCCTCCGGCTACCTGGGCGGCGCTCTCCAGAGCGCGCACGCTGGTCGTGCCGACTGCGATGATCCGCCCGACCGCTGCCTGGACCTGGTTGATCGCCTCGGCTGCCTGCGGTGTGACCTGGCACCACTCGGTGTGGATCTGGTGCTCTCGCGGGTCCGCTTCCGTCACCGGCGCGAAAGTGTCCAGCCCGATGTGCAGCGTCAGGGTGGCAAAGTGCACACCCTGCGCCTGCAACGCTTCGATCAGGCTCTGGGTGAAGTGCAGGCCGGCAGTCGGCGCCGCGGCCGAGCCTGGCTGGCGGGAATAGACCGTCTGGTAGCGCTCCGGGTCTTCCAGGCTGGTATGGATGTATGGCGGCAGGGGGACGTGCCCGGCCTGGGCCAGAAAAGGCTCGATCGGCTCCTCGAACCGCACCAGGCGGCGCGCCCCATCCAGCACGGCGAGAATTTCAGCGCGCGGGCCGGATTCTACCTGCACAGCAACCCCCTCCAGCAATCGTTTGCCGCTCGCCAGCGTTTCCCAGGTATTTTGATCCTGGCGCCTCAGCAGCAGCAGTTCAACGCCCCCGCCGGTGGGAATCTTGCGAGCATAAAGGCGCGCCATGATCACCCGGGTTTCGTTCAATACCAGCAGGTCGCCGGGTCTTAAATAACACCCTATCTCCTTGAAGACGGTATGCTCCACCCTGCCCGTCTCCCTCTCGAATACCAGCAATCGCGCCGCGTCGCGGGGTTCGACCGGGGTCTGGGCGATAAACTCTGCCGGCAGGTCGTAATCGAAGTCGGAGGTTTTCAAAGCAAAAGCCAGCTCAGGTAAATTGGGTTGCAATGATCGAGAGTCGAGAGCGGCCTAGCGGTTGAGCAGGCGCAGGATCAGGTTTAAAACGATCGTCAGCACCACGGAGAGCAATATCATGGTCGCCACCGGGAACAGGCAGGTGAAATTCTCTCTTTCGATACGGATATCACCGGGCAGCCGTCCCAAGGGAAGCTGCCAGCGGCCTGCCAGGTAGAGCAAGCCACCGGCGATCAGCAGTATCAACCCGAGCAGGACCAGGATGCGCGCCAGCGAGATCATGGTCTCAGGAATTCCGCGAAAACTTGATCCAAATCATCTCTCAGAACAGGTGTGGCTGCTCGTCTCGCGGGTATTGCAGCTCCAGGTGCTCGTAAGCCAGGCGGGTTGCTGTCCTGCCCTGCGGTGTGCGTTCCAGGAAGCCAAGCTGAAGCAGGTAGGGTTCCACCACGTCCATGATTGTATCCGGCTCCTCGCTGATCGAGGCGGCAATGGTGCCCAGGCCGACCGGGCCCCCATTGTACTTTTCAATCACCGTGCGCAGCACCTTCCGGTCAATATCGTCGAGCCCGAGCGAGTCCACTTCCATCAGGTCCAGAGCCTGATCGGCGACCTGGCGAGTGATGACCCCATCCGCGCGCACCTCGGCGTAATCGCGCACCCTGCGCAGCAGGCGCAGGGCCACCCGCGGCGTGCCGCGCCCGCGCCGGGCAATC
>Ga0209751_10007168_pt1 | contig 10251 bp, 20 predicted proteins | sample RifCSP13_1_FD_184019 | JGI IMG/M metagenome (GOLD analysis project Ga0209751, IMG submission 184019) | Soil microbial communities from Rifle, Colorado - Rifle CSP2_sed 13_1 (SPAdes) (version 2) | ecosystem: Environmental > Terrestrial > Deep subsurface > Rock core/Sediment | place: Rifle...
TCAGGTAGTGGTCTCCTCCTCGGGGTGCCATTCTCCCGCGGGAAGTAGGTCGGCGTTCTTCCCATAGTCATAACGACGAAACACCACAATGGCAGGATCGTCCTCCGTAGGGACCGACGATCCCGATAATGTCGATACGGAAACGTATCCCGATACTGTGCGCCCACTAACCGATACAGACGCGGGAACACTAAAGAAGGTATCAGCGTAGGCCGCAATACGTTTTAAGGATCGAACGCGGCCATCCGAACAAACAGCCCGCCCACCTATAAACCCATCTATAAATCCATCCGAGTGATTGAGATAGGTTCCCATCGCGTAATCGTTTCTCATCACGCCTCGATCCGTTCCATCCTCGGGGACGCAAGCGCGGCAAGCTGTATCTCGGCGTCCTCCTCGATAGCGCGGTCCGCAAGATCCTTCCCGTACTCGGCGCCGTTGAAATAGTCGCGCTCGGTCTGGGCCCAGTAGCCAAACCGTATGAAAGTCTCAGGATCGGTTTCGAGCACGGTCGAATTGAGATACCCACCAGACCGGCCGCACGCGTAGACAGCTTGCAACCGGCCGGAGATCTCCTCGATCGCATCAGGTAGCGACATCTCCCACCAGTCCTCTAGGTCTCTGTCACTCAGACGCCCTACCATCGCCTCTAATCGGTTGTAGGCACTCTGGCGTACCTCCTCGGGGAGATTGTCAACGTAGACCCCTACAGCGTCCTCGGTAGCACGGTATTGGTTCCCGCGGCCAATCTTCACGTTGAGATGGAACAGGGCTCCTTCGCGGTGATAGCACTCCTCCCATCCGGCCCGGAGATACAACGCGGCGAGTCGTCCGTGCCGACTCTCAGGATCTCCCCACGCCACAGACGGGTCAAGATCCATCCACGTACTGCCGCCGTCCTCCTCAGCATCCATCGCGGTCAGATCGGCAAGAATCGAAACCATCTCGGGGTTATCGGTAGTCGTTGGTTCGTTGGTCATCATCTCTCATCTCCTCGAATGAATACGATCGAAATACTCAAGATCTCGGCCGTTGGTAGTGAACGCGCTCCCGCGGTGTTCGCCAGGGCCCAGCTTGCAATAGCTACAGACTGGCTCGGGCTCGTCTTTCTCGTCGTCTCGTCTGTCATCAGCATCCAACGACACCACCCGACATCCCGCGGGCTCATCCGATGGCGCGACGCAACGCCTAACCAACGTGCCAGCAAGCCGCGTGTACTCGAATGGACCGAATGAGTGAACGTGCTCGAAACGCGGTTTGTCTTCGTCCTCCTCGATCCACAAACCAAATCCTCCCGCGTCCCCATCCCATCCGACCCACCATTTAAGCCCACGATCCGACTCCTCAAGATCGACGTACGCGCGATGGATCTCGGGATCGAAACCATATCCCGTAATGACATCCGTAATGAATGAGACAGCCTCATTATCCGCGTACTCAACTAACCACTGTGAATGGTCTGGATCGTCTTCCCATCCGTCTGCATCAACAATCTCCCGCATCTCGGGATCTATGCCCATACCCCAAGATTCAGCAATACGGATTACTTCTCGGCACGCGTCATCCGCGGTCATCCTCCCGCTATCGACCCATATCCCAACCTCGAAATACGGATCAGACGGGATCGGCCCCGATGTTGGGTAGTTGGCGGCGATCTCATCGCGCCAGTCCCCATAGCGGGCATTCTGGGCCGTCTCACAACGATGAAGGGCGCGCTCCTCCGTGATGTCGCGGTTACACGTCTCACAATGCCAAAGTGGGCGCGTTTTGTCGGTATTGATGTCGAAGTTCATCGTGCTCTCCTCTTGTCGCTCCCATCGCACGCCGGGATGTAGTTGCAATAGCCCTTCATCCCACAACGCCAGTGTGGATCGAAACGAGATTCAAGATCGAACCCTTCCAATTTCGATCCGATGTCCAGCTTGCCCGCGGTCACTCGAATGTACCGGGTCGGGTCGACTGTGATAGCCAGCAACCTTCGCGGGCCGGTCATCCCATCCGCGTGGATCTCACGCCCGAAGACGAACGGTCCGACCGCGAACCATTGCACGGCGGCGGCGTATCCGATCATCGTCTGGGCCCGATCATTCCTCATCTCATAGTTGAGAGGATGCAGGGATTCGGTCATCGGGTTTATTCGTTGGTTGGTCATTTGTTCCATCTCCTTTAGGTGTCGTGATTGATAATCCGAATGTCGCGGCTATCAATCTGGGCCTTTTCCCGCTTGGTCTGTAATGACTTCATCTGTGCAGATGCCGCGCTCATTACGTCTCCCATATGCAGGATCTCGCCTATCGCGTAGATCTCGGCCGCACGACACTCCCAACCATATGCCTCAGTGAATTGCCGATGGTCACAATTCCATGTGCCCGCGTCTCGGATATCACATAGGCGGTCAAACAAGGCATCTCTCAAATAGGTGTCGGTCGCCACGGCGTACTCCTTCGCCAAGTTGAGTAGATCCGTCATCATGGAAGGGATTATGTCCTCCATATTGTCGGTTTCGATATTGGCGTACTGCCCATAGACAAGTGCCGCTCGATAGATCTTCTCGGTGTCGGGCTTGTCGGTCATCATCTGTAATCGTCCATTATTTGCCATTCTTCTTTGACCTCCTCCTCGATCTCAGCCCGTATACGGCGCCATTCCTCGATCCGTAGGCCATTCTCCTCTACCCATTCTGTGAGATCCGCGGTCGCGCCATCCTGGTTGGTGATGTAGCCAACAGTCCAGCCGCGGTCAATTGCGGAGACGACCGCGGCCGTTAGATCCACGTCCTCGGAGACGACCGCGTCAAGATCGGCCGAGACGACTAGGTAACTCATCGGTCCTCCTCGATTGTCTCCATGCCCTCGATTGGCCCGAATGCGTCATAGAGATCGTCGACCGCGACACAACCAACCGCACCGATCATCTCATCATCGGGTCCGCCAGATGACATATGGTCGATCTCATTCCAGACGCCGACAATGACCACTACGACCTGATCCTCGAAACAGATTGTCTGTTCGACGATCTGATCTATCGGGCCGTCTGTCGGGATGGTGTGGCCGTCAATCCACGCGGCCGCGATCAGGCAGACGATAATGGTGGCCAGTTTTAGCGGGATCATTAGTTGGCCCCCAGTCCCCATCGGCCGTTTATGTAGAAGTAGTCCGCTAGGTGTCCGCGGTCGCTCGTGTACCGGGCCCAGTAACGATCAATCTCGCACGCTTGCGGTCCTTGGTCGGCTGAGTCGGTCAATTCCCATCCGGTGTCGTGATCGTTGTCTGCGAGCACGTCCGCGATATCAGGTAGGCCGATCTCGGCCGGTAGGGGAGTCGGTAGCCAACCGATCCCACCTATCCCGTCATCCTGTGCAAGTCGGTCCTCGACAGTTGGGATATACGGAAGTGGGATGTTCGGGATCTCGGGCTCTGTCTCCTTTTCGGTCTCCTCGACTCCCATGATGGTGAGATCATCGGCTGTCATCCGTAGCCAGCGTGTAGCGGCCAGGATCGGCCTGGTGCGCCGTTGCTCGCCGGTCTCGGGGTCTATCCCGTTGGCGATCAGCTTGGCGGTTTCTAGGTCTTCGACCGTCTCGGGTTCACGGTTGATCTCAAGCCATAGATCGGGCTCAACCTCTGCAAACCAAAATCTCTCGGGACCATCGCCCCAGTCTCGGATCAGTAGGGCCTTGCGGTCATTCATCGGCTCATCCTTTCCATTCGATCTGAGACTGGGGGGAATGCCTTTGCTCGGACTTCCGATGTCTGACTGATCCTGAGCGCGGCTAGGTACTCGCCCCAAAGGACGACGGCGGCATGGAATTGGAACCATCGCTCGTCATTCCAGGTTTTGCCGGTCGCACTTTCTAGGGCCTTGCCGGTAGCAAGCCACGCGGCCCACTCCTGCTGTCCGGTCTCTAGGTCTGGTATTGGTGTACCCATCATGCCTCTTGACTACTTGACCGCTCGGCCGCGTCTAGCAACCGCTCGAATTCGGGACCCTCGACGTAATCCACCCGATCATCTGTTTCAGTGAACTCGTGAAGTTCGCCGTCTTCATCCGTGAAGCGGATCGAAACGTACCCATCCGGGTCGTTGTGGTACGGCCGTGCCAGTACGGTCATACCCACTTCCAATCGACTCCCAAACGCGGAGATCGGTTTCCGCACTCGGGCCTTGCTCCATACCGCGTTGAGGAGACGAGCCGTCTCCTCGGTAGTTATCCGTGCCATCGTGTCTGTCCTCCTTGCTGGACGTTCGCGGGGTCTCTCCCCGCGCCCGTGACTTTACTCTAATCAACTAGAGATCACAAGGGCCAATATCATCAATCACCATCAGCCTTTCCTCCCATCTCTCACAATCCCTACAGACTGGCTCATCAGGTCGCCCCTCTCATCTCCCGGTCCTCTCACCATGTCGGTACTCCCCGCCACAAGGACAACCACAACAAGTAGGCGTGAAGGTAGGACGTAGATAGAGGAGTCAATAAGGTATCTATACAACCATCAGTGTATTGGCACATACCCTCGTATAAACCCCTAGATAACCTCGACAATTAACCTATATGACGGAGTGAATAACTAGGCTAGTTGGTTAGAATGGAAAGAGAATAACCACCAACCACCGATAAAACAACGTCCAACATACACGAGCCAGTACACCCATATGGTTGATGACCAATAGAGATCGGGACGCCGGGACGACCGAACCCCGGCCCAGGGTCAGGGATGAGGGGTACCGTTCGGTCAGCACGAATTTTTCCTCCCCACAATCACCTCTAATCAACTAGAGAGATGGACAGATCAACAGACAGATCAACAGGCAGATCAACGGACTACCTCAGAGGACGATTCAATAGGCAATTCAACAATCACCCGAATGGATCACCCCAACCCCCGCCGGACGCCCACCCTTCGACTCCACCGTTGGCTACCCTCACGCCCATGAGCGCCAGCCTCGAAGTCATCCCACCCAAAGACCGGATCGAATTGGGGAATGGGCACTACGCCGATCCTCTCAGTTGCTATGCCCACCCTGAGGAGGGGATCACCCACTACGAGGAATGGCATCCCCGGCCGGACAATGGGGAGATGTGCGTCGGAATGGTGGCCATCAAAAGGCATGGGCACGGGAAACGGTCAGACGGGAGCCCACAGCCGGAATGGGACCGGGTATCCGAGCACCCACTGACATTGACCCCATCCATCCTGTGCCGGGTATGCGGAAACCACGGGTATATAAGGGAAAACCAGTGGGTGGAGGCATAAAAAGTATCTAGTTGACTAGAGATTTGGGTCGTCAGGTAGTACATTGGCCGGATGCCTCGGATGTTCAATCCCAATTGGGTGGTAGATCCTCTCCCCAACCGCTCTCATCGGATAACTCCCGCTTGCTATGGCGAGGATGGGGAGTTGATAAGCGACGAGGCCCATTTCGTTGAGACCCAGATCAGAGCGGCAAGAGAATCCTCTGTCTCTGGACTGGATCGGCTGAGAGAACTGATGCGGGCCGGTCGTATGATCTATCCGCCCATCTACTCCCCAATCCAAGAGGTTCAGGATTCAGGTGAATGGTCTCCTACCCCGCCTGAGGACATTCCCGATGTGACTGACGAGGACCGGGCTCAATGGGCTCGGGAAGTAGTAGACGCGCCATACCAGAATGACGACGGGATGCCGTTCGGACTGGTCGAGGAACACTACGAGGACAACCCCCTTGACGAGAAGGACGATTTTGACGGTTTGCTGGCGCGGATAGACGATGCCTTGAGGAAGGGATCAGAAGGGTAGATGCCTGGTTTGACAGAAGGCATCCCCCATATCATTCACCAGATCTGGTTTGGCCCTCCCCTGCCCGACCACCTGGCTGCCCACGCCCAATCTTGGGTCGACCTCCACCCGACCTGGGACTACCGCTACTGGACGGAGGACAACCTGCCCCTCCTCCGCAACCAAGCTCTCTGGGATACTGCCGAGTCCATCGTTCCCGGCCATTCGGTCGGCCAATTCCGCTCCGATGTCGCCCGGTACGAGATCCTGCACAATTACGGCGGGATCTATGTTGATTGTGACATGGAACCGCTACGACCGATCGACGACCTGATTGCCGGATTGACCGCTTTCGCCGCTTGGGAGACCGACACCCTGGCCAACAACGCCTTCATGGGAGCGACACCAAACCACCCGTGGGTCATGGCTCTGATTCTCGGAGTGCCCGATCGGGTGGCCAGACATCGAGGCAAATCGACCAACGCTATCACCGGGCCTGCCTATGTGACGCCCCTCGCTTTTCAACATGGTGTGACCCTCCTCCCCCGAGAGAAGATTTACCCGTACTCGTGGGATGAGCTTGAACGACGTGGCGAAACATTCCCCGAGGCGTATATGGTTCATCGGTGGCACCACCGAATGACGATCAAGGGCCTGGTCTAACCGACCTCGCTGATCTGCGCGGGTTGATTCCTGCCGAAGTGGGGGAAGTCCTTACTAGATACGCCGCGCACGTCCCCATCGACCAAGCCATTGTCGAGATCGGATCGTTCCAAGGGAAGTCAGCCTGCTACCTGGCGGCGAAAGCCGTTGCCCATGTCTATGCCGTCGACGCTTGGGGGTTGCCAGGAAATCCGACCGGCAGATTCGGGTATGCGGATGCCTTCCCCAAATTCTTGGCCCAAGTTGCGCTGATGGGGTTCGAGGATCGGATCACACCCATACAAGGATTCGGCCATAAGGTGGCCACTAACTGGCAGGGAAGCTCTGTGGGGTTGCTGTTCGTTGACGGAGATCATTCCGCGGCCGCGGTGAAACGTGATGTCTTGGCGTGGTTACCTCATCTTGCCGTTTCCGCTGTGGTAATTCTTGACGATCTGGATACGCCTAAAAACCCTGGGGTGCGTGTGGCAGCTAAAACCTTGTCTCGAACGCTTGGGCCATTCACTGTGCAGGCGAAACGGCTGGCCGTATGGACGTTGTAACCATCAATGGGTTTGGTCGGTCCTATCGGATTAACAACCCTGGGGTCGGCAGGGTGGGGTCCAAACTGTCCAACAGAGAGCCCTATGAAAAGCGTCTCCTCGTTGATATCTACCAGCAAGGACTATCTGGATCAGCCTTCGATGTCGGGGCCCACATTGGCAACCACTCTCTGTACCTGGCTGCCGTTTGCGGATTGAAAGTCCATGCCTTCGAGCCCCACGAACCATCCCTACAGCAATTGGAAGCAAATCTAGCCCTCAACCCTCAACTGGATATCTCTATTCACAACTGGGCCGCGGGCGACCGGGAAACAAGAGGCCGTCTGACTCCTGGCATGTGGATAGAGTTCGATCCGTCTCGGGAAGGTGACAAGCTGAAACTGGATCGAGGTCACATCCCTGTCCACCGTATCGACGACATGCTTGACGTGGAGGATCTGGTCGTGGTCAAGGTCGACGTAGAAGGGATGGAGGCTCAGGTGTTGGCGGGGACTTCCCGTCATCTCGGGCGTTCCCATCCAATCGTCTACGCGGAGACTCACACCCCGGAAGCCCACGATGAGACGGCTAGCGTGTTAGAACCGCTGGGGTATGAGATGACACGGGTTCTTCATTTGGGGAGTCCGATGGAGCGATGGCAGGCAAGATGAAGAACCTCCCCAACCCATGATCGACATTTCGACGGTCATCATGGCTCACCCCAAAAGGGAAGCCTTCATCCCAGGGTTGGTGGACCGGCTGGCCCATAGACGGATTCCCCATTACACAAATAAGGTGGAGGTCATCTGGGATCAGCACAACGACCGAATCGAAACCGGATTGAGATGTTTGGAGGCATATGATCCTCAAAAATCCCACCACTTGATAATCCAAGACGATGCTATCCCATGCGCGGATCTGATTGTCGGCCTCAAATGGGCGCTCAAATACATCCCTCCCGATTCTCCCATGTGTTTGTATGTGGGAAAGATTCGCCCGATGAATAGCGTGGTAATCCGATACGTCAGGCAGACATCCGACTCCACCTCTTGGCTGGTCATGAATCGGATCAACTGGGGGGTGGGGATCGTCTTACCAACTAACCACATCCCTGGGATCATCGCCAACTACACGGGTCTATATCACAACAAGTACGTCGGGCATGAGAATTACGACAGACGGGTCAGCCTGTATTTCGAGGAGGTGAGCCATCAGAAGGTGTGGTATCCGTGGCCGAATCTGGTCGACCACCGGGACACTCCGAGTCTGATTGAGGGCAGGAGTGGCAAACGGCACGCGTACAACTTCATCGGGGAAAGTATGTCAGCCCTCGATGCGAATTTCGAGGGTGGAGTCATCGAGATCCCTGTCGAACTCAGGGCATAGGGCAGGCAAACCTTGTAATCCGATCTCTAATCAATTAGAGTTCTCGTCAGTGGGTCGTGGATTGCACAACCGACTACTAAGCGTGACGACGACGATGCGTGAGAGAGTCGACTTTCTCACGATTGAGCGGGGAAGCAGGCCACCAACCCACATAAGCGAAGCGACAGACAAACGAGAAAGGGAACTACCAATGCGGGATACGAACATACGGAGGCGGCTTGGGCTCGTCTTCCTGATGGCGGTATTGGTTGTCATTGCCGTCATCCTCATCATGGCTCTCCCCACCTTCGCGCAGGCGACGGGCGAGACCTTCTGTACACAATCCGACAACTACGACTGCCAGTCGATCGAGCAAACCATTTTCGTGGCCGGTAACTGCATCCTCGATGAAGACAACATCGCCCACGCGCTGTACTCGGTGGAAGGACGACCCGGAGCCCAGTTCACTGTCAATGAGGTGGATGTCGGCAGCGTGGTCAATGGGGGAGTCGCGTTATTCGGGGAGAATGTCTGGTCGGCTAATGCCCTACTTGGCTATGTGATCGTCGGTTCCACCGAAGGGACATTTGTTATCGAGGACTGTGGCCCGACAACTACCACTATTGGACAGACAACGATTACCACCGATCCAACCACCACCATCGTCGATCCAGGTTCAGACGACACCACAACTACAACCACTCTGGACCCCGGCAGCGGGGACACGACATCATCCTCTATCGACCCCACCCTTCCTTTTACTGGGCCAGATAACCCTCTCAACATGGGAGTCAGCGACTTGATCGCGGCCGGGAGTCTTCTTGTCCTTCTGGGTGGGATGACGGTCATGGAGATCAGAACCCATTGGGAGTCGGAATGACTTTTCCTACAGACGCGAATCTCGACCTAACGGACATCGACGACCTTCCCGAAATGGCCGAGGTGGAGGACATCCAGACTGCAAGTATGAAAGTAGTTGGAGATGAGAGAAGTAGGCCGCTGGAATCTCAGACATCATGGACTGATTATTCAGACCAGCAAGTTATGAGGGAACCCAACCAGTCTTCCCACTCATATCTCGACGGTTTCTCTCCCGCCGAGATCCACGGTCATCTTCTTGCCCGCGCTCACAAGAACACGGATAGGGCTCTCAGTATGTTGACCGAGGCGGTGGCTTGTCTGTCAGTGGTCGATGGGAGTCGCCCCTATCAGAAGGTGTTGCGGGAGGTCAGCCAGATGTTGACCGAGATCGAGCAACGGGGATGATGGACGAGCAATGGACACCGCAACTATCGCCTGGAATTTCAATGAGGCGGTCTCCCTACTCAGGGAAGCTCGGGAGAAATTGAGTGACGAGTCGTTGAAAGCTGAGATTGATGACGCACTACCCGGTATCCAGAAGGCTCTCGAATCCGCTGTCCCTTTGACCACTCGCGAGGATCTGATGGACATGTTGGGAATTCCTGCTGATCGTCGTCACGAGTTCCATGTGGTCACGATCAAAGAGGACTCCTGGCACATGGCTCATCCGATCACATGCGAGTTGGCGAGTTGCGTGTTTGATGTCGCGGCTCAAGAATGGGGCGAGCCGCCTTATGTGCTAGGGGTCTACCACTGGACTCAGGTTGGACTCAATCCGGTGCTTGTCGATGGATGAGCTAGTCCGCCTGTACGCGGCCACTCTCGGGCATCGGTACTTCCAAGAAACAAGCCAAATCCCTATCAGCCCTGGATTTGTACCCACATTGGCTCATGCCTGTGATTGCGGGTGGAGGGCCAACATTCTCAATCCCTCCGACAAGTCGGAACGCCGCGACCAATGGTTTGCCCACATTCTGTTCTACGAATCACAGAAAGCCAACGAACCACCCAAGACACGATGATGAATCGAGGTCGACATGAGATGGATGCTTTTGACCGGATTGAATTTGACGACCGGCGTGGGGG
>Ga0209751_10007169_pt1 | contig 10250 bp, 9 predicted proteins | sample RifCSP13_1_FD_184019 | JGI IMG/M metagenome (GOLD analysis project Ga0209751, IMG submission 184019) | Soil microbial communities from Rifle, Colorado - Rifle CSP2_sed 13_1 (SPAdes) (version 2) | ecosystem: Environmental > Terrestrial > Deep subsurface > Rock core/Sediment | place: Rifle...
AAATCAGCCACATTTAAGGTCCAGGTGCCGGCAATACTGATTCCATCAAGTTGAATCAACGGATTCTGAGGTTGGTAGATGCCGGAGATGGCGGCAGGGCTGGAGGCGCATTTATTTTCGACCGCAGAGGTAATTTCGTCGTCCAGAATGGTGCGAATATTATCGTTCCCGCAACCCAACTGGCTGGCAGGATATCCAGGCCGGTTGATGAGAGTGATATCCGTATTGGACTCGCTATGGGTGAGCCTGATACGCAGGTCGCCCACCCAGGTGTGGTTCACATCCAGGGTGACATCCAGGTCGGTGATGATCCGGTTGTCGTTAATCAGGATGGAATTGTTTACTCCACTCGTAGAATTATCCGGGATGGCGAGGGGAGCGCCTAGCGAAGTGCAAAATAACGCTTTAACGGCAGGGATGGGGATTTTGTGGTAATAGATCAGCGGGAAATAAACGAGGGAACCAGTCTCAGTTAGGGTAAATGTTTGCTCGGTTTGAGATACTGGGGTTGTCGCCGGTGTGGGGATTGTCTGGCTGACAACCAGGGTAGCTGTTGGTGTGGGAGTTGCAGTCAATGTGGCTGAAATCAAAATGCCCGCTGGCATTGGCGTGGCAGTCGAGCTGGTTGGGTCAGTGATAGAGAGGGTTGCCGTAATAGCGGAATTTGTGGGTGTAATTTGAAGTGAGAAGCGTCCTATATCGTTGGGTTCAGAGGAGATTGACCCGGCTGAGATCGCTCGTACGGACACAAAGTGAAGTACAGATAAGAGGATCAGCGCAACTATGAGCGGCGGCGCCAGGCGAAGTATTTTGGGAGATCTCGGAGGACAAGCGTGGATGGGCTGGGTATATCTCATCTTAAGCGATGGAATAAATACACGCATGAGACCAGGATTGTGAAATGGGGCAATTTCGGACACCCAAGTATAACGCGAATTAATTTAATCTAAACAGGCACGAAACTTGTACCTGATGGTTAAACTGTCGAAAGGGAGTTGTCTTTCGGGTCTGTAATGCTTTACGAATAACCGGAATTGTTGTTTTAAATTTACGTTGGAGTTTTCTATGGAAATACAAACATCAATAAAAAACGACACAGGTAATATGAGCCGCGCAAAAACACAGCACAATATATCCCGGAAGCGAAGCGCGCGGGCGCTTATTCACCTGCTGTATGTGTTCATGTGGGTTTTGGGCTCCTGTTCGTTGCTGGAGAATCCCATCGATGATTCGATTGAGACGCCGACACCAACCGCGATGGCGACAGTAGCAGCTACCGCGGTGACACCCACTGCGGCGGAACCTTCGCCAACCTTCACCACGCCCTCCTCGACTTCCACCAGTCCACCAGCGGTCGAAGCGAACCCCACACCAACTCAGTCAAACGCAATCCCGCCGAATGGGGTTGACCAGGTGGAAAACCCGCGTTTCGGCCTCCTGGCGGGTACGCCATTGGGGATGGCAAATATCGCTCGGACGGAAGAGGGTTGTAACTGGCTAGGAATCGGAGGCCAGGTGCTTGACCGGGAAGGTATGCCCGTGCTATATCTGGTCGTTGAAGTAGGCGGGACGCTGGGCGAGGCGCATATATTCGAGCTTGCTCTCACTGGCAGCGAGGTCGTATTCGGTCCGGGTGGATTTGTCGTGAAAGTTGCTGATCGCCCAATAGAATCAGACGGCACGCTATGGGTGCAGGTATTTGACCTGGCGGGCGTTCCCCAGACAAGGAAAATATATCTTACCTCGTACTCCGATTGCGCGCGCAACCTGATACTTGTGAATTTCTCTGAACTGCATGGACTGACAGGGACAACCATCTATTTCCCCACAATTAACCTCGAACCCTGAATTCGGGTTTGGTCGCAGTATAATATCCTCATGAACCGGCACAGGTAAATAAGCTGTCTGTGAGCTACCGTGGTAGTCCAACACAGCGATTCGCTAGGAACTGGTAAATATGAGGCAACCGGATGCTATTGGTTGAAGCAGAGGGCGAAAAAGAGTACAAAGTGATCGGCTTCAAGGGAGGCAAGGGGGTATTCCATAAGCTCCTCCAGATGGGATTTGTTCCGGGAGATCAAATTAAGGTTTTACGCAAGGCACCCCTCGGTGGACCCGTTCTGGTGGAGGTAAATGGGCGCATGATTGCTGTTGGTCGGGGGGTGGCAGAAAAAATTCAGGTTGAGGAATAGAATGCGCTGCGTCTTGGTGGGACAGCCAAACAGTGGCAAGAGCACGTTGTTCAACCAGGTGGCGGGATACAAAGCCCATACAGGCAATTTTTCGGGCACCACGGTCACCTATACGGAAAGCAAGGTGCGCGTTGCTGGCGATGTGATGGACCTGGTAGATCTTCCCGGAACATACACGCTGGCTGGTTCCAACCCTGCAGAGCGAGAAACGCTTAATTATCTGGGTTCTCACCATGTGGATGTGATTGTCAATGTAATCGATGCTTCCCATCTGGCGCAGGGCCTGGAATTGACCCTGGAGCTTTTAGATTTAGGCTATCCAACCGTTGTAGGCCTCAACATGATGGATGAGGCGGCGCGCTACGGCATGCGCATCGATGGCCTGAAACTCCAGGAGTTGATCGGTACACCTGTCCTTCCGCTGATCGCCAGTAAAGGGAGAGGCGTTCGCAACCTGTTTGTCACCGCTCAACGAAATGCAGAGAGGCGGATCATCCCTCCAAGACCTGAGTATGAATCCATAATCGAGCAAGCTATCCAGGATATTGTACAGGGCCTGGATGGGCGACGGCACAACTTGAATCCCCAGGCGCTCGCCGTGAAGCTCATCGAAATGGATGCGGAAAATCTGGTAGCTAATCTGAAAAAGATGGAAATTGATGCCCCCGACCTGCTGGAACGGGTTGCCGGGCTTCAAAACAAAATTCGAAACGTACGCGGCCAGGATCCGATCTGGGTCTTGAGCGCTGAGCGGCATATAATGGCTGCAAATCTGGTGCGCCAGGTAGTTGAGTTGGGTAAACGACAAATAAGCTGGCGTGACCGTCTGGACGATTTGCTCCTTCATCCATTTTGGGGCTACCTGTTGCTTGTGGCAATACTCCTGATGTTTTTTGAAGCCATCTATGGTGTTGGCAGCGCTGTTGAACGGCCTTTATTGACAGTCTTTAATAGTGTTGAAAGCAATCTCATTGCTCTGATCGGCAGCGAGACATTTTTTGCCGGGGTTATTTCGGGTATCTTACAAGGTATTGCCGGGGGCGTTGCCATCGTTTTGCCTTATTTAGTCCCGTTTTTGCTTGGTTTGGGTTTTTTGGAAGATATTGGTTATTTACCCAGGGTGGCTTTTATGATGGACGCTTTGATGCATCGGATAGGTCTGCATGGAAAGGCCGTGGTGCCGTTTATTATAGGCTATGGTTGCAATGTGCCTGCGGTGATGTCAACCAGAGTGTTAGAAGACCGGCGCGATCGATTCCTGGCTTCCGCTCTGGCGACGCTTGTTCCTTGCGCAGCTCGACTTGCTGTAGTGTTTGGGTTGGTGGCTTTCTACCTCGGACCACGGGTAGCGTTGGGGATATACCTGTTCAACCTGCTTATAATAGCCATCACAGGCAAGGTGATCTCAACAATGCTGCCGGAGGAGACACCAGGATTGATACTGGAGATGCCTGTGTACCGCGTTCCTACTTTAAGAACGGTGTTCCAAAAGGCGTGGTTTCGGGCGAAGGAGTTTGTGGTCGAAGCGTGGCCAATTTTGATCATCGGGAGCGTGGTGTTGGCGCTGCTGAATTATTTTCGTTTTGCCAATTATTTGAATGTCCTGGTTCGCCCACTCACCTGGCTGTTGGGTTTGCCCGGACAGACCGGCGTTCCGCTGATCTTTGGGATATTGCGGAAGGAGCTTTCACTGGTCATGCTGCGGCAAGCTTTGGGTGTTACTGATTTTTCGGCTGCATTAACTCAAGGACAAATGATCTCTTTTACTGTATTCGTCGTTTTTTATATCCCTTGCCTCGCCACCCTGGCGGTCTTGCGGCGCGAATTAGGTTACAGGGATACGTTAGTGATCGCAGGATTGACTGTTATGATCGCCACGATTGCCGCACTGGCTGCGAGAGGGTTTGTCTGGTTCTTCTATTAATGTGAAGCATTCAACAGATGCGAGGGAGCATCTCGCCGGCCAGGGTGTCGATGATGCGGGTGGAGCCGAGGGCGGTGCGCATAAGAACACGACCTGACGGGGAGGGACAGACTTCACCAATAATTACAGCCTCTAAACCGTATTCCGAATTGCGCATCGCCGTGAGCACGCAGCCCGCGTCCTCGGGCGCAACTATCGCCACCAACTTACCTTCGTTGGCAATATAGAGTGGGTCGAAACCGAGCAACTCGCATGCCGCGCCGACTGCCGGACGGACCGGAATGGCCGTCTCATAAATCAAAATATTTACCTCCGATTGGCGGGCGATCTCGTTGAGAGCGGTCGCCAGGCCCCCGCGAGTGGGGTCGCGCATGGCATGTATATTGTGGCTGACTTTCAGCATGGCGGCTACCAGGTGATTCAGGGGGGCGATATCGCTTTGCAATCCAGTCTCAAAACCCAGCTCGCCGCGCGCAGCCAGGACGGCAATGCCATGGTCTCCGATTGGCCCGGACAATATAATCTTATCCCCCGGACGAGCATACTGCCCGCCGATATGTATATCCGGATTGAGCAACCCGACCCCGCTCGTGTTGATATACAATCCATCCCCTTTGCCCCTCTGGACGACTTTTGTATCGCCGGCGACGATATCAACGCCCGCCTCTGCCGCCGCGACCTGCATGGAGGCGACCACGCGCTTTAGCAAGCTCAGCTCCAATCCCTCCTCGAGGATAAACCCCGCCGTCAGGTAAAGTGGCTGGGCGCCCATCATGGCGATATCGTTCACCGTACCGCACACAGCGAGCCGGCCAATGTCGCCTCCTGGGAAAAACAACGGCCAGACAACGTGCGAATCGGTGCTGATAGCAAACCGGGCGCCGTTGATCGATTCGACGACGGCAGAATCGTCCCCGGCGCGCAGGGCAGGATTGTCAAATTGCGGCAGAAAGAGGCGGGCAATCAAATCCTGGGTCATCTTGCCTCCGCTGCCATGTCCCAGGAGTACGTGCTCGGAGTGGACTAACGGCAACGGGCATACAGCCCCCTCGATTTCAGGAATAGCATGGTCGGACATGTGAGTGTAATCCTGTATATATTTCAACCTGAGCCGACTTGGTCGGTGGGAACCAGCGTCTTTCGGGAATATCGATAGTACGCAGCGCAAGCGCCTTCGGAGGATACCATCGTAGCCCCCAAGGGGTGTTCGGGTGTGCACTGAATTCCGAATCCCGGGCAGTCGTGAGGCTTAATAATCCCTTGCAAGATCTGGCCGGCAATGCACTCCGGCGACTCTTCCGGCTTGACCTGGTCAATAGAGAATCGCTTTTCGGCATCGAAATGTGCGTACTCAGACCGCAGACGCCAGCCTGAGCCTGGGATCAGCCCGATACCGCGCCATTTCTGATCGCATTCAATAAAAATCTTATTGATAACATTTTGAGCGGCGCGATTACCCTCGCGAGTTACCAGTCGAGGGTAGGCGTTTTCGACGGTGGCGCGGCCCTCCTCAAGCAAATGAATCGTTTTCTGGATCCCCTGGAGCAAATCCAGCGGCTCGAAACCGGTGACGACGACAGGCACTTTGTACTGCCTGGCAATCGGTTCATATTCCCAATAACCCATGACTGTGCAAACGTGCCCGGCAGCTAAAAAACCCTGGACGCGGTTGCGCGGCGAGCTGAGAATCGCGTGCATGGCGGGGGGAACGCGAACATGGGAAACCAGCACGCTGTAATTCTCCAAGCCCAGCGAATGCGCACTGAGTACGCTCATCGCATTGGCCGGGGCAGTGGTCTCAAAGCCGATGGCAAAAAAAACAACCTGCTTATCCGGATTCTGGCGGGCAATCTGGACCGCATCTAAGGGTGAATAGACGACACGGACATCGGCGCTCGAAGCGCGGATAGAGAAAAGGTCCCGGCCAGAGCCTGGCACCCTGAGCATATCCCCATACGAGGTGAAAATCACCCCGGGTTTGGAGGCAAGCGCCAGCGCTTTGTCAACCAGCTCTAGCGAGGTAACACACACAGGGCAACCAGGACCATGGACGAGCTCGATCTCTGGAGGCAGGAGCTGGTCTAAGCCGTAGCGCATGATCGCGTATGTCTGGCCTCCGCAGATTTCCATGACCACCCACGGGCGGGTGATCGTCCGGTGGATATCAGCCAGCAAGCCCATAGCGAGTCCAGGATCGCGGTATTCACTCAGGTGTTTCATCGCAGCCCTCGGCTCAAATTTCCGAAGCGAATCTTGATCTGGAATTGTGATCGGCCGATGGATCTTCTCCTCCCAGCGAAGCGATCTCATTCAACATGGCGAGTGTCTCCATAGCTTCCTGTTCACTGATCAGGTTGAGGGCGAAGCCAACGTGGATGAGGGTGTAATCGCCAACTTTGGCATTGGGCACATATTCCAGGCAGGCTTCGCGCACCACACCACCAAAATCCACTTTCCCCATGGCAAGCCCATCGATATGGTATATTTCGACAATCTTTCCGGGCACAGCTAAACACATCCTCAACTCCTCAATTTATAGAAAATGTTGCGCCGCGATGACAGCCTGACCCAGGGCGATGCCACCATCGTTAGCGGGGACCTGGCGGTGGATAAAAACATTGAACCCCTCCTGAACCAAGATTTCAACGGTCTTGCGGAGTAAAACCATGTTTTGCCAGACGCCTCCGGAAAGGACTACCTGATCGGTGTTATATATACTGCGCATAGTCAGCACTACTTGTTGGACCAGGTCAACTACGCTATTGTGAAAGCGCGCCGATATCCTCGTTATGGATGATTGAATGTCAAGATCGTTCAAGATGTCGAGTAACACCGGTGCAATGTCGATGAGATATGGCATTTGGTCGCTGTGCTGAGCGGGATGGAATCCAAACTTGTAGGAACCCCGTTCATCTCGGTCCACCAGGGCTTCCATTTCTATGGCTGCCTGGGCTTCATAATTGATCTGCTGGCGAACACCTACCAGGGCTGCAACTACGTCGAAGAGACGTCCCATGCTGGAGGTAAGCGGGGTGTTCAACCTGTGCTCCAACTGGGCTTGCAGCGCAGATTGTTCTGCAGAGCTCAGCGCCTGGTAGGAGGGTAAATCAGGCCTCCATCCAATCCCACTTTCCTTCAGATATGCCAGAGCCAGGCGGGCTGGCTTGCGGATGGCTACATCCCCTCCGGGAAGGGGCATATAGGCTAAATGGGCAAAACGTTTAAAGTCTCGATAATCCGCGAGGAGGAATTCACCGCCCCAGATAGCTCCATCCGTACCGTATCCCGTCCCATCAAAAGCGACGCCAATGACCGCTTGTTCCAGGGGCAAGCCGTTGTCAGCCATGCAACTGGCGATATGGGCGTGGTGGTGTTGGACAGCGATGGAGGGGATGCTTTCCACCTCAGCGCGCCGGACTGCATAGCGAGTAGCCAGGTAATTCGGGTGCAGGTCACATGCGATCAACTGGGGACGAATTCGAAAAATGCGCTCGTAGTCCTGGATGCTGGTTTCGAAAGATTGGAGCGTCTCGAAATTCTCCATATCCCCAATGTGCTGGCTGATAAACGCATACCGATCTCGAGTGAGGCAGAAGGTATTTTTCAGCTCAGGCCCAGTAGCCAATACTGGCGAGACTTCCCAGGGCAAGAGAATGGGGTCGGGAGCATAGCCGCGTGATCTCCGTAGGGATATCGATACAGACGACGAATTTTGGGGCGACCTCGTTGCGCTAGCACGTGGAGCTACCTTGAAGTCAAATACGCGCAAAACCGAATCGTCGCAACGAGTCCGGATGGGACGGTCGTGCATGAGAAAGACATCTGCCAATGCAGACAGGCGCTGGCGCGCCTCCGGGTTTTGCGTGGCAATCGGCTCTTCACTCAGATTGCCGCTGGTCATGACCAGGGCAAGTGGGAGAAAGCGCTGGTCGCTGATTTGAGGTTGGGAGTCCAGGTTTTGAAAATCAAGGAAGAGCAGATAATGCAGGGGCGTATAGGGCAGCATTACCCCGATGGTATCCTGGAGCGGCGCGACTTGGCGGGAAATATTGGAATCCGGGCGGCGCTGGAGGATGACGATAGGCCGCTGGCGGGAGAGGAGTACACCCTCCTCAACGGTGTTGACCAGGCAGTGGTGTTTTATGCTTTGAAGGTCAGGCATCATCAGCGCAAACGGCTTGTCGACGCGCAATTTGCGCCTGCGGAGCACTCGCAAGGCAGCCGGGTTGGTTGCGTCGCAGGCTAGGTGAAATCCACCCAAACCTTTGATCCCCAGGATTTTTCCCTGCAGCAACAGATGTTGCGCCTGTTGGATGGCTGCCAGCCCCATATGACTCGCTGGCAGACCCGGCGGTATCGCTTCCCCGGTTGTGATAACGGATTGCGCGGGCTGATCTGGGTATTCCAGCCATACTTGGGGACCGCAAACCGGGCAGGCGATTGGTTGTGCGTAAAAGCGGCGATTCAGGGGGTCGTGATATTCCGCGGCGCAATCCGGGCACATTTGGAAAGCAGCCATCGTCGTAGTAGCTCGGTCGTAGGGGATGTCTTTAATGATCGTGAAGCGTGGACCGCAGTTCGTGCAGTTGATGAAGGGGTAATGATAGCGCCGATTTGCCGGGTCCAAGAGCTCATGGAGACAATCGGGACAGATACAGATGTCAGGGGAAATAGGTTGGTAAGCGTCCTGGATGGCAGCCGAGTGGATTATTTCAAAAGAGGTAAACCCATCCGGACGGCGTGAGCTGATTTCGCAGGTGTCAATCCGGGCGAGAGGCGGTTTTTCGTGTTTCAATTCTGCGTAAAATTGCTGGATAACCTCAGGTGGGCCGTCCACTTCGATATCCACCCCAAAGGAGGTATTGCGCACCCAGCCGTTCAAGGCATAACGGGCAGCGAGTCCGAAAACAAACGGCCTGAAACCGACCCCCTGGACAATTCCGGTAATGTGGATGCGAGCGCCAACCAGGTTATCCATCATCAGCTTGAAGTCGGATTTCCAATCAGGCTTTTTTGCGGCTACCGACCTGTTTCCGCAGCCAGGCAATCCACCGTTCTATCCCCTCTCCTGTTTTGCAGGATAGCGGAAAAGTAACTAGCCCGGGATTGAGAATTTCAACCCCGCGGCGGAAATAACCCATGTCAAAGGTTACATAGGGGAGCAGGTCAATCTTGTTAATGACGAGTGCGTCAACGCCTTGATACATCCCCGGGTATTTATACGCTTTATCGTCGCCTTCGGGGACGGAAGCGATCAGGACGCTTTGGTGGGTGCCCAATTGGAAGCTGGCGGGGCAGATCAGGTTACCCACGTTCTCGACGATCAATAAGTCTACCCCTCCCAAGTCGATTTGCGCCAATGCGTTCTTGAGCATCACCGCGTCGAGGTGGCACTCACCGCCGGTGTTGATCTGCACAGCAAGGGCGCCAGCGGCCGCGGCGCGATTGGCGTCGATGCTGGTGGCGATATCGCCATCGACTACAGCAATGCGAATTTCACCAAAAATTCTCCTCAAAGTTTGTTCGATGAGCGAGGTTTTTCCCGCTCCCGGAGAGGCCATGAAATTGAGGGCATAAACGCCGGCAGCATCAAGGGTTTGGCGGTTCTCCAATGCAACCCGGTCGTTAGCGCTGAGAATGTTTTCAACAACCTGAACTCGTTGGGTCATCTGCGATTACTCTACTCCAATAGAATCCATGTAGAATTCATTGCCAGCCACGATTTGAATGCTGTAGCTTCCACACTCGGGGCAGGCGAATTCCGAATCCTGGGGTTGGTATTCGAGATTGCATTCCTGGCACTTCATCCGGGCAAGTATGCGCTCGAAGTGCAACCTGGCTCCTTCCGCGATGGTATCTCGAGCGATGATATCCCAATAGAACTGGATCGAATCGTCTACGATAGAAGACAATTGTCCGATCACCAGATATAGATCCGTAATGCGTTTTGTCCGCGCCTCGCCGGCGTGCCGGAGAGCGATCTCCAGGATGCTTTCGGTCACTGGCAACTCGTGCATGTGCGCTCACTTTCCAAACAAAGCATATCACAACTGAGATATTACACGTAGTGTAAGATGTCACAAAGAAATAATACCTTCGGCAACTCGTTGCCGCTATTCTCGCATTAGGTGAAA
>Ga0209751_10007170_pt1 | contig 10250 bp, 10 predicted proteins | sample RifCSP13_1_FD_184019 | JGI IMG/M metagenome (GOLD analysis project Ga0209751, IMG submission 184019) | Soil microbial communities from Rifle, Colorado - Rifle CSP2_sed 13_1 (SPAdes) (version 2) | ecosystem: Environmental > Terrestrial > Deep subsurface > Rock core/Sediment | place: Rifle...
AATCCGAATACTGCCTGCAAGGCGCCCAGGGCGAGCGCGCCGACGTAACCGCCGCCGCGGGCGGCGGCAGCCAGTTCGAGAGCCACCTGGCGGCTCTCCGCAAAGGAGAAGAAGTGCAGCGCTGTCAGCAGGTTCGCATACAGCAAGCCGATCCCGACCAGGCGTTCGACCGAGACCAGCGGGATGCGCCCGGCAGCCATGCCGCCGAAATTGCGCAGCACCAGCCACAGGCCGACGGCGATCAAAGCCAGCGGCAGCAGGTAAACGCCCCAGCCAAAAGCCCGCCCCAGCAGAGCGATCCACCCGCCAGTCAGGGCGCCGCGGTTGGTGGAGACCAGGCTGAGCAACGTGAACAACCCCGCCAGGCTCATCAGGACGCCGGCGATATCCAGCTTGCGGTCCAGCGAGAGGCCGCTGACCAGGGCAGCCGGTGAAGGAGGGGATCCTCGGGCAGTTGGCTGCCTTGCGGTGGGCTGCCTGGAAGCGGGCCGCCTCTGGGCGGTCTTGCCCCGCGACCGAGCCGGGGGTCGGGCGCGTGTCGTAGCTCTGCCCCGGAGGTCTGGTCGCCTGGAAGCCGGCCGAGAACCTGCGCCGGTCTTCCTGGGCGCATTTTTCGCGGTTTTAGGAGCCATATTGAGGCGATTATAGCACAAATGGTCTGATAAAAACTGGGCGTTGGAGCAATAACTCACCCCAAACCACGTTTTCGGGTAAAATTACTGCTGGAGGCGTACGGTGAAGAAAAGAGCCATTGCTCCTGTTGTACACAAGTATCGGGTAAGCGAACAGCCGAAACAGGCTGACGGTTGGCGTGCTTACAGTTACCAAGCACGACTGGCGGCGCTGGAAGAGCTCCGCCGCGAATTCCACCTGTGGAAATTCAATGCTGAACCCCGACTTCAGAGAGTTTATCGAATCGTTAAACGCTAACCAGGTGCGCTACCTGGTTGTTGGGGGATATGCAGTTGCCGTACATGGTTATCCACGCTATACAAAAGATATCGATATCTGGGTCTGGATGCAACCTGATAATGCAAAGAGGATCATCCAGGCATTGAATGATTTCGGTTTTGGCTCGTTGGGATTGCAAGCGGATGATTTCCTGGCTTCTGATCAGATCATTCAACTCGGCTATGCGCCTAACCGAATTGACCTCATTACGACCTTGCAAGGCGTGGACTTTGAAGAGTGCTACGCTGCTCGTGTCATCCTGGATTTGGAAGGGCTTCAGGTAAATTTTATCAACCTGGAGCACTTGAAGCAGAACAAGCGCTCTGTAGGGCGATTGCAGGATCTAGCCGATCTAGAAAACCTGGAATAAATTAATAGCGACCACGCTCCAACATCACCTCGGGATTGGATAGCTGGTCTTCGGGGACCGCGGTGACGCTGACCGCGCAGGCCTTGTATTCAGGGATTTTGGCCTGTGGGTCGAGGGCGTCGATGGTAAGCAGGTTGGCAGCCGCTTCGGCAAAATGGAAGGGGATGAACACCACGCCGGCGCGGGCCTTTTCGGTGACGCTCAGGCGCAGGACGATCGATCCTCGGCGGGAGGCGACCCGCACAGTCTGCCCATCGAGGACCCCCATCAAGGCGGCGTCCGCCGGGTGGATCTCCGCCCGCCCCTCGGGGTAAAGGGCGTCTAGCTCGGAGTGGCGGGTCATGGTGCCGCCGTGCCAGTGCTCCAGCACCCGGCCGGTGGTCAGAACGAAGGGATATTCGTCGTCGGGCAGCTCTACAGAAGGGACAAACTCGAGGGGGATAAATTTGCCCCGCCCGCTGGGGAATGTCTCGCCAAACAGGTAGGGCGTGCCCGGATGTTCGCGGTCCCAAACCGGCACCTGCAGGCCGACTTGTTCGAGGCGCGGGTAGGTGACTCCGGCGTATTCGGGCACCACGCTTCCCAATTCGGCCAGGATTTCGGAGGGGTCGCAGTAATCCCAGCCGGCAGAAAGGGGCCGCCCCAGGCGAGCCTCGATGCGCTTCGCCAAATCGCACAGGATCTCCCAATCGGGTCGCGACTGGCCCCGAGGAGGCAGCGCCTGGCGCACGCGCTGGACGCGGCGGTCGGTGTTGGTGAAGGTGCCGTCCTTCTCGGCCCAGGAGGCCGCCGGCAGGAACACGTCCGCAAAGGCGCCGGACTCGTTGATGAACAGGTCCTGCACCACCAGGAACTCCAGGTCCTGCATGTGGTGGCGGGTGATATTGAGGTTGGGCTCCGACATCATCGGGTTCTCGCCCATAATATACAGAGAGCGCACCCCGCCGGGGCGCACATGGGAGAGGATCTCGGTGGTGGTCAGGCCGCGCCGCTGGCTCAACCTCCCTGGTTCGACCTTCCAGGCGGCTTCCCACTTCGCCGCGTTGGCGGGGTCGTCCACCAGCATATAGCCGGGGTAGTGATAGGGCATGGCGCCCATGTCCGAAGCGCCCTGGACGTTGTTCTGGCCGCGCAGTGGGTTCAAGCCGGTGCCCTCCCGCCCGATGTGCCCGGTGAGAAACGCCAGGTGAATGACCGAAAGGGCGCTGGCGACTCCGTTCGAAAGCTGGGAGATGCCCATGCCCCAATAGATGGCGCCGCGCTCGGCGGCGGCGTACATGCGCGCCGCCTGGACGATCAGATCGCGATCCACGCCGCAGACCATCTCGGCGTATTCAGGGGTGAACTTCTCCAGCGAACGAACGTATTCCTCGTAGCCGCTGGTGCGCTCCTCGATGAACCAGCGGTCCACCAGCCCTTCCTTGACGATCACGTGGGCCATGGCGCTGAAGAGCGGCACGTTGGTGCCCGGTTTGAGCGGCAGCCATAAAGCCGCGTGATCGCACAGCTCCAGGCGGCGCGGGTCAATCACGATCATTTTAGCGCCGTATTTTTCCACCGCGGCTTTCATCTGCAAGGCGATGATGGGGTGGTTCTCGGTGGTGTTGGAGCCGACGACGATGAAACAATCGCTCTTGATCACCTCAGCCGCGGTGTTGCTCATCGCCGAGGAGCCGATCGCCTGCTGCAATGCCACCACCGAGCCGGCATGGCACAGCCGGGTGCAGTGATCCACGTTGTTGGTACGGAACAGGGCGCGGAAAATCTTCTGCAGCAGGTAGTTATCTTCGTTGGTGGCTTTGGCGCAGCAGTAAACCGCCATCGCCCCGGGCCCATCGCGGCGATAAATTTCCACCAGCCGGTCAGCGGTATATTCCAACGCCTCCTCCCACGAGACTTCGCGCCATTCAGAGAGATCGAAGGCCTGTGCCCGCTGATCGGGCGCTTGGGGGTTTTTACGCATCAAGGGGGTGGTAACGCGCCGCGGGTGATAGATAAAATCGTAGCCGAAGCGGCCCTTGACGCACAGGTTGCCCCGGTTGACCACCGCGTCAAAGGGGGAGGTGACGCGGTAGATGTAGTCATCCTTGAGGTGCAGCTCCAGGGTGCAGCCCACACCGCAGTAGGGGCAGGTGGTGGATACGATGCGGTCAGGTTTCAGCATGGCTGCCTCCATCTCTTTTCCTGCGGCGCTCGCTGCGGGTGAGCCCCATGATTTCATCTGGGGTCAGGCCCTGCTCGAGCAGCCACTCGCGTTTTGGTTTGAGCGCGCCGGTGGGGCAGACGCCCACGCATTGCCCGCAGAACACGCAGGTGGTGGCGGGCATGGGCCGGTCAAAGAATGTGCCGATCTGGGTTTCGAAGCCGCGCCCGGCGAAGTTGATGGCGTAGGTGTACTGGGCATCCTCAGCGCACACCTGCACGCAGCGCCAGCACAGCACGCACTTGGCGTAATCGCGGATGTACATCGGGTTGTCATCCAGCAGGGGCGGCTCCCGGCGCTCTGCGCCCGGGAAGCGCCCCGGATCCGCGCCGCGGTCGGAGATGAAAACCTGTATCTCGGGGGATTCGCTGAGATCCACGGCGGAATCGAGCATCTCCAGGATGGTGCGCTGGCTGCGCTCGACCCGCGGGTTGCGGGTGGAGACCCGCATACCCTCGCTCGCGGGGACCACGCAGGAGGCCGCCAGGACGCGCCAGCCTTCCACCTCTACCACGCACAGCCGGCAGAGCGCATTCGCCGTGCAGGCTTCGTGGTAGCAGATGGTGGGGATTTCGACCCCGAGCTGCCTGGCAGCCTGTAGGATGGTGGTGCCGGCGGGGACGCTAACGGGCAGGTTATCAATCATCAGGTTTACTTCAGACACAAGCGCTCCTTTATTGATTGAACCACCAAATTCAGGCGGCTGGATCGGTTATGGCCGCCGCAGCAAACAACTCGGGCCACAGCTTGAGGGCGCTGAGCACAGCCGTGGCGGCGGTCTGGCCCAGGCCGCACAGCGAGGCGTCGGTCATCGTCCAGCCCACGTCGCTCAGCCGCTCCGCATCCCCAGGCAGCGCCCTGCCGGTGGCGACGCGCTGCAGGATTTCGTGCTGGCGCTGGGTGCCGAGCTGGCAGGGATAGCACTTGCCGCACGATTCGTGGGCGAAGAAGCGCCCCAGGCGCATAAGCACATCGCGCAGGTCGCGCCGCTCGTCGAAGACCATCACCACGCCGGAGCCGAGCGGCAGACCGGCGAGGCGCAAGTCTTCGAAGGACAGCGGCACGTCAAGCTGCTCCTGGGTGGCAAACGCGCCGGCCGCCCCGCCGAACAAGACGGCCTGCAGGCTGCGCCCCTGGCTCATACCGCCCGCCAGGTCGTAGAGCAAATGGCGCAGGGTGACCCCAAAGGGCACTTCGTACAGCCCGGGGCGAGCGACATCACCCGAGACGCAGAACAGCTTGGAGCCGGGCGACTTTTCTGTGCCGAACTTGCGATACTCAGCCGCGCCGCGGCTGATAATAAAGGGGACGCTGCACAGGGTTTCGACGTTGTTGATCACGGTGGGCTTGCCGAACAGCCCGTGGGTGGTTGGAAAGGGCGGCTTGACCCGCGGGAAACCGCGCTTGCCTTCGATGGACTCGAACAGGGCGGTCTCCTCGCCGCAGATGTACGCGCCGGCGCCCAGGCGCAGCTCGATTTCGAAGTCAAAGCCGGTGCCGAGGATGTCGCTGCCCAGGTAGCCAGCCTGCCGGGCTTCGGCGAGCGCCGCTTGCAGTGCCTGGTAGGCATAAGGATATTCGCCGCGCACGTAGATATATCCCTGCCGGGCGCCGACGGCGTAGGCCGCGATGAGCGTGCCTTCCAGGACGCGCTGGGGGTCGCCTTCCATGAGCACGCGATCTTTGAATGTCCCCGGTTCGGACTCGTCGGCGTTGCAAACCACGTATTTGGGCTCGCCCGCGGCCACCGCAGCGCCTTCCCACTTGAGGCCGGTGGGGAACGCCGCCCCGCCGCGCCCGACCAGGCCGGAGGCTTTGACCTCCGCCACTACCGCCTGGGGGGACATGTTGAAGGCTTTGCGCAGCCCGGCGTAGCCGCCCGAAGCCAGGTATTCCTCCAGGGAAGTAGGCTCGCCCCAGCCGCAGTTGGCGGTCAGCAGGCGCAGGTCGCCGGCGACAAATGGTTTCGGCCGGGCTCCGTCCAGGGAAAGGATGCCCGCGGCGCGAGCCGGGTCGATGCGCCCGCGGGCGTTTGTCCCGACCAGGGCGGCAGGGGCGTGCTCGCACAGGCCCAGGCAAGGGGCGCGCTCAACGCTGTAGGCGCCGTCGGCGCTCATCTCTCCAGGGGCGAGGTTCAAGTGGCGGCAGACATTTTGCAGCACCTGCTCGCCGCCAGACAGGGCGCAGGCCGGGTCGGTGCAAATTTGCACCACGGTTCTCCCGGCCGGCCGGGTGTAGAGCATGGCGTAGAAATCGATCACCCCGTAGACATCCGCCAGGGGCACGCCCAGCAGGCGCCCGACTTCGGCCGCGACCGGCTCAGGCAGGTAGCCGTAGATCGATTGAGCGCTTTGCAGGGCGGGCAGCAGGGCGGTGCAGCCCTGTGGAGCCAGGTCGTTCAGGGCGAGGCGCAGGGGGGCAAGATCGAAATCTGACATGAAACCTCCGATATTAAGTATACCATTTTCGAGCGGCCTGGCCTCGACGGGAGTACCAAACATCAGAAACATAATAAAATATAAAGATGGAAGAAAAAATCCTTCTTGGGCGAGACCAAAAGATACTCGAAATCCCGCGGGCAATCTGGGAAGGACACCTGACGCAAATTCCGGGACACAGCCGGTCAAGATTGAATTTCATGACAGAATCCCATCATCAAATTCGCTATTTCGTTGTGAAAGAGATGGTAAACAGGCAAAAGCCAATTGAACCAGGGTTCATTTCTGAAAAGCTGAATATGCCGCTTGAACGGGTGGAACCCATCCTGGATGAATTGGAGAGAAAACTGTTCTTCTTGGTACGGAATGAACAAGGTGCAGTCGCCTGGGCTTATCCTGTAACCGTAGAGGCCACGCCACACAAATTGATTTTCGCCAGCGGAGAACGCCTTTATGGCGCCTGAGCAGAAGACGCGCTAGCGACGCCCTTCGTGCAAGGGCAATTACGAAAGGACTATGTTTCTATCGAAGTGGAAACAAAGTGCCGGCATTGCGACCGAGTATTGCAATTGACGATCGATAGCAACATGCAGGTTTCCGTTCGCGAATCAGGGGCAAATCCATTGGTATTTATGCCAGATATTGATTGGAGTACTTTCTCAGAGCGAACCATCATCGATTCTTACTGACGAAATTCAGTCTTCTTCTGGTCAGAAGAACACGCCAGAGAATACCGGGTCAACACAAGACAAGTCAACGGAATCTATCTCACCCTGGAGCAGTGTGCTTATGTGATACCTTTAACTCAAGGAGCCCTGTTCGCATTCAAATAGTGCTTAGGTTGAGTTAAGCGCCAGCGAAACCCAACAAACCGGTATATAATGCCGAAGATTGGGGAGATCGGCAGTAGTGTTGATGGATGAGAGGTTGGAGTTGGGGTAGGTGTTGGACCTGGGTCTCGGGGCGAGAATTAGCCCCTCGACCCACCCTACGAGCTGACTTTCTTTGATTGATCCCGCCACATTTGTACATTGTCCTACGTGTAAAAGACGCAAAATATGGAGTGCTGTGCATGGTCCCGCCACACACAGCATCCCGTCCCGGCCTGATGAACATGCCTCGTTACTTGAACTTTTTCGGGAATTGTTCGATGATTCCGCTGCTCAGCATATCGGCCATCTCCAGGATCTGGGCATGGATTTCCTCATACGCAGCAATATCGGCCTCCCAATCACCGTTCAAGCGAGCAGAGGCTTCCGTGAGGGTCAGGTCCAGGTGGTCTTTCATCATCGCCTTCATCTCGTCCAAGGGCCAATTCTCAGGGTTGGCGGCGTTGAGGAAAGTGGCAATGTCATCTGCATTCTCATACCACTGTTCCTTGGCTGTATCGAAAGTTGCCGCGTCGCCGGTTTTCGCAGCTTGCAAGAGTTGAGCTGCGACGAGGATATGATCTCTCAGCAACAAAGAAAGCTGGTTGCCCGCATCCTCACCGTAAAAGGGCTTGATGGCGTTGCCAATATCGTCCTGGTTCTGGAGCAAGCGCAAGGCAGTCGGGCCTTGATCGGGTAGATCGGCCACAGCGCTGACGATATAGAGACGGGTCCAGGTGATGTGGTCTTCCCACAATTTACGCATTGCATCCTGGAATGTAAGCGCCTCTGAAGGCGCCTTCCTATGAGCACTAACTTGAATGACACTTAGCAGCCCGCCAAAGAGAACTGCCACGACGGTAACAACACCAAACAAAATCGAACGCCTGATCTTCATTGTAAATCCTCCAAATTGGTTGTGGTTTGAACTTCTGTCTATGAGTTGCACAGAAGTGTTGATTCTTACGGAAATAAAAAAACAGCATCCCTGGAGATCAGAGATGCCGTAAATCTAACCTGCGCTATTGCGCATAATTGAGAGGTGCGGGTTATTCGTCCTGGGGTGAGACAACCTCTTCAGCATCCATTTGGGCGAGACTGTGGAGAATCTCGTATTCTTCCCGACAAACCTGGCACTGGATAAGATGCTGTTCCACTTTCAAATGATTCTCTCGAACGGGACCGTGAGTAATTTCCATATCCACATACTCCGAAAGCAAATCAAAACAATCGGAACAAGAAATCTCTTCGTCCTCAGTGGCCAATATTCTTTTTATCCAGGCATCAAACTTTGAAGTCTTCACAACAGCTCCTGTTAAACAGTTGCATGAGCGGGAAAAATCTTACCCCTGCGTGCCAAAGAGATCCATCGTTTCACTGATGCCGATCCCGCGTGAGAGGAGGGCCTGTTTCAATTTGGCGCGGGCATCGTGCAAGAGTTTATATACTGCATTCCGGTTCGTATCCAGGTGCTGCACTACTACATCCATCGGCACGTCGTCGAAAACCATCCATTTCAGAACAAGCCTCTGCTTTTCGGTGAGGTCATTCTGAATAATGGCGCGAAGCACCTCCCATATCTCGCTCCGCATCACCGCCAATTCGGGGTCGAATTTTGAAAGGTCTTCTTCCAGCGGCCAATGGCTGTAGATTGGAAAGTCTTCCGGATCGTCGAGAGACATGCCTTTCCATTGTTCGCGTCGCGCTGTAGTCAGCCCGATATTTACTGCGAATTTGTACGCCCAGGTCAGGAATTTGCTCTCGCCCCTGAACTCAGGCAGATGTTTTAGGATGGAAACCAGGGCTTCCTGTGCACAATCCTCGGCAAGCTGTTGGATCTCTAGCTGGCTAAATTGAGCGAGACTTCCCAACTGGCCCTGGAAAGTATACAGGGCGGCGCGAAGCAGGGCGTTTCTAAGGTCTTCAATCGCTGTGCTTTGACTCTCGCCGCTTGAGCCTAGATCTCGCAGCCATTCCTCGTTTGAACGGTGATTGGACATTGATAAAATTATATCATCCAGGCCAGGGCGTGACCCAGGGGAGCGAGATCGAAATCCGACATGATACCTCCGATATAAGTAAACCATTTTCGGGGGCTGGGTGCTTTGACACTGCAATGCAAAAATCTCCTCATTGTTGTGTCAGGTGTTCCGGTGTCAGGTGTTCCGGTGTTAGGTGTCAAGTGCCAGGTGCCACGTTCCTGCGAGGTGCCAATAGCGCTGAGTAGAAAAAACATAACGCAGAGACGCGGAGACGGGTAGAGGAGAAATATTTAGAAATTAACGAGAAGAAGGGGAGCGCATCACAGGTGTGAAATCAACAATTTGGCGCGATAGTAGTATGCGGGCGTGTAGGGTGCCGTTCGTTCTTTGAACGCACCACCAGCGACAGACCGATGTAATCAATGCCAGGCCTGACCCGCCGCCCTTGGGTGGGGGGCGCCACGATAAAGCTGCGTGGCGTACTGCAACATAGGCCTGGGTGAAGACAGATCCATAGAACTAATCAGATGTGAAAATAGGAGAAAAAGATGGGCAGTAATTTAGATTTGGTGAAAGCATATCTCGATAAGTCATGGGACAATCCGCCGGCGAGCTTGGCGGAAGCCGGCGCGATCTATTTTGCCGACGACTTTAAGAGCTTTGACCACGACGGCAACGTTGCCATGGATAAGCAATTGTATATCGGCATGGGCCAGGTTCTCGCGGCATCCTTTACGGGCTTTCGGTATGTGGTGAGCGACCTGCACGAAGAGGATAATGGCGTCTATATGACCGGTCATTTTGAAGGCACTTTTACAGACGATCTTGATCTATCGGCGATGGGGGCGGGGGTCATCCAGGCCAGCGGCAAAAAGATCGTGTGGCCGGAAGCCACTATAAAGTGGAATGTAAAGAATGGGCAAATCGCCAGCCAACAACCCATACAAGGCGGTGGCATCGCCGAGTTCCTAGCGCCGCTGGGCGTGGAGATGCCGTCGAGTTAATTGCGTGCCCGACGGCCGCCGGAAGGAACAAAATCAGGACATGAAGCAGAGGGGTGAGTCAGCGATCTGAGGAAGCGGTGCCTGGAGTAAAATTTGACGAGCAGGGCCCGGCAGCCCTAGTGGACAACGTGCGACGCACTGATGAACGAGCCACGCAACTTCGAGTTGCGTGGCTCGTTCACCCTCGGAGGTGCGTTGTCACACTGCCCACCCGGGCAATGCCAGAGGGGGCAGGAGGCCAGCGTTAGAGGCCGGGGATGCGGTTAGAGTAGAAGATGTCTGAAACTCCCTGGACGACCGATCGTGTGGTGCCAAACAGCAACATCGTTCCATCCCAGGAGAGAGAAGGCCGGGTCTCGCTTGCGGCGCTGTTCACGTTTGGTCCAGGGTTGACCGGCTCCGACCAGGGATCTGTAATCGCTTCCCGGCTGGC
>Ga0209751_10007172_pt1 | contig 10250 bp, 9 predicted proteins | sample RifCSP13_1_FD_184019 | JGI IMG/M metagenome (GOLD analysis project Ga0209751, IMG submission 184019) | Soil microbial communities from Rifle, Colorado - Rifle CSP2_sed 13_1 (SPAdes) (version 2) | ecosystem: Environmental > Terrestrial > Deep subsurface > Rock core/Sediment | place: Rifle...
CTTTATTGGCCTTGTTGGCATCATGGACCCGCCAAGGCCGGAGGCAATCGAGGCAATCTCGCAGTGCAAAACAGCAGGCATCAATGTCATCATGATTACAGGAGATAACAAAGTCACTGCCGAAGCAATTGCCAAGGAAATGGGTATTTTGGAGTATGCAGGAGATCATCCTAGAACCTTGACAGGGGCTGAAATTGACAACATGTCCGATCATCAATTTAACCTCGCAGTGCTGAAGACGCGCGTTTTTGCGCGGGTTCTGCCAGAGCACAAGCTCAGGATCACCCACGCATTCCAAAATCGCGGCCATGTTGTTGCAATGACCGGCGACGGCATAAACGACGCGCCTGCGCTAAAGGCAGCAAATATCGGAGTGGCAATGGGCTTGACGGGCACACACGTTGCAAAAGAATCTTCTTCAATGATACTTGCTGACGACAACTTCGCGACAATAGTGTCGGCGATAGGCGAAGGGAGGCGGATAATGGATAACGTCAAGAAATATCTAGTCTATCTGCTGTCTGCAAATATCGGCGAGATACTGCTCTTTTCCTCCGCGTTGATAATAGGTCTCCCTACTCCACTCTTGGCCAAGCACATACTTTATGTCAATTTGGCAACCGATGGCTCTCCAGCGATAGCCCTTGGGACAGAGCCAGCAGAGCCGGACATCATGAGAAGGTCTCCGCAAGACCCGAAAAAGAGCATTTTCGCCGGCACTCTGGTCTGGCTCGTGGGAGTCTCATTGATTCTTGGAGGCGTATCCTTGGGGCTGTTCTGGCACATCTTGGCGTCGAATGGATGGACTGATGCTGCAGAAGCAAAAGCGCGCACCATGATATTTGGATTGATAATATTCTTCGAAATATTCTTTGCCTACTCAAGCAGGTCATTCAGAAACAGCTTTCTAAAGATGAGGGCGTTGAGCAACAAGGCGCTTTTGCTCTCAATGGTAGGAGAATCCGCCGTGGTAGCCGCGATTATGACGGTCCCGGCGCTGCAAAGCATATTTTCGCTAGTTCCACTAGAAGCATCGGACTGGGCGCTCGTCCTGATGCTGGCGACCCTTGGATTCATATATACAGAAGCGACTAAGGCCGTGATCGCATTGAGACGCATGAGTAATGCCAGGCTTTTGCAAGAGGAGGCTAGAATAGGAGCGCAAGAATCATGAGATCTGTAGGTGAGGAAAAGGCTTGGCTCAAGAAAGAAAACATAGGCCTTATCCTGGGACCTCTGCTCTTTGTTGTCACTATTCTTGTGCCTATTCCTGAAAGCATGGTCAAGGTAGCTGCGGACAATTCCGTACCTGCATTTGCACCCCAGATCGCCCTTGGAACGATGTTGTGGATGATCGTCTGGTGGATCACGGAATGCATCCCACTTGGAATTACAGGCATGATAGCCCCTCTTGTATTCACCGTTTCAGGCGTCCTGACAATACGGGAAGCTGTCCAAAACTTTGCAGATCCCATCATCTGGATATTTGTTTCCGGCTTTATCCTAGCAGCCTCATTTCGACGATGGGGGCTTGACAGGAGAATAGCCTATTCGCTAACCCTCTTGTACCGTGGAAGCAACCCAAAGATTGCCACCTTTTTTGTGGCATGCCTGCCGGTATTTCTGCTGACCATGACAGGCTCCATCACTGCATCCACGACCATTGTTTTTCCATTCCTTATCGCCTTCATGAATATCCTGAATATACCGGTTCGAACGGGGAATGGCGAAGCTGAAGCCCGCAAGAGCAATTACGCAGAAGCCAGTTTCCTTTCCCTTGGTCAGGCTGCCACCGCCGGGGCGATGCTTTTGCTGATAAGCACTGCACCCAACCTTGTTGCAAAGGCCACCGTGGAAAAGTTTCTGCCAGGAGAGACCATATCGTTTGCCGACTGGTTTTTGATAGGTACTCCGCATGCGATAATGGGTCTGCTGGTTTCGTGGACAGTCATTTTCTTGTTCATCAAGCCGGAAATCAAGAGCCTGCCTGCCACAAGAGAACAGTTCATAGCAAGCCTGAAGAGCATGGGTCAACTGAAAAGGGAGGAAAAGGCTGTTCTGGCCATATTGATAGTGGCTATGTTTCTCTGGGTCGTGCCCTCATTGCTGAGGTCTTCTCCCATTGGCGATCTGGGCGCATTCTCTGGATTTGTAAACGCATTTGCAGCAAACGTTACAGAAGCCATCCCCGCATTAATGATAATAATGGCAGTTGCAGTTGTCAGAACGGGTAGGAACAGGCCGCCACTGCTAAAATGGGACGAAATGGCAAAGGCTGTGGACTGGAATATTGTCATGCTGTTCGGTGGAGGTCTGGTTCTCGGCTTTGGAATGCAGGCAAGTGGTCTTGCAGGTTGGATGAGCACACAGGTTTCTTCAGCTGTCGGGAGCGAAGTTACGCCGTGGACGATATTTGCAATTAGTGCGATTATGGGCTTTGCAGTTAGCTATGCTGCTTCAAATACCGCGGCTGCTGTGATAACATGCCCCATTGCGGCAACTCTTGCAATTGGATCAGGGATCAATCCCATTCCACCCATTATTGCAGCTGCCTTGGCATGCTCGATATCAAGCGCGATTCCATCAACGACGCCCCCGATGGCGATTGTTTATTCCTCAAGAGTTGTAAGGATCTCGAATATGTTCAAGACAGGTATGACCTCTGACCTGATAAGGCTCGTATTGTTGATATTCCTCGGACCGCTGCTGGTAGACCTGTTATTCTAGACATGTCGCGTCCAAAATTGGACGGCAAGTTCCCCCAGATGTTCTTTCTCATTTAGAAAGATATGTCGATTGGTGTATTTGGGCGAAATTAATAGAAGTCAGAGACTTTTCTCCTGGCCAGTTTAAGTTGTTGACGCGGCAGATAAGGATGGAATCGAAGGCATACAAAGAACTATTGGAAGCATCAGCGAATGCACTCAGGCCTAACGAATGACGTTGAGATTTTGAGGAGCTCGCCTAGCAGGTTCAATTTTGAGATGTTGATGCCTGCATTGATTCAGGCACCAGCGTGGCCGGTAGAGCCACTTGATGATGCCGCTGCAAGTATATCATCTATCCTCAATAACATTGCAGTCGTTTCCGTAGCTGACTTCAATATTTGCTCCTTAACGACAAGTGGTTCGACTATGTTTCTCTTGCGCATGTCTGCGACTTTCAGTTCCTTTACGTCAACTCCTATCCAAGGATTGTTAGTTGATGCCTGCATTGAACGAATTCCAGTAAGCGTGTCGATCACATCCATGCCTCCATTCTCTGCCAGCGTAACAGGAATCGATTCTATAGCATCAGCAAATGCCAGAATTGCATAATGCTCTCTTCCAGGGACGCCTGATGCCCATGCCCTTAATTTCTGTGAAACATAAGCTTCAGGTGAACCTCCGCCGGCTACAATTGCCGGTTTCTGAACAACGTCCTTTACAACCATAAGAGCGTCGTGCATCGATCTCTCAGCTTCGTCGACTACTCTCTGGGATCCGCCTCGAATCAATATTGATACTGCTTTGGGATTCTTGCACTTTTCTACAAAGACCCATTTGTCAGTCTCCACCTTTCTTTCTTCAATATTCTGGGCATAACCAAGATCCCTTGGTGATAAATCATCAAGATTTGTAACTACCCTCGCCCCTGTAGCCTTTGCCAAAGCATTCAAATCAGATTCCTTTACCCTCTTTACTGCTGAGATCCCTGCCTTTACCAAGTATTCTATAGCAATATCATCTATCCCTTTCTGGCAGAATACGACATTAGCTCCCACCGAAACAATCTTTTCTGTCATTCCTCTAACCATCTTGCTCTCTTCTTCAAGAAACATTGTCATCTGCTCCGGTCTGTCGATACTGATCTTTGCATCAAACTCGGTCTTTTCAATCTCTAAAGAGGAGTTTAGCAAGAGAATCTTTGCATCATGTATCCTCTTTGGCATCTCCGAGTGGGCTACTTCTTTGTCGATGATAATGCCTTCGACAAGGGTTGAATCGTGCATTGCGCCGCCAGGCTTCTTCTGAACCTTTACATTATCAAGGTCCACGACTAGATATTGATGATTGTTACCACTTTTTTCTGCCGTTGTCGGCTTTTCAGCCACTGAAAATATGGCTCTCACTGCTAGGTCAGCAAGAACATCGCTGTCTACTGACACGATTTTTGATTCCATGCTTGTTTTAGCTATATTTGCCAAGACCGAATGATCATCAATGTTCACGTCTTCTGCTATCTTGTTCAAAATCTCAATAGCCTGTCTCATCGCTTTGCGATAGCCATCGACTATGACAGTCGGATGAATGCCCTGTTTGATCAGGTCTTCTGCCTTTTCTAGCAATGCGCCCGCAATAATTACTGAAGACGTTGTTCCATCACCTACTTCGTCATCTACTGCTTTCGCAATTTCTACCATCATCTTTGCAGCCGGGTGCTGGACATCCATCTCCTTCAAGATAGTGGCACCATCATTTGTAATTGTTACATCACCAGTACCACTTACAAGCATCTTATCCATCCCTCGAGGCCCAAGAACAGACTTTAGCATTGCCGCAACGATCTTTGCGGCTTCTACATTATTTTTTATTGCATCTTTTCCCTTTGTCTGGGATGTTCCTTCTTTCAATAGCAGTATAGGAATCCCCTCTCTTGTAGTTCCTGCAACCGATAGCGATGACATTAAGGCAAATATCCATTCACCACTATTTGTACTGGGTGGATACTCTGCCATGCACTGCAACCAATATTGATATCTATGCTGCTACGCTACTAGCGATAGATGAATCCTGGACCGGATAGAAGAAATAGCAATAAACTGCCTGCTGTGTCAGATGGATACACGAAGGTCTTGCCTATTACAACATACAAAATCTCGTTAGAAAGGCCTGTTCTGATAGCAGGTTTTCCAGACAGTGGAATGATAGGTTCGGTTACGATTAATCACATTATAGAACAGCTCAACATGCATCAGATTGCCTACATCGAATCTCAATATGTAATGCCGGCTGCAATTTTTATAGGAAGGAGGTTCAGACATGCATTCAGGATCTATGCCACCGATTCAGGCAAGCTATGCGCACTAATATGTGAAGTGCCAGTGAATGCAAGAGGGACCTATTCCATAATTAACACAATCGTTGACTGGAGTGCGAATGCGGCAGTCAGTGAAATAGTGGTGCTTGGCGGCATACTGCCAACCAACTTTAGTCCCCCATACCTTCTTGAAAGAAAGGCAATGTTGTTGCGGAATGAACTGGCAGAGAAGTCATCCGGGCAAAGCAATGAATCGGGTGATCGCCATGGAATGGCAGTTCCGGATGATGCGGTTATTGTTGGTCTTGCTGGCTCGCTGCTATCTACATGCGCCGCGCGTGGATTGAGGTGCACGGCCTTGATGATTCCAACAATTTCAGAATCACCGGACCCTGAAGGAGCCGCCATTGTCGTAGAAGCATTGCCCAAGATTCTACCCGGCTTGAAGATCGATACTTCTTCACTCAGGCAAAAGGTAGAGATAATAAAGAAACATCTGGAAGAATTTTTGAAAATGCACCAACAACAAATGAAGGACTATGAACGCGTGGCAAGCCGCGAGACTGAAAGAATGTACAAGTAAGATAAGAATTAGAGCGCCGAATCACCCTTCTTCCATAGTTCCCAGATCTTATGTTTCTTTTACATCAGAGACAAGAATCTTGCCGACTGGTGACGAGCCAACAAAGGAACGTTAACGCTCATTAACTATTGCCTTTGCCAAAACATCAGACACTACAACCTCATTCTTGTACGGTAACCGAACTTACGCACATACATCATAACTCCTCTGCCTTTAATATCATGAAAAGACATACCGCCCTCCGTTTTATTGTGTAGTATCATGTTCGTATCTACCAGGTTCTCATGCGGAATTATGATATCGAGCCTCTTCATCTGCCGATCCAAATGGCCCTAATGTAATAAAGAATAGGGATCTAGTGTACTGCACTACATCCTTACAATTTGCTTTCGTTTAACAGTTTTAGAGACTGAGCAATAGGTCCTTTTACCTCGGCTAGGATCTCCATTACTGCTGCCTCGCTGTCGCCTTTCTCCCTTTGCTCAAGCTCATTGTTGTAGTATTTCATCCAAGAATACGTATGCTGCAGGTTTTCAAACAGCTCAAATGGAAGGACCGTCTGCTTGCCTCCAAGTATGATGGCGTCCCACATGTCTGTGAAAATTGGCTTGAAATCCTTGTATTGTACAGAATCTTCAATGAACCGTAGCTTTTTCTCGAGGTCATTGGCAACAAACTTGATGGTCCTTCTGGCATCCTCCTTTTCTTTCCGGCGCAGCTTCCTCTTTTCCACCCAGTTTTCCACATAGATTGCACCGTAAATTATTGCGCCAAGCATTGCCATCTCTGCAATCAGGACATCCCATTCTATCGCCATTGTTTTGCAATGCAGAATTGGGTTCCAATTGTTATAACTTTGGAGAATGCCATGCCATGCACTGCAATCCTAGTCGCCTTATTCTACCTTGTAGCAATAGCATTCATGGTCGACAAGACGTCCATACAAAAAATATTGGTAGCAGTAGATGGATCTGCTGCCTCTGAGAAAGCTGCTAAGCACGCTATTGGTCTGGCAAAGGTGGAAAACACAGAACTTGTATTGGTGCACGTTATAGAGGACATAAAGATGGGCGGCGCAATTGGCGCGCAGGCAAAGTACGGCAACGTTAGGCTAGTAGAAGGCTACAACAGGGCAAGGAAAGACTCCGCGCTCCGGTGGATGGAACCCCTCGAAGAGAAGGCCAAGATTGAAAATGTAAAGGTGAAGAGCGAAATCCTGTACGACACCGGCAACTCAGTGACTGGAATGATCGTAGAGTATGCACATAAAAACAATGTTGATCTTGTAGTTGTAGGATCAAGGGGGCTTTCGAAATTCAGGAGGCTCCTAGTCGGCAGCGTTGCCAGCGGAATCTCCAACCACGCACACTGCCCGGTTCTAGTAGTAAGATGACTGCACGGCAACTGAAATGGAGTTCCTCTCACTTACATCCTTGATCATCTCTGTATTCGCTGCCTCCATTTCCCTTCTCAGGTTCGAGAAAGAGAGCAGAATTCAAAGGCAGGCAGATACAGTCACCATATTACAACATTGTAAAGCTTATAGACAATGACAGGGCGGTAGAGTCAAGGGGTCTACTCAGAGCAAATGCAGAATTGAATCGCCTAAAGGGACATAGACCCTGATGGTGGTGGCATTCAAGATCCAGATATGGATAGCAGGACGCAGGAAGCTGCAAGGTACGTAGCTACAACTTACGACAGGTTGGGATTTATTCTAAAACATGACCCTAAGCTTTAGCAAGAAATTCTGGAATGGAATGCAGATGTCATAGCCGACATCTGGATGATGACAAGGTGGCTGGTTAAGAAGAGGTAACGAATGTGAAACCCGCAGTATGCCAGAGAATTCGAAAGACTGGCGGAAAAGGCCGTTGCCCAAATGCAGCGCGTGCAAGACGTATATTGTAGATTAATTTCTTAGCTTGATGATTTTGGCCGTCCGGTTGGCGGAGGTGACTGTTATTGTATCGCCTAGCCTTACCGGAATTCCCTTTGAATGTATGGTTGTGCCATATAGGCGCGCATTGGCATCTCGTAATAGCTTGAGCTTGACACTTGAACGAAGCGGTACTGTATATCTAATCTTTTCACTTTGGCTGGATATGCCTTTTCTTTTTCTTACCAGGTACGTAGGTACTATGTGGCATATACCAATCCGGTCATCACCAAAGCCTGCAGGACCTATCCTAGCCCGCTCTGCTGACGGCACTCTATCAGGGTATGAAAAATAGCCTCCGGCTCCAAATGACGTGCTGATGATGACCCCGTTGCCAATCGCGTAATCGCTAAACGGCAGCAATTTGCTCCTACCAAGAGGTTTAACCATTGTTGCATATCTCAGGCACCCTGCAAATTTGCCGCGCTCAAGATAGACATCCGTCAACACGTCAACTGAATCCCGCTTCAAACTTGTGGAAAGCATTTTCTTTTCTATGATGGAATACCTGCCATGCTCGATATCATGCAGGGTTCTGACAAGGTCATTGTAGAATATTTCGGCGAGCTTTGCCCTGCTGCCAACCACGCCAGATTCTTGTACTCCAACGAACAGCATTGGGATGGAAAGGTTTCTTCCATAATATCCAAATGTGCCATCTCCTCCAACAACTATGGCAATATCCGGATCTTCTTGGGAGTAGGATGCGCCTGCGGACTTGATGCGCCCCAGTATCTTGTCGACAGGAATCTTGGGCCGCTTTGGGTGGACGAATATCCCAAACTTCAAAGCATTATCTACTTTGTTCTTCGGGAGATAGCCTGTAATACAGATAGCGCTAGACCTGGCCTCCTCGAAGGTGACAGGAACACCGCCAAGTCTGTAATCGTGACTATGCCGAGAAGTTTGTCCCCGTCAACCACTGGGAGCTTGTGTATCTGATTTTTTATCATGATCTTGGCGGCCTCTTCAACGCTTGTCCCGCGGCCCACTGTTATGAGGGGTACAGATGCAAGGCCTTCCACTGTAGAATCTAGAAGCTTTGACCCTTCGCCAGTCCATCTCACAATATCACTTTGACTGACAATCCCGAAGGGTTTACCACTCTTTGTCACTACGACGCTTCCAACCCGGTTCTCAGCCATTAGCGCTGCCGCCTCTCTAGGTGTCTTAGAACAATCCAAGCTGACAACAACAGGTGACATTATTTTTTCAACATTGGTTATGCTTTGTTCGATCATCACCTCCAGTGCATCTTCTCTTGTCAGAATATCGATAATTTGTTGGACAGTACCTACATCCATATCGACCTGTTGCGCAATAGCTTCAACTGAAAGGTCAGAGTAGCGATACAGGTTCGTAATAGTACTTTTCTTTTTTTCATTGACCATTAAGCTTCTCAAGTAATATCCACCTCTTTCGAGCCGGTTTCCAACAACTCTGAACTACGACTCATTGTCGAAGTCCTATAGGTTGCTAGGAAACCTATTCCCCCTGCCACGACACTGGCGACAATCACCAGTATAGCCACCGATATTGGTTCTACGAATGATACTAGTATTTCGTGCGCTTGTCCCGCATTAAAGCCCTGACCTCCTACATTCTCCGGCAGCATCGAGGCCCCGCCTAGATATCCTGCATACATGAACAAGCCCATTGCAGCGGCTGTCCCTATATTCATTAGTACAAGGTGGCCCCAGGCAAGTGCCTTGGCGCTTCCGCGAATGTGCTTTCCAAGCACGTTTTCAAGGTAATGATAGAAAAGCGCCGAAACCGCTACTCCCATCACCCCGACAATAATGTACATCATATAGCCAAATGTAAACCACGTGCCCGCGCCGCCTGCTGCCATCACTCTGGAAACCTCTGGCTTCATAAACGACGCCTGTCCCAGTAGCAGAACGACTGTCAGTCCTGTAACAATAGCGCCCTGCAGGATGGCTGCTGCCATGAACCTTTTGGCCCAGGTACCATTCTGTTGGCTTAATGTTCTATTACCTATCATAGGCAATTCCTAGCCTTAGATGTTATTATCAAGAAAGAGTACAGTGCATGGCTCTGCAAACATAGAGATTAAGAATCAAATTTGCCAACGATAGTCCATGACAGAAGAATTGATGATGCCGGATACATCACGGGTGCTTGAAAGTGAATCTGAGAATGAATTGTTACAATGGTATATCTCTACACTGACAGATTGTATCTTCAAGATGACTCTTGCGTCAGTACTGTTCTTCATATCTTACCCTTGGGCAGCGCTTTTCTGGCCACCGTATTATTTGATGAGAAGGTGGAATGAGTGAGCGCAGTCAGCGAAATAATGCTGACAAGAAAGATCATCACGTTAAGAGTCGAGTCAAACCTGTCGGCGCTTGATGCGGTAAGGCTGATGATCACGGAAAAAGTTGGCTCTGTTGTAGTTGTGGATCACGCTGCAAAACCAGTTGGGATTATCACTGAAAGAGACATTCTCAAGAAGGTCACAGGGTCAAACAAGAATCCAAATCATATCGCTGCACAAGAAATCATGTCACACCCAGTAATAACTATCAAGACTTTTGATTCCATTGATACTGCAGCTGAAATAATGGCAAAGAACAGAATCAAGAGGGTGGTCGTGGTAGAGCAAGACGGATCTCCAGTAGGCGTTCTGTCAATCACGGACATTACAAGAAAACTGGCCAGAATCCTCGCAACCGATTACACAAG
>Ga0209751_10007173_pt1 | contig 10249 bp, 10 predicted proteins | sample RifCSP13_1_FD_184019 | JGI IMG/M metagenome (GOLD analysis project Ga0209751, IMG submission 184019) | Soil microbial communities from Rifle, Colorado - Rifle CSP2_sed 13_1 (SPAdes) (version 2) | ecosystem: Environmental > Terrestrial > Deep subsurface > Rock core/Sediment | place: Rifle...
GCCGGGCTTCGTGTCCATCAAGTCGTTCACGGCGGAGGATGGCGAACGGGTGAGCATCGTGCGGTTCCGGAGCGAGCAGGCCCTCGACGCATGGCGGACGCTTCCGGAGCACCGCCAAGCCCAGGCACGGGGACGGGAGCGCTGGTACGACTCGTACTGGATTCAAGTCTGTCAAGTCATCCGAGAGTACGAGTGGACGCGGGACGCGCCGCCCGGCTAGCCGCCAACGAGCCGGTCCGTGTCGATCTGCGCCTTCTGCAGGCGCCCGCTGTAGTCCACGTACACGGTCTTCCAGTACGTGAACTCCTCGAGCGCGGTCGTGCCGGCCTCGCGCGTGTCCGTCGGCCCCGTTTCCTTCGTGCCGCCAAACGGGAGCTGGACCTCCGCGCCGATCGTCGGCGCGTTCACGTACGTGATCCCCGCCTCGAGGTCCTGCATGGCGCGGAACGCCCATCGGAGGTCATTCGTGTAGATTGAAGAGCTGAGCCCGTACTTGACAGAGTTTGCGATTGCGACCGCGTCCTCGTAGTCCTTCGCCTTCAGCACGCTGAGGACGGGCCCGAAAATCTCCTCTTGGGCAAGCCGCGCCTTCCGGTCAACGGCGAAGACCGTCGGCTCGACCCAGAATCCGCGATCGTACTTCCCGCCCGCAAGTTCGTTCCCGCCAACGAGCAGCTTGTCCTTCTCCTTCTTCCCGATGCCGATGTACTCCATGACCTTCTGCTTCTGGTCCGCGGAGGCCACGGGGCCCATGTCCGTCTTCGGATCGAGCGGGTCGCCGACCTTCAGCATCTCGGTGCGTTCGACGAGCTCCTCCACGACTTGATCGTAGATCCTCTGGTGCACGATGAGGCGCGACGTGGCGGTGCACCGTTGGCCCGCGGTCCCGAACGCGCCGAACATCACGCCGTCCATCAGGAGGTCGAGGTTCGCGTCGTCCATCGCGAGGATCGCGTTCTTGCCGCCGAGCTCGAGGCCGACCTTGATCATCTTTCGGGCGGCGGCCTCGTACACATGCTTGCCGGTGTCCACGCCGCCCGTGAACGACACGGCACGGATGTCCGGGTGCTCCACGATCCCGTCGCCGACGACGCCGCCGGAGCCGGTGACCATGTTCACGACGCCGGGCGGGAAGCCTGCCTCCTGGAGGACCTCGACGAACTTTGCGCCGCACAAGGGCGTGAGGGACGAGGGCTTGAACACGATCGGGCAGCCCGCAATGAGGGCGGCCCCGCTCTTCCACGCAGGGATCGCCATCGGGAAGTTCCACGGCGTGATGAGGCCGACGGGGCCGACCGGCATGCGGATCGTCATGCACATCTTGTTCGGCAGCTCCGAGGGCACGGTTTCCCCGAACAGGCGGCGGCCTTCGCCCGCGGCGTACTCGAAGAAATCGATGACCTCTTGGACGTCCCCGCGCCCTTCTGCAATGACCTTGCCCATCTCGACTGTGACGAGGCGACCGAGCTCCTCCTTCTTCCGACGGAAGATCCTGGCGGCGTCGAGCAGGAGATCGCCGCGGCGCGGCGCCGGCGTGGTCCGCCACCTCTCGAACGCGTCTTTGGCGGCCTTGACGGCGGCGTTCACGTCGCCCTTCGTGCCCATCGGGAACGCCGCGAGGACGTCGCCGGTGGCGGGGTTGATCGTCTCGAACCGCTTCCGGTCCTTCGGGTTCGTCCACTTCCCGCCGACGTAGAAGCCGCGATCCTGCACCATCGGGCGATGAACGGGGGAGCGGGACTTATAGGTTCGTCCCGTCCCCCGGCCCCTTGCTCAGTGGTACTGCACCGTGTACGTCCCGCCCGTCGCCGGGATGCCATCGATCGTGGCGGCCGCGCGCAAGCCCGCGAGGCCGCCCGACCCGTCGAGGACCGTGATCGTCCCGCGCAAATTTGCGGAGACGACCGAGCCTTGTCCCTCGAGGGAGTATGTGAAGCCCCCGGAGACGCCGTTGAACGTCCCCGTGAACATCCCATTGCCGCGGAACGTCAGCGAGCCGTCCGCTCGCAACGTGAGGACGATGTCGTGGGTGAATGTCCCCGTCGCGATCCCCGTGGATGCCGCGGACTCCGTCTCCGTCACGAACGTGTTGCCGCCCGCTACGCGTACGGACCAGACCGTTCCCCCCGTCACGACGTACGAGCCCGAGCCCGTTTGCGGCGGCGCTGCCGAGGCGCACCACGGGACTGCCGCCAACGCCGCGAAGATTGCGATCACACATGCTGCCGACACCGACCACGCCATGCGCATTCGACTCTCCCCCCGACCTTCGACCCCGAACGTAGGGTGACAACAAATAGCTTGCGGAGTGGCCCTCCCCCGTCCCGACGCCGGGCGCTTCACCAGAACCATCGTTCTCCCTCCTACGCGAAGACGGTCGCTGTGTAGATGTCCAAGTTGATGCCCCCCAGTGGGTTGTTCCGTCCGTCCGCCCAGACGAGCTGGGCCGTCCGGGCGGTCGACGCGACATGGTCGTAGTCGTCGAGCGGGAGCCCGGCCGGATCCCACGAGGCATCGCTCACCCGCAGGTTGACGAACGTGACGCCCCCGTCCGTCGACCCCGCGTAGTACCGCGCGTTCAGGACGTCGTTCGGATCGTCGCGGCGGTCGTAGAACGACAGGTCCACGCGGCCGCTCGGCGACGCGGAGACCGCGACGTTGTACTGGGTGGCGGTGCCCGCGTCATCGTTCACGCGACGGTTCGGGGCCTACGTCCTCCCGCTGTCGTCGGACGTCTTCCGGAGGATGTCGAGGTCGCCGGTTCGAGCGTCGTACCAGGTCGCGTAGATCCGCCCGCGTAGGGCCCCTTGCTCGTATCGACCGCGAGGTCGGGCATCGTGTTGGGGGATCTCAATTCCTTCGTCCGGACGAAGATCAGAGACGCGGGAAGAGGGCAGGTCCGGCGGTGCCGGCCACGCCGCCCTTCCCGACTAGAGCTCCTACGCGTTCGCCGCGATGGCGGCGTCCAGGAAGCTGCGGGCGACCGCGGTGTCGACGCGGGTGTCCGCGAACGGACCGTCGCACGGGATTCCGATGACCGTGCTGTGCACCCCCACTTGGTATTCCACGCCCGCCCACGCGAGGAGCGTCGGCCCCCCGGAGTCGAAGCGGCACATCTTCCCCGGGTTCCCGTCGAGCTGCAACCAGCTCGGCCCCATGGAAGCGAACCCCGTCGTGGCGATGCGGCGATCCCCGGTCAAGACGGACGTTTCGTTCAAGCCGTATCCGAGGAAGGGGAACACGGCATTCTTCAGGTCGGGATAGGCGTCGAGGAAGCCGACCGGCGCGAGGACGGCCGGACGCACGTTCCGGACCGCCTTCGTCAGGATCGCGACCCCGATGTCCTGGTCGGCGTGCGCATCCACTAACCTTCCAGACTGTTGAGGGTTGGTCCTGTAGTCCGGGTGTCGCGCGTAGGACTCCACCGCCATCCACGACTTGCGGTCGTCCATCACGTTCGGGGCGAGGCTCACGGCCATGTCCGCGGCCGTGAAGCCGAATCGCTCGATCACGTCGAAGCAGTGGGCCGCGACGAGGAAGACCCGCGGGGCGATCAGGGTTCCGGAGCACCAGATGAAGTCCTGGACGCCCGTGTATCCAGAGACGCCCGGGTTCGGGACGATCAGGGCGCCCACGTAGTCGTGCGTCGTGTCGAGGGTGCCGTTGCCGATGGCCGCCGCCGGCGGCGTCAGCGCCGCCACAGCGACCAGCGCGAAAACCGCCACGACCGTCGACCAGGGTCTTTCCTGGAACACTTCCCTCACCTCCTTCCCTACTTGCAGTGCTCACCTCGTCGGTCAGGGCCAAGACGGTTGCCGGTGCCTGCAATGCTCGTGCACGTAGTACGTGTCCGTTTTCTTGTGGTAGTGCCAGTGCCACCAGCAGTGCGAGTCGGACGCATCCGGGGAATCGTCGGAACGCGTCCCCGGACCGTCTCCGTCGGAGCACGTGGCCCCTACCGGCCCCGCGGTCGTCTGGCAGGAGGCTGATCCCACGGAGGGAACGGCCCGGAAGGACCCACTGTACCCCGCAGTTGCCACGAAGGCCAGTCCCGCCAACGCGATCACCATCGACACCGCCAGACACGCCCGCACAACGGACATTTCGGACACCCGACTTCCGCCCATTTTGCCACGTCCGGGCGGGATGTAGGCGGACCGAAGGCATGAAGAAGCGTGGCCACGGCGTGGCCACGCCCCCTTAAGGCTCGGGGAGCCTCGTGAGACCGAACGGGTGGCCGTGTGGGAGCCCCGGAGCAGCCCGCGGCGGATCGGTGCGACGAAGTCCTTACGATCCGAATCGACCCGAGCCTCCTCCAGCTGGTCCGAGACAAGGCGGCGGACCTGGGCATGGACGTCTCCACGTTCGTCCGGTGGTGCATCGTCACCGGGGCCTCCCTGTCCGACCTGAACGCCTTCATCCGTGCCAAGGTGGGTCGGGGGCCGTAATGGCGACGTCGGTGGCTGGGAGGCCAGCCCAGACGGGCATTCGGTCGCCCGAAACCATTACGGTGTACGACGGAGATGGACACACGATGGCGGAGGGGATCTCCGGGGTGGACGTTCAGGCGCCGATGATCGGGCGGGAGAAGGAGCTTCGGTTCCTAGAGGATCATTTGGACACGGCGGCCAAGGGAAAGGGCAGCCTCGTGCTTGTTTCCGGGGAAGCCGGAATCGGGAAGACAAGGCTGGTGGAGGAACTGAAGTCCGTTGCGAGCGCGCGGGGGTTCCTGGTCCTCTCGGCGTACGGTCTGTACGAGTCGCTGACGCCGTTCATGCCCTTTCGCGAGGCCCTTCGCGCCGGGGGCCTGGACCAGCTCTTCGCTGAAGACGCGCCGCGCATCGAGTCCATGTATCTCGTGGCGAATTCGGGGCTCCTCGTGATGGCCGCCCGGCGGGAGGAGGCCCCCCTCGACTCCGACCTCTTCGCCTCCATGCTCGCGACCGTCGAGCGCTTCGTCCAGGACTCCCTCTCGAAGTTGGGGGGCGGCGAGAAGGACGGAGGCATGCTCACCCGCCTCGACTACGGCGGTCACTCGATTCTCCTCGAACGCGGCCCGAGCGTACACCTCGTCGCTGTGGTCGACGGGCGGGAGAACGAGTTCCTCATCCGCGACCTGCATGAAGCGATTGCGCAGGTCCATGAGACGCACGGCAGGGCCCTTGAGGCGTGGGACGGGGACGAGGAACGGGTCCGCGGGATCGACGAACCCCTGAAGCCCCTGCTCGCGCGGTACGACGGCGTCCGTTACGGGGAGTCGAACCCCCAGGGGAGGAGAAACCTCCTGTTCGAGAACGTCTGCCTGGGCCTCGCCCGGCAGGCGGAGACGAATCCGATTCTCCTGTGTGTCGAGGATCTCCAGTGGGCGGACCCCTCCACGCTGGCCCTGATGCAATACGTCGCGAGGAACACGCGGAAATGCGCGATGTGCATCGTCGGAACGTACCGACCGGAGGACCTCTCCGCCGGGGAAGGGAGGCCCCACCCTCTCGTCGACGCGACGCAACGGATGGAACGAGAGGGCCTTTTCGAGACGCTCGAACTGCAGCGCCTGCCAGTATCGGACACCGCAAAGGCCCTGATCTCCCTCCTCCGCGGCGGGGAGGTGAGCGAGGAGCTAGTTCGACGCATCCACGAGAGCACGGAAGGGAACCCCCTCTTTCTGGTGGAACTCGTGAAACTGATGCTCGAGGAAGGACTGTTGCAGCGCGACAGCGGCGGTTGGTCCGCACGCGGCAAGTTTCACGAGATAGACATACCCCGGAGGGTTCAGGCCATCATCCAGAGACGCCTGGGCCGGCTTGGAAACGCGGAGCGGCAAGCCCTCGATGTAGCCGCGATTAACGGCGAGGAGTTCTCCCTCGAGGTCGTTGCCACCGCCCTTGGGCGCGACCCCATAGCGCTTCAGTCGACTCTTCGAGCCTTGGAACAGAGGCACCGCTTGATTCGTACGAGAGAGGGTCGGTACCGGTTCGACCACGTGAAGATCAAGGATTCCCTCTGCGAGGACATGTCCCCCGAGTTCCGCCTTCGATGTCACGGACTAGTCGCGGCCGCCATGGAAGCTCATTACCAGGATCGACTCGACGACGTGGCGGGGGAGATCGCGTTCCATTATCTCGGTTCGAAGGACCGGGCCAAAGCGCTTCCCTATCTCCGGAGAGCGGCGGACAGGGCCGCGAAGCAGTACGCCAACGCGGAAGCCATCCGCTTCTACACTGAGGCACTCGAGCTCGACCTGGATGGAACAACTAGAATCGAACTCCTCGACGCCTTGGGCGCGCTCTACGAGCTGACTGGGAGGTTTGGCGAAGCCCTGGTCTGTCACAATCGGGCACTGGGGTTGTCGAGCGCCCCTGAAAAGCGGGCCGAGAGTCTGGCCAAAATTGGGCGGCTCCTCGTGAAGAAGGGGGAACTTGAAGAGTCCGTCAAAGCATGCACAACGGCGCTAGCCCTGGTGAAGGGCGATGAGACCGTGGAAGCGGCACTAGTCCTGAGCAGTCTCGGAATTGCCCGCTGGAGGCTCGGGGAGTACGAGCAGGCGCTCGTTTCCCATCGAAAGAGCCTGGAGATCTCGGAGAGGATCGGCGACCAGCGGGGAATCGCCGTGTCGCTGGGCAACCTCGGCAACGTGCACATAGACCGCGGGGAGTACGAGCAGGCGCTCGTTTCCCATCGAAAGAGCCTGGAGATCTCGGAGAGGATCGGCCTCCAGCGGGGAATCGGACTCGGACTGAACAGCCTCGGCATCGTGCACCGGGCCCGCGGGGAGTACGAGCAGGCGATGACTTCCTTCCGAACGGTCCTGGAGGTCGCGGAGAGGGTCGGCGACCATGGGATGATCGGCATCGCGCTGAACAACCTCGGAGTCGTCCACTTTGCCCGCGGGGAGTACGAGCAGGCGATGACTTCCTTCCGAAAGGGCCTGGAGGTCGCGGAGAGAATCGGCGACCAGCATGATGTCAGCCTCGTGCTGAACAGCCTCGGCAACGTCCACGAGGCCCGCGGGGAGTACGAGCAGGCGATGATTTCCTTCCGAAAGGGCCTGGAGGTCGCGGAGAGAATCGGCGACCAGCGGGTGATGGGCAGCGCGCTGAACAACATCGGAGGCGTCCACTTTGCCCGCGGGGAGTACGAGCAGGCGATGATTTCCTTCCGAAAGGGCCTGGAGGTCGCGGAGAGAATCGGCGACCAGCAGGGAGTCGGCCTCGTGCTGAACAGCCTCGGCAACGTCCACGAGGCCCGCGGGGAGTACGAGCAGGCGATGATTTCCTTCCGAAAGGGCCTGGAGGTCGCGGAGAGAATCGGCGACCAGCTGGGCATGGCTATGAATCTGGTTGGCCACGGAAGACTGCACGAGCAGCTCGGCGACCTGGCTGCGGCCAACGACAGCGCTCAGCGAGGCCTTCAAGTCGCGGACGGGATAGGGAGTCATGAAGCGAAACTCGAGGCTCAGCTGCTCCTATCGGAAGTTCAGCTGAAGATGGGGGACCTCGAAAAGGCTCGGGACGTCTGCAGCCTCGCGTTCTCTGCGTCGACCCACGCAGGCGTCAGGGCGCGGCTCACGGAGTCGCGCCGAATCTTGGGGATGATCGAGCGGGAGCGCGAAGGTTGGGCGGAGTCGACCAAGACGTTCGAGGAGAGCGTCCGGACCGCCAAAGAACTGGGAATTCCATTGACGGAAGGCACGTCCCGATACGAGTTCGGCCTGATGTGGAAGCAGAAGGGCGACAGGGGTCGGGCGGTGGAACAACTCTCTGCGGCCGTCGGAATCTTCGAGCGCATCGGGGCCGCCAAGTGGCTCGAGCGGGCGCAGGAGGCGCTTCGGGACGTGGGCGGATAACGATCGCGGTCGCGCGCGGTGAGGCGATGGCCGTCAAGAAGAAGGTCGTGCTCCTCGGGGACAGCGCCGTCGGCAAGACGAGCCTCATCAAGCGGTTCGTCCTCGACGCGTTCGAGGACGCCTACGTTGCGACGGTCGGCAGCAAGGTCACCAAGAAGGAGATCGCCATCCCGAGGCCCGACAAGACCGCGAACCTTGCGATGATGATCTGGGACCTCCTCGGCCAGGAGGGGTACACGTCCTTCCGCACGTGGACGTTCCAGGGCGTGTACGGCGCGATCGTGGTCGCGGACCTCACGCGGCGGGAGACGCTCGACAACCTCGAACGGCACTGGATTCCGGCGCTAGTCCGCGTCGCGGACCCCGTGCCCCTCGTGTTCGCCGCGAACAAGGCGGACCTCGCGGGGAAGGCGGCGTTCGACCTCGGGGACGTGGAAGAAGTCGCCGCCAAGCACAACGTCGGCCTCCAAGGCGTGCTGCCCCCCGGCCTGTCCACCTGCTACGCGACGAGCGCGAAGACCGGGGAGAACGTGGAACACGCGTTCGAGAGCCTCGGGCACCTCATGCTCGCGGGCCCCCCGGAGGACCCCATCAAGGAGCTGTTCGAGAGCCTCGTCGCGATGCGCTCCGCGTTGGACGCGGACACGAGCACGCCCGTGGGCGCCCTTGACGCGGTCATCACGGACTTCTGCGAGGCGAACCAGGACGAGTTCGACGATAAGATGGCGATGGTCCTCGTGCGGCAGGAGATCCAGCGGGCGGGCGTCGACGTGCGGAAGCCGACCCGGGCTGGGATCGCACGGTTCGTCGAGTACCTGGCGCAGGCGGAGTCGGAGTTCCGGGACGCGGGGGCCGTCGCCACCAACCGAGACCGGCGGCTCCACTGGGCTCTCGGCGGATAGGGCAGCCCACACAGGGGATCGGCCCACCGCCATCTATTTCAACTGTGGCAGATGATGCGGCACTTCGTTCAAGGTGAGTCTGTGCCCCGCGCGAGCAGGCAGACGGAAGTGCTGAAGCTGAGGATCGACCCTGAGCTCCTCGAGCTCGTCAGGGAGAAGGCGAAGGCCCTAGGTATGGACGTTTCCACGTTCGTGCGCTGGTGCATCCTCACGGGGATCGTGCTCGGCGACCTCAATTCCTTCGTCCGCTCGAAGATGGGCAAGAGGGATTGAGGACGCCGTCGGTCGACCTGCGCCCGCTTGAATCTGCGAGGCCTCATGCGTTCGGGTTGTCGCCCTGGCAGCACGGGCACTGGTCGTGCATTTGATCGTGCATCCCCTGCATGTCCCCGCCCATCATGCCGCCGCTCATCCCCGACCCCATGCCGCCCGCCGGCGTGCCCATCCCGCCAGGAGCCATCGCGGCGCTCGCCGCCACGATCCCCACGCCGAGCAGGGCCACGACCACGAGGCCCGCCACAATCGTCATCTTCATCCGTTCACCTAGGGACCGAACGTCCCGGACTTCCCTTCGGAGAAAGACCACTTGAGGGTTTCGCGAAAAGACGTGAAAGAGATTTCACGAACGCGAAATCAGCGGTAGGCGAGGCGGATCCGGTTCGTCATCCCGTGGCGCTCGCGGACGACGAGGCCTTTCGTCTCGAGCCGATCGAGGAGGCGCGTGACCTTGGCGGGGGAGAACGTGCCCCACGCGACGACGTCCTTCTGCAGCAAGGTCCCGTCCGCATCCCGAAGGCGCGTGTAGAGGAGGCGCTCGTCCTCGTCGAGGAGCTTGACAACGGCGGCCTCCACCGCCAACGGCGAAGGCGCGGCGGCGTTTGGCGGCGATTCGGACGCGACCGGCGCGAAAGGCGCGGCGGGCATCGGCGGCAGGGGCATCCCGGCGGCAGGGCGCGACACGAGCGCGAGGACGAGGAACGCGAGGGCGACGAAGAACAGGATGCCCGCGAGGGCCATGCCGCCCATCATTCCCCCCATCATGCCGCCCATCATGCCGCCTGTGCCCTGGAGGGAAAGCAGGACCACCGCCACAGCGCCGAGGAGGAGAATCACCGCCAACGCAAGGGACTCGCGCGTCCGCACGACTCGCCAAGCGGCACCGTCCTTCATCAACGTTGCCTACGTATCACGGCGTTCTGCCTCGGGACACCTTAAATATCGTCCCCGGGATGCCGCTCCGGATGACCCAGATGAAGAGCATCGACGCCCTCGTGAAGAAGGCCCACGAGTACAAGGAGAAGGGGCTGAGCGAGAAGGAGATCGGGGACGAGCTCCACCTTTCTCCGGAGACGGTCACGTGGCTCCTCACGCGCGGCGTGAAGGGCGGCGAGCCGCCGAAGGACGTGAAGATCGGCTGGCGCTCCGTCGGCGTCTTCGGAAACCGGATCGGGTTCGTGGCGGCGGCGATGACGGACTTGATCCTCGAGGAGGCCGAGAAGTCCGG
>Ga0209751_10007175_pt1 | contig 10249 bp, 14 predicted proteins | sample RifCSP13_1_FD_184019 | JGI IMG/M metagenome (GOLD analysis project Ga0209751, IMG submission 184019) | Soil microbial communities from Rifle, Colorado - Rifle CSP2_sed 13_1 (SPAdes) (version 2) | ecosystem: Environmental > Terrestrial > Deep subsurface > Rock core/Sediment | place: Rifle...
AAGATGTCGTCTGGATTGCTATTAACAGCACACATTACATGAATAAAGAAGATGACAAGAAATGGATCGAGGAATACAAGCTTTTTTACCCAATTCTTGATGATAGCTCTGGCAAAGTAGGGAAGCTATATGGTGCCGAAACTACACCACATATGTTTATTATAGACAAATCCGGTACGTTGGTTTACCAGGGTGCAATTGATGACGATCCAAAGGGTGTTAAAAATGGAAATGCATTGAATTATGTTGATAAGGCGCTGGGTGAGATTATTGCTGGTAAACCAGTAAGCATGTCACAAACAAAACCATACGGGTGTTCGGTGAAATACGCGGATTAATTGCCAACTCGATGTGAAACTAACTCTAGCCACATTGTGTTTATGATTTTTCATTGTAAGTAGGTAAAAGCTAGACAAAATTAACCTAAAAGAGGAAATGTTCAATGGATAGGTATATTCAAAATATAGGCTTTTTGTTTCTAAGGATATTTGTAGGTGGGACTATGCTCTTGGCGCATGGGGTGCCAAAGCTATTAGATCCAAAGCCATTTATAGAAGCTTTAAGTTCTAATGGGTTTCCACTGCCCAACATTATGGCTTACTTGTCAATTTCAGCAGAGGCGATTTTTCCTGTATTTATTATCTTAGGTGTATTCATAAGGGTTTCCGCGCTCATAGCCGCTATAAATATGTTCGTAGCTTTGTTTGTTTTTCACTTAACAATAAAAGGTGATCCATTTGCAAGTTTTGAAAAGGCATTTCTATATATGATAATATTCACTTTTATCGCGATTGCAGGAGGCGGGGGTTGGACATTGAAACGATTGTTTGATAAAAAGTAAGAGTTATAGCAAGGTTTTGATTCAGTTTTCTTAATCAATGCTCAGAAACCTTAGCCGGGATGAAATCCCATCATTAGGTTATTTTTACCTTAACAACTATCCTCGGAGATGATCTTTTTCCGGTTGTTGTTTTGAAAAGAGATAAGAAGATGTTTATATTCTTGCTAGAGAGGTAATCATGGCACGGATTGTTAAGCGGGAAGGTGCTTTGGTTGTAGCCCTACGGACGGAGGGGCTGTGATTATTCCTAAGGTCCTTCGGGAAAAGCTCGGTCTTCGGGCTGGCGATCTTTTGGAAGTAGAGGTACGCGGAGGGGATTTAGTTCTTCATCCTATTCCGATCAGGCGACTGACGCTCCAGGGGGTTAAGGCGGCTTCTTTAGATAAGCTCACCGGATTAGTCCGTCTGGGCGGTGATGCGGTAAAGGATAAAAAACGGCTCTATCGACCTTAGGTTCCTTGTAGGTGTGAGCTCCTTAATCACAAACTGCGTGGTGGGATGTTCATCACACTGCTTGCAAGCTGAACGCATTGCTGTGTATAGTAATTGCGGGAGGTGTAAATATGGCTGTACGAACATTTACTGCAGTTATCCATAAAGAAGAAGACTTATACGTTGCAGAGTGCCCCAAGTGGGTACGGTTAGTCAGGGATGCACAATTGAAGAAGCTATCACGAATTTAAAGGAAGCCACTGAACTTTATCTCGAAGAATTTCCGAGATGATCATATGAAACTACTCAGCTATAGAATATTAAGAAAAGAACCTGAGGGAGGTTGTACAGTAATAGTGCCTTTTCTTCCTGGGTGTATTACATACGGAGATACTATAGAACAAGCTATAAAGATGGCAAAAGAGGCTATTGAGTTATACATAGAGAGCTTAAAAGAGCATGGAGAAGAGATACCAAAAGAGGAAGGAACTTTTGAATACACCTTAACGATGGAAGCTCATTCCTAAACTACCTTTTATTTTTCTCCATTGAGCTTGTGACAATTGGAAATTGCTGAGATTAATTCCTAATTAGGGTAAAATTATGATATGAATAAAAAAGAATTGATTTTAAATGAAATTGAAAAGGTTCCAGAGCCCTTGCTTGAAGAAATATTAGACTTCGCCCGCTTTTTGAAAACAAAGGCTACAGTGGAAAAAATTGGAACTGCTATTGTTAGCGGGTCGTCTCTTAAAAAAGATTGGTTGAAGCCAGAGGAAGGAGAAGCTTGGCGAGACTTGTAAGTGGAAACATTAAATAGATCGGCAGAAAAGATGAAAAAAACACAGAATAAGGTATGCATAGATATTCCTCGTGAAAAAGTAGCCGAGTTTTGCAAGCGAAACCATATACGCAAACTCGCGTTGTTCGGCTCTGTCTTGCGTGAAGACTACAATCCCAACAGCGATATAGATCTTTTAGTGGAGTTCGAGCCAGGGCATGTGCCAGGGCTTGCGTTCTTCTCTATGGAGGCTGAGCTTTCTGGGATACTTGGCAGAAAAGTGGATTTGAATACACAGAATTTTCTAAGTCCATATTTCCGTGACGAAGTCTTAGCGGAAGCAGAAGTATTTTATGTCAAGGAATAAAACTACAGTTCGCCTGCGTCATATGTTGGACCATGCCCGTGAAGCGGTTTCGTTAACACAGGGCAAATCGAGAGTAAATATTGACAACGACCGTCTTCTCAATCTTGCACTGGTGCGTCTGCTGGAAATCATTGGCGAGGCGGCAAACCAAACTTCTAAAGAAGAGCGTTCTCGGTATCCTGAAATCCCGTGGTCGCAGATCGTGAGTCTACGCAACCGCCTGATTCATGGCTACGATGCGGTTGACTTTGACATTCTCTGGCAGATCTTAACACAGGATTTACCTCTCCTGATTACTGCACTGGAAAAGATTGTTCCTCCAGAAGAAAAGTTATGAAGTGGATTGATTGACTTATCGTTAACTACCAATACGAGGAAACAAAGCATCTTCAGAGGAAAAAAGTCCTATAGAGATGCCTATGCGCGAATACCTCGTTACCTTAGGTGTTTTGACAGGGGATTGTTCTTAGGAAAATAAGGATGGTAATAAGGTATCGGTTAATGCTCGAGTGTACAATTTAGAAGTTGAATTTATAATAAAGCAGAATACAACAATGAAAAGATGTGAAAGTAAAGCCAGTTCTTTACTTGGAGTTGTTAACCTATTTGAAATAGCCCTTAGTGTACCAGTCGAAGATATAGAGATTGAGCTTAGAGGACAATGCCCCGTTCCATGGGCTGATTTCTTGTTAAATCCCCGTCGCCTACGTGGAAGCGATTTTTTAATGCGATGGTCTCAAGGAGTTTGGAGTGAAAAACGCATCATTCAAGCGGTTAACGAAACAGGCAAGTATTTTGCTTTGCCCTATGGGCCTAGCGGAACTGCTCCTGACGAGGATGTGCGAGAACTTGAACTTTACTTCGAGCGTTTGCAGCAAGCAGGTCTTGGTCGTCTCAAACGCCCTGACTTAATCATCTTTCGAAAGTCAGACGAGGTAAGCGTTAAAAAAGTTGTTCATAAACTTGGAGGAATCCAAGAATTGCCGTTCGTACCTGAAGAAGATGTGAATATGGAAGTACTACTCTCAAGTGCTATTCTTGCTGTTGAATGTGAAAATAGTCTTTGGCGGGTAAGTCGGATGCCAGATTATGGGGCAGAGTTGAAGTCACAGCGAAGGCTTGGAGGGCAGCTTGGATTGAAAAAGTCGGCGGTTTTACCTACGGTTATTCTTAAGGAAGAAGATCGCTTACCATTACACAAGTGGCAGGAGGAGAAGGGTATTAAAATTCATATTTGGCATGTTTTCTATGACTTGGCTTTTGGGCTTGCTTTAGATACCGCGGAAGACCTAATAATTAAGGGAAAGATAATGCCGACGATACAGACCTTTCAAGCACCTGGTGGTGCTACTTCCAAGAAGATTATCTACAAGTTTTATTATCACTATGCTTATTCACTTGGCGTGGCAAAAGGAGAACCATCCCTAGTTCCTGCATATATCGAAGATAAAAATGGTCATATACTGCCTTATGTAAGATTCGAGGGAGGCAGTTTAATGATCAGTCCGGAAGCCTTACAAATTTTGGATAACGCATCTAGTGGTAATGGGAAGTGATGGTAATGCAAATAAATCGCCGAAAACTACCTGGTACTGGCCCCGAGAGAGAAGCACTTAGAGAAAAAGGGCAGTTCTGGACACCTGATTGGGTAGCCGAAGCCATGGTTGGTTATGTTGTTGCCAGTGGCTCTAATCACATATTTGATCCTGCTGTTGGCGCGGGTGTATTTTTCCGTGCTGCTAAGACTATAGCTAGTGAAATCGGCAGAAGGCTTACCCTTTTAGGCACTGAGGTATATCCAGATGCACTGCAACAGGCAAAACAAAACGGGTTATTGGGAAGCGACCTTGTCAACGTTCAGATAACCGACTTTGTCCAACATCCACCTAAAGGCCCATTCAAAGGTATTGTGGCCAATCCACCTTACATCCGACACCACCGTTTGTCTAACGATGTGAAGGTGAAACTCAAAAGGTTTAGTGCTAGCCTTATTGGTAAGGCTCTTGACGGTCGCGCAGGACTTCACGTTTATTTCTTGCTTCGCGCCCTGCAATTGTTGGATGTGGATGGCCGATTGGCGTTCATCATGCCGGCTGATACATGCGAAGGAATCTTTTCATCGGCCTTGTGGAATTGGATTACCAAAAACTATCGGTTGGAGGCAGTGATTACCTTCACTCCAGAGGCCTCTCCTTTTCCAGAGGTGGATACCAACCCAATCATTTTTATGATTAGAAATACTAAGCCGGGGGAGCACTTTCTCTGGGCCAAATGCACCAAAGCACAAACCTATGAACTCAAGGCGTGGACACTTTCAGGATTTAATAGTAAATCAGGCGATGCGCTTTCGGTTTATCGGCGTAAGTTATCTGAGGGCTTGGCTACCGGCTTTTCAAGAGGGCCTTTAGAAAGAAAGTCTACCGGCCCAGTCTTAGCAGACTTTGCTAAGGTATTACGGGGCATTGCTACTGGAGCCAACGAATTCTTTTTTCTAACCGTTAAGCGAGCGGCTACTTTGGGAATACCTGATGAATTTCTAATTCCTGCGATTGGACGCACGCGTGACGTACCTGGTGACGAATTAAGCACCGAAACCCTTCATGCACTTGAAGCCAAGGGCAGACCAACATTACTTTTTTCTCCAGATAATCGTCCAATCGTCATGTTTCCTAAAACTGTTCAAGAATATCTGAAACAAGGAGAGGCTTTTGAACTTCATAAAAGAATGCTCATAGCTACACGGCATCCCTGGTACAAGATGGAAGTGCGTCCAGCGCCGCCCATCTTATTTGCCTATCTTGGTCGTCGCAATGCTCGTTTTATTCGGAACCGCGCAGGAGTGGTACCCTTGACTGGATTCCTTTGTGTATATCCATACCAAAAAAATTCGGTTTTCGTAGATAAACTGTGGAAGGTTCTCCAGCATCCTGAAACAATAACCAATTTGTCGTTAGTTGGGAAGTCTTACGGAGCCGGAGCTATCAAAGTAGAACCTCGTGCGCTGGAAAGGCTTATTCTTCCAGAATCCGTTATATCAGAGGTAGGATTACAACCGCCGAGAAAAGCTGAACAGTTGAATTTCTGTTACTAGGATTATAATATTCACAATTGAGAAACTAAGCATCTTCAGAGGAAAAAAGTCCTTCGAAGGATGCTTATTACGAATACCTCGTTACCTTAGGCATTGTGACAAGCGATAATTCTATCTGAGATAATTAAACTAAGAGAAAAGTTAAGCAAAGGTGGATATGCAAGTTTAGAGGAGTAAGTAATTATGATAAAAGAATTAAAAAGATTGAATTTTAGAGACTTAATTTTGATAGATACTGATTCACCAGAGGATTATGATTATGAAATCTATAAAAAAATAATAATAAGCATAAAATAAAAGGCTACTGCATTTCTTGTGAAGAAAAGGATATCAATCACAGTAAGGATGATAATCAATATAAATTAACTAATATCTCACATGGTTCACATACAATTGATTTTTTGGCTTTAATTCAAAAGAATGAAATAGAAATGACTTCTTGGATAGAATCACCTGTTATGTTTGTTTTTGAATCTCCAAGTCGTGCTCACGGTGATGATATTGAATATAAAGGTGTACTAAAGAAACCTTCACCAGAATGGTATTGGGTAGAAAAGAATGGCGTTTTCCCAAGTTATTTTAAAGGTGGTCAATATGGTAATTTAATTTCTAGTATTATTAATACTTTTAAATTGAAGAATGCTTATGTTACTAATTTAGTCAAATGTGGACTTAATAATGAAAAAGGAGATTTCAAAGGGATAGATTCATTTAATGAAGATTGTATAAGTAATTGCTATAGCACATTTTTGAAAAGAGAAATAGAAATAACCTCCCCAAGAGTGGTTTTTACTTTTGGAAATAAAGTTTATGAGTGGGTAAAAAATAAATTAGCCTCTGATAGAAATATTCCTATTTATTATTTTCCACATCCAGCAAGACAAAGAGTAGGATTTACAGATGAATTCTACAAAGTCTTATATTTCTGGATTATTACAAAAGGGTTATATATAAATAATATTATTACAGATGATTTTTTAAAAGAATTGACTTACAGATTTATAAAAAATGGTAAAGATTAACCTGCTTAACTGTATGTGACTTGGAAACCTATCGAATACTTAAACACTGCACATCGATTGCTTTATCTCAATTTTAAAATTGCAACCAAATTCCTTTTAAGGTAGTTTTCTTCCAAATTTAATATTTTACTATCCAAGGACAAAATCTTAAGTGGAAAGTAGCGATTTAGATATTGTTGCCGATGGTGTGACTAAATCTTTCGGAAATATTCAGGCCTTACGGGGGATAGATTTAAAGGTAAAAAAAGGGGAATTTGTTACTGTTTTTGGGCCGAATGGGGCGGGGAAAACTACTCTCATAAAACTCCTTGCCACGCTTACTAAACCTACTTCAGGAAAAGTATCTATAGCTAATCACGATATAAAAAAAGAACCTGATAAAGTGAGGGCTCTGATTGGTGTAATTTCACACGACCCTTATTTGTATGGGAACTTGAGTGCCTTAGAGAACATCGGATTCTTTGCCTCGTTGTATGGAATTTCACAACCCAAAGAGAAAGCCATACAGGTGATTAAACAAGTAGGACTTGAGAGTAGAATGCACGACCTAGTAAGGACGTTTTCTCGTGGAATGCAGCAGCGTCTTGCAGTTGCAAGGGCGATAGTTCATGGACCAAAGATTCTTCTACTTGACGAACCCTACACGGGTTTAGATCAACATGGAGCGAAGATTTTTGGAGAGTTATTAAAATGGCTTAAGAGAGAGAATCGAACGATAGTAATGACAACTCATAACCTTCCTGAAGGGCTTGAGATAAGCGATAGGATTGCGATTCTAGATGTAGGAAAAATCGTTTATGAAAGTGATGCAAGGGGAATTGAGCTTACGAAATTTAAAGAGATTTATTTTGAGAAAGTAGGAACTTAGCCACAGAGGACACGGAGAACACAGAGAAAAAGAGAAAATGAAAGATGAATTGACGGAAAAGATTATAGGGGCTGCTATCGAAGTCCATCGCATTTTAGGACCAGGACTTCTAGAATCGATTTATGAAGAAGCACTCTGTCATGAACTCACGCTTCAAAGCGTCAACTATAAAAGGCAAGTTGCAGTAGATGTGCTTTATAAAGGTCATGTTATTCAGGGACAAAGGCTAGATTTGCTCGTTGAGGGTGAGGTGATAGTTGAGATAAAATCCTTGAAAGAATTACCGGATGTGGCAACGGCTCAAGTGCTTTCATATCTTAAGGCAACTGGCTTGAAACGTGTATTACTTATAAACTTTGGTGAAAAGAGACTTATAGATGGAATTAAAAGAATCTCTCTGTGATCTCTGTGGCTAAATATGAAAAAAATCTGGGCGATTGTTTGGAAGGATATAATAACTGAGCTTAGAACGAAGGAACTCTTTGCATCTATGTTTACCTTCGCCCTTTTAATCATAGTTATTTTTAATTTTGCTTTTGACTTTTCGGCTGAGATTATACCTTTTGCAGCTCCTGCTATACTTTGGATCTCTTTTACTTTTGCTGGAGTGTTGGGTCTTAGCCGTTCATTCGCTCTTGAAAAGGAAGGCAATTCGATTCTAGGTCTACTTCTTACACCAACGGATAGAAGCCTAATTTTCGCTGGAAAGATGATTGGAAACATAATATTTGTTTTTATTGTCGAGGCAATTATTCTTCCTATATTTGTTCTTTTCTTTAATTACAATTTGTTTGGTAATGCTGTTCCACTTTTACTTGTGATTCTTCTTGGTACTATAGGTTTCGTTTCAGTCGGGACGCTTTTTTCAGCTATGGCTTTAAACACAAAGCTCCGTGAGGTGCTACTTCCCATTTTGCTTTTTCCAATAATCATCCCTGTGATCGTTGCCTCTGTTAAGTTATGCAGTGCTATCCTTAACGGAAGACCGATAAACGAAGCAGGGTCTTCTCTGCAAATCCTCATTTCTTTTGATATAATCTTTTTTGTTGTTTGTGCTATTGTTTTTGAGTATGTGGTAGAAGAATAATAAGCAAGTAGTCTATCAAAAACAATGAAACTTCTTGGGTCTAACCCTTGTTAGGATGATAGCTCTTTTTTAAAATGTGTCCGATTTTATGACATTTGACACTTTATTTAGTTAGTTTTTAATTAGGTAATCAGCTCTACTATTAGAAAATGGTTTCTTCCTAAATGTTGGAGGGCTTTGATTTTTTTAATCACAATTAGACTCAAAAAACTTTTAAAACCATTTAAAGAGTCTCTGGTATGAACTTTGCTAATTGTAATAAAGGAGGGCATTAAGAACTAAAGAAATAGGGGAGGACTTACATAAGTAAACGAAGTGAAAGCAGAAGTATTGAAAAAAAGCAGAATAGAAAAGGAGGTAACCCTATGAGTAAAGAAACCTTAACTATTATTGATAACCGTACGGGCAAAAGTTATGAGGTCCCCATAACTCATGAGACGATTAGAGCAATAGACTTACGTCAAATCAAGGTGGCTGAAGATGATTTTGGACTCATGAGTTATGACCCTGCAACTGAGAATACAGCGTCTTGTAAGAGCACAATAACATTTATTGACGGAGATAAAGGTATTCTACGTTATCGAGGATACCCTATAGAGCAACTGGCAGAAAAGAGCAATTATCTAGAAGTTGCTTACTTGCTTTTATATGGAGAACTACCTCCTAAATCCCAATATGAGAAGTGGGCTTATGATATAACGCATCATACGATTATTCACGAGAGCATTAAAAAATTCATAGATGGATTTCGTCATGATGCTCATCCTATGGGCATGCTTCTAGGTACAGTTGGCGCAATGTCAACCTTTTACCCAGAGGCTAAAAATATCTTTGATGAGGGAATACGAGAAAAGCAGATCCGTCGCCTAATCGCAAAGATGCCAACACTTGCGGCATTTGCGTACCGACACAGTCGGGGTTTGCCTTATGCATATCCAGATAATGACGTGAGTTATACCGGGAATTTCTTAAATATGATGTACAAGATGGCAGAAGCAAAATATAAACCTAATCCGGTTATAGAAAGGGCTCTGGACATACTTTTTATACTGCATGCTGACCACGAACAGAATTGCAGCGCCAATGCGGTGCGTGCGGTTGGGAGCTCCCATGTAGACCCCTATTCCGCTGTTGCCGCTGGTATCGCAGCGCTTTATGGCCCCTTACATGGCGGTGCAAATGAAGCAGCACTTCGTATGCTGATGGAAATTGGTTCAAGAGATAAGGTTCCTGAGTTTATTAAAAGGATCAAAGCCGGTGAGGGAAGACTCATGGGTTTTGGACATCGCATTTATAAAGCCTATGACCCAAGAGCAAAAATTATTAAAGAAGCTGCCTATCAAGTATTTGAGATTACTGGCATGAATCCTTTGCTCGAGATCGCGCTGGAAGTAGAAAGGATTGCGCTTGAGGATGAATACTTTATTAAGCGTAGGCTTTATCCCAACGTGGACTTTTATACTGGCTTAATTTACCAGAGCCTAGGTTTTCCAGTTGATATATTCCCAGTGCTTTTTGCTATTCCTCGAACCTCGGGCTGGCTGGCACAATGGAAGGAAATGCTCTCAGATAAAGAGACAAAAATAGCTCGTCCAAGACAGGTCTACTTAGGACACGACAGTCGGGACTATATGCCGATTGAAAAGAGAGGATAGAGACTCATCTCTATCTTCAAGGATAATTTATTAAGTTTTTAATTAATAACCCTCCAGCAAGTTGCTAGGTATGGCCTTAACATTAAAGCGCCACAACTGTCATTG
>Ga0209751_10007176_pt1 | contig 10248 bp, 8 predicted proteins | sample RifCSP13_1_FD_184019 | JGI IMG/M metagenome (GOLD analysis project Ga0209751, IMG submission 184019) | Soil microbial communities from Rifle, Colorado - Rifle CSP2_sed 13_1 (SPAdes) (version 2) | ecosystem: Environmental > Terrestrial > Deep subsurface > Rock core/Sediment | place: Rifle...
GAGCGGCTCAGCAGTCGTAATACAGCATGAACTCCCAGGGGTGGGGACGGAGCCGCACCGGGTCCACCTCGTGAGCTCGCTTGTAGGCGATCCAGTCCTTGATCAGCCCCTCGGTGAACACGTCGCCCACCAGGAGGTACTCGTAGTCGGCTTCGAGCGCCGCCAGCGACTCATCGAGCGATCCGGGCACCGTCGGCACCTTGGCGAGTTCCTCCGGCGGGAGGTCGTAGAGGTCCTTGTCCACCGGTGCCCCCGGATCGATCCGGTTGGCGATCCCGTCGAGTCCGGCGAGGAGCATCGCCGAGAACGCCAGATACGGGTTCGCCGACGGATCGGGGCAACGGAACTCGAGCCGCTTCAGCTCGGGACGCCGGCTCACCACCGGAATCCGGATCGCCGCCGACCGGTTGCGCTGGCTGTACACCAGGTTGACCGGCGCCTCGTACCCGGGCACCAGGCGCCGATACGAGTTGGTGGTCGGCGCCGCCCATGCCATCAACGACGGGGCGTGCTTGAGCAGCCCGCCGATGTAGTACCGGGCCATGTCGGAGAGGTTGGCGTAGCCCTTCTCGTCGTAGAACAGCGGCTTGCCGTCAAGCCACAGGCTCTGGTGGCAATGCATTCCCGATCCGTTGTCCTGGAATATCGGCTTGGGCATGAAGGTCACCGTCTTGCCGAACTCCCAGGCCGTGTTCTTCACGATGTACTTGAAGAGGGTGACCCGGTCGGCGGTCTGCAGCAAGGTTCCGTAGCGGATGTCGATCTCGGACTGCCCCGCGGTGCCGACCTCGTGGTGCTGCACCTCCACGTAGATCCCGGCGGAGGCGAGCCGTGCCGCCATCTCTGAGCGCAGGTCCTGGAAGTGGTCGGTCGGGGGAACCGGGAAGTAGCCCTCCTTGAACCCCGGCTTGTACCCGAGGTTGCCTCCCGGTTCCTCCCGTCCGGCGTTCCACGCCCCCTCCTCTGAGTCCACCTCGTAGAAGGCCGTGTTCTGCCGCTGGTCGTAGCGGACGGAGTCGAAGATGTAGAACTCCGCCTCCGGGCCCCAATACGAGGTATCGGCAAGCCCGGTGCTCTTCAGGTAGGCCTCGGCCTTCTTGGCGACGTAGCGGGGATCCTTCTCATAGGGCTGACCGGTGATCGGGTCCCGCACCCAGCAATACATGATGAGGGTGCGTCGGTCGCGGAAGGTGTCCTCGACGGCGGTGTCGGGATCGGGCATGAGCAGCATGTCCGACTCCTGGATCGCCTGAAAACCGCGGATCGACGAGCCGTCGAAGCCAAACCCCTCGTCGAAACAGGCTGTGGTCACCTCTGCGGCCGGAACCGTGAAGTGCTGCACCTGGCCGGGAAGGTCGCAGAACCTGAGGTCGACGAACTCGTACTCCCCGTCTGCCAGCATCTTCAACACGTCTTTGGGCCCGGGCATTGGCGACTCCTTGTCTGGGTGTGAATTCGACCCAGCGTTGTACCCGCACCCGATTTCGGATCGGTTGCCGGTGTGTGAACGCTGTGTTTCGAGAGGCTACGGCCTCTTCTCACACGCTGCAGCCGTCCGTACCATGCCTGCTCGGAGGTCGACCCCATGGGTAAGCAAGAGGAGTACGTGCTGCGCACGGTGGAGGAGCGGGGTATCCGCTTCATCCGCCTGTGGTTCACGGACGTGCTCGGATACCTGAAGTCGTTCGCCATCACCCCGGCCGAACTGGAGAACGCCTTCGACGAGGGCATGCAATTCGACGGCTCCGCGATCGACGGGTTTTCCCGGGTGCAGGAGGCCGACATGCTGGCCCACCCGGACGCCACCACCTTTCAGATCCTGCCCTGGCGCGACGACCACGCCGGGGTGGCCCGGATGTTCTGCGACCTCACCACCCCCGACGGCGAACCATTTGCGGGCGACCCCCGCGCGGTGCTGAAGCGCAACCTGCAACGCGCCGCCGACCTCGGATACACCTTCTATGTCGGCCCCGAGGTCGAGTACTTCTACTTCGCCGACTCCGGACCGATCCCGCAGACCCTCGATCGCGGCGGATACTTCGACCTCACCCCGCTCGACGTCGCCCAGGAGTACCGGCGCAAGACGATCATGGCGCTGGAGAACCTCGGCATCCCGGTAGAGGCATCGCACCACGAGGTCGCCCCCAGCCAGCACGAGCTCGACCTCCGCTACACCGACGCCCTCACCATGGCCGACGCCCTCATGACCACCCGGCTGGCGGTGAAGGAGGTGGCGCTGGAGCACGGCATCTACGCCACCTTCATGCCCAAGCCTCTCGAGGGATACGACGGAAGTGGGCTCCACCTCCACCTCTCCTTGTTCGAGGGCGACAGCAATGCCTTCCATGAGGCGGGTGCCGAGTACGGGTTGTCCAAGGTGGCGCAGGGCTTTGTCGCCGGTCTGCTCCGGCACGGGCATGAGATCACCGCGGTCACCAACCAGTGGGTCAACTCGTACAAGCGGCTGGTGACCGGCTTCGACGCCCCGGTCTGGATCACCTGGGCGCGCAACAACCAGTCGGCGCTGGTGCGCGTGCCCACCCCGAAGAAGGGCAAGCCCACCAGCACCCGGGTGGAGTACCGCTCTCCCGATCCGGCGTGCAACCCCTACCTGGCGCTGTCGGTGATCCTCGCCGCCGGGCTCGCCGGCATCGAGGGCGGATACCCGTTGCCACCGGAGATCGCCTCCAACGTGTCGGGATTGTCGCCGGCGGAGCTCGCCGCAGCCGGGGTGGAGCGCATCCCCGGCAACCTGGCCTCGGCGCTCGACGCCATGGAATCCTCCGAGTTGGTGGCGAACGCCCTGGGCGAGCACCTCTTCGAGTGGTTCCTGCGCAACAAGCGGGCCGAATGGGACCGATATCAGCGCCACGTCAGCCGCTTCGAACTCGAGGAGTATCTGCCGATACTGTGAGGAGAGGCGCCGGGTACCAGGCACCAGAATCCGGACCCCGGACCGTGCGTTTCCTCCCCCGGAGGGGGAGGCGGCACGGAGTGCCGGAGGGGGCGACCCCTGGGGCGAACGCCGAGAGGCCAGCAGGAGAGACGAGACGCACCGTGTTTGTTGCCATCCATCCTGAGCACCCGTCCACCTCGCTGGTCGACGCCCTCGTCGCGGCCGGATTCCGTCCCGTTCCGGTGGCCGACGCTGCCGCGGTGGTCGACACCGAGCCTGAGGGGGGATGGGCGCTGCTGGTGGTCGAACTCGGCGACGACCCCGTCACTGGATTGGCCCTCGCCCGGCGGGTGAAGGACGCCTCACCGGTGCCGGTGCTCGTGGTGGCGGGACGCCGGCAGGCCCCGGAACTCGCCGATGGCTCATTTGACGATTTCGTGCTCACGCCCCTCGATCCCGACGAGGTGGCGGTGCGGGCGGCACGGCTGGCGATCGGTTCCGTCGGTGCCGCCCCTCAGGAGCTCGTCACCTTCAAGGACCTGTCGCTCAACCTCGCCACCTACCAGGCAACGGTGGGCGGCACACCCATCGACCTCACCTTCATGGAGTACGAACTGCTTCGGTTCTTCGTCACCAACGCCGGGCGGGTGTGGTCGCGAGAGCAGCTGCTGAGCCGGGTGTGGGGATACGACTACTTCGGCGGCGCCAGGACCGTGGACGTCCACGTTCGCCGGCTGCGGGCCAAACTGGGCGAGGAGCGTGCGTCATGGATCGCCACGGTGCGCAGCGTCGGGTACCGGTTCGGGTAGCGCGATATCAGACTGACCCACTACCGACGCCTGGATGGCCCGCGCATCAGATCCCCAAGAGCACACCCAACTCACGGCTGAACGGTGTACGCCACCCCGACATCCATTCCGCACCAACCCCAGATGACCTCCATGACGGGAGCGCTCGACCATCCATCCAGGGAAGCCCGGCGGACGACCGAGGCGTCGAGCAGTTCGATGAGCTCGGACAGCGGACCCGAGAGGCTCGAGCGATCTCCCGCATCGAGTCCCGCAGACGCCTGTTCGATCTGGATCATCCGATCCCGGTAGTCCCGTACCCCGGTCTCGCTCCCTACGTCCGCGGCGAGCGGGGCGGCGAGTGCGTCTTGGACATTTCGACAAAAGGCATCCCTCGCATCGGCAGGGCGCCCGCACGACGCGCCGACGAGGAGCGCAGTGACGCCAGCAAGAAAGACCAACCTCCGCACCCGGCCATGATCGCGTGAACGCGCTGTTGCTGTGTCCCCTTCGCCGGATCAGATCGGGACTGTCCCGCCGACCACCCGATAGGCTGTTCCGCCCCGGCCGAAACGGAACCCCATGACCGACCCAGTTCTCACCGCCGCTCGCAAGGTCGCCATCGACGCCTTCGACGAACTGCGCCGGGTGATCGACGGGATCCCCGCCGACGCGCTCGACTGGCGGCCCGCCGGACCGGAGACCAACTCGATCGCAGTGCTGGTCACCCACTCGATGAACAGCACCCGGCTTTGGCTACGGGTTGCCGCGGGGCTGCCGCTTCCGGCGCGCGACCGCAACGCCGAGTTCGGGGCGAAGAGCAACGACCCCGCCGCCCTCCTCCGCTTGATCGACGACCTCGCCGCCGACTGCATGGCCTCACTCGACACGACCGAACCGATCGACTGGGGTGCCCTGCACCCCTGGAAGCGAGCCTCCGGGGAGGTGGTGGAGTTCACCGCGGCCTATGCGCTGATCCACGGTGTCGAACACCTCAGGGGCCACACCGACCAGGCGTCACTCACGAGGCATCTGTGGGAAGGGCGGGGGTAGCGGCAGCCTCCCCTCAATCAGCCTGCAGCATGCGCCGGAGAGCCTCGAGACCCCGGTGCTGCAGCGAGGTGACGGCGGTGAGGGGCTTCCCCAGGGTTTGCGCCACCTCCGGGAGCGACAGGTCGCCGTAGATACGGAGCGCGAGCACGTCGGCCTGATCGTTGGTCAGGAGGTCGAGCATACGCCGTGCCCAATCGGCGCCGATCAGTCCGAGCGCAGCCTCCTCCACGTTGACCGGATCGGGACGATCCAGTTGACTTGCGGGACTGGCAGTTTCGGGCCGCCTCACCGAGGCTCGCACCGAGTCGACCATCCGCCGATGCGCGATGGTCAGCGTCCACGACACGAATGCGTGGCGATCTCCCTTGAACCGGCGGATCGAACGCACGATGTCTGCGAACACCTCCCCGGCCACGTCTTCGGAATCGCGTACACCCCGCGACACCAGGAACGCCACGACGCGCCCCGAGACGAGACGGAAGAGATACCGCCAGGCGACGTCGTCACCAGCCTTGGCTCGCGCCAGCGTCGATGAGAAGTCGGAATCGAGATCGCCGGGCACGGCGGACATGATGCTCCTGACTCCGGTATGACGCGCTCCGGGCACCCGTCGTTGGAGAAAGCGGGTGCCCGGAGGCGCGTTTCGTGATGTTACGGAGTCGGAGGCGATGGCTCGTGAGGACCGCCCGGAACCCCATCCGGAGGACCGCCCGGAACCCCATCCGGAGGACCACCCGGAACCCCATCCGGAGGACCACCCGGAACCCCATCCGGAGGACCGCCCGGAACCTCATCCGGACGACCGCCCGGGCCACCGTGCACGGCCTGAGCGAGTTCGGCGACTGCCTGCCCGTCGACGCTGCCGATGTTGTCGGCCAGGTAGGTCAAGAGCGCCGCCACCTGGTCGTGAACCTCCGGGCCATCGGACGCGGTGAGCCGCTCGGCTGCAGCAAGCAGTGCCGACTCGGCTCCCGGATCATCGGAAACGGCACTGGCGGCGTGCTCGAGACCCTCCCCGGGATCTCCCTGGTCGGTGAGCACGATGGCTTCCGCGATCCGCTCCGCGCCGCCACCGTTGCCGATGCCCACCGCCTCGAGCGCCCGGTCGAGGCCGTAGAGAAAGTCGCCCGGGCTGGCGCCGTCGGCCGCATATGCCACACCGCCGAAAGTGCCGACGGACACGACCGTCGCGGCGACGGCGGCAGCAGTTCGGGTGCGGAGCCGGCCAACCCAACCCGGCCGCCTCGACCCGGTTCGGATCGCCCTTTCGGCAAGCACGCTGAAATCCGCCGAGTCGGCCTCCCGACGCAACCGACGGATGAACTCCGTGATGCGGTCATCGGCCATGGGGAACGTCCTTTGTCATCTCTCGCTTGCCTTGGTAATCGTCGGCGGGATCAGAATCCATACGGGTAGGAGGGATCGGGGGACGACGAACCCCGAGCCGCCAACCCGATGCCCTGCGGCGGGGGTGGACATCACCGCCCACGACACCTTCGGGGGCACGCCGACCAGGCATCGCTCACCCGGCACCTGTGGAAGTCCCGGGCCTGCTTCAGCCCGCTGGACCCGTCACGACGCCCCTCTAACCTGCCGCCCGTGACCACTCCCTCGAAGCCGCCGAACGCGCGCGACGTGATCGGCGGCGGGTTCCGCATCGTGGCCCGGTTCATCAAGGCCCGGCCCTGGTCGTTCGCCTCGGCGGTGACCGGCGCCGCCATGTTCGCCGCCTCGATCATCGCCTCATCGGCAGTGATCGGGTGGATCACGGACACTGCGATCATCCCGATCCTCGACGAGGGGACGCCGACCGAGGGCAAGGTCGTGCCCGTCGTGCTCGCCGTCCTGGGAGTAGCGCTGTGGCGGGCCGCAGCCATCGTCATGCGGCGCACCTCGGCCGGATGGCTGCAGCTGCGCAACCAGCAGGATCTGCGCCGCAAGCTGATCGAGCATCAGATGGAACTCGAACTCTCCTGGTTCGGCCGCCAGTCGATCGGCAACCTGCTCTCGGTCGCCGACAACGACACCGAACGCAGCACCGGGGTGTTGGCACCCCTTCCCTACGCCACCGGGGTGTCACTCCTCGTCGTCGGCACCGTCGTGCTGCTCACCCTCACCGACGTGTGGCTGGGGGTGGTCGCCCTCGTCGGGATGGGGGTGATCGTCTTCGTGGAGATACGGTCGGCGATCACCCTCTACCCGGCCTGGGAAGGAATCCAAACCCAGCTCGGGGTGGTCACCGGGGTGGCCCACGAGAGCTTTGACGGCGCCCTCACCATCAAGTCCCTGGGACGCGAGGACATGGAGACGGAACGACTGCGGGCGGCATCCGAGGAGTTGCGCGACCGCAACATCGACGTCGGAGTGCGGTGGGAGACCTACCGCACGCTGATCGTCGTCCTCATCCCCGCGGTCAGCCTGGTCCTGCTCGGCGTTGGGGCGTTGCGCGTCGATGCCGGAGCGATCACCCCCGGCGACATCGTCACCTCCCTCTATCTGCTGTCGCTGCTCACCTTCCCGATCCAGTTGATCGCCTTCGTGCTCTTCGACATGGCCGCCTCGATCCCGGGGTGGAACCGGGTGGAGGCGGTGCTCAACGCCGACCAGCGTGTTGTCTACGGCGGCCTGCAGGCGATGTCCGAGGCCGGCGCCGCACCGGTCGACTCGAATGCGGTCACCTTTGCCTACGACCCGAAACAGAGCGTCCTCTCCGACGTAGTCGTCGACATCCCGGCGGGACGAACCGTGGCCGTGGTCGGGCCCACCGGTTCCGGCAAGACGACGCTGACGCTGCTGCTCGCCCGCCTCTGGGATCCGGGTACCGGGCGTATCCACCTCGATGGACGCGACCTGCGTGACTTCGCCCGCTACCAGCTCCCCCGCGAGGTGGCCTACGTCTCCCAGTCCTCTTTCCTGTTCAACGACACCGTCACCGGCAACATCACGATGGGGCTCGAAGTGCCCCCGGAGGGGGTGATCGCCGCGGCCCGGCTGGCCGGTGCGCACGACTTCATCGAGGAGCTCACCAACGGATACGGCACCCGCATCGGTGAGCGGGGCGCCTCGTTGTCGGGTGGCCAGCGCCAGCGGGTTGCATTGGCCCGGGCGCTGGTGCGCCGACCGAGGGTGTTGATCATGGACGACGCCACCTCGGCGGTCGATCCTTCGGTCGAGGCGGAGATTCTGCGCGGTCTCCGTGCCGCCGAACTGCCCTCGACCATCGTCATCGTCGCCTACCGGCCGTCTTCGATCCGCCTCGCCGACGAGGTGATCTTCGTCGACGAGGGCCGGGTGGTCGCCCAGGGTGACCACGCCACCCTGATCCGCACCCAGCCCGGCTACGCCCGCCTGGTGCAGGCATACGAACACGAGGCGGCGGCCCGGTTGGAGGCGTCGTGACCGCCAACGTGCGGCAGCTGTCCACACCGGCCGCCATCCGGCGCGCCATCACCGAGGTCCCGATCATCGCCCGAAGGTTGTGGGTGGTGCTGCTGTTCAACCTCGGCGGGACCGGTGTACAGCTTCTCATCCCGGTGATCGTCCAGCAGACCCTCGACAACTACATCTCCGGAGACACCGTCGATCTCGGTGCAGTGGCGATCGCGGCCGGGGTGGGCCTGGTGGCGGTCGTGGTAGGCGGCGTGATGACCCGGGCCGGGCTGGTCCGTCTCGTCAAACAGGCGTCGACAGGCCTCTCCGACCTGCGGGTGTCGGTCTTCTCCCACCTGCTGCAACGGTCGATGCTCACCGTACAGACCGAGCGGCGTGGCGCCTTGGTGTCACGGGTCACCTCGGACGTCACCACCCTCCAGGAATTCCTGGAGTGGGGCGGGGTGATGTTCCTCGTGAACGGCACCCAGGTGTTCATGTCGCTCGTGGTGATGGCGCTCTACGAGTGGCGGTTGGCGCTCATCGTGCTCGTCGGCGTGATCGTCTACGCCGCCAGCCTGCTCTGGTTCCAGCGGGTGCTCCGGCGCCGCTACGACCGGGTGCGGGAGAACGTGGCCAACAGCCTGGCGGTGATGGGAGAGGCGATCAACGCCCTACCTGAGGTGCGCGCCTACGGCGCCGAGGCCACGACCCTGGCCCGGGTGGCCGATGCCCTGGAGCGCCGGTTCCAGGCGCAGTTCAAGGCGGCGCATTTCGGCAACGTGCTGTTCTCCACGGCCGAGATCTTCGCCGCCGCCCTCACCGTGATCGTGATCACGGTCGGCTTGTTCATGGGACCCGAGGAGGGGATCACCGTGGGTGTGCTCCTGGCGTTCTTGTTCCTGGTCAACCTGCTCATCGCCCCGATCCAAACCCTGGTGGAGATCCTCGACTTCGCGCAGAGCGCCGCCTCCGGACTGCGGCGCATCGTCGACACCCTCGACGCCCCGATCGAGATCCCCGAGGCCGCGAACCCCGTCGACCTGCCTCCCGGCATCCTCGACGTGTCGTTCCAGGAGGTTGGCTTCGCCTACCCGGGAGGGCCCGAGGTCGTCTCGGACGTGACCGTGGCGGTGCCCCCCGGCGGCCGGCTGGCGGTGGTCGGGGCCACCGGCTCGGGCAAGACCACCTTCGCCAAGCTGCTGGTGCGCCTCCTCGATCCCGATCGGGGAATCGTGTTCATCGGTGGTAACGATCTGCGCACCGTCGCCCGCACCAGCCTCCGCTCCCGGGTCGCCTTCGTGCCCCAGGAGGGGTTCCTGTTTACCGGGACCATCGCCGACAACATCCGCTACGGCCATCCCGGGGCGAGCGACTCCGAGGTGACGGCCGCATTCCATGAGCTCGACCTCGAGGACTGGCTGGGCCAGCTCCCCGCCGGGATCCACACCCGGGTGGGTGAGCGGGGCTCGAGCCTGTCCGCCGGGGAGCGGCAACTGGTGGCGCTGGTGCGGGCGTGGGTTTCCAACCCCGACCTGCTCGTGCTCGATGAGGCCACCTCTGCGGTCGATCCGGCGCTCGACGTCTCGCTGCGCCGCGCCATCGACCGACTCATCAGCGGGCGGACCTCGGTAACCATCGCCCACCGGCTCGCCACCGCCGAGGCCGCCGACGACGTTCTGGTGTTCGACCGGGGACGCCTCGTCGAGCACGGCCGTCACCGCGACCTGCTTGCCGCCGGCGGGGTCTACGCCGGCCTGTATGCGGACTGGTCCACCGGCACTGCGGTCTGAGAATCGGAATCCGGATGCCGGATGCCGGATTCCAGATGCCGGATACCGGATACCAGATTCCGGATCAGATTCCAGATCAGATCCCACGCGCCTTCTGGCCTCTGGTATCTGGCCGCTGGTACCTGATATCTGGCTATCGCTTGGCGTCGGGGAGCGCCCGGAGGGCGACGTCCCACAACCGGGTGGCGGGCCGGTGCTCGAGGGCGTCGAGCGGCACCCGGGCCGAGAGCCACAGGTAGAGGTCGGAGGCCGGCCCGATGACCCCGGCGGCATCCCCGCCCGGGATCGCCCGAACCCCGCCGTCACCGGCGGTCAGGGTCCAGGTGTCATCGGTGTCGCTCGCCCGCAT
>Ga0209751_10007177_pt1 | contig 10248 bp, 11 predicted proteins | sample RifCSP13_1_FD_184019 | JGI IMG/M metagenome (GOLD analysis project Ga0209751, IMG submission 184019) | Soil microbial communities from Rifle, Colorado - Rifle CSP2_sed 13_1 (SPAdes) (version 2) | ecosystem: Environmental > Terrestrial > Deep subsurface > Rock core/Sediment | place: Rifle...
CCCTCGCCCCTGGAGGGGGAGAGGGACAGGGTGAGGGGGCGCATAGGACGTGGAACACGCGTTCGTGAATAAAGCAGGCTAGGGGCCTTATCATAGCGCGGATGACAGGCGGCATCGCGCGCCGATCCTGTCAGAGCGCGCCTGACAAGTCAAACCGGAGCCTCAAGGGGGCGAGCGGGAGCCGCCCACCGGGGCGCCCAGCGCAGCGCGGACAACGCAGTGTCCGACGTCAGCGAAAATGGGACTGCGAGGGCAGCGAAGAGCGGCGAGACAGCGCGGGCCGAGGAGAGCACACATGCTGGCCGAGCTGCGGGAGCGCGACGCGACCGGCGAGATCGCCGCGATCTACGACGAGATTCGGCGGCTCTGGGCCGTCGCCTACGTCTCCTCGCTCCAGCGCCACTTGGCGACGCGCCCCGGCTGGCTCGAGTGGACGTGGGCCGCGCTCAGGCCGGCCTTCGCGAGCGGAGTGGCCCAGGCTGCCGCTTGGCGCGCCGCGGAGGAACTGACCGTCCCGCGGCTGGCGCCGATCTCGCGGCACGCGCTCCGCGTGTGGGGCGTGGACGGGGACGGGGAGGCGGCCATCCGCGCGGCATGCGCCAGCTTCGTCCGCGTGAGCCCGGTCAATCTCATGCTGTCGGGTCTGCTGCGGCGACTCCTGCGGGGAGACCGACCCCGCGGCGCCGCCACTGACATACGGGGCTGGACACCTCCTGCGCCACTGGGACCGCTGCCCGCCCTGGTCGACCCGGCCGCGCTGCCGCCGGCGCAGCAGGCGGTGCTGGCCACGCTCGGCACGATGGTGGGAGAGCAGCCATTCGTCCCGGGACTCTACCGGATGCTGGCGCCGTGGCCGACCTTTCTCGCTCACGTGGCGACGGTGCTGCGGCCGCACCTCGAAGACGCGGCCACCCGGGCTGCCTGCCAGCGGCTCCTGGACGCGGTCGACGCCGAGATCCCGGCCGTGTTCGCCGCCCTACCGACTCCACCTGCGACGCCCCCGATGCCGCCCGCCGGCGAGTTCGCCGACGTGCTGGCCGCGCTTGACACCTATCGCAAGACGAGCCCCGAGATGGTCGTCTCCGGTCGGATGATCGGCGATGCGCTGCCGGCTCCTGCGGGACGCGCGCCCTGACGCTTACGCCGTCGCCGTCGAAGGCTCCGGGGGCCGGCGCTGCCTCAAGTCGGTGGCCTGTTCATAGGCCCAGCCGATGCGCAGCGCCATCGCCTCCTCGCCCGCATGGCAGACGATCTGTAGCGACAGCGGAAGCCCGGCGGCGGTGAAGCCGTCCGGCACGGCGAGAGCGCAGAGACCGAGATAGTTGACGGCCCGGGTGAAGTGCGCGGCGGTGCCGGACTGGTCCGCCTGGTCGATCGGGATGGGCGGCGTCTGCGTCGTCGGCGTCAGCAGCGCGTCGACGTCGGCGAGCGCGGCGGCGACCGCCCTCCGCCGCTCTTCCCGCTCCGCCAGCGTGAGCAGGTAGTCGCGCGCCGAGAGACCCCGCCCGATCTGTATGCGCGGCCGAACGTACGGGTCAACCGGCAAGCTCTCGTCGTCGACGAGATGCCCGACGAACCGATACCCCTCGGCGCCGATGATGCGTCCGGTGGCCGCGGCGTAGTCGCTGAAGCGATGCGGCAGCGCGGGGCGGACGATCCGGGCGCCGAGCTTTTCGAGCGTCTCGACGGCAGCGTCGTAGGCGGCCAGCACGTCCTTGTCGACGCCCCCGCGCTCCGCGTCGGGCATCACGCCGAGCCCGAGACCGGCGACGCCGCGTCGGAGCGTGGGGAGCGGATCGACGGGCGCCCACGCGAGCGTCTGCGGGTCGCGCGGATCGGGCCCGTTGAGCACGCGGAAGATCAGCGCGGCGTCCTCGACGGACCGCGCCAGCGGCCCGGGCGTGTCGAGCGTGAAGGAGAGCGGCAGGACGCCGTAGGTGCTGATGCGGCCCGCGGTCACCTTCAAGCCCACGATGCCGCACCAGGCGGCGGGCAACCGCACGGAGCCGCCGGTGTCGGTGCCGATGGCCACGGGTACCAGAGCCGCCGCCACCGCCACGCCCGAGCCGCTCGACGAGCCGCCGGGGGTCCGGTGCACCGCGAGATCCCACGGGTTCCTGGGCGTGCCGAGATGCGTATTGGTGCCCCAGCTCCCCATCGCGAACTCGACGGTGTGCGTCTTGCCGAGGATGATCATGCCGGCGGCGATGAGCCGCTCGGCGAGGGTGGCGGTGACCGGAGACACGCGCTCGGCCCACACCTTGGATCCGCCCGTGGTGACCCGCCCCTCGAGGTCGACGAGGTCCTTGAGCGCGATGGGAACGCCGTGGAGCGGCCCCACGCGGTGGCCGGAACGGATCGCTCGGTCGGCGCCCTCGGCGGCCAAGCGCGCATCGGCCTCGTAGACGGCGATGAACGCGTGCAGGGCGGGGTCCCGGCGGCGAATCCGATCGAGCAGCGCCTCGACGGCGTTCACGGGCGAGAGCGTGCGCGCGCCGAAGGCGCGGGACAGCTCGCTGACGGTAGCCCACACGGGATCGATCCGGGTCATGTAATGGCTCCTTTACGCGGACGAACTGGAGATCTGTTCGCGGCGGCGCCGCTCCGACGGGATATTGGGCTTCACCTGGCGTGCCGTTGCGGAACCAGCCGGATTTCGACTTTGCACCCTACCGCCCTGGCGTATTTCTTCAGAGAGGTGAGCGAGGGCGCATGCTTGCCAGCTGATTCGAGACGTGAAACCGTGCTTTTCGTAGTACCCATGCGCGAAGCCACTGTTTCCTGCGTGAGACCAGCGCGAGCGCGTGCGGCTAGCATTTCGTTCGCGACAGCATACTCAACGGCTAGCGCCTGATATGCGGCCCGGAAACCCCGGCGCTTGCGCGCCTTCTTGAGGAACGCATCGTGATCGTGTCGAATGGGTTTGTACTTGATCTCAGCCATTGAGTACCTCTCTCATGCGTTTGCGAGCGAGCGTCAGCTCTCGCTCAGGGGTTTGCTGTGACTTCTTGATGAATGCGTGCAGTACCACAGCACGCTGGCCGACGAGAAAACAATAAAACGCCCGCCCAATGCCGGATTTGCCTCTTGGCCTGAGCTCGAAGAGACCGCCTCCGAACGCACGCGAATGCGGAAGCCGAAGATTCGGGCCGTAATCCATGAGAAGTTCTGCAAGCCGTGCGTAATCCGCAAGAATGTCAGAGGGCCACGACTCGATCTCAGCGAGTACCCCCGGATGGAAGTATTCGATGGAATACGGCACACCACGATGTTCTCATACTTGAGAACAACTATCAACCCTGCAAATTTGAAGCCCAACGCGCCGCTTGAGCGGCGCGACATTGACGCACGATCCTGGCCACACCGCGGATACTGCGCCCGCTCGAACCAGCGGTAGGCCGGCCGTGCTGCGAAGCCGAAACCGCCCTGCAGGTTCTGGAACTGATCCAGGCCCCGCAGGGCGGTCATGGAAATGGTGGACGCAATCGCAACCAATTCGAACCCTCGCCGAGCTTCCACTTGGATTCCCTCTTGTCGATACCGCGCCATCTCTTGTCTACCTACAAATCGCTGAAAAAGTGAGCGGATTGCACCGCCTCGGGATGTCCGCGTGCGCGATCGCGCGGCTGCTCAAGGTTTCCGACAAGACCGTGACCAGGGCCCTCCGGCGTGGCAGCGTTCGCTTACAAGAAGGGCTCTGAACTATGCGCGTGGGTGTCGCCTGCAGGGTGATACGTCAGGTTTGCATCGCCGATTGGGGGTGGATACCCGCCCATTGTTGGGCGGAAGCCGAGCTTTCCCTGCGCTTTCCGAGATGGACCGACTCCCCGCCCCTGCCGAGGCCTTGAACGGGCAGACCTCCTCAACTGGTCGGCTCGTTCTCCCTCTCCAACACGTTCGACGGCCTCCGTCTCTCGCAGCCGCGTCACGCTCCGGGCACCGGGAGGCCCTCGCGCACGGCCAGCTCGAGGACGACGTTCACCGTGCGGCCGAAGGGCGTGTAGAGCGCGCCGGGGTCGGCAAGGTCGACGATCGCCTCCTTCAGGCCCTGGCTGTCGGTGGCGCCGGGCACGTCGCACGTGCTGAGGACGGCCACGCCGTCCAGGCGATGTGTGCACCCGCCGCCGACGAGCTCCGGCCATCCGCGCAGCCCCGGATAGTCGGGGCCGCCGGCGACCTTGACGCGAGGCTCCACCGCGTCAAGCACGTGGATGATGCGCGTCGACTCCCCGGGGCGCGCGATCTCGATCCCCGCTCGGCTCAGGCGGGCATCCTCCAGGAGATGGCCGGCGAGCGCCGCGCGGTCGAGGCTCAACACACCGTCGCGGAGGGCAGTGGCGGTGCCGGAGCGGACGTCCGTGACTCGGAAGCTTCCAATCTCGAGGCGCATGGACGCGATATTAACGCACTTGGCGTCAGCACGCGCGCCCGGGCACGGACAGACGGGCGCTCGGCCGATCGAGCATTGCGCCCCGGCCAATGGCGGGGCCCGCGTTCAGTCTCTAGCGGCTGCTGGCGGACGCGTGACGACGCGTGGGACGCGCGACAGGATGCACTCGGGCACCGTCACGTGCTCCAGACAGCGCTGGCAGTAGAAGTCCAGCTCAATGCCACCGCGGTACCCCTGGAACTGCAGCGGGCGCCCGCACCAAGCGTGACAGATGCTGCCGTCCGGGGCCCGATACACCGTGGCGAGCGGAGGCGCCGCCTCCGATTTGCTGGTGACCGTCGCGACCATACCGTGTCCTCCCCCTGCCGCCCTACCTTTACTTCAGCTGCGACACGGCGCTCGTGGCCTTCCGCGCAGCCAAGGACGTATTCCCCGCCTTGCACGCGGCCTCGGCTTCCTGCACGTCCTGACTTCCCCGGGCTACCCCTGATCCTGCCGGGCTCCCGCCATCACCCGTGTGACGTCGACGTCCTCGGGCTTGACCGGTGCCATTCGCTGCCCTCTGTCGCCGCTCCACCGTTCAGCCTGCTCCCGCCCACTGCCTCAAGAGGCAGATAGCAAGGGAGATGCCATAGGAGACAGCCACGAGTTCAATAACTTGGAAGCGCTCCCTCGCCCACGGCCGGGTCAGTGCCGGCAGAACTGAGGCGCCTCCTCCACACTTCCTGGCAGGCGGGTCGAACTCTACGACGAGGACATCACGGCGCCGCGCAGCCGCTCCCCAAGATGATCACCGAGGTGAGGAGCAGGAGGGCCAAAACCATACCGCGAGAGCCGGCGCCTCACCGCCGGACCACGTAGCCGACGCACTCGCGGTCCCACGTAGTCGCGTTGACGCCAGCCTCTCGCAGAGCCGTCTTCTGGACCTTGCCGGTGGGAGTCTTGGGAAGCTCGCCGGCCACGATCTCGACGAAGCGGGGCACCGCGAAGTGCGGCATCCGTGGCGTGCACCAGTCGAGCAGGGCGACCGGGTCGACCGTCGCCCCGGGCGCCGCCACGACGCACGCCTTGACCTCGTCCTCGCCGCCCGCGCCCGCCACCCGGATCCCCATCACGGCCGACTCCGCCACCGCGGGGTGGGCATTGAGCACCTGCTCGATCTCGAAGGCCGAGATGTTCTCGCCACGCCGGCGGATGCAGTCCTTGAGCCGGTCGATGTAGTGCAATCGGCCCCGCTCGTCGAGGCGCCCGGCGTCGCCGGTGTGAAACCAGAGGTTGCGCCAGGCCTCGACCGTCTTGTCGGGCATGCGGAAGTAGCCGGCCATGAAGCAGCCGGGCACCTTCGGCCTCACCACGATCTCGCCGGTCTCGCCTGCGGGGACCAGCTCGTCGGTCTCCGGATCCGCGATGGCGACGTCGAACCACTCGGCAAGTGGATATCCGGCGCAGCCGGGGATGAGCGGGTCTCCCGGCCGCCCGTATGCCGGAATGTTGCACTCCGTCATGCCGAACCCCTGCAGAAACGGCACCCCGAACCGCTCCTGGAACGCCGCGCCCCACTCGCGGGCGATGGGGATCGCCATCATCGCGCGCAGGCGGTGGTCGCGATCGCGGTCGGTTGCCGGCTGGCGGAAGATGAACTCCGGAATGACGCCGAGTCCGTTGGTGACCGTCGCCCCGGAGTCCCGGATCTCGGCCAGCCAGGTCGTCGCGCGGAAGCGCTCGGCCACCACCGCCGCCGTCCCCGCGATGAGGGTGCCCAGGAGCTGCATGAGAAGAGCGTTGGCGTGGAAGAGGGGCATGCAGATGTAGTAACGGTCCTCCGCGGTGAGGGCGAGGGCCTCGGCCGTGCCGAGTCCGAAGAGATAGCAGTGTCCGTGCGGCATGAGCACGCCCTTCGCGGGACCGGTGGTGCCCGACGTGTACATGATCATCGCGGTGTCCCCGGGAGCCGGCGAGACGAGAGCCAGATCGTCCGGCGCCTGCAGGAAGGCCATCTCCTGGAACATGAGCCGCTGCGCGCCGCTCAGGCACGGCGGCGTCGCCGTGGCCGGATCGCCCACCATGACGACGGTCCCGGGCGACACCGGACCGGCCGCGACGTCGCGCAGGTTCTCGGCGAGCCGGTCCTCGACGATCACGACGCGCGGCTCGGCGTTGTGGAGCTGGTGCTGAAGGAAGGCGCCGCGGAGTCCGGTGTTGAGCGGCACCCACACGGCGCCGAGCTTCACTGCGGCGAACAGCAAGCCGATCGCCTCGGCCCGGTTGCCGATCAGCCCAAGCACCCGATCGCCCGCCCGAATACCCAGCGCAGCGAGCGAGCCGGCCAGCCCGTCGGTCCAGGCGTCGAGCGCGCCGAACGTGAAGGCCTGGCCGTCCTCGAAGCGCAGGAAGGGCCGGCTGCCGTGATCGGCCGCCTGACGGCGGAGCAGATGCACCAAGGTCCATTCGCGCCACGGTGCTCGAGCCATCATTCACGCCCGCTCGATCACCGGTTGGCCCGAGCGAGGACCGCGTGCAGGAGCACGTTCACGCCGGGCACCGTCGTGTCGCGGTCGGCGTGCTCGGCCTCGTTGTGCGAGATGCCGTCCCGGCAGGGCGTGAAGATCATGGCCGTGGGCGCGATCCGCGACATCTAATAGGCGTCGTGCCCGGCCTGGCTCAGGAGGTCGCGGTGCGGAACGCCGAGCCGTTCCGCGGCCTCGCGGATGAGCCGGATGCATCCGGAATCGAAGCGCTCGCTTCCGAACTGCCACTCGCCCGCGACGCGCATCTCGACGTTCGCGCGCTTCGCACAGTCCGGGATGGCCGCCTTGACCTCCCCCCACATGCGATCCGCCATCTCCGTGTCGGCATGGCGGACATCGCACGTGAGCTGCGCGTACTCGGCGAGGATGCCGGCCTTGTTCGGCCACGCGACGAGGCGGGGTACCGTGGCCTTGCCCTCCGTCGAGTGGTACTTCCAGCCGACGTCGTTCACCGCGACCGCGAGCATCGCCGCCCCGATGAGCGCGTTGCGCCGCCGGTCCATCGGGGTGGGCCCCGCGTGCGCGGTCTCGCCGTGGACGTCGACGTGCATGCCGCGCACGGCGTAGCCGCCGGTGACGATCCCGACCGGCACGGCGTCCCGGTCGAGCAGGGGCCCCTGCTCGATGTGGAGCTCGAAGTAGGCATCGATGCCGCGGCGGCCCACCTCGGTCTTGCCGGCGTAGCCGATGCGCTCGAGCTCGCTGCCGAAGCGCTTGCCGTCGTCGTCCAGGAGCGCGAGCACCCAGTCCACGTCGAACACGCCGGCGAACGCGCCCGAGGCCACCATCGGCGGCGTGAAGCGCGCGCCTTCCTCGTTGGTCCAGCAGACCAGCTCGAGCGGACGGCGGGTCCGGATGCGCCGCTCGTCCAGCGTGCGCAGGATCTCCAGCCCGGCGAGGACGCCGACGATGCCGTCGTACTTCCCGCCCGCCATCTGCGTGTCCAGGTGGCTGCCGATGAGGACGGGCGGCAGGTGGTCGTCCGTCCCCGGGCGGCGCGCGAAGATGTTGCCGACGCGGTCAACGGCGACGGTGCAACCCGTTTCGGTGCACCACACGACGAAGAGATCGCGCATCTCCTTGTCGGCGTCCGTCAGCGCGAGCCGGCGCAGGCCGCCGGCCTTGCCGGGACCGATCTCGCCGGAGCGCATCACCGTGCTCCAGAATCGCGCGGCATCGATGCCCAGGGTCGGGTCCAGCGTCATGGTGGTCATGATATCCGAGGGCGTCGAGGTGAGCCCAGCCTACCTGCGGCCCGGTCTCGGTCACCGCCGATCGCGGCGCTCACTGCTGGTCGCCGTACAGCCGCCAGCCTCCCTGCTCGCGCCGAGCCACCTCTGGCTCGTGCTTCCAGGAGAGCACGGGCATCCACGTGCCAAGCCCCCGTATGCGTCCCGAGACCTCGCTCGTGGAGTAGACCCACGCTTGTTCTCCCGCCGTCCGCACTTCGTCAATGCGCACCTGCGCACGGACCTTGTCGTAGAGGGCGAACATCACACGAAGCTGATCACCCATGGCTGCCTTCGTGAGCGAGTCATCTCGATACTGGTTGGAGATGTGGCTCAGCATGCCTGCCCGGTCCATGGCTTGAAAGCGTTCAATCGCGACCGTCAGCGCCAGCTGGAGCTCAAGCACTACGTTGCCCGAAGCGGGAGCTCCAGGCAGAGCTTTCCCCGGATTCTGCGCCTCGGAGGCGAGCGGCCCAGCCAGGACGACGAGGAGGGTGAGCAGGCGCACGACGGCGCCGGCCGTTCCGGATCTGTTCTTGCGCATTTGTCCTCCAGGCGGGTGGGCATTCTCTCGGACATCAACCGGTCTAGGCAGGGCCCAGCACCCGTGTCAAAGAGGCCACCGGCCGGGGAATCCTGGCGATCGGATAGCCGATGGTTTCCGAGCACGAATCCGAGCCCTAAGAGCGATGATCGCCTTCGCCTACTTCCACACGCTTCTCTGCTCCGGCGCTAAGCTCCCTCGCTCAGGTTTGGGCGCAGGAAGCCCCCATCAGCGTGAACGCCGGGGGGGATGGGACCACGGGCGGAGCGAGCGCCGCCGGAGCGTGCTATGTTGCGTACGCTCTGTGCCGTCGGCTCCTGGGGTGGCTGGTGCCTGAGTATGGCGCCTGACGTTCCGTGCACTCAAAGCGCCTGTCCAGCGCGTGTGTGCGGCGCCCGTACCTGTGCCCGGTAGCCGACCGCCGGGAAAAGCTGCCCTTCCAGACCGCGAGCGAATCACTGCTGCGATCCGGCGCGTACTTGACCACACCCGATAGAAGGAGACACACATGATGGATGAACGCGACATGCTCGAGAAGGGCATTGGCATCCGCAAAGAACTCTTCGGAGCAGACGTGGTTGAACGACGCATGGCCAGCGCAGGCGAGTTTGGCGCGCCACTGCAAAAGCTCATCAATCAATATGCCTACGGCGAGATCTGGGGCCGCGAAGCCATACCGCGCAAAATGCGCAGCCTGCTGGTGCTTGCCATGATGTGCGCGTTGAACCGCCCGCATGAGCTGCGCATCCACCTGCGCGGCGCAATCAAGAACGGCTGCACCAAGGACGAGATCCGCGAGGTGTTGCTCCAGGCCGCGATCTACTGCGGCATTCCCGCTTCGTTGGACGCACACAACATGGCGGTCGAGATCTTCGCGGAAGACAGCGGCGCTCCCGCGAAGGTGAACTATTAACCCGCTGGGCCACCGGGGCTCCTGGGGCGGTTGGTGTCTGAGTCTGGGAGCTTATGTCACAGCGGCTGCCCTCCAGCGGTTAGCGTCGAGTCCTGAGCTACAATGCTCGCGGGCTCATCCCGAGGAGGTGACACCATGGCGCTAGACAAGCCGCAGGTGACGCAAATGCTGCGCACGATGATCCTGATCCGGGAGTTCGACGAGCTCGCGATCCAGCTGCGGGCGGCCGGCAAGATCTACGGAACGGTGCATCCGTATGTGGGCCAGGAGGCGGTCGCGGTCGGGGTGTGCTCGAACCTGACGGTGAGCGATCGCGTCACCAGCACGCACCGCGGCCACGGGCACTGCATCGCGAAAGGGGCGGATATCCGGCGCATGATGGCCGAGTTGTTCGGCCGGGTGGACGGCTACTGCAAGGGCAAGGGCGGCTCCATGCACATCGCCGACTTCGCGGTGGGGATGCTGGGCGCCAATGGCATCGTCGGAGGCGGCTTGCCCATCGCCTGCGGGGCGGCCCTGGCCGCCCAGCTCGAGGGCAAGGGCGACGCGACCGTGTGCTTCTTTGGCGACGGCGCGGCCGCCGAGGGCGAGTTCCACGAGGCGCTCAATATCGCCTCGGTGTGGAAGCTGCCTATCGTCTTCGT
>Ga0209751_10007179_pt1 | contig 10246 bp, 6 predicted proteins | sample RifCSP13_1_FD_184019 | JGI IMG/M metagenome (GOLD analysis project Ga0209751, IMG submission 184019) | Soil microbial communities from Rifle, Colorado - Rifle CSP2_sed 13_1 (SPAdes) (version 2) | ecosystem: Environmental > Terrestrial > Deep subsurface > Rock core/Sediment | place: Rifle...
CACAGCCCATTCGGCCGCGCCCTGTGAACGGAACTGTATTCGAGCCTGCTTCGGTTTCCAGCCGGCGGTTCCGGCCAACTCAGACGCGACCTCCAGCATCAGCCGGGAGCGGATCGTCGCAGCTCGGGGACGGTCTATCGGATAGGGCTCGATCGGGGTTTGGTCGTTTGGCATGTCACGTTCCCAACGGCCCCCACTCGCCGCCCGGTTGGGTCTTCGCTGACGGAGGGCTCCTGTGCCGGGTGCCGCACATCCCTCCCTTGCCGTCGAGGTGGCACCCTAGCAGTAGATTCCCCGGCGGCGTTACCGCCGGGATACGGGCCGTCCCGGCGGCGCTGAAATCGAACGTTCGGCCACACCAGCCCGAGAATTCAAACGCCATCACCTTCTGCCCGCAGGAAGCCGGGTCGGACGACCAAGCCATGTGATCGGGGTCAGGATACCGGCCGCGACTATGGCCAGAGCGGCCGGTAGCGCAATCAGGGACGCTGCCCCACTCACCAGAGCCGGCGCGGCGAATCGGGTGGCGGCCCGATACGTTCCGACCAGGGCAATTGCCGCTCCCTGTTCGCTTTGCTCGACGGCCGCATTGGCGGCGGCGGTCCCGAGGACGCTGGCCACTCCTCCCGCGCTTCCCGCCACCATCATCAGCGCACCGAGCGGAAGGATCCCCGAGGCCGAGGGCAGCAGGAGAAGCGCGATCGACAACCCGGCGGCCGCCAGGGGTACGAACCGTCCGATATTCGTCCTCCCCCATTTCGAGACCGAAGCCGTTGTGAGAAAACTCGTGCCGTCCGCCCCGGACAACATCCAGCCGATCACACTGGCAGGGAGGCCGGCCCGGGACAGCAAGACGGGCACAAAGGACTCGGCGACGCCTCTCCAGGTGCCGCCAACGGCTCCGCCCCAACACCCCCGTCCCAGACCCGATCGCTTCCAGATCGGAGTTCGCTGAGCGGACGGGACTCTCTGGTACGGAGGGATGGGGTCGAGACTCAGCCCCAGGACCACTCCTCCAACCGCAAGTCCGACTGCCGCTCCCAAGGAGGCCTCGAAGGAGACCACTGCCAGCGAGCCCGCCAGCCCGGGACCGATGAATCGACCGAGTTGAGCCATGGTTTGCACGAAGGCCAGACGGCGTGCGGGGATTCCTGGAATGCGGACGGAGTGGGTCTGGCTCGCGGTATGGAAGATGCCGCGAGCCAAACCCTGCGCGATCTGGGCAACGAAGCCGAGCAACGCAGCAGTGAAGATCAGGATCGATGCCGAGATCACCATGACGCCGAGGGAGAAGACCATGAGCGACCGGTCTTTGAACCTGGCCAGGAGAGCAGGCAGACTCAGCCTGGCGACTATTTGAACCGCGGCCGACAGTGCTGCCAAGAGGCCGACCGCGGTCACGCCAAGGCCGGCCTCGAGCGCGAGCAGGGGGTAAGCGAAAGCGGTGATACCAAGGGACGTCCCAAACACGAGTACCAATACGGTTAGCCGCCGCCGGTCGTTTCGATCAGCCTTGGGCGGCATACAGATTGCGTTCCCAGATCATGGCCCGGGACCGACTTTTCTCGGATTCAAGTCACTACGGGAGGTCACATCACCGCTCCGCACAAACAGGTTCACCAAGGGTCAACCGGGTATGACGCTCAGGTTGGCCGGATCGATCCGCAGCGTTACGGCAGTCTTCTCAGGGATCGACAAGGTCGATGGCGCTCGGACTCGCAGCTCCTGCTCGCCGACGCGAATGATGTGGACCACTGAATCGCCCAGGAAGCTCCGGGTGATCACCTGTCCCGACCACTCATTCGGCTCGGTCCCGGTTGGCGTTCCGGTTGACAGCGCGATCCCCTCGGGTCGAACGGCGAGGATAACGGACGCTCCAACGGGTACCGTAGCCTCGATGGTCGCACGGAGCCGTCCCGCGGCCGTGTCGACGACCAACAACTCACCCTCCCGACCCGAGACAATTCCCTCGACGAAGTTGGACGTCCCGATGAATTCGGCCACAAACTGATTCGCAGGCTTCTCATAGATCTCGCGGGGCCGGCCGATCTGCATGATCTTGCCGTCTCTCATGACGGCGATGCGCGAGGAAAGCGCGAGAGCTTCGATCTGATCGTGCGTGACGTAGACGCTGGTGATGCCCAGCTCGCGCTGAAACCGCTTGAGCTCGAAGCGGAGGGACTCCCGCAGCTTGGCATCGAGGTTCGACAGTGGCTCGTCAAGGAGTATCAGCTGCGGCTCGATCACCAACGCCCGAGCCAACGCCAGACGCTGCTGCTGGCCGCCGGAGAGCTTGGTGGCCTGGCGCGTGGCCATCTCCGTCAGTTCCATTGTCTCCAGGATGCCCATCACTTTCTCGCGTATGACTTCCTTGCTCGACCGGGTATTGCGCGGCATCACTTGCAGGGGAAACGCCACGTTGTGGAACACCTTCATGTGAGGCCAGATGGCATAGGACTGAAAGACCATGCCCAACTGACGTTGGTTCGTTGGCATATGGATCTTCCGACCCTTTCCCATCGAGAACAAGACCCGTTCGCCCACCCGGATCTCACCACTATCGGGTCGCTCGAGCCCGGCGATCGAACGGAGCGTTGTCGTCTTCCCGCAGCCGGATGGCCCCAGGAGGGTGAACATCTCCCCCTCCTTCACCTCGAAACTGACGTCGTCGACGGCCCGGATCTCCTTGGCGCTGCTGGGCTTCTCATCACCACTCTTTTGGCGAAACCTCCGGGCCTTTTCCCCCTCAAAAACCTTGACAAGGTTCTCAATCACCAACATGCCGTCTCCTTGCCATGTTTCGACACTCCTTGCCAACATCCAGGGCCGCTAGTCAGTCTGTAGGCCAATGCGGCCTCCGAGTTTGTAGGCGATCGTAACGATCACGATGAGCGTCAAGACCAGCAGGACACCGATCGCCGACACCGTCGTCAACTCGCCCTTGTCGTTGTATATCCAAATGAGGATCGCCAGCACCTCGTTGCTCGGACTGTAGAGCAGGAGCGAACTCGACAGCTCGCGGATCGAGGTGATGACAATGTAGATCCAACCCGCCAGCAGCCCGGGAATCATGAGTGGGATCAGAATTCGCCGGTTGATCTGCCACCAGGTTGCCCCGGCTACGTGTGCCGACTCCTCGAGCTCGGGAGAGATCTGGGTCAGAGAAGGGACGGCGTAGCGCATCCCGTAGGGCATGAAGCGGGTGGAGTAGGCAATCATCAGGATCCAGATGGTGCCATAGATCTGCCAAGGCAGCGGGTTGCGCAAATAGACGAAGGAGAGGGCGACGCCCATCACTAAGCCCGGAACGACCATGGGCAGGAAAGTCAGTTGGTCGACTATGCCGCGGCCGCGCATCCTGCCCCTCACCACCAACCAGGCGGCGATACCCACGATCACCATGATGACCGTCGCCGACCCAAACGAGAGGATCAGCGAGTTTTTCACCGACTGCAGGAAGATCCTGTTATCGAACAGGTCGGCGTAGTTGGCCCACGAGAACTTGCCGAACGCCGCGAATGAGAACTTCTGGTAGTAGGGAAGGAAAGACGTATACACCATTACCAGGAAGGGAAGGACCGCGGTCAGGATGAACCAGAAAAGCACGACGGCCGCAATGGGCCCTTTCGCTCTCCCAAGGTCGATCGTTTGGGGCCGGAATCCCTTGCCGGTGACCGTGGCGTAATCGCGGGCGTTCCCCCGAAGCTTGGCCAGCCCGAAAACACCGATAATCGAGATGAGCATCAGGTTGACCGACAACGCCCCTGCGGCGCCGAAGTCGAAGTTCTGGACCTCGAAGTAGATCCGGCTGGTGAATACGTAGATGCGGGTGGGAAGGCCTATCAATGCAGGGATTTCGAATCCCTCAATGGCCTTCACGGCCACGAGGAGGATGGCGCCGGTGAACGCAGGCCGGACCAACGGAATCGTCACCCTGCGGAGCATGGTCCAGCGGCTCGCTCCACATACGAGGGCGCTCTCCTCCAGGGACGGGTCCATATTCCGAAATGCGGCCGCCATGAAGAGGAAAACCAGCGGCGCGATATGGGTCCCTTCGACCCATATCATCCCCCCCAGGCTATAGATGTTGAAGATTGGCCTGTCGATGATGACAGTCGAGATCTGATTGATGAATCCGATTCTTTCGCTGCTCAGCATGATCCATGCGATGGCATAGAGCAGACCGGGGATGATGAGGGGTACCAACGCGGTGGCGACCAGCAGCGACTTAAAGCGCACGTTGGTGCGGATGGCAACGTAAGCCAGCGACGTGCCGATGACGAAGGCGAGGAGCGCCGAGCCGACCGCATAGATCAGGGAGTTGAAGACCATCGCCCAGATACCGCTGAACTCGTAGGCACGCCGGAAAGAGTCGAGGGAGAAACCTCCGTCGTCGATGAACGTGCCGTAAAGCAGGTAGGCCAGCGGCGTGATCGCCAGGTAGCCGACGACGATGACGATGAGGATCAGAGTCAGCGCCTTCGCATCGAGCAGGGAGGTGAACCACCTCCAGATCCGGCCGCCGTCCGGGCCCCGGTCTGCTCGCCGGGGAGGCTCCTCGATGAAAGCGCCGCCGGAGCCGTCGGAATCGTAGGCGTCAACTGTCATCAAGCGGCCCTTCCTTCGGGTCCGTCACACCCAGATCTCAGCAAGCGGCCCGTCCCCGCCGGTTGGCGAGGACGGGCCACACTTCGGGAGGATCTACGAGCCGCGCAGCAGCTCGTCGAACCTGGTCGCCCACGTATCCCGGTCGAAGAACAGGTCGAAGTCGACCTGGTGCAGATCTTCCTTCGGAATGCCATCCAACGGACCGTCCGGGAAGGAGATCGAAGTCGGCGTTCGATCTTCCTGGGAGAGGATCCTGATGCCTTCCGTCAGCAGGAAGTCGGTGAAGAGCATCGCCGCCGCCGGATGCGGGGCGTTCTTCAGGAGGGTTACGCCCTGCGGGAAGAAGACGAGAGGCTCGATCCAACCACCATCGGACTTCCGCCAGTGGATGGGAGCCTCGGCATCCCGCTCGATCTCACGATCGACCGACTGGGTGTAGACCGTCAGCGAGGCGTCGAACTCGCCGGCCAACAACAGTTGGGCCTGCACGGTGTGTCCCCTGTCGTAGCGGGAGTAGGCCGACAGCGTGGCGAACATCTCGTCGACCTGTTCCTCGGTCCATCCCTTGTCCTGCATGTAGAAATCCCGGACGCCGATGTACCAGACCCAGTCCCTCGGGTCCATCGAGAGCCGGCCGTCCCATTTCGGGTCGGTGAAGCCGTCGAGGGAGTCGGGGATCTCGGACTCGTCAACGAGATCGGAGTTCCACGCCTGGGTGTACACGCTGAGGCGGGTGGCCGCAACGTGGGTGGCCGGGTCGTACCCGGGGATGTCCTTCGTCAACTCGGGGTTGATGTACTCGTGGGTGAGACCCTCGCGGGCGATGGTGTACGCCTCGGCGTCGTCGAAGACGTCGATCCCGTAGAAGCCGGCCTCGTACTCCTGCATGATCCGCTGGAGCACCGTGTCCGAGGTACCCGCGAAGACATCGACGTTGACGTCGTAGGTGTCCTCGAAGGCTTCGATCACCGGATCCATCCCCGAACTCGCCGTGTAGAAGGTGACCGACCCCTCTTCTTGCGCTGCTGCGATGAGGGCATCGGTCCGCGCTTGGCCGGTCATTGCGTTGAAGCCGTCGAAAGCGTCCGCTGCCGTCCCACGGTCGGCAGCTGCGGTTGTGGTGGTTTCCTCACCACCACCTGCCGTCGTCGTGGTTTCCTCACCACCACCACCTGCCGTCGTGGTGGTCTGCTGACCGCCTCCGGGTGCAGCCGTGGTATCCACAGGATCGCCGTCACTCGCGCATGCCGCCGCGATCAGACTCAACACCAGCATCAAAGCGAGGAGGTGGAGTAGACGCATCCGCGGCCGCGACCTACTGCCGATTCCCCTCCGCTCAGTCCCAAGACGTCTCATGATCTCGACTCCCTCCTAGGCTCTGAGGCCCGGGAAGAACGGCCCACGAACCACGTCGGGAACACCCGCCAGGTCGCGAAAAGACCCCCGAACCTGGGGGCGGAGTATTACAGCAATTGATGTTGCAGTCAAATGACAATCCTGGAGTATTTGTGCCAAAAAAATGGCCGCAATCGCGTCCCAAAATGAGAACTCCAACGGGCCGCCTCCACTTCAGTCATGTCGAAAACCTATCGGTCCGCCATCGCGGCCCAATCGATCGTGCTCTGCGCGAAGAGACTGTCGAGCAGCGCCTTCTCCTCAGTAAGGCCCTGCTCGTGCGAAAAATCGATGATTGTCTGGAGGGCAGTCCGGTTGGCGTTGAGGCCGTAGGGAAAAGGATCATCCCCGAGCAGTTCTCGGGTCCGGGCGAGATACTCCTCGCGAAAAACGAGGCTGAGCGGGATGCTATCCATGATCTTGCGTTCAGCGAGGCGCTTCGCTTCAACCATCGCCTTGTAAACGTTGAGAGCCACCCAGGGATGTTTACGGTGAACGTCGCCTCGAATCACGTACGTATGATTGACGGGGATGAACCCGTGAGTCCGGAAGAACCTGGCACCTTCTGCGATCGGGTCCTCGAAGACCGGCCGAGTCACTCGTTCGAACTCCTCCGGGGCGACCCTGAGGCGCGCCGAACGTTCGACCACCTGGCTGGCGTCCTTCCGCAGAGCGCGCTTGACGAGAGCGGCGTCGATCTCGTGGGCGGCCAGCATGGTGGCAAGGCTCTTGTCGGGTGGGATTCGCGTCAAGGAGATTCCCTCCGGCGGCGAAAACCCGGTGGCAGCACCATGACTCTGCTCGGGTGTACGTTCCATATACCAGTCGATCTCGTATTGGGAGACGCCAAAATCATGTTCGAGGATGCCCCGTGTCCACAGAGCGGCGGTCTGTTGGTACTCACCAACACCGAGCCGCTTGCCGGCGAGGTCCTCGGGCTTGTCAATCCCCGCGTCGATATGGCAGAGCAGTTCGATGTGCATGAATCGCCGTGACGGGAAGGCCGGGATGGCAATCAGGTCAGAGCCAATCGAACGGGCTATGAGATATGACGAGATCGACATCTCGGAGATGTCGAAATCGCCGAAGCGCAGCATCCGCCAGAAGGTCTCAGCCGGATCCGAGACAACCGGAATCAGGTCAATACCGTCGGGGCCGACCGTCCCATCCATGATTGGTCTCGTGCGCTCGTTGACGGCCGAAACGAACGACAGGGTCAGCGCCGGCATAACGCAAGACCATGTGAAAGCCGACGCGGGCTGTGGACGGCGCGGCCGATGTCGCTAGGTGCCATGCGTCGGTGTCGACGATGCGCCACCGCGTCCTCCCATCTCCCGATTCCGGGCCCTGTCACCTCGCGAAGACACACTACACCGACAGATCTCCCTCCCCTGGGGCGACTCGAGCACGTACGGCGCCGCGTACCTTCGAGGACCTGAACCTCACCCACCGTTGGCCAAAACAGATGCCCGTGCTTCGCCTTCACCGACCTGAATCTCCGTCTGTAGGCGCGCTAGGCGCGCAGGATCCATCCCCACTCATCACGGGTTTCACGTTTCACCTCGGGTGTAGGCCCGATGGCGGCCGGGAACTGATCCCGCCACTCCCAGGGACGGGTCGCGTCGATCAGAAGACGACTGTTGAAGACTTTCTTGCCAGGTTCAATCGCCGGATCCAGGGCACCGGTCAGCGCACGCCGGATGATGTCCGTGTCCCGCTCAGGATCCATCCGCGTGCATACGGCCCAGATCACCTCATTGAGGTCTGTCACGTCGATGTCTTCGTCGACAACGACGACCACGCGACCCAAGTAGTTACCCTGGTGGCACTGAGCGGCAACATACATGGCCTGTCGCGCATGCCCTGCGTGGCTCTGCTTGATGGAGACGACGTTGAACAGCCGGCAGCCACCAACGGCGTGTGTCCAGGCTGCTACGACGTTCGGCACACCGGCCCCTCGGATCTGCCGGCGGAGGTTCGCAGAACGCAGATATTGCTGGAATCGCTGGGCCTCGTAGGGCGGCTTCTCGGGCGGGCAGCCCAGCATCAATGGGTCATTACGATGGTATATGGCCTTGACCTCGAGGACGGGCTCCTGTCGCGACTGAGAGGCGTAGTATCCCGTCCACTCCCCGAAAGGACCCTCGAGCTCAGTCTGGTTCGGGTGGAGAAACCCCTCGATGGCAATCTCGGCATGCGCCGGGATCGGCAAACCGGTGTGGCTGCCCTTGATGGCTTCGACTGGTTCCCCGATGACGCCGCCCACCCACTCGAGTTCGTTCACACCGTGCGGAATCTCCAGTGCACTGGCCAGAAACTGCACCGGAGCCAAACCAACCAGGATGACGACCGGCATCGGCTCACCCACATCGAAGTAGCTGCTCCGATGGACCATGCCGTGCTTGCTGGGCGAGATGTAGAGGCTCGTGCGCCGTTCGTCCTGAATCATGACCCGGTAGGTCCCGAGGTTCACCCAGGATGAATCACGATCCTTGGTGACCACCCCACAGCCGGTGCCTATGTATCGGCCCCCGTCTTCGGGATGCCATAGAGGGGTTGGGAAGGCATAGAGATCAATATCGTCGCCCTCGAGAACGTTCTCAGTGATCGGAGCTGAGGACACAGTCTCCAGCGGAAGGGGCTCGGCCTCATTGATCAGGCGCTCCCATTCGTCCATGAGCTCGAACGTGCCGATTGCCGGGTCGAGACCGAGGGTGAGCGCCAGGCGAGGGCGTGTTGCCAGCGAATTCACGAGGATGCGATTGCCGGGCTCGAATCCGGGGATCTGGTCGAAGATGACGGCCGGGCTGTCGTCGGTGTGGTGCAGCATCTCGGTGACCCGACCGATCGACTCCTGCCAGTCGACCCCGGTCACGACCTTCAACTCGCCGATTTCGTTGACGCGACGCAACCAGGCCCGAACGCTGTGCGCAGACTGATCTTTGTCTGCTCCGCCGTGCTCATAGGGTTCGTACACGACGCTCGCTGATTGCTGGCCGAAGGCTCGACTCATGTGCCCTTCTTCGTCGGATCCTGGTACCCTAGGGCAATATTTGTTGCTGTCAACCATTGGAAATGGCATGTCCTATTTCCGTCCTGGAAAGTCCTCGCAGAGCCAATCAGCCCCCGGAGAACAGGCCAACGAGTCCCCCACCGCAACTCTGGCCCGCTTCATCACTACCGTTGATGTGCAAGCCGTCGATCGAGAGGCACTGAGCGACGCCAAGCGTTTGCTGCTCGATGCCATCGCCAGCGGGTTGGCGGGGACCACCTCTCCGGAAGCATCCGTCGTCGCCCGCGCCAGTCGCCAGTCGATGGGTGCCGGAACCTCAACCGTCATCGGCGGAACCGGTGCTTCACCGGCAGCCGCCACAATGATCAACGGGTACCTCATCACTGCAAGGTCGTTGTGTGATGTTCACCGACCAACCCTGTGTCACGTCACCCCGGTGGTCGTACCGGCGGCGCTGGCGGCGGCCGAGCGGATCGAAGCCGATGGAGCCACATTTCTGGCCGGCGTGGTGGCCGGCTTGGAGACCACCGTCCGGGTCGGCAAAGCACTCCACTACGAAGAGTTCCGGCGGCGAGGATGGCACACACCCGGTGTGGCAGGGCCGCTCGGAAGCGCCGCGGCAACAGCACGGATCGCCGGACTGAGCGAGGACACCACGGCCAGCGCGCTGGGCATTGCCGGCAGCCAGGCGGGCGGAACGTTTGCATCGTTCGGCACACCCTCCATCAAGTTCCACCAGGCGCGCGCGGCGCTGGCCGGTCTCCTGGCCGCTGATCTCGCCGGGCAGGGATTCCAAGGAAGCCGAGAGATCCTCACAGCCGAAGATGGCGGCCTGCTCAACACGTTCTCCGATGGCGGGGATCCGATGGCGCTCACCGACGGCCTGGGCGAGGCGTGGTGGTTGTGTGAGATCTCGACACGATTGTGGCCTGCGGCCGCAGCCCTCCAATCGGTGGTTGCCTCCGTGCTCACGCTGCGGGGCAAAGAGCCGGGAGAGGTTTCGTCGATTCAGGTTGGGCTCCCACTGCCAAGTTATGAGATGAATGCCGACATGACGTGGGAAGATACCTTTCATGCAACCCTGTCCGCCCGGTGGGTATCAGCAGTCACTCTTGCGGATAGGCAATGCTGGCTCGAGCAATTCGCCCCGGAACGGCTCACGGACCGGCAGGTGTCCAGCTTCGCGGCCGACCGCGTTGAGGTGTGGCTAGATCCGGCACTTCCCGAGGG
>Ga0209751_10007180_pt1 | contig 10245 bp, 4 predicted proteins | sample RifCSP13_1_FD_184019 | JGI IMG/M metagenome (GOLD analysis project Ga0209751, IMG submission 184019) | Soil microbial communities from Rifle, Colorado - Rifle CSP2_sed 13_1 (SPAdes) (version 2) | ecosystem: Environmental > Terrestrial > Deep subsurface > Rock core/Sediment | place: Rifle...
GTGTCGTTGCCGTCTACGCCGACGATGAAATCGTTGCTCCCCGTGCCCGTAAGATTGTCCGCGCTGTCCGTACCCGCGATCGGATTGCCCGGTATCGTCCCGGTGAAGCCGGCGAAGTCGGTGGGAGAGTTGACGCCGATGGTGCCGCTGCGATTAATCGAAGACGTGCCGTCAGTCGGCAGCGCCGAGTAGGTGACGCTATCCACGCCGGCATAGTTCACCGTTCCGCCGTCGATGAAAAGGAACCCGGAAGGAACGATGTAGTCGGGCTTGACAATCCCAAGATTGGCGAATCCCTGGGTTGCGATCAGCACCGATGTGTTGGCCGTCAGGGTACTGGGCAGATTGCTCGTGGGGGGGGGGGGGGGGGAGGTAGCGCTGCCCTGGGTGACGCTGATCGTCTGCCCCTGCAAGAAGGATTCGCCGTTGAAGTTACCTACCTTCAGTTCGATGAACTGTATGGAGCCGTCGGCATTCGAATACAGCTCGTTGATTTGGTACAGGTGGAAGCTCATTTGTTTCCCTCACGATGTGGCTTGCACGTGGTCTTCACGCGAGGCGCCGCGCCTCACGGAAGCACCGTGACCAGATATATACGGACGTACGTGGAAAAGAGATGACCGCCTGGCCTATGCGTGTCGTATGCCCGTAAACAGCTACGGACCGCCGGATATTCCAGACAGGATGCTGTAGGGTTGCCGATGATGACCGACCAGGCTTTGCCACAGGAGTTTGTCGGACCCAAGCCCACCAAACTCCTGCTGGGCTGAAGCGGTCGCCAGGACTGTGCAGGACCGGGTCAGCCTCATTGACTCGCCCGCTCCCGCCTGCCCGGCGTATATTGAAAAAACACCCCGAACACGTTGACCCGGTAATTCTGCGGACCGGCGCCGAGGAAGACACCCGCACCATCTCCGAATACCAGGGGCAGCCCGTCGTAGTGCCAGTCCTTGAACGTGGCGCGTTCGTAGCGGTGGTACAAGCGCAGCGCGGCGTCTTTATTAAGAGCGAATTTCAGGCTGGTTTCCAGCGTTTGCTGGCGGAACAGGATATCGGGCATGCTGGTCCCGGCAGTCCCAGCCGCCGCGGTCCCGCCGACGATCGCGCCACTCGACGCGAATCCGTAACGCGTGCGGTACGGTGAGTAGAGGTAGGCGTACCCGCTCTCCAGAGTGGCGCGCGCGAAAGCGTAGCGAAAACCTATCCCCAGAGTGTGCGCGTCGTCGCGGGATTCTTCGTCCCAGCGGTTAGCCAGCGGATAAACCGGGCCGCCCGCGTTGGGATTTGCCGTGCTCCACCCCGCGGCATTATCGCTGATCTGGGCCATGCGATTACGCGTGCGCTCGAACCCATAGCGGGTGTAAACGGATGCCTTGGGGCCCGGTTGCCAGTTCCATTCGAGATTGATTGCACGGGTCTGCTCACCGAGGCGCCCATACTCTGCGGCATAGTCGTTGTTGAGGTATCTTCCAGACACCGCCAGATCCATGTCCTTCGCCACCAGGAAGTTGACGCGGCCGTTCAGGACGTGCTGCCTGCGGTCGGCGATGTCGAATTTACGCAGGTCGGCCAGAGTGGCCGGCGTGTTGATGAGCGCGGCCGCGGAGTAGAAAACCTTGTAAGGATCAAAATTGTAGGTGTCCCCGGAGCGCTTCGCGTGCTCGTAAGACACCCTCATCGTGGCCCACGGAATATCGCGGTTGTTCAGCGCGACGCGAAGCCGGTCCTCCTCCGTCCTGCCGACTTCGCGGTACGGGTCCCTGTTGTTCTCGCGCTCATACCCGAGGGTGACGTTGGTGCGCCGCAGGAGCCGATAGTCGCCTTCCACGCCATAGTTATCCTTGCGGTACTCGAAAGGGATGCTGCGAATCTGGACTCTGAAAAGGCCGGGCACGATATTGCTGTTGTTCCCCCCATCGAGTCCGAGGTAGCCGAATTGCCCGGTCAGCGGGTTGAACGCGGCGTAGCGGGTTTTGTTGTCTTCCTCGTAGCGCCGCAGCTTTGCCTGGAGCGACAGATCCTGTAGCGGAGAGAACGAGGCATCAAGGTGGATTAACCGGGTGTCGATCCGGGCGCCTGCGCTCTTCTGGCTCAGCGCGTCGGTGGTGTTCCAGTTCGCCAGGTTGACGTTCGGTGCGCCGATCAGGATCCCCGAGTTCACCGTGGGCGCAATCAGGTTGTCGTCCTGGGTCATGCGGCTCCACGAAAGACCGCCGGACAGCCGGCCCCGCATCGGCAGCGCCGCGCTCAAGTCGAGTTTCAGGTTGTGAAAGCCGTTGTCGGGATAAAGGTCCATGCGACTGCGCTGCAGGACGGCGGGATCTCCCACCGTCAAGGGATTGTCCCAGGTGAGCGTGTCGATGGCATTCCGGAAAAATGACCCGGTGTAGGCGAGGTTCGCTTGAATCGGGTCGCCTGCCCATTGCACTCCGGCGAGGATGTTGTGGGTCTTGTAATCGATCGGTTCGATCGTTTCCACCGCCGGCCCGCCCGGATAGGAAGCCGCGCCGCCGAACGGTCTCGTACCATTTTTCCGCTCCTGGGTGTAGCGGGCGTAAACTCGCCACGAAGCGCCCGGTGTCGCGTCGATATCCAGTCCCGCCTTTTTCCGGGTGAGCCCCAGTTCAAAGGGTCTTGCTAATTCTAGGGCGGCAGCGATCTGCGCGGTCGAATTGTTGCCCGGCACCAGCCCGGCGGGCAGCGTCAGGCTGCCGCTGCCGGCGCCCTGGAACACGGTGCGCGCCTGATCCGTGAACGCTTTCGGGACCTGGTTGAAATAGATGTTCGCCTTGAAATTGCCGTATCGGCCGAAGGTGGCGCGATAGTACTGGTCATCGCGGCCCACGGCGCCGGCCGTGACATCGAGGTAGCGCGCCGTGCCGGTTTGCTCCAGCCCGAAGTTGAGGTAATTCAGCATCGCGCCATCGCGAAAGTCGCCGTAGTCGCGAAACCGGGCCGACATCTGCGACTGTGGCGCGGCGATGGCGCCCAGCTCCGTCGAAAGCCGATAGTTCCAGTCGCCTGCGAGAGGCATGAGCTGCCGGGTCTCGTACGGCGCTTCGTATAGAAATCCGCCCGGCGTGCGCGAGCGCTCTGGAATGAGCAGCGACATGCCGCGAGGATCGCGTTCCAGGGTGGGATCGTTACCGGTCCGGTTGAAGGTACTGCCTTGTGTTGTCTGTGCGACGATTGCGGAGTCGGCGAGCGCGCCGGGGGTGCACAAAGCGGAAACGGTAAACACTACAACGGCTCGACCGTATGGCGTCCCCCCTCCCCAACCCTCCCCCGCGCTTCTCGCAAGGGAGGGAGTTCTGCTTCCTTCCCTCGCTTGCAGGGGAAGGTCAGGATGGGGGGCGTTTCTCGCGGTGCAGGTAGCCATGCTGCAATCCTCGGTAGCCGCGCTTCAAACCACAGCGCCTACCGCTGGAACCGCGCGCCGGACGGATGGTTGGAACCATGGATTTGAGAGTGACAATTGCTGCAGCTGCGATTCACGGCGCGCTCGTCGGGCCGCACGCCCTGCGGCAAATTCGAGCGCGTAAGCAGGTTGGCGGGGTGAGAAACGTTCGCGTGGCACTGCTGGCACAGGAACGGCCGCGCCACCACGAGCAGGCTTTCATGGCTTGAACCATGAGGCGTATGGCAATTCAGGCAATCCCTGCGCACCGGCGCATGTTCCCAGATGAATGGTCCGCGTTTTTCGCCATGGCACGTGTAGCAGAGTTGATTCACGTTGTCTGCCTTGAGCAGAGGCCGGGTGACTGAGCCGTGGGGATTGTGGCAATCCTGACACGACATCTTCCCCTCGAGCAACGGCATGTGCGAGCGCTTGCGGAACTCGGTGCGTTGCTGCTGATGGCAGGTGAAGCAGGTCTCGCTGATGCCGCTCCTGGCGAGGAGCCCCGAGACCGAGAATTTCGCCATCGGATTATGGCAGTCGCTGCAGCTCAGGCGGCTCGTTTGGTGGATCGACCCCTGCCAGAAAATACGCTGGCGGCCTTGGTGGCACTGGAGACACTGCGCATTCTGGACATCCACGGGCGTGTCCCGGCGGCGTGTGAAGGCGACGATCGCCGTTTTGTCGGCCGCGTCCTCAAGATGCTTGGCGCCGGGTCCGTGGCAAGCCTCGCAGCCTCTCGTGGCAAGCTCGTTTCCGGGATTCAACCGGAACACCTTGGCGTGGACCGTGTGCGCCCAGCGCTCCTGCTCCAGTCGATGGCACGCCGCACAGCGCGCCTCGCCGACGTAGCCATCCTTGTCCTGGGCAATCCCCGGCGTGGTGAGCGCGCACGAAAGGGCGAAAAATGCGAGCAGTAACAACTCGCTTCGCCCCCATCGCGCAACCCGGTCAGCCAGGAAATCCCTCATGGACAAATGACTCCCATGGGCGCGGGCAGCGGCTTCACGAAACGAGCACGCGGCCCCGATCCCAAACGTAAACCGCCTGACTACAGATACTCCATCCCGTTCTGCTGCAAGCCCACCAGCCCGATGTGATCCTGATTGATCTGATGCGCGGCCAGCGTCGCCAGAAAAGTGGCCTGCGTAAACTGCCCGCTGGTGATAAAGTCGATCAGCACCGCCTCGGTTGAAGCATCGGGCAAGGCATCCACCAGATTGAGCGCCATCCAGTCCACGAAGTGCTTGTTGTCCGCGCCCCCGGCAAGCTGCGCGACGATGCCCGCATCGACCAGCGCCGTGGCCGCGTCGGTGAGCGTATAGCCGCCATCGAAATAACCCAGAATCCCACCCACGATGGTCTTGTCGTTCAGGCCGTTGGCGCCCAGACAGGCGCCCAGCAGCAGCGCGGTCTTGCCCCCGGCCTCGCTCGCCCCCATGTCCACGGCCAGCGACTTGTCGGAGAATTTCAGGCGCTCGATGTTGCTGAGCGTATCGTTGCCCTCGGGTCCGGAGACGGTGTGGCCGGAGGCCGTCTTGGTGACGGTGTAGCCCGCGCGCGCGTTGCTGTAGGCCGCGGTGTCTACCCCCGCACCCCCATCGAGCGTGTCGTTGCCCGCGCTGCCACTCAACGTATCGTTGCCTGCGAGCCCGCTGAGCGTATTATTCGACGCGTTGCCCGTGAGGGCATTATTCAGTTCGTTTCCCGTGCCCGTGGCTGCGGCGCTGCCTGCTGCAAGCGTCAGATTCTCCACAAACTTGACATTCTCCAGACTGTAAGTCACCGCCGCGATCACCGTGTCGGTGACACCTTCAAGCGAAGCTTCATCAAGCGCCGGGCCCGCCAAATCATCAGCGGCGCTGGCGAGCACAGGCGCCGGAGTGTTGGAAGTCTCCACCACCACATCCTTCGCATCATCGACGTAGTAGAGATCATTCCCACTCCCGCCTTCGAGGGTGTCCCTGCCGCCCGCCCCGTCAAGGGTGTCGTTGCCGGCAAGACTCGAGATCAGATCGTATTGCGAATTTCCGACCAGATTGTCGTCGCCGTCACCGCCGGTAAGGAACAAGCCGAAGAAGTTCTCCGAGGTAAGAGAAGAGGCGTTGACATTCTGCAGCGTGATGACCGTGCGCAATGGGAACAGACCGCCCGCCGCGCCATCGACATCCCATTGCAGCAATGTGTCCGGACCCGATTGCGTGAGCCGCAGAAACCCTTGTGAGGGGTCTAACGGGTTACTACCGAAAAATCCGTAATCCAGGCTGGTGAAAATCAAATCCAGCAGCAGCAGATAGTCGCCGCCCGTGCCCGCCTGAAAATCCGTGACGTTGAAAGTTCCCCATCCGGTGAACAGGTCCGCCTCTTCTCCGAGCGAGAAGTAGACATCCTGACCGGTTCCGCCGGTTGCGACGCTCGTGCCCCCAGGCGGCACAAAGACGCCGATAAAATCATCCTGCGCCCCGCCGTTGATCGTGTTGTTGCCCTGGCGGTCGAGGAAGAAGTCGGTGCCATTTCCGCCGACAAGGGAGTCATTGCCTTCCTCCCCGTCCAGAGCGTCGATTCCATCGCCACCGTCCAGGGTGTCATTACCAAAACCAACGCCTTCCACCAGCGTGATGTCGCCAAACAGAAAATCATCGCCCGACCCTCCATCCAGATAATCCGATCCGTCGTTCCCGATCAGGAGGTCGTCACCGCCATTACCCCGTATCGTGTCGTTGCCTGCGAATCCGGCCAGAGTGTCATCTCCAGCGCCTCCGACGATGGAGTCCCCGCCCGCGCCCACGAGTTTGGCAAATCCCAGCCAGTTGTCGGCGAGGTAGTAGCTCCACAGCGTCGTCAGCGGGACCGCAAAACCCGTCACCGTGGCGATAGGATTCAGGTCAGCGTCCCAGAAATCCAGACGGCTGATCGTGCCGGCGACTGGATCACCTGTGAAAGGGTCGAAGGCGAAGCCGCTGCCGCGAAATTCGATGATCTCGCCATCCACCTCATATCCGATATAAGTGCTGGTGACGGAAAACAGCGTGCCATAGTTCGGATAGGGGTACAGCATGTCGATGGGCATGCTATAGCCGGTCAGGGTCGCCATGATGGTCTCCGTGAGCGTGGCGCCGAATCTTGCGCCGCAAATAATATGTTACACCTCGCGCGGGCCCCAATAGCGCCTGCGTTCGCAGCGTGCGAACACCGTCGTCAGGCGCGTCGATCGATTCGCGCCACGCCAACTCCGGGGAGGAGTTTCATCAAGGGGGAAATACAGCACGTGCGACGGGACCTTGCGCCTCCCCAGTGCGGGCCCCATCAAGTCGCACCGTGCGCGAAAGCCGCTGCAGTAGCAGACTGCACTGCCACCCCGCTCCCCCCAGACGGGAACCGTCAGCTTCGACTACACATACTCCATCCCGCTCTGCTGCAAGCCCGTGAGCCCGATGTGATCCTGATTGATCTGATGCGCCGCCAGCGTCGCCAGAAAAGTGGCCTGCGTAAACTGCCCGCTGGTGATAAAGTCGATCAGCACCGCCTCGGTTGAAGCATCGGGCAAGGCATCGACCAGATTGAGCGCCATCCAGTCCACGAAGTGCTTGTTGTCCGCGCCCCCGGCAAGCTGCGCGACGATGCCCGCACCGACCAGCGCCGTGGCCGCGTCGGTGAGCGTATAGCCGCCATCGAAATAACCCAGAATCGCACCCACGGTAGCCTGGTTGCTCAGGCCGTTTGCGCCGAGACACGCTCCCAGCAAGAGCGCGGTCTTGCCCCCGGCCTCGCTCACCCCCATGTCCACGGCCAGCGACTGGTCGGAAAACTTCAGGCGCTCGATGTTGCTGAGCGTATCGTTGCCCTCGGGTCCGGAGACGGTGTAGCCGGAGGCCGTCTTGGTGATGCTGTAGGCCGCGCGGTTGCTGTTGTAGACCGCCTTGTCCGTACCCGCGCCTCCGTCGATCGTATCGTTGCCGGCAAGACCGGTGAGCGAATTGTTCAACTCGTTGCCCGTGATCGCATTCGCAAGCACATTGCCCTGCGCGAATTCGCCGGCGCCCCCCTGAGAAGCACTGGTAAGCGTGATGTTCTCGACGTCGGCAATATTCTGCAGCGAGTAACTTATCGACGCGATGACGGTATCGATCACGCCTTCGAGCAGGGCCGCATCGACGGTCCGGGGGAACGGCGCATCCGAGCCGCCAATCGCGGCCACTGCGGCATTACTGCCCGTGGTCTTCTCTGTCACGACGTCCTTGGGGTTGTCGACATAATAGGTGTCGCTGCCATCGCCGCCCTCCATCGTGTCGGTACCCGATGCCCCGTTGAGAGTGTCGTTACCCCCTCCCCCGAACAGGAAATCCCGCGTGTCGCTGCCGACGAGGTTGTCTGCACTGTCGCTGCCCGGAGTGAACTGCGAAATGTTGTCGACCGTAATGCTGGAAACCGTTACATTTTTCAGCCTGATGACCGGCCAATAATAAGGACTGTAAGAAAACAACGGAGTGTCCGGGTCATACGCCAACAGCGTGTCGGCGCCGTCCTGAAAAAACTGGAAGAAGCCGTAGTTCGGATCGAATAAATTCTGGAAAAAGTAATAGCCCGAGTAAACCGCCTCAGCCAGCAGCGCCCCAAAGTTGAGAAGATCGCCGCCGGCCCCGCTTTGGAAATCGAGCACGATCGGGGCGGGCGCAACGAAAAAACCGTTAGTGGCGAATATGGGAAGATACTCGTCGCGGCCGGCGCCGCCTGTAATAGTGCCCGTGCCGGTCAAACCAGAATAATCGACCACGGCAAAGAAGTCCGCGCCGTCGCCGCCCAACAACTGGTTAGAACCGCCATCATCGAAGAACTGGTCGTTCCCCGGCCCGCCGATAAGCGTGTCGTTCCCGGCCCCGCCATTCAGCAGATCATCGCCAACGCCGCCCACCAGGCTGTCGGCGCCGCCATAGCCCGCTAACTGATCGTTACCACTGCCTCCAACGAGCGTGTTGGAACCGTCATCGTTCACGGTGCCGACGGTGTTATCGCCGTTCAACAGCACGCTGCCGTCGGCGAACGTGATATTGGTCTGTGTAAAGACGCGTTGATCATTTATGAACAGCAGCAGGACTCCCTGGTACCAATCAGTGATGACGAAACCGGAAAGCAGGAAAAAAGGATCGAAGTACGAGAATCCGGTAACCTGCGCTGCGGAAATGCTGGGGTTGTCGAACCGCAGGACATCAACGGCAGGATTGAAATCGATGATGTCGCCGTCCGAAAGGGAGGACCAGAGATAAGTGGCCACGGCAAACCTTCTACTGTCTGGACTCAGTCAACCCCACACAGACCCGCGGGCATTGGGGGGAACTGCATCTCCGTGCAGTATCCTCCACCGGTCGCGTATTCGCAATTCTCTCTTGATTCATCCTACACCGGCTCCCGCTTGAACTGCGCGCTGTGCTTCTGTCCTCTTGTCATCTGACACCTCCCATATCATCATACTGCACCTACTGGAGATGTCCGGAACACAGGGAGAAGCCGAGTTCGGGCAGGGATGTGTCGTTATTTTCGCGCCACCTTTGTCGTTTCAGTGGAAACGGGTGCCCGAAACTGAGATGGACCGTGGCTTGAGGGCGTGACTGAATGGTTAGCCGCATCGATACACGCGATGGCGAAGACGGACCGCGGCGTGGACCGCGACAGGAAGAGCAGCGGCCCGGAGCGGATTCAGCGATCGCCGCGAGCTTGCAGCAGGCGCTCGCGCATCACCAGCGCGGGGAGCTGGCCCGCGCGGAGCTGCTGTATCGCGCGATACTGGCGCAACAGCCAAATCATGTCGATAGTCTGCACCTGCTGGGCGTAATTGAAGTGCAAAGAAGGAGCTTCGCTGCGGCAGTCGAGCTTATCACGCGGGCGATAGCGATCGATCCTGCCCACTCTGCTTTCCACTCCAATCTCGGCATGGCACTGCAGGAGCTCAAGCGGCACGAGGATGCGCTCGCGAGTTATAACCGCGCGCTCGCCATCAAGTCCGACGATGCGGAATTGCTCAACAGTCATGGCAATGTGCTGAGGAGCCTGAAGCGGCATGAGGAGGCGCTCGCGAGCTACGACCGCGCGCTTGAGGTCAGGCCGGACTATGTGGACGCGCTCTACAATCGCGGCGTCGCACTGCAGAATCTGAAGCGGCATGAGGAGGCGCTCGCGAGCTACGACCGCGCGCTTGAGGTCAGGCCGGACTATGTGGACGCGCTCTACAATCGCGGCGTCGCACTGCAGAATCTGAAGCGGCACGAAGAGGCGCTCGCGAGCTACGACCACGCGCTTGCGATCAAGCCTGATCATGCAGAAGCATTCTACAATCGCGGCAATGCACTGAAGGACCTGAGCCGGCATGAGGAGGCGCTCGGGAGCTACGAGCGCACCCTCGCGATCAGGCCGGGCTATGTCGAAGCGCTCAACAATCGCGGCAATACCCTGAGGGACCTGAAGCGGTATGACGAGGCGGTGGCGAGCTACGACCGCGCGCTTGCCATTCAGCCCGACTATGCAGGCGTTCTCCATAACCGTGGAACGGCACTGCTGGAAATGAGACGGCATGAGGATGCCGCAGAGTCGTTCGCGCGTCTGCTTGAGATAGCGCCTGACTTTGACTATGCGCTCGGCAACCTTTTCCATTCGCGCCTTCATGGCTGCAACTGGACGCAATATGCGCAGAATGTGGAGCGCATCATTCGGACGCTGGAGGAAGGAAAGAAAGCGGACACCCCGTTGCCGTTTCTCGCCGTCTCGTCATCCGCGGCGCTCCAGCTGCGGTGCGCGCGGATCTGGGCTGCCGACCAATACCCGTCATCCCCGATGCCCCTGCCGGCCGGCGGGCG
>Ga0209751_10007185_pt1 | contig 10244 bp, 8 predicted proteins | sample RifCSP13_1_FD_184019 | JGI IMG/M metagenome (GOLD analysis project Ga0209751, IMG submission 184019) | Soil microbial communities from Rifle, Colorado - Rifle CSP2_sed 13_1 (SPAdes) (version 2) | ecosystem: Environmental > Terrestrial > Deep subsurface > Rock core/Sediment | place: Rifle...
GGACCTGTTTTTGCAGCGGCCGTAATACTGCCTCCCGGTTATAAAAACCCGGTTCTCAATGATTCCAAGAAGCTTTCACCGGAAACACGGTCAAAAATGCGCGTAATAATCGAAAAAGAGGCCCTTGCATGGTCAGTTGCCTGGCTTGACAATGAAAAAATAGATGAGCTGAACATTCTACGTGCTTCGCTGCTTAGTATGCACCTGGCACTTGATAAACTGAAAATCAGGCCTGAACATATCCTGGTGGACGGAAACAGGTTTTATCCGTATCATTTGGTACCGTACCGTTGCATTGTAAGGGGTGACGGGTTATATGCTTCAATTGCAGCCGCTTCGGTACTGGCTAAAACCTGGCGCGATGAATTCATGGTATCGCTCCACAGCCAGTATGCGCATTACGGTTGGGACCGGAATAAGGGATATCCGACTTCAGTTCATCGCCAGGCAATCAGGAAATTCGGTATTTCTCCCTATCATCGGAAAAGTTTTTCGCTTTTTGGTAACCAGCCTGAATTAATTTTTTGATTTTTGCACAGATTTTTATTAATCCATTTTTTATAACATGAAACGATTTTTATTCTTTTTCCTGATCAGCCTGGTGACGTGGGGCACAAATCTGAAAGCAGATGAGGGAATGTGGCTGCTTCCTTTGATCGAGAAGCTAAATATCGACACCATGCATGCGCTTGGCCTGAAATTAAGTGCGGAGGATATTTACAGCATAAACCACAGCAGCCTGAAAGATGCCATAGTGATGTTCGACGCAGGCTGTACCGGTGAGATCGTTTCGGAAGAAGGACTCTTGCTGACCAATCATCATTGTGGTTACGATGCTATTCAAAACCACAGTACCGTGGAGCAAAATTACCTCAGGGACGGATTCTGGGCCGGGAATCATGGTGAAGAATTAACCAATCCCGGCATGACGGTGACGTTCCTGATACGAATTGAGGATGTTACCGACACGGTGCTGTCGGGATTACAAGATACCATGTCAGAAAGCAACAGGATCCAGAAAATTGCCGAGATCACCACCTCAATCTGCAGGGATGCCTCTGCAGGCACCCATTACGAGGCCGTGGTTGAGTCATTTTTCGGCGGCAATAATTTCTATTTGTTCGTATACGAGATATTCAATGATATCAGGCTGGTAGGGGCTCCTCCAACTTCCATTGGAAAATTCGGGCATGATACCGATAACTGGATGTGGCCGAGACATACGGGCGATTTCAGTGTATTCAGGGTTTACAGCAACAAGGATGGGAAACCGGCAGCATTCTCCTCCGGCAATATTCCGCTTAAACCGAAGCACGTTCTTCCGGTTTCACTCAAGGGTGTACAAAACGACGATTTCACTATGATCATGGGATATCCCGGATCTACCGACCGGTATCTTACCTCCTGGGAAATTTATGAAATGCTTAACATCACCAATCCCAACAGGATAAAGATTCGTGGTTTGCGTCAGGATATTTTGCTCGAAGACATGGCTGAGAATGAGAAAATTAACATTCAGTATGCTTCAAAGTATTCTATTTCCTCCAACTACTGGAAATATTCCATAGGTCAGAACCAGGGGCTGAAAAGACTGAATATACTCAGACAAAAAGAAGATCAGGAGATGGAATTTACCAACTGGGTAAACGGAGATGAACAGCGAAAGCAAAAATACGGTGATGCGCTCGACATGATAAAGAAATCGGTGCAGGGACGTGAGGAATTTCAACATATGTTGCAATATGCCTATGAAACTTTTTTTTCAGCATCAGAGATAACAGCTTTTGCAAACAAGGCAACCTACCTGTATGTTACCTTGCTCAGGGAACCCGGAAACCGTGATCTCACGGATTCTCTGACCACACTGCTCCGGAATAACTGGGAGGCTTTCTACAGCGAATACAGCGTTTCCACCGATCGCAAAGTTGTACCTGCTGTTATGCGACTTTTCAGTGAAAATGTGCCGGCTGAGTTCCATCCGGCTTTTTTTGAAACCGTAAGGTCCAGGTATAATGGTGATTTTGAGAGGTATGCACAGGATATGTTCGATAAATCTATTTTTGCCAATCGCGAAAAAATGGAAAACTTCCTGAGGCAACCCGCATCCAGGATACTGGAAAAAGATCCGGCATTTTCCGCCGCCCGCTCATCACTGGATATATACAGGATCGCCTACCTGGGACTTACCTCCTTTGATGAACAATATGAAAAGGGGCACAGGCTGTATGTGGCGGGTCTGATGGAAATGGACAGCGATAAGGTGTTTTATCCCGATGCCAATTCAACCATGCGGTTGAGCTATGGTACGGTAAAGGATTATTGTCCGCTGGATGCGGTTCATTATGACTATTTTACAACCCTGGACGGCGTGATGGAAAAGGAAGATCCTGACAACCGGGAATTTGTGGTACCGGAAAAACTAAAGGAACTTTATGCGACCAGGGATTACGGACAATATGGTTCAGATGGAAAAATGCCTACCTGCTTTATCACCACCAATGATATAACAGGGGGAAATTCAGGCAGCCCGGTTATTGATAGTGAGGGGAACCTGCTGGGACTTGCATTTGACGGTAACTGGGAAGCCATGAGCGGTGATGTGGTTTTTGAACCTGCCGTGCAGCGGTGCATTTGTGTCGACATCCGTTATATCCTGTTTATTATGGATAAATTTGCCGGTGCCAGTCATCTGATCAATGAAATGAAGATCGTCAGGTAAATTATTATTAACTTTTTTTTAATCGGTTGAATTATGCAGGTCAGAATCCTCGATATCATTTCCGTGTTTATGGTGCTGTTTGCCGTGATCGATATTACAGGTGCCATTCCCTATATTCTGGAACTAAAAAGGAAATCCGGTGATATTGAAGCCGGGAAAGCAACATTGGTTGCCTATTTTATTCTGGTTCTTTTCCTGTTCATCGGAGAACCATTTCTTAAATTATTCGGAGTTGATATCAATTCTTTTGCTATTGCAGGATCATTTGTACTGTTGTTCCTGGGATTGGAAATGGTGCTTGGAATAGAATTCTTCAAATTTGAATCGATAAAACACACTTCCATTTTTCCGCTGGCATTCCCGCTTATTGCCGGCGCCGGCAGTATGACAACCATTATTTCACTGAAAGCCGCATATGATATGTGGACGATTTTTATTGCCCTGAGTTTGAATATGATCCTGGTTTACTTTGTGTTACGAGCCACCAAAATAGTGGAAAGGATTCTCGGCCCCACCGGAATTCTTATTCTTACGAAAGTTTTTGGCATAATTCTGCTTGCCATAGCCATCCGGTTGTTTTTATCCAATACCGGAATCAAGTTGCCAAATGCACCATAAGATCATTTTATATACCGATGGAGCCGCCAGTGGTAATCCTGGTCCCGGCGGATTTGGGGTTGTGCTGATCTCAGGACGCCACCGGAAGGAGATTTCGCAGGGATACCGTCACACCACAAACAACCGCATGGAACTCCTGGCGGTCATTACCGGACTGGAGGCATTGAAAGCCGGGAACTGCGAAGTCACAGTGTACACCGATTCGAAGTATGTGGCTGATTCTGTTGAGAAACGATGGGTGTTTGCCTGGGAGAAAAAAAAGTTTGCAGGTAAAAAAAACCCGGACCTTTGGAGGCGTTTTCTTGCCATTTACAGGAAGCACCAGGTAAGGTTTGTTTGGATCAAAGGTCATGCTGATATACCTGAAAATGAGCGGTGTGACAGGCTTGCGGTTGAGGCCTCCCTGAAACCCGACCTGCCCGAAGATGAGGGATATTCCGGCAATGGATCAACACAGGCAATTCCATAGCCTGTATATAAGTGCAAAGAAAGTTTCCTGATTTGTAACCATCTGCATTGATAATACGTTCTATTATTTGGCCGGGATAACAGCTGTAAACCGGACCAGATTGAATATATGATTAAATCCCAACCAGTTTTGGAAAATAAAAAGATTATTGATTTTAGTGGCACCATTCAATATGAGACCATTGGTGAATTAATTCATTTATTTAAAAATCAGGTTCATACACTGGGTGTTCAGACTGGAACTTATAAAAAATTACTGCTTGTTATGATCGAGTCGCTTGAAAACATCATGAAATACAGTGAATGTCCGGCCGTTACTGCGGAAACCGGAAAGACTTTTTTTCCGGATTTCTCCATCCGGAAAGACATGAACAGGTATATTATTTCTTCATCAAACCCCATGCAGAAGCAAAATATTTCCCCCCTGGAAAAAAAACTGAACCATCTGAACACGATGAATCAGCAGGATTTAAAAAATTTCTACAAGGAAACAATTACCAACGGACAATTCACAGAATATGGAGGTGCCGGGCTGGGACTGATTGAGATGGCAAAAATTTCGGGTAAACGGATGGAATATCAATTCCTGCCAATAGATGATCTCTATGCCCGTTTTAGCCTGATGATTACAATTGATGATGGTTCTTCCTGACGGTAAGGATCAATCCATTATCTCACCGCAATTTTGTTGTCGCGAAGCACGATATTCCATTCCACGAGTACGTTCAGGGCATGCTTTAGTTCACGGCGGCAATCATCTTCTGACAGATAATACTTTCTGGAAAATGTATCCAGGATAAACTCCATACGCTGTTTGCGATACGCAGCCATCAGAAGATCAGCATAAAAATCGGTAAATTCATGCCTTATATCCTGTCCTTCCGTGTTCCTGGCAAATACGATCACTTCTCCCGATGACATGCGTTTCAATTTGCATTCGGGATTTAGCTTGATAGTACCGGCACTAAATGAATCGCGAGGAGGCACGGCTTTTGCAGGAAATATTAAAACCAACGACAAAAAGAGCATACTTGCGATTCTGATGATGCTCAGGTTGTATGTGGAATTGGTTTTCATAAGGTATGTTTTATAAGAAGAACAGTCAATTAGAATAAAGGTTCATATCAATAAGGAAACGTATTTTTTTGTGATCTATTGCAGGGTGATATTTGTTACCTGTAAAGGTATGAATATACCTGCATTTAGTCAACTATAATTTTAGGATATTTTGTTGCAAATAAACTAAAAATGAAATAGTTTAAACATGAATTTTCAGACTTTATATGAAGGTGATCATATTACATTATCATTTGAATCCGGGAGGTGTTACACGTATCGTCGAATCCCAGGTCAAAGGTTTGGAAACTGTTGCCGGTGATATGGAAATCACGATACTCAGCGGACATGAAGGAGCCACCCCTGGTATTTCCGGAGTGTCTGCCGGGGTGCATACTTCCTTGTATTATCAGTTTCCTGAAAGTCAACATATCAACCAGCATGAGGAAAGGCGGATAATTGTTTCCTATATTAAAGGGCACCTCTCACCGGATACGATCCTTCACTGTCATAACGCAAACCTGGGGAAGAATCCTGCATTTTCGGCTGCCGTATTTCAACTCGCTGGGGAAGGGTATGGGATCGTCAACCATTGCCATGATTTTCCCGAGGACCGTCCGGAAAATTTTGCTTTCCTGGAAAAGGTTATTGCCGGATCGTTTGGAATACGCCTGGAAACACTATTGTACCCCAACCTCCCCCGGTATCATTTTATTACCCTGAACAGCTGTGATCATAAACGGATATTGCAGCACGGTGTTCCTGCAGAGCGGATTCACCTGCTGCCAAATCCTGTTGTAATGCATAAAATGACCGGGAATGGCAAGTACGAAAAGGACAGGTATGATATAACCAGAGCACTTGAACTGGATGCATCAAAAAAAATCTGCACCTATCCGGTAAGGGCTATCAGGCGTAAGAATATCGGGGAATTTTTGCTGCTGGCAGCTGTTTTTGAAAAGCAAGCCAGTTTTATTCTTACACAACCACCTAAAAATCCCGCTGAATTGCCCGGGTATGCAAGGTGGAAGTACTTTAGTAAATTAATCGGACTTGATGTGAAATATGAAGCCGGAGAAGCCGTTAATCATGAAATGCTGATCCGTGTATCTGATTTTTGCATTACCACAAGTTACCGCGAAGGTTTTGGCATGACTTACCTCGAACCCTGGATCACAGGTACCCCCGTGATCGGAAGGAACCTGGAGTGCATTACAGAAGACCTGAAACAGTTTGGTCTTGTTTTTCCGGGACTTTACAGCGCAATTTGGATAAAAACACATTCAGGATTTACTGATTTCAAGGATCTTACACCTGAAGAGCAGGAAAAGCAAATAGCCGCCGTAAAAGAAAATCCGGTCGAATGCAACAGGCTGCTGTCGGATAATCCGTTCCTGAACTCCCTGCTTGCACCGGTCTCCCCAGAAATCATTAACAAAAACAGGGGTATCATTGAAAAAAAATTTACGGTAAAGAAATATGGAGAAAAATTATTTGCAATATATAAAGCAATTTCTGGCTGATGTTCCGGAAATGAAACCGCTTCCCACCTTGCTGAAACCCTTTGTAAAGAAGGATACTCTCATTAGGGCAGTATTTTTTGACGTTTACGGAACCTTGCTGATCTCGGCATCGGGAGACATCGATGAGTCGGTGATCTCGACTGAGAACCTGAAGAGCGCCTTTGATGCCGCGGGTATCAGGCTTGTTGATTACAACCATGATCCCAGGCAGGTGCTCTCTGAAATTCTGGAGGAATTCAAACAGGCGATAAGAAATTTTCACAATATCCGGAAAACCGAGGATCTGCCTTATCCCGAAGTGGATATCCTGAAGGTATGGGGTGAGATACTGGCTGGCAATCAGCAACGAAACAGGGTATATCTAAACGGTCCGCCTTGCATCAGCTGCTTTGTTTTTGTTTTTGAAGTGCTGAGCAACAGGATATATCCAATGCCGGGAATGAAGGAGGTTATAAACCACCTTGCCGGTAACGGGTATCCGCTGGGCATCATTTCCAATGCTCAGTTTTATACCCCGGTTATCCTGAACTTTTTTATGCATGACAACATTGAAGAATCCGATGTTGTGGTTCCTTTTGATCCTGATCTGACCGTGTTTTCATATAAGCACATGCGATCAAAGCCGGATTCCATGCTTTTTGATCTGCCAAAAAAAATATGTATACAAAAATTCGGTATTTATCCCGACGAGGTATTGTTCGTTGGCAATGATATGTTCCGGGATGTTTATCCGGCCCGCCTGGCAGGATTTAAAACTGCCTTGTTTGCAGGGGACGCAAAATCGCTGAGGTTAAGACAGGACAAACCCGAATTGAAAAAGATCGTGCCGGATTATATCATTACCGATCTGCGACAACTCCTTAACATTATGGAATAATGGATATATCACACCTCAATTACGGTATAATACATTCGCTGATTGGCAAAAACGATGGTGTTTCTATCGTGATCGACCAATCGGTGAATGCCATGGTCAAGGATTTTGGAATACCGCTGGGCAATATCTATTTTCTGGGCGCTCATTCATCACCCCGGTTCAATGCTGAAACCCACGAAATTTTCTGGCATAAGAACGAAGCCCATAAAACCATAATCCGGAAGTTCAATGAACCCGCAGATGAGTCATTGGACAAGCTTATCCATGAAAGCGCGCTGGTGGCGAAAGAAATCATCGCCGATTTTGTTAAACGCAACAACATTGATATTATTTTCGCACACAATATTTCACATCCTTACAATTTCATCACGGCTGTAGGCCTTGGATATTATATCGAAGAATTACGCCGGCAACGTATTATATGGCCGAAAGTGCTGGTATGGTGGCATGATTCTTATTTTGAACGGGAGCAGTTTTCACATCCCAACGTGATCATTCAGAAATACCTGAAGTACCTGCCCGGAATTAATGTCGACGGAATTGTCTTCATAAATTCCTCCCAACCGGAACTGGCAAAACGGGTATTTGAGCATTACGGGGTAGAAAGGCTGGATGAATATTTCCGTGATCGTACTGTGATCATCCCCAATACCCATGATATAACCTGGGATTGGAAGGAGCGAGACTGGAATGGAAATTCCCTGATCTATCCCAGGCAAGACAGTTACAATCAGTCGTTTTTCAAGGATATCGGCCTTGCAGAAATGGTTGAATCCAGGGGCTATACCGTGGATGATACCGTGATCTTGTTGCAGCATACCCGAATTGTACCCCGGAAGAAAATTGAACTCGCCATAGACCTGGCTTTTGAGTTGCTCGGTAAATTTCAGCAGGAAAAACTTAATAAGTGCATCGCCTTGCTGATAAGCGGACACTCCGGTGATGAACAGGCAAAATACAAGGAATTTCTGGCGGAGTATTTCCATATGAAAAAAGAAGCTGCACCTTCTGCCCCGGTATTTATGATATTTGGTGAAAACCATATCCTTTCTCATCGTGATATCATTGTGGATAAGAAATACTACAATTTTTTTGAGATACCTTCCATTATAGCAGCTCACGGTGGGATCGGCACATATTTCAGTGAGGTTGAAGGGTTTGGAAATAATCTGCTGGAGATACTGGCTGCCGGGTTACCGGCAATTATTAATAAATACAGTGTATATAAAACCGATCTGGAGCCCCTTGGATTTGATCTGCCTTTTACCGAGGACAATATCCTCGACCCTTCCCTGATCGATACAACCTTTAGGCTGGCTGCTGATATCCGCTATCGGAACAAACTGGTGAGACATAATCTGAGCATTCTGTCGGAAATGCTGGCACACCGTATCATAGCCGAATCGCTTGCACCATTGATCAATAATATTTTCACCAGGGGTCTATAATGATATTAACCGCGGAGTATGCAGCGCATGCAGAAGAATTCAGGCGATATTGGGTACGATGACTTTCCGGGTAGGATTGCCCGGCATTTGCAGGTCATTTATAAATCGGATTTCAGTGAAAGTACGGTTAACCGGATACTGGGAATAACAGGCAGGCATTACCCGGCTGTTTCGCCATGGGATGAAAAGGATGTTGTACTGATCACCTACGGGAACTCGTTTTTATTGCCAGGGGAAAGACCTTTGAAAACTCTGCACCGTTTCCTGTCCGCGAAACTCAATGATATTATCTCCTGTGTTCACATTTTGCCTTTTTTCCCCTGCACATCCGATGACGGATTTGCTGTGAGCGATTTCTCTGCGGTTAACCCGGAGCTCGGCACCTGGGAAGATGTTACCGAAATCGGAAAGAAATTCAGCCTGATTTTTGACCTGGTGATCAACCATGTTTCAGCCAGCCATTCCTGGTTCAGGGGATTTCTATCGGGTAAGATGCCCTGGAGCCATTATTTTATTGAAGCAGACCCTATGGCCGATTACAGTAAGGTTACAAGACCCAGAAGCACACCCTTGTTTACTGATTTTGTGACAAAAAACGGGAAGAGATCCATCTGGACCACTTTCAGTGCGGATCAGGTTGATCTGAATTTCTCGAATCCTGAGGTTTTGCTGGAAATGATCGCTGTACTGTGTGATTATATCGCACGGGGCGCCAGGATTATCAGGCTTGATGCCATCGCTTTCCTGTGGAAAGAAAAAAACACAACCTGTCTTCACCTCCCCGAGACACATGAGATTGTTAAATTGCTTCGCGATATTGCCACTTTTATAAGACCCGGTGTAATTGTACTTACCGAGACAAATGTTCCCAATAAAGAAAACTGGAGTTATTTCGGAAATGGTGATGAAGCGCATATGGTATATCAATTCAGTCTTCCTCCATTGCTGCTGCACGCGTTATTTTCAGGCACGTCAACCTATCTGACCAACTGGGCATCGGAAATACCAGGGACCGGAAAGGAACAGACTTTCCTGAACTATACAGCGTCACACGATGGTATCGGTGTTCGTCCACTCGAAGGAATCCTGCCGGATGCCGAACTGAGATCACTCCTTGCCGGAATGACCGGCTTAGGCGGCAGGATCAGCCAGAAACGTAACCCGGACGGATCAGACAGCCCGTATGAGATCAATATTACCTACCTGGATGCCATGAAAGGAACAAGATCGGGGATTGACGGCCTGCAGGAGCAAAGGTTTATGTGCTCCCAGGCTACCATGATGGCCATGAAGGGTATACCGGCCTTTTACATTCTCAGCTTGCTGGGTACGTCCAATTATCACGAAGGTTTTGCTGTAACCGGCATTTCCAGGAGCATTAACCGGCGACGTTGGAATGAGACAGAGATCAACGGGTTGTTGTCCGAAGATACCCCTCACAAGCGTGTTTTTGAAGCATTAGGAAAACTGATCCTTATCCGGAAACAGTTCAAGGCTTTTCATCCCGACAGCCTGCAGGAAATTCTCAGGCCGGG
>Ga0209751_10007187_pt1 | contig 10243 bp, 3 predicted proteins | sample RifCSP13_1_FD_184019 | JGI IMG/M metagenome (GOLD analysis project Ga0209751, IMG submission 184019) | Soil microbial communities from Rifle, Colorado - Rifle CSP2_sed 13_1 (SPAdes) (version 2) | ecosystem: Environmental > Terrestrial > Deep subsurface > Rock core/Sediment | place: Rifle...
GCCGGGAGTGGACCTGGAAACGGTGACGCAATATGCGCTCGGCGCCAACTGGGCGCTGTCGTGTGCCGGGCTCGCCGCGCTCGGCGAGCGAAGCGACCGCTTGCAAGCTCTCGACGAGGTCATCGCGCACTTCGACAAGCTCAGTCCTTGGGCGATGCATTTCGCGCTTCAATATTTCGTTGGCGTCGAGCCGAGGCCGCCGGTCGGAGCGCCGGTGGTCGCCGCAAAGGAGTGGTGGTGCGACAACGTCGTCATCCCGGTGCTCTTCCGCGATTATTTCGCGCGCAGGGCGCGTCTCGGCGACGCTCCGGCGTTCGGCGCGGCGCTCGACGCCGCGCCCGCCCACTCCCACGCGGTCATCAAGGACTTCCTCGCGCGCCTCCAGCATCCCCATGCAACGGCGCTCCTCAATCATTTGCAGGCCATCGAGCGAGCCAAGATCGACCGTGCCTTCTTGACGTCGTTCGGCCGCTTCTGGGCCGACGGCAAAGACGTCGACATCCTGGTCGAGCCGGATGCCTGGCGCGAGGCGCTCGAGTCGGCAGAGGCCGCTTCCCTCGCCGCCCCGCCGCGGTCGCTGCTGGTGAGCGGCGATCATCGCGTGGGCAAGACCTCCTTTCTGCGGCTGCTCGCCAAGCGGCTCGAGCTCGACGCTTGGGTCGTCTTCGAGGCCGGCGGGGCCGATCTGATGGCCGGCCAGCAGTGGTTCGGCCAGCTCGAGGGCCGCATCCAGCGCACGGTCGAGGAGCTGCCGGCCTCGAAGAAGCTCATTTGGTACATCCCGGACATCGTCCAGATCGCGCTCAGCGGAACGCATCAGGGGCAAGCCGCGAGCATTCTCGATCAAATTCTTCCCGCGCTTGCCTCCGGACGGCTGATCGTGTGGGCCGAAGCCTCTCCCGCCGGCACGGCGCGCCTTTTGCGGTTGCGTCCTGCACTGCGCGGCGCTCTCGAGGTGGTCCGCTTGGAGGCGCAGTCACAGGCCGAGTGCCTGGCTCTTGCCCACGCTTTGGTCGGTCGATTGTCCGACCAGTCGCACTTGGCGATCGACCCCGGCTGCGTCGAGGCGGCGATCGGCAGCGCCCGCCAATTTCTGAACGCGGCCGGCTTTCCAGGCTCGGTGCTCGATCTCATCAAATTGACGGCGAGCCGCGCCGCCAGGGGCGGAGTCGGCGAGATTGGACCGCACGACGTGATTCTCACTCTGTCACAGCTCACCGGCCTGCCTCTTTCCATGCTGGACAATAAGGAGCGTGTCGACCTCGGGACCATCCGAAACTTCTTCTCGAGCCGTGTCATCGGTCAGGACGAGGCCGTCGCTGCCGTCGTCGAACGCATCGCAATCCTCAAGGCCGGCCTCAATGATCCCGGCAAACCGATTGGCGTGTTCCTGTTCGCCGGACCGACCGGAACCGGCAAGACCGAGCTCGCCAAGACGGTCGCCGAATACCTTTTCGGCTCGGCCGATCGATTGATCCGCCTCGACATGAGCGAGTTTCAGACGCCTGAGTCCACGGTCAAGATTCTCGGCAGCAGCGAAGCCGCCGGCGATACCGAATCGCTCATCGGCCGCGTGCGAAAGCTGCCCTTCTCCGTCGTCTTGCTGGATGAGTTCGAGAAAGCGCACGCCAACGTCTGGGACCTGTTTCTGCAAGTTTTCGACGACGGACGGCTGACCGACTCGCTGGGTCATGTCGCCGATTTCCGTCACTGCATCATCATTCTCACGACCAATATCGGGGCCGCGAACCGCCGCGACTCGGGGCTCGGGTTCGCGCCCGCCACGGATGCCTTCTCCGACGAGCAGATTCTGCGCGCGATCAGCCAGACGTTCCGGCCCGAGTTCCAGAACAGGCTCGATAAGGTGATCGTGTTCCACCCGCTGACCCGCGACCTGATGCGCGGCATTCTGAAAAAGGAGCTCGGTCGCGTGCTCGAGCGGCGCGGCCTCAAGGACCGCGAATGGGCCGTGGAATGGGAAGCGTCCGCGCACGAGTTTCTGCTCGAAAAGGGGTTCTCGTCGGAAATGGGCGCGCGCCCGCTCAAGCGGGCCATCGACCAGTACGTCATCGCGCCGCTGGCGACGACGATCGTGGAACAGCGCTTCCCCGAAGGCGACCAGTTCGTCTTCGTGCGTAGCGACGGCCGGGGGATTCAGGCCGAGTTCGTCGATCCCGATCGCGACACGGTGGCGGACGAGCGGCCCGCCGACACGGCCTCCCCCGGGAGGCCGCTTGTCCTGCCGGCGATCGTCCTCGCCCCGAGCGGATCCGCCGCCGAATTGGGCGCCCTCGACGCGGAACTATCGAACATCACCCAATCCCTGCTCGCGCAGGAGTGGGAGGAGCTCAAGGCCCGCCTTTCCGACGACATGCTGGCGCCGAGCTTCTGGACCAGACCGGACCGCCACGAAACGCTGTCGCGTCTTGCCCTCATGGACCGCGTGAAGGCGGCCGCGAGCACGGCCGGCTCGCTGCGGGCCCGCCTCGCCAAGGGACAAGAGCGCGCCGGAAGGTCCTCTCGCGAGCTGGTGTCGCGGCTGGCGCTGCAGCTGCATCTGATCAAGGAGGGCATCAGGGACGTGTTCGAGGGTGCGCCGATCGAAGTGGCGCTCGCGGTGGAGGCGGCCTTCGAAAATCGCGGCGACGATCAGGCCAATCAGCAATGGTGCTCACGATTGCTCGGCATGTACCGGGCCTGGGCGGGCAATCGCCACATGCAGCTCGAGGAAATCGCCAGGGACGAGGCTCGAGACCTGCCGCTGCTGCTGATCAGCGGGTTCGGCGCGCACCGTCTCCTCGCGCGCGAGGTCGGTCTCCATGTCTTCGAGCTCGCGGACGACGAAAAGGGGCCCAGCCGGGCGACCGCGAGGGTCCGGCTTGCCGTCGCGCCGCTGGGCGAGCCCGTCCCCGACCGGCTGCGCGCCGCACTGATCGAAGCGCTCGAGCGAGCGCCACAGCCGCATGCCGTCGTGCGGCGCTACCGCAGCGACCCGTCGCCGCTCGTGCGCAATATGAGCGGGAGCTGGCGCACCGGGCGGCTCGACGCCGTGCTGCGCGGCGACTTCGATCTCATTGCCGCCGCAACGGAGTAGACCTCGGCCAAGAGACGCCGGGCGCAGCTCGTGCCGCTGGTCATGAGGACGGCCCACGCTCGAGGTTGATATCAGTGCCGTCGGCAAAATCCGCCGCGCACATCATGTCGTCCCTCGTCGGCCATGCACACGGATCATTGCGATACCGTGGCCGCAACCGCGATGCGCAGGAGATCGCCAGGCTCGAGAATGGTCATCTCGGTGGCTGAAATCTGCTGGAGCCCCTTAGGCGACCGGCGAACGATTTCATAAGATACGCCCTGCTTCGCTGCCAACATCCGAGACGGCACGATGCCAGCCGCTTTCAAGAGCTTGCCGCTCGACGACTGCGTCAGCTCCTCCTCGGCCATGTCATTCTCGATGGTGCTGAGCTCTTGCTCAAACTCGACCTTCCTGTCGGCTGCCAGCTTCAGCTTTGCGTGCTCGGCCTGCGCCAGCTTCTCCACCGCCTGGGCAATGGCTACCAACACCTCCTGGCGACGCTCCTCGACGTCGGCCTTTTCGCTCCGCGCCAGGGAATGATTGAAGACGTTGCCCGTGCCGCGACTGTGCAGCGTTTCGAGGATAGCCAAGCGTTCGGACTTGTCCTTGATGTTCGACTCAACGTACCGGACCTTTTCGCGAAGGCTCGCCAGCTCTTCCCGCGCCGCCGTGATCGCTGCCTCGGCAGCACTCTCCTCGATCTGCTTGCTGGTGAGCGTGAACTTGCGCAGGGTGGCGGCGTTCTGGATCAGCGCCCCGGCTTGCTTCTCACCGGTGAGCTCGACGAGTCGGCCCGGCGCGACCGCCGGCCGGCCCTCGCGTTCGGCCCGCAGCACGGCGGCGCGTGCCAAGAGCCTTTTCAGATGCTCCTCCGACCGCTCGAGCTTTTCGCGCTCCCGCATCGTCTCCATGACTTGCGAGAGTTCCGAAGGACCGCCCTCCAAGCTGCCGGACAACGCAATCGCGTGCAGGACCGTCATTCCCGGGCTGTACTTGTAGGTGCCGGGGTTCGGAACCGGACCTAGGACGTAGATCGGCTCGCGCTCGGTGATGACGATGCTCACCTTTGCCTCGCCGCCTGCCGTGTTCTTGAAAACGGCGGTTAAGAGTTGCTCGACCTTCTGGGGCGTTTGTCCCACAACGTGGAGCGAGCCGAGCATGGGCAGGAAAACGCTTCCGTCCCCTTGCACCAGGTAAACGCCCGTCAGATCCACCCGCTCGACAAAGCCAGACAAGGTGTCTTTCATCTTGCTGGGCTCGTCCTCCATCGGCGCGATCCGTTCGAAGATCGTAATCTTGAGCTGGTCCCCGACCGCATAGACGACAGGCGCTGAAGCCGCCGGTGCCAAGTCTTGAGACGGCCGGCTGGCTGGCCCGAATTTGAAATTGCGGCCCAGGTCGAGACCTTGGGCGGCAGCGTTGGCGCTGGCCAACGATCCTGCAGCGATCGCTAGCACCGTAAGCAGGCGGAGGGGTAGGGCCGCGACCACGCGTGACAGTGCGCCAACCATGCTTCAAGCTCCTCGTTGATTTGTGTGGGCGGCACGAGCCGGCTGCAAGGCCCCCCATCCGGTGCCGGTTTCCATCGAAGCCACTACTCGAGTATCCAGCCTTGCGAGGACCATGCCGGAGCTGGCGCCGCCGGTGGCGAGGTGCGGCGTGACGCGTCCGGTTCGCACCAGCTTCCCCCAGCCTACGAAGTGCCCCTTCATCGCGGCCAAGACGGTACGCACGGCAACGAAATAGAGAAGCTGCCTGTAGCAGAACCGTTGAATGAGAAGGAGCGGCAGCAGCGCCAAGTTTTTCGACCCCTCGTCGAGCTTCATTGCCAATGCGGCGGCCACGACGTCGAGGGCCTGGAACAACAGCCAATATCGGGCGACGATCAAGAGGCTGCCTTGATCTGCCGGCGTCATCCCCGACGTGAGCGCCGCGGCGACCATCCAAACGAGCATCACGTCCATGATCGGGGCAATGAGCGTGAAGGCGAACTGGAACAGCAACACGTTCGGAATCGTAATGAACGCTATGCCGCGTGGCTTGACTGACACCATCGCACCCGCGTGCTTGAACGCCATCTGCAGCGTGCCGAACATCCAACGGAAGCGCTGCTTTAGAAACGCGCGGGCCGTCTCGGGCGCCTCGGTTCGCGCAAACGCCCTCGGCTCGTACAGCACCTTCCAGTTCCGGCGCTGGATCGCGACCGTCAGGTCGGCATCCTCGGCCAGCGTATCGCTCGAATAGCCGCCCGCCTCCACGATCGCCTGCCGGCGCCAAGCGCCGATCGCTCCGGGCACGACGGCGATCGCATTGAACATCTCGAACGCCCTGCGGTCGAAATTCTGGCTGGTGGTGTATTCCAGAGCCTGGAATCGCGTCATCAGGTTGATTTGATTGCCGACCGTCGCCGTGCCGGCCACGGCGCCCACCGACGGGTCGCCGAAGTGGCGCACCAAGAGATCGATGGCATCATGGGCGAGAACGGTGTCGGCATCGATCGCCACGATCACCTCGGCGCCGGTCTGGCTTACTCCGAAATTGAGGGCGGCTGATTTTCCCCCGTTCGGCTTCCTGAACACCTTGACGCGATCGTTGCCGGCAAACGTCTCGCGCACGACGTCGGCCGTCCGATCCGAGGAGCCGTCATCGATCACGATGATGTCGAACCTTGCCTGTCCCGACGACGCCAAGAGCGACTGGACCGTCTTGCAGATGACCTTCTCCTCGTTGTAGGCCGGCACCAGAACCGCCACGGAGCTCGGTCGCCACGCGAGCGCCGAGCGGAGGCGTTCCCGTCTCTTGTGGGCGAAGGCGGCGGCGATGATCAAGATGAGGCGCAGGACCCCGAGGATCGTTGCGGCTATGGCCAGGGTCGGCAAGTTCTGACCCAGCCAGGTGAGGCCCTGCAAGATAGCCCCCCTGATGTTGGCTGCCGCTATCGTCGAGTGGCTTTTCGCGTCGATCGCGGGCATCACCTCCTGCCTCGGCATGCCGATCAGCTCGTGAAGGGTCACGAACCGGAAGCCATGCTGCTTCAGCCGGTCGATGATGCGAGGCAGCGCGGCAAGAGTCGCGTCCCTATTGCCGCCCGAGTCATGCAGCAGCATGATCTGGCCCCGGTTCTCCAGTACCCGGCGCACCGCGCGCTCTTCAATCTGGCGCACCGTGGGACCGGCCCAATCATAGGGGTCGGCCGAAACACTCACCGTTACGTAGCCAAGCCGAGACGCCGTCTCGACGATGCGGGGCGCTTCGAGCTCCTTGAGAAACGTGCTGGAGACGAATGGAGGACGGAAAAAAATCGAATGAATGCCGAGCTGGGACTCGAATACGCGCTGCGTCGCATTGAGCTCGATTTCGATCTCGCGGCTGGTGCGCTCGGCAAGGTCCGGATGGCTGTACGTGTGATTTCCGACGTCGTGCCCCTCATCATAAATACGCTTGAGAAGGGTAGGGAACTTAATGGCGTTCTTGCCGGTAACAAAGAACGTCGCCTCAGCGGATTTTTCGGCAAGAATGTCCAGGACTTTTCCCGTGTACTTCTCATCGGGGCCATCGTCGAAGGTCAGCGCAATAAGCCTCGAATCCTTGGCCGGCCAAGTCGCCAGGTGAACCTCTCTTGGGACCCGCTTCATCGACTGCTGCACGACGAGCCCCAAGTCCTTGTTGTAGGAAATGGTCCGCTGCCCCTCCATCTCTTCCGGCATGAAGCTGTAGATTGGCTCGCCGAGGCGGGAGAAGGCTGCCGGACCCGCAGCAGGATGCTCGAGGCGCTCGAGCGTCGATTGATCGGGCAGCCGGCCGCGGCCGACAGAAGCCCAAATGCTCGGATCCTCAAGTCCCAGGCGCCATACCGCCAATCCCGCCGGCTGGAGCGCAAGTGCGGCTTTGGCCTGATTGAATCCGGTCACGCCGTCGAGGAACCAGATTTGGTGCTGAAGTCCGCGGCTGTCGAAAAAGTTGAAGCTCGGGTTGAGCGTCTGCTGATCGAACCTCAGCTCGGCGCGGGCTTGCTCCATGGCCTCCCATGCGGCCTGCACCGAAACATAGCGCGCCTCGTCTGCTCCGCCCCATTCGCGGCCGAAGGAGCCGAGGCCTATGATCAGCTTGCTCCGGTCCACGCTCGCAACTTGAGCCGCGATCTGGCTCTCGAACCACCCCTGGCTGGCAATCGGGCCCGGCGATTCCGGGTGGGAATTCTGGTCGTGGGTGGTGATTAGCAGGTAGTCGGCAGCACGAGCCAGCTCTTGATAGCGGTAGCTCCCGTCGTTCGGAGGCACGACCAGTATTATTTTCCGTCCCTCGGGCCGAATTTGATTGCCGAGCTCCTTGAGAAACATCACGAGGTGAGTGTGGCTTGTCGCCGGTAGCTCAGGGAAGGACACCGCGAGCCCGCGATAATCATTCTTGCGCACGTAATCCGCCGCGTCGTTGACGAGGCTCGAGCGCTTGCTCGAGTGAGCAAGCGTTGATGCCGTAACCGAAGCAGCGAGCTTGCTCGCGAGCTGAGGATATATCTCGAGATGCCGGGCGTGTTGCTTGATCCAGCTATTGACTGTGGCTTCCTCGCCCGGGCTCACTTGCCTCAAAGCTCGCGTAACGCCGTCGACGAAAAGCCACTCCGGGATCAAGGCGTCGATCGCCTCGGCATGGCGCTGGAGGGAGGCAAAGCTTCCGGGCTCGGTCTCGAAAAAGGCGTATCGTTTGGTGTGCTCCGCCGAGGCAGGCGCATAGCGATTGTACATGGCGCCAATACGCGGCTCCTCCCGCGCCGGCGTGGTCCATCCGCTCGAGCCTTCACGCACAGTCGCCTCGGCGACCGAGGCGGGCAGCGCCGGCAGCGAAGGAGCAACCAAAACGCCGAAAACCAGCACCGTGAGGCCAATTGACGTGGCGAGCGCCGTCAGGACACCGACGGCGTTGGTCACCCGTGCTCTGTGTCCTTTCGGATCATAGAACACCGGCCTCGGGCGGAGACTCATTCCAACTCCGGAACTGCACCAGAAGGCATGGCTAAGACGTCGCCTGAGCGCCGAGTGCGTCTCAGCCGCGTCATAGAGCTCCCGCAGCGGGTGCGGGTGCTGCCTGCTTCGGGTGCAACGCCCGTGCCATGGCCCGTTAAGGCATCGGCCGGCCCTTCATGAACGGTCGCCGGCTTCCCTTAACGACGCCTCGCGCTTCCCGATCGTGCGCGAACAGCCGTCGGATCGTTTCGTTTTCGATCGCGGTTCCCCCACCTGTCCAATTATGATTGTGTTGCTCCCGAGCTAGAGTCGTATTGCCAACGAGGGTCATAACGGCGCGAACGTCGCAACGTTCGCGGCCGCAGGCCTTCAAGGCTTCGAGGTTAATTCGCGGCCCGGCAGGGGAGGCTGCCGGGCGGGTGATTTCTCGTTAAGCCTGCTCGATTTCCGCTTGCGGGATGCGAGAGCGGCGGGCGGCATCGAACGGACGCAGTGACCGCTCCAGGGGCATGCGCCCGTGGCGCCGGTGCCTGCTCGGACCGGCCCTGCGCCGGAGAGGGGAGCTCGAGGTCCTGAGGCCTCAGCCCTCCGCGGCCTTGGGCTCGCCCCTTGCGCCCGCCCCGTAGCGGCGCTCGATATAGTCCTCGACGATCGCCTTGAACTCGTCGGCGATGTTCGGGCCGCGCAAAGTCATTACTTTCTTGCCGTCGATGAAGACCGGGGCGGCCGGCGCCTCGCCGGTGCCGGGCAGCGAGATGCCGATGTCGGCGTGCTTGCTCTCGCCGGGACCGTTCACCACGCAGCCCATGACGGCGAGGCTCATGGTCTCGACGCCCGGAAAGCGGCGTTGCCACTCCGGCATGCGCGTCGCGATCATCTCCTGCACGTCGCGGGCGAGCTCCTGAAACACGGTCGATGTGGTCCTGCCGCAGCCGGGGCAGGCGGCCACGACCGGGGCGAACGCCCTGAGCCCCATGGTCTGCAGGATCTCCTGCGCGACCTTGACCTCGAGCGTCCGGTCGCCGCCGGGCTCGGGCGTGAGCGAGACGCGGATGGTGTCGCCGATGCCCCGCTGCAAGAGGATGGCGATCGCCGCCGTCGAGGCGACGACGCCCTTCGAGCCCATGCCGGCCTCGGTCAGGCCCAGGTGAAGCGCGTAGGCGCTGCGCTCGGCCAGCATCGTGTAGACCGCGACCAGGTCCTGCACGGCCGAGACCTTGGCCGAGAGAACGATCTTCTCGGGGCCGAGGCCGAGCTCCTCGGCGCGGGCGGCCGAGAGGAGCGCCGACTGCACGATCGCCTCGTGCATCACCCGGCGCGCGTCCTGGGGCTCGGCGGCCTTCGCGTTCTCGTCCATCAGGCGCGTCAGTAGCTCCTGGTCGAGCGAGCCCCAATTGACGCCGATGCGCACGGGCTTGCCCCAGCGCAGCGCCGTCTCGACGATCTCCGAGAATTGGCGGTCCTTCTTGTCCTTGAAGCCGACGTTGCCGGGGTTGATGCGGTACTTGTCGAGCGCCTCCGCGCAGGCGGGGTTCTCGCTCAAGAGCTTGTGGCCGATGTAGTGAAAGTCGCCGATCAGCGGCACGGCGGCGCCGCGCCTCGAGAGCCGCTCGCGGATATGCGGCACGGCCCGCGCCGCCTCGTCGCGGTCGACGGTGATGCGCACGAGCTCGCTCCCGGCGCGGGCGAGCGCGGCCACTTGATCGGCGGTCGCTTCGACGTCGGCCGTGTCGGTGTTGGTCATCGACTGCACGACGATCGGATGGCCGCCGCCTATCGTGACGCCGGCCACGGCGACCGGCATCGACCGGCGACGCGGCGAGACCGTCTCTTGTCCCAAAGGAGCCATCGCAGAGGTGACCTTAATGCTCCGCGCTAGGTACTGCACTCCAGCGCGAAGCGCTAGTGTCCCGAACCCGAAGTTCGCACACACGTTGCGGCGATCGCGTCTGCGAACTTCGGGTTCATAAGGGACACTAGATTCATGGACTTGCTAGTATGGCTTTGGTTCAGAAGTTCCCTCACGACCCAGCCGCGAGGGAAATGGGAACTTCTGAACCGCCATACTAGTGGCCCCCAGGCGCCTCAATTGCGCCGGCCGCTCGCGGCACAAGCGAGCGAGAGCCCGGCGATAATCGCCATGACGAGCACGATCGACGGGCCCCCGGGCGCGTCGACCCCGACCGACAGCCCGATGCCCGCC
>Ga0209751_10007189_pt1 | contig 10241 bp, 6 predicted proteins | sample RifCSP13_1_FD_184019 | JGI IMG/M metagenome (GOLD analysis project Ga0209751, IMG submission 184019) | Soil microbial communities from Rifle, Colorado - Rifle CSP2_sed 13_1 (SPAdes) (version 2) | ecosystem: Environmental > Terrestrial > Deep subsurface > Rock core/Sediment | place: Rifle...
CAATCGTCGAGAAAGCAATCCTCAATGCGAACACATTCACATCTCAGGCCGGCCTGCAGCAGGCGCTGCATCGCCGTCGCGCGCTTGATCGTCGCTTCGACCTCCGGCAGTTTCCGGCGCGCCAGCGCGCGCCAACGAGCCGGGGGCGGGGTGTTTGTCGGGAATCCGTGAAGCAGTGTGCGGATCTCATCCAGGGTGAAGCCTAACTCGCGGGCCGCCCGAATGACCTGTAAATGATCCAGCACGGCGGAGTCGTAACGCCGCCAGCCGCTGGCCCGGCGGGGCGGGTGCAGCAACCCGACGCTCTCGTAGTAACGGATGGCGGAGGTATGCAGGCCTGCCCGCCGCGCGACTTCTCCGATGTTCAGACCCAAAGTATCCATCTCGGACCCTCCAAATCACCCGAAATTCCCCTCTTGACTTCAAGTCCACTTGAAGTGCTATACTGCTCGTCAGACGCCTCAAGAGAGGCCATTCCCTGGACAAGAACAATCTTAGCATAGAAATTCGTTCAAGGAGACCAGAAAAATGATACGGATTGCAGATGGGATCCTGATCAATCGGCCAATTGAGCAGGTCTTCACATTTGTGGCCGACCTGGAGAATACGCCGAAGTGGCAGGTGGGTGTCGTCCAATCGCGGAAAGTCTCCGAAGGCCCTATCCAGGTGGGGACGAAATTCAAGGAGGTGGTTCGAGTCGTCGGGCGCCCGTTAGACACGATCTGCGAGATCACCGAGTATCAGGTGAACCGGAAGATGACCTTCAAGAGTACCACTTCGGCGGCCATTCAATACGAGGGCCAGTTCACCTTCGAATCGCGCAGCGGCAGTACCAGGGTTGACATTGCGGGCGCGGGGGAACTGAAAGGGCTGTGGAGACTGGTCGAGCCGCTGTTCGCGGGCGAAGCCAAGAAATCGGCGGCGGACGAACTGAAACAGATCAAACGCTATTTGGAAGCGCTGGCCGAGTAGGAACAGGGCGCGATTCAGGCGGCGCGCGATGTCCCGGCCTATATTCCGCGAGGAGCGGGCGGGTAAACTTGCCAGAGGTCGAGTGATATGCGACAGGAAGGTTTTTTTGTCATTGCTGATCTTTCCGGCTATACGAGGCTGCTCACCCAATCTGAATTGGAACAGGCACAGGCCGTCGTGAGAAATCTCCTCTCAACGTTGCTTGAGCAGACACGTCCGCCGCTCATTGTCTCCCGGCTGGAGGGGGATGCCATTTTCTCCTACGCGCCTGAAGGGAGCTTTCTTCAGGGGCAGACGCTCCACGAATCGCTCGAAAACATGTATTGCGCTTTCCGGCGCGCGCTGGAACAGGAAGAGCGCAACACCGGTTGTGATTGCCAGGCCTGCTCCATCCGACCCACGCTCGATCTCAAAGTCATCGTGCATCACGGCCAGTATGTGGTGGAAAAGGTCGGCCAGACCCAGGTATTGCACGGAGCGGATGTCATCGTAGCGCACCGCTTGCTCAAGAACAGTATCGCCGAAAGCGCAGGGATCCAGGCCTACCTCTTTTTTACCGAGTCGGCCGCCAAAGCGATGGCCCTCGGGTCGCTGGTGGAAACGATGCGGCTCCACACCGAGACGTACGAGCACCTCGGCGAAGTGAAAGGCTATGTCTGCGATCTGCACCCTGTTTGGGAGCGTGAACGCCAGAAGGGCCGGATCCTTGTCGAGCCGGACGATGATCTCTGGTTCGCCTATGAGGTCGAGGTGCCTGTGCCACCCGCGCTGGCCTGGGATTATCTGCACATGCCGGAGAAGAAGCGACAGTGGCTCCAATTGGATGGCATCCGCGTGACCAGTCTCAGGAAGGGGCGTGTGGGGGCGGGGACCGTGCATCAGTGCGTGCAGGGCCGGCAGACCTGGCGTCATTTTTTCGTGGACTGGCGGCCCTTCGAGTATGCAACCGCAGAATACCTCCTGCCACTCCGTGGTATCAGCCGGATAACACTCGCCCTGACGCCCAGGGAGAGCGGGACGCGAGTGTGTGTCCGCTCGGCCAAGCCGCAAGGTTCCCGTCAGCTACAGACTGCCATTATCCGTGGATTCATGGCGCCCTTGAGGAGTGAAATCGAGACGGGATGGCGGAAGGGCCTGCTCAACCTGCGCGAAATCATTGAGGCCGATATTGCGGCGGGCAGGATACTCACGCATACAGAGCCGCGCCGCGCGCAGGCAGCCTAGTGGCACCGTGGCCTGCCCGGCGCTGTTGTGAACACGAGGTTTTACTCGATAGTAGGAGAATGGAAAAATGATAAAGTATCACAGTGAGACAACCATCCATCGGCCAGTGGATCAAGTCTTTCGCTTGGCCACCGATGTCGAGAAGTATTCGCAGTGGACGGACATGGGCGAGAACAGGCTCGTTTCCGAAGGCCCTTTGGGAGTCGGCTCGAAGATGGAAACCGTCATCCAAAAAGGCCCGTTGAAACTGAACATGACTTTTGAGATAACCGATTACGAAGTAAATCGAAGGGTTTCATACAGGAGTAGTTCCGCAGGGCCTCTGCAATGGGACGCCAGCTTCGTCTTCGAGCCCAAAGATGTGTCCACGACGCATGTGATCTCGTCCGGTGAGGTGCGACTGCAAGGGCTGTGGAAGTTGGCAGAGCCGCTCATGGCGGGTGAGGTCAAGAGCGGAGAAGCAAAGGAGCTGATCAGGCTGAAGGGTCTTCTCGAGACCCATACCTAGAGCCTACGGCGTTAGGGGAGAAATGGCCGCGCAGATCAAGGCACATTAGTTATGTGGCTGACTGCCGCGCACCAGCCACGCGAAGAGTAGCGCGGCGACGAGACGGCCTACGCCGGAGATGACAAAAACGGCTTTGTATCCCAGGTCGGCGATGACGAGGCCGCCGACTGCCGCGCCCGCGGCCAGCGATCCCAGCACCACGATTTGATACAGCGCGGTATACGTGTGGCGTTGGTCTTCCGGGACCATCATCAGCAGCAAGTTGAAACTGGCGAGGGTGTATCCGGCCCATAAGAACCCGGCAACCGTATTGATCGGGATGACGTGCCACGGCGCGCGGACGAACACCCACGCAACAGGGAGCACAGGAATCAGCAAGCCGGTGAGCAGTTGCACCCGGCGCGGCCCCCAGCGATCAGTCAGAGTCCCGAAGACGCGCTGGCCGGGCAGGCCTGAGATGGCGCTCACCACGCTCAGAATGCCGACGTCCCCGGCATCGCCTTGCAATCCCTCGACCACGTAAATGTTGAAGAACGGCCCCGCGACGTTGAGCGAAAAACTCCATAGCGCCGTGATGGCGCAGAAGATCAGAAATTCGGGGTGCGCGCGGAAATGCTGGAGTAGCGAAAGACGGGGCGCATCCTCGGAGGCAGGCCGGGTGATCGGGGTGGACGGTTCTCGCAGGCGGGAAAAACTGAAGGTCGAGATTATCCCGGCGGCAAAGGCCAAACCGAACGTGAGTTGATAACCGAGGGGGCTGCCTGCCTGCGTGATTAATTGCCCGACCACAAGCGTGGTCGCCATGCCGGCGAGGCCCATCGCAAAGTTGCGCGAGCCGAAGTAGCGCCCGCGCCAGGAAAGCGGCACGATGTCGGCGGTGAGGGAGACCCAGGCGGGCAAGCCCAGGTTGGCGAAGGCCTCGCGGACGACGACCAGCGCAATGGCGAGGTAGACAACCGCCCGGCCTTGGGCGGCCAGCGGCGCGAGGGCCAGCAGCAGCAGGGCCGCCCGCGCAACCCCGCCCCCGCTCACGAGGACCACTTGTTTGCGTCGGCCCAGCCGTCCGGCCAGCGCCGCGCCCGGCAGCAGCATCAGCGCGGCGCTCAGGCTGCCCAGCGCGCTCATCCAGCCGATCTGCGAACGCGTACCGCCCAGCGCCAGCACGTACAGCGAGACGTAGGCCAGGGTGATGGCTTCGACAACCTGCGCGAAGACGCCGTCGAGCCAGAACCAGCGCAGGTTATGCCGGATGTGCGGCGAAACGCGGTCGGTCCAACGGCCCCCGGCCATGAAGCGGGTGGCGCGCCGCCGCCAGTGCAGCCACCGCACCGAGGCTGGCGAATGGGCGGCGAGAGCCGGGGTAGTGATGGGAGGTTCAGCTGGCCCGGCGGGGGCCGGGGTCTCAGATTTGTTCGAAGTGGGAGGCATCAACGACAAACACGGTCGCGCGGTGCTGGCCGGGTTCCGGGGGGGCGCATGTCTCCCGCAGGATGTCAATCACCGGCTGCACCTGCTCCGCCTCTGTGCCGATCAGCAGCGTCACGTTGCCCCGCCGCAGGAAGCCGCCCGTGCTGGCCACGCGCGTCACGCGGTGGCCTTGGCCGGTCAGCCGCTCGACGACCGGGCCGTCGTCCGTGTCGCGCACGATGGCGATGATCAGTTTCATACGCTCTCTACAGTTGCTCGAAACGCTCGACGTCGAGCGCGTAAATCGTCGCGCCGCCCACCTCGGCCTCGATCACCATCCCCACGCCTTCGAGCCACGGCACTTCCGCCTGGGCCGGGATGAAACGCCGCCGGGTGCGGCAGACCTCGCGCACGAGGGCGAGCAGGCGCGGCAGACTCGCCCGGTCGAGGCCGATCAGCAGGGAGATGGGAATCTCCTGCAACAATCCGCCGCGGTCCACCTGCGTGAAATAAAAGCCGCTCTGCTTCAAGCGCTCCGTGAGTTCGCCTAACTGCTCTCCGGCGAGGGTGACAAGGACAAGGTGGTTAACAGCCTGGTGCGAGGTCATTTTCGGGAACACTCGGCGGCGCAGCGCGGGGCTTCAGCCGTTCCCGCAATTATATACCGGCTCGCCAATTGGCTCTTTACGAACTTACCCAATTGTAGTATGCTCTTCTTGTTCTCTATCCGCAAATCCGTCCGGGCCCCTGCCCAAGGTGGGCGACCGCAAGGGGCAATCCAACGTTTATAGATTAGGTTGTCAACAGACTTTCTCCGGGGGTTGCCCTTTGCCTCTTCGCGGGTTCTTCCCCGCTGGCAGTTCATCCTGCCGAACCGCTGCGCTGGCGCTGATGATCGCGCTGGGGGGCGGTTTTTTGTTTTCTGCCGCCAGCCTCCCGGTTTCGGCGGACGACTCGCCTACCCCGACCGTCGAGCCGATCCCAACCGGAATACCTCCGACTGCCGCAATCCCCACTCCAGAATCATCGCCCGCGCCAACCGAAGCGCCGACGCTCCCCCCGGCTGACACGCCAACCGGTATCGCGCTGGTCACCTCAACTCCAGAAACGACCGAGCTTCCCACGGAAACGTCCGCTCCACGCGATACGACGCCCTCCCCGCCAACCGAAGCGCCGACGCTTCCTCCAACTGTCGCTCCGACCGACGTTGCACTGGCCACGCCAAGCCTGGAGGTGACCACACCTTCCACCGAAACACTCACTCCACCGGACACCCCGCTTCCCACGGCGACCGAGACGCCCACCGTGGCCGGCGTGAGCACGGCCGTCCCTGCCCCCGAAACCGCAACGCCTGAGCCGCCGGCCACTATCACGGATACTCCGCTTCCGGCCACAACTTTAACGCCAACCCTCGCCCCATCCAATGCACCCACCTCACCTCCCGCCACAACAGAGACGTTTCCTCCAACAGCGACGTCCGCAGACGTTCCTCTTCCAACGTCAACAAATACGCCGTCTGCTGCTCCATCATCTACGCCAACAGCAACTTCAACCTCGGCCGGTATCCCCGCTTCGACGACTAACACGCCAACCCCGCAGCCCATCGTCGCCGTCGGCCCGCCGCCGGCGCCGCCGGAACGCCGGGCGACCGTGGCGCCGCTGCAGAGACGTCCGTACGCGCCTTCCACTTCGCTGGTCATCAGCCAAATCTATGGCGGTGGGGGCAACGTGGGTGCGCCCTATCGCAACGATTTCATCGAGATTTACAACCTCGGCGGCGCGTCAGTCAGCGTGGACGGCTGGTCGGTGCAGCATGCGGCGGCGACGGGCACAACCTGGCAAGCCACACTGTTGAGTGGAACAGTGGCGCCGGGAGGCTATCTGCTCGTTCAGCAGGCCTCCGGCGGCGCGGACGGAGCTCCCCTGCCGACGCCGGACGTCATCGGGGCGATTGCCATGGGCGCCTCGGCAGGCAAGGTGGCGCTGGTAAGCGGCGCCACGGCGTTAAGCGGCGCGTGTCCCGCGGACGGCAGCATTGTAGATTTCGCCGGCTATGGGGCAGCCGCCGATTGTTTTGAGGGGACCGGCCCTGCACCCGCGCCGAGCAATACCACGGCCGACATCCGCACGGGCGGGGACACCGACGATAACGCGATTGACTTCACGACCGGCGCGCCGAACCCGCACAACAGCGGATTCGCTACGCCCACGCCGATGGCGACTGATACGCCGACGGCCACCCCTTCCCCGACGGACACAGGGACGCCGACAGATACTGGCACACCCGCGAATACGCCGACGGACACGGGCACGCCCACAAGCACCCCGTCGCCGAGCCTGACGCCTACGCCTTCATCAACCCCGACGCAAAACATTACGCTTACGCCGACCGATACGGCTACCTCCACGGACACGCCGCCGCCAACCCTCACGCCTACCCCAACACACACTGACACGCCGACTATCGCCCCCACCCCGACGAGCACACCCACGAGTACCCCGACGCCGACCGATTTCCCCACGCCGTATTCTGCGCTCTCAGTCGTGGTCAATGAAGTCGCATGGGGCGGGACGCTGGCTTCATCTACCGACGAGTGGATCGAACTCTACAACCCCAGTGGCTTCGCGGTGAGCCTGGCCGGCTGGACCCTAACTTCGAGCACGGACGGCACGCCCGCCATCACGCTGACCGGCGTGATCCCGGCGGGCGGTTACTACCTTCTGGAGCGCACCGCCGACACGACCGTGTCTGACATCGTCGCCGATCAGATTTACACTGGCGGCCTGGTGGATGCTGGTGAGACGTTGCTGCTTATAGACCCCGGCGGGAACGTGATGGACTCCGCAAACGGAGACGGCGGCGCATGGCCAGCTGGAAGCCCGAGCCCCAGCCACTTCTCGATGGAGCGCGTTAGCGTTTCTACGCCCGACTCAGACGCGAACTGGCAGAGCAACAACGGCGTCTACCGCAATGGCCTCGACGCCTTGGGCCAGCCGATCAATGGCACGCCGCGGCAGGCGAACTCGACGACGCTGCCCTCGCCGACGCCTAGCCCGACCTCCATACCTTCATCGACGTCCACGGCGACGGCGACTCCCACCCTATCACAGACTCCAATGCCGAGCCTGACTCCCACCCCCTCGCAGACCTCTACACCAACTCTCACGCCCACGCCGACGGATACGGGCACGCCCACGAATACGCCGACGCCCTATCCTTCGCTCTCAGTCGTCATTAACGAAGTCGCATGGGGTGGGACATTCGCCTCATCCACCGACGAATGGATCGAGCTTTACAACCCCAATGGTTTCCCTATGGACCTCGCGGGCTGGACGTTGACTTCGAGCACCGATGGGACGCCCGATGTAACCCTGACCGGCGTCATTCCGGCGGGCGGCTATTACTTGCTTGAGCGCACCGCCGACACGACTGTATCCGACATCACCGCCGATCAGATTTACACTGGCGGCCTGGTGGATACTGGCGAGACGCTGTTGCTCAGAGACCCCGGCGGGAATGTAGTTGACTCGGCGAATGGGAATGGCGGCGCGTGGCCGGCCGGGAGTGGCAGCCCCAACCACTATTCAATGGAGCGCGTCAATGCTTCTGCGCCCGACGCGGACTCGAACTGGCAGAGCAACAATGGCATCTACCGCAACGGCCTCGACGCTTTGGGCCAGCCAATCAACGGTTCACCGAGGCGGACCAATTCGACGACGTTGCCCTCGCCGACGCCTAGCCCGACGCTCACACCCACGCTGACTTCGACACCGACTCTAACCGCGACGCCTACGCAGACTCCGACGCCGACTGATACGCCTACACCGACGGCCACCGGCACGCCCACGAACACGCCGACATCGTATCCTTCACTGTCAGTTGTCATTAACGAAGTCGCGTGGGGTGGGACGTTTGCCTCATCCACTGACGAATGGATCGAGCTTTACAATCCCAACAGTTTCGCGGTGAGCCTGGCAGGCTGGACGCTGACTTCAGGCACGGATGGCACGCCTGATATTGCACTGGTAGGCGTCATCCCAGCGGGCGGTTACTACTTGCTTGAGCGCACAGCCGACACCGCCGTATCCGACATCGCCGCTGACCAGATTTATACGGGCGGTCTGGTGGATACCGGCGAGACCCTGCTTCTCACGGATCCCAGTAGGAGCGTGATTGACTCCGCGAATGGGAATGGCGGCGCGTGGCCAGCCGGGAGTCCAAGCCCCAATCATTACTCAATGGAGCGCATCAACTCGCTCGCATCAGACGTAGACTCCAACTGGGCAAGCAATAATGGCGTCTACCGCAATGGCCTCGACGCCTTGGGCCAGCCGATCAACGGCACGCCGAAGCAAGCCAACTCCACGACGCTGCCGCCCCCTACGCCAACCGCGACCCAGACGCCGAGCCTGACCGCCACGCCTTCGCAGACTCCAACGCTAACGGCCACTCCTACGCCTTCACAGACCTGGACGCCAACGATCACGCCCACGGCGACGGATACAGGTACGCCGACGAACACACCAACACCTTACCCCTCGCTCTCGGTCGTCATCAACGAAGTGGCCTGGGGTGGCACATTCGCTTCATCTACTGACGAGTGGATCGAACTCTACAACCCCAACGGCTTCGCAGTAAGCCTGGCAGGCTGGATGCTGACCTCGAGCACCGACGGCTCGCCCGCCATCACGCTGACCGGCGTCATCCCGGCGAATGGCTACTACCTTCTGGAGCGCACCGCCGACACGACCGTGTCCGACCTCGTTGCCGATCAGGTTTATACCGGCGGCCTGGTGGATTCCGGCGAGACCCTGCTGCTCCGGGACCCCGGCGGGAACGTAATTGACTCCGCGAATGGCGACGGAGGTGTGTGGCCGGCTGGGAGTCCAAGCCCCAATCATTACTCAATGGAGCGTATCAGCGCGCTCGCATCAGACGTGGACTCCAACTGGGCGAGCAATAATGGCGTCTACCGCAACGGGCTTGATGCTTTAGGCCAGCCGATCAACGGTACGCCGAAACAGGCGAACTCGACAACGCTCCCCTCGCCGACGCCCAGCCCGATTACACCCACACTGACTCCGACACCCAGTTTGACCCCTGGCGCCACACAGACGGCAATGCCAACCAACACCCCCGCGCCGACAACCACCGGCACACCCACGGACACGCCGACGCCCTATCCTGCGCTCTCAGTTGTCATTAACGAAGTCGCGTGGGGCGGGACGTTGGCGTCGTTCACTGATGAATGGATTGAACTGTATAACCCCAACCCCTTCCTGGTGAGTCTCGCAGGCTGGGCGTTGACTTCGAGCACCGATGGGACCCCCAACGTAACCCTGACGGGCATCGTCCCGGCGAACGGCTACTATCTGCTTGAGCGCACAGCCGAGACAACCATATCCGATATTACCGCCGATCAGATTTACACTGGTGGTCTGGTGGATACTGGCGAGACCTTGCTGCTCAGAGACCCGGGTGGCAACATCATTGACTCGGCCAATGGGGATGGCAGCGCATGGCCGGCCGGGAGTCCAAGCCCCAACCACTTTTCGATGGAGCGTGTTAACACCTCTGCGCCTGATGCGGACTCAAACTGGCAGGGCAACAACGGTATCTACCGCAATGGCCTCGACGCGTTGGGGCAACCAATCAACGGCACGCCGAAGCAGGCTAACTCAACGCCTCTGCCGACCCCTACTCTGACGGCGCCCCCTACGCCTTCGCAGACTTCAGCGCCGATTATCACACCCACGCCGACGGACACGCCCACGAATACACCGATGCCTTATCCCTCGCTCTCGGTCATCATCAACGAAGTGGCCTGGAGCGGGACCTTGGCTTCGTTCACCGACGAGTGGATTGAACTGCACAATCCTAATGGCTTTGCGGTAAACGTCACGGGCTGGACTCTAACTTCAAGCACGGATGGCGCGCCCGCCATCGCGTTGACCGGCGTCCTCCCGGCGAATGGCTACTACCTGCTTGAGCGCACCGCCGACACGACGGTATCCGACATCGCCGCTGATCAAATTTACACCGGCGGCCTCGTGGACACCGGCGAGACCTTGTTGCTCAGGGACCCCGGCGGCAACGTCATTGACTCTGCGAATGGGGACGGGGGCGCAT
>Ga0209751_10007194_pt1 | contig 10236 bp, 7 predicted proteins | sample RifCSP13_1_FD_184019 | JGI IMG/M metagenome (GOLD analysis project Ga0209751, IMG submission 184019) | Soil microbial communities from Rifle, Colorado - Rifle CSP2_sed 13_1 (SPAdes) (version 2) | ecosystem: Environmental > Terrestrial > Deep subsurface > Rock core/Sediment | place: Rifle...
AAAAGCACCTCCAGTATCTTCCTGGCAGCTGCAGAAACCGAAGTTCCCGGACCAAATATCCCTACCACACCGGATTTATACAGAAAATCGTAATCCTGTGCGGGAATAACTCCACCCACAATTACCATGATATCTTCCCTGCCCATATTCCTGAGCTCTTCAATAACCTGGGGGACCAGGGTTTTATGTCCCCCGGCCAGACTGGAAACACCCAGCACGTGAACGTCATTTTCCACGGCCTGCCGGGCGGCTTCAGCCGGTGTCTGGAACAAAGGACCGATATCCACATCAAACCCGATGTCGGCATAGCCCGTGGATACCACCTTTGCCCCGCGGTCATGCCCGTCCTGTCCCATCTTGGCAATCATGATGCGCGGCTGCCTGCCTTCGCGCCGGGCAAAATCCTGGCATAGCATGCGTGCCTTTCCATAACTTTCATCATCTGCCGATTCCGATGAGTATACCCCGGAGATCGACCGGATGAATGCCTTATATCTGCCGCTGACCTTTTCAATGGCAGTGGATATCTCGCCCAGCGTGGCCCTGACTCTGGCAGCCTCAACCGACAGCTCAAGCAGGTTGCCTTCACCGGTTCGAACGGATTCCGTAATGCGATCGAGTGCCTTTTCCACTTCGGCATTGTTGCGTTGTGATTTCAGTTCATTAAGCCTCCTGAGCTGGGCTTCCCTCACGGCAGTATTGTCCACTTCGAGAATGTCGATCGGATCTTCCTTATCCAACCGGTATTTATTCACACCCACGATGATGTCCTTTTTAGCATCGATGCGCGCCTGCTTCCTGGCAGATGCTTCCTCGATACGCATTTTTGGAATGCCGGTCTCGATAGCCTTTGCCATACCACCCAGGTCCTCGATCTCACGGATCAGATCCCAGGCTTTGTGTGCCAGTTCATGGGTGAGATATTCAACATAATAGGATCCGCCCCATGGATCAACGCTTTTGGTAATGAGCGTTTCTTCCTGCAGATAGATCTGCGTATTCCGGGCTATATGGGCAGAAAAATCCGTGGGCAATGCTATTGCCTCGTCAAGGGCGTTGGTGTGCAGGCTTTGCGTGTGGCCGAGGACAGCGGCCATGGCTTCAACACATGTTCGGGCAACGTTGTTGAACGGATCCTGCTCGGTCAGGCTCCATCCCGAAGTTTGCGAATGGGTGCGAAGCGCCAGCGATTTCGGATTTTTCGGATTGAACTGTTTCACGATCTTGGCCCACAACATCCGGGCTGCTCTCAATTTGGCGATCTCCATGAAATGGTTCATGCCGATAGCCCAGAAAAATGACAACCGGGGCGCGAACGAATCGATATCCATACCGGCATTTACGCCGGTGCGCAGGTATTCGAGACCGTCGGCCAGGGTGTAGGCAAGTTCCAGATCGGCCGTTGCCCCTGCTTCCTGCATATGATAACCGGAAATGCTGATTGAATTGAACCTGGGCATATGCTGCGAGGTGTACTTGAAAATATCAGCAATGATCCGCATGGAAGTCTCGGGAGGGTAGATGTAGGTATTGCGTACCATAAACTCCTTGAGAATATCATTCTGGATGGTGCCGCTCAGCTCTTCGGGCTTTGCCCCCTGCTCCAGTGCGGCAACAATATAGAAAGCCATAATGGGAAGAACGGCACCGTTCATGGTCATTGAAACCGACATCTTGTTCAGCGGTATCCGGTCAAAGAGTATCTTCATGTCCAGGATGGAATCGATGGCCACACCGGCTTTCCCCACATCGCCCACCACCCTTTCGTGATCGGAATCATAACCACGATGGGTGGCCAGGTCAAAGGCCACGGAGAGTCCCTTCTGGCCGGCTGCCAGGTTACGGCGGTAAAATGCATTCGACTCCTCGGCCGTGGAAAAACCGGCATATTGCCTGACCGTCCACGGCTGCATAACATACATGGTGGAATAGGGACCGCGCAGGTATGGCGGAATTCCTGCCGCATACGACAGGTGTTCCATATTTTCGAGGTCGGCTTTTGTGAAAACAGGCTTCACCGCTATCTGCTCTGCCGTAATCCAGGGTTCCGGCAATGCGCCTGTAGGATTTTCACCTACAGATGAAAGTACCTTACCGGAACCGGAATTTTTGATCTGAACTTTTTTATAATCGGGTTTCATTTTGTCTAATTTTAAATAGAAATGCCCAGTTTCTGATGAAAATGCTTTAGTGTTTCCAGGATATTGGAACGCACATGGATAAATTCCCGGATTCCCTTTTGCTGCAATTCTTCCATACATGCAGGGGCGCCTGCGACCACCACAATGGCTTTCCCGTTTACCAGCTCATGCACCCCGGGGATGATTACCGGATATTCCTCATCACTGCTGCATACAACAATAATATCCGCTTTATCTTTCAGAGCGGCTTCCACACCCTCTTCGGCAGATGAAAATCCAAGGTTATCGGTAATTTCATAACCGGCAGCGGCAAAAAAACCGGATGAAAACTGCGACCGGGCCAGTCGCATTGCCAGATTACCAAAAGTAAGCATAAAAACCCGCGGTCTTCCCTCCGGGCGGTTTTCCGTGGCAAGCCGAAGTTTCTCGAAAGGTACCGCAGCGCGGGTTATCCTGAGCGCTTCGGTCACCGGTTCAGGTGCCACGGTCTGCTCCGGAAACACAATGGCAGGATCAACCAGGCCGGCACATGCCTCCTGAAAGGAAGGATAATGGTTGGTCCCCAGCAGGACTTCCCGCTTGGTGGCCATCATTTCCATCCGCCGTGAGGCCGTTTTATTCACTTCATCGCGGATAAAACCTCCTGTAAACGCTTTAATGAACCCTCCCTGATCACTTGTTTTCAGGAACAACTGCCAGGCATGTTCAACGAGCGCATCGGTGAGTGAATCAATATAATATGAACCTGCAGCAGGATCAGCAACCCGGTTGAAGAACGATTCCTCCTTCAGGATGATCTGTATGTTGCGTGAAATTCTCCGGGAAAATTCTCCGGGTTCACGGTAGCAGGTATCAAAGGGCTTTACCAGGAGGGAATTGCAGCCCCCGAGAATGGCGGCCATGGCCTCAGTGGTCAGCCTCAGCATATTCATATTCGCATCGTATACCGTTTTATTCCAGTCGGTGGTGATGCTGTGGATAAAAATGCTGTTGCTTTCCCCCGCCTGGCTGTCGAAGGCAGAAAGCAGCCCTGAAAAAAGCACCCGGGCGGCACGTATCTTTGCGATCCCCATGAAATAATCCGAACAAGTTCCCATATTCCATTGCATGCGTGCTGCAATGTCAGCCGCCGTATGTCCCTTTTCGGTAAATATCGAAAAGTATTCTGCCGCGGCAGCCAGTCCGAATGCCAGTTCCTGAACAGCAGAAGCGCCGGCATTGCCAAAGTAAAAGCTGCTTACCGGCAATGCCCTGAACTTTGGCAGTTCCTGCTGTATGGTCAGCAGCATTTCGTCCAGGGTGGAAAAATCCTCTTCTTCACCGAAATAAAAGCCACCCGAACTGATCAACCGGCCAAGCGGATCAAAGGAAAAAGATCCCCTGATCTCCTCCGGAGGAAGCGAAAGTTCGTCCACGGATCTCACGAGAAAATCCAGCATGGTTACAGCCACCTCCCCGGCAATGAAATTCAGGCTGACCTTACCGGTGCCGATGCCGGTGATCAATTGCCTGAAGACGTGATAATACATATCTCCCTTCCGGCTCAGGTCAAATCCCACGGAGGTGGCTCCTTTTTCAATGGCCGTAATGGCTTTCCTGTTTTCCGTTGCCGTGTCAGAAACGATGAAATCCTGCCTTATCTCCCAGTCATTCCCGTTAGTTTTATTGCCCCGGGCAAACGGGAAAACACCCGGATCCCGTTCCAGGTATTGCAGGTTTTTCAGATCCGCGGAGGTATAATATGGTTTCACCCTGAATTCTTCCAGGGTCTTCCACATGAGCTTCTTCTCATAATCCGCTCCCCTGAGATCTTCCCTGATCCTGGCCTCCCAATCGGTTATGCTTGCAGGCTGAAATTCGCTAAAAAGTTTCTTGTTGTGTTCTTTCATGCTATTAAATCATTTTATTCGGATCAACCCATTGATCAAACTGTTCCTCAGTTACAAGTCCCAGTTCAACGGCAACCTGCTTCAGTGTTTTATTTTCCTTGTGTGCCTTTTTTGCTATTCTTGCAGCATTTTCATATCCGATATGGGGATTAAGGGCAGTGACGAGCATCAGTGAATGCTGCAAATGTCGCTGTATTACTTCGAGGTTAGGCTGAATACCCGCCGCACAATTGTCGTTGAACGAGACGCAGGCATCACCCAGTAACCGTGCCGACTGCAATACATTTGCAGCAATGAGCGGTTTAAATACGTTCAGCTCAAAATGCCCGTTTATGCCGCCAACAGTTACGGCCACGTCGTTGCCGATAACCTGGGCGCACACCATGGTAAGCGCTTCGGGTTGGGTGGGATTTACCTTGCCCGGCATGATGGATGAACCCGGTTCATTATCGGGGATGATAAGCTCACCTATCCCGCTTCGCGGCCCGGAACTGAGCATCCTGATATCGTTCGCAATTTTCATGAGCGACACGGCAGACCGTTTCAGCGCCGAACTAAGCTCCACCATGGCATCATGGGCTGCCAGGGCTTCGAACTTGTTGGGTGCCGTAATGAACGGACAACCGGTGATTTCGGCTATCTTTTTGGCGACCAGCACATCATATCCTTTTGGGGCGTTCAGTCCGGTTCCTACCGCAGTTCCGCCCAGCGCAAGTTCCCGCACCATTTCAAGCGCATTGCGCAAGGTGCGCATGGAATTGTCAATTTGCTGCACGTATCCCGAAAACTCCTGCCCGAGCGACAGGGGTGTTGCATCCATGAAATGGGTACGGCCGGTTTTCACAATGCCGGCAAATTCGTGCGACTTCTGCAGCAGGGTATCGTGAAGCTTCTGCATCCCCGGCAGGGTGACCTCCGTGGTCATAATGTAGGCTGCAATGTGCATGGCTGTAGGGAATGTATCGTTGGATGACTGCGATTTGTTCACGTCATCATTGGGATGCAGGATCTTTTTTTCATCCGTGAGCTTACCCCCGGAAATCACATGGGCACGGTAAGCAATTACCTCATTGACATTCATATTCGATTGTGTCCCCGATCCCGTTTGCCAAATGACCAGCGGGAACTGATCGTTCAGTTTTCCGGCCAGGATCTCGTCACATACCCGTGCAATATTGTCACGTTTTTCAGCCGGCAGAACACCCAGTTCGGCATTTGACAGCGCGGCGGCCTTCTTCAGATAGGCAAAGGCGTGAATGATCTCACGGGGCATGCTGGCTTCAGGTCCGATCCTGAAATTGTTCCTTGAGCGCTCTGTTTGTGCTCCCCAGTATTTATCGGCGGGTACCTTTACCTCGCCCATGGTGTCGTGCTCGATTCGGTATTCCATGGTATTGAATTATGAATTAGGAATTATGAATTATGAATTACTACTGATGCGCTAAAAATTAATATATGCCTTATTATAAGCTGAAAGATTATAAAATATGCAAGTCATCAATTCTTTTGCCAAGCCACGAAGTGGCTTAATCTCAATAACCGTGGGTGCAACCCACGGGAAACAATACCCCATACTTGTCAACCCTGAAGGGTTGAATATAAATACGGTTTCTTACCCAATTGATTCAACCCTTTCAGGGTTGTGAAATGTATATTTCTCAAGGTCCGTGGGTTGCACCCACGGTTATTAAAATTGGACCACTTTGGGGTCATTTCTTTTGAGCTATTCATGTTAAACTCAGTAAAAACTGATTTAAAATATTAATTCTCAACTCTTAATTTGCATGAATTAAGAATTATGAATTGTGCGGTGACTCCCGCTCATCTTCTCACCTCTTCACCTCCTCACTCCTTTCCGGCGGAACTGCAATTACTGCCCGGTATTTTCCCTCTACTATCGGTGCCTGTAAAAGTCTCGGGTTCTGAATAATAATCCGGATCCATTCTTCAGTTGTAAAAGTTCTGCCCTTCAGTTCCTTACGGTACATCTCCTCCTTTGTCCTGATAACCTGTTCCGGTTTCAGGTTGAGTTTCATTAAGAGAATTTTCAATTCCTCCGTTTTAAAAGGTTTGTGGAGATAAAGAACCACCTTAAAATCATAACCGTGCCGGGTGAGATAGGTCAATCCCTCACGGCTTTTACTGCACCTTGGATTGTGGTATATCGTAAGCATCGGTTGGTTATTTTCCGGCAAACTCCATAAGATAGGCTTTGATAAATGCGCCGATGTCACCATCAAGCACGCTCTGTGTATCCGAGGTTTCATAACTTGTCCGCAGGTCCTTGACAAGCCGGTACGGGTGCAAGGTATAACTGCGGATCTGTGAGCCCCATTCTATTTTTTTCTTCTTGCCTTCTACTTCAGCCTGCTTTTCCATCCGCTTACGAAGCTCCATTTCATAGAGATGCGATTTGAGGATCCGCATGGCATTCTCCTTATTCTGAAGCTGTGAGCGTGTCTCCGTATTATCCACGGTTATTCCTGTGGGCAAATGCCTGACCCGAACGCCTGTTTCCACCTTGTTCACGTTCTGTCCGCCGGCACCACCGGAACGGAAATAATCAAACTCAATATCCGCAGGATTGACCACGATCTCAATTTCATCATCTATTACCGGGGAGACAAACACCGAAGCAAAAGAGGTATGCCGCTTGTGGTTGGAATCAAAAGGAGAGAGGCGGACCAGACGGTGAACGCCGTTTTCGGCCTTGAGATAGCCATATGCATACTCACCGTCAAACTCAAGGGTCACTGATTTTATTCCCGCATCATCCCCCTCCAGGTAGCTGATCTCACGCACCTGGTAATTATACCGTTCTCCATAGCGAATGTACATGCGCATCAGCATCTGCGCCCAATCCTGACTTTCGGTACCGCCAGCGCCGGAATTGATCTTGAGAATGGCTCCCATCTTATCTTCCGCATTCCGCAACATGTTCCGGAATTCAAGATCTTCAACGCGATTCAGAACAGTAGCATATTGTTCATTCACTTCCTTTTCCTCCGCTTCACCTTCCCGGAAAAAATCATACAGCACGGTAAGGTCATCAATCGACTTGTTCAATTGGTCGTACGCTAACGTCCAGTTTTTCAGGGATGAGATCTCCTTCAGCTTTTTTTCTGCTGCCTTGGGATCATTCCAGAAATCAGGAGCATGGGACTTTTCTTCTTCCTCACTGATCAGGGTAAGTTTATTCGCGATGTCAAAGATACCTCCCCAGGTCGCCGGCGCGCTCTGTTACATCTTTGATCTGTTCAAGGTTAACCATGCATGTTGGTTTATAAGTGAGGGGCAAAGGTAAGAAAAAAAATAAGCTGCTTAAAAGGACATTACTCATCTGTGCCGATTGAATCGAGGAATTCGCGCATGTATTCCATTTCATATCCCCTTGACGATCCATAGCGCGCAAGTTTAGCCCATACCTCACGGGGCGGTCCCTTTAAGGTTTTCTTTTTCTTTTCCAGCTCTTTTGCGATCATAACCGAGTAATCATCCCGGTCAATGCTTTTGCAGGCTTCATCAGCAATCTTTCCGGGAATGCCTTTCTGCCGGAGAAAATAGCTGATCTTAATAAAACCCCAGTGACCGAACCGGATCTTGTCCTTTACAAATGCCGATGCATAACGGTTTTCATCCAGGAAATTTTCCGCTTTTAAACGGTTAATGATCTCCGGATGATGTTCCGGTGCAATACCCCAGCGATTCAGCAGCAATAGTATGTCAGCCGGGCACTTCTCCTGCATGCTGCAGATCTTCTGCAGCCTGTTGAGCGCCTTTGTTGCGTTGTATGATTCTTTCTTACTCACTACTCCCTATTTACATGCTTTCACCATTCTCGCCCTTCCATTGATATCCTTCCTTACCTCTATCCCAAAAAAACCAGCGTTTTCAAGCAGCCGGGTAATTTCGTGTGCGAAGTTTTCATTGATCTCCAGGTACAGCCTTCCCCCATCGAGGATATGCCTGCGACCCAACAGGGCGATACGCCTGTAAAAGATCAGCGGATCATGGTCCGGCGCATACAGGGCCAGGCCTGGTTCGAAATCAAGCACATTGCGTCGCATGAACTTCTTTTCCGCTGAAATTACATAGGGCGGATTGCTGACCATTACACGGTACCTGCCGGGTAACCGGCTTTCGTTGAGCAGGTCAACCGTAAAAAAGCTGACCGGCGCATGGTTCAGGGCTGCATTCTGCCGTGCAACCGCAAGGGCATCTTCGGAAACATCACAGGCTGACACCACACATCCGTTTAAATGCAAAGCCAGCGCAACGGCAATACATCCGCTGCCTGTTCCCAGATCAACAATATGCCCGGGCTGTTTGCCTTCAATAGTAATGATCCATTGCACCAGTTCTTCGGTCTCAGGCCTGGGTATAAGCACCCGGTTATCCACCTTAAAGGGCAGTCCGTAAAAAAATGTATTCCCGAGAATATATTGAATAGGCTCCCAGCTTTTTAACCGCCGGAGAATCATTTGAAACTTTTCTTCAATTTCTTCAGAAATTGGTTCCTGTGCCTTCAGGTGAAAATCAATTTTACTGTAATTTAGCAAATGCTCAACGGCAAGGAAAAAAAAGTTCCTGAGCTCCTCATCGGGGTAGTACCCCGCAAGTTCCGACCGGAAGAGACGATTGATGTCCGAAAGCATAGACCGGGATGTCATGGTGTAAATGTATAAAAAGATGCCAAAAGAAAGTACCCTGCATGAGACATATATCAGCCGGTGCCTCGATCTGGCCCGGCTGGGTTTAGGGCATACGGCACCCAATCCCCTGGTTGGTTCGGTTATTGTCCGTGAAGGCAGGATCATCGGTGAAGGTTATCATCAGCAGTACGGCGGACCCCATGCCGAGGTAAATGCTGTTAATGAGGTGCGTGATAAAAAACTGCTGACGGATTCGGTCCTGTATGTTAACCTCGAACCCTGCTCACACACCGGTAAAACGCCTCCCTGTGCCGATATGATCATACAAGCAGGAATTCCCGAAGTTGTCATTGGAACTTCGGACCCCAATCCGCTTGTTTCGGGGAAGGGTATTAAAAAACTGGAACAAAACGGTGTAAAAGTCACCTGTAACGTACTTTCCCGAGAATGCAGGGAACTCAACAACCGCTTTTTCACTTTCCATACCCGCAGGCGGCCTTATATTGTGCTGAAATGGGCCAGAACATCGGATGGATTTATCGACATGCTCCGCGACAAGGATTCTTTGTCACAGCCTGTCTGGATCTCCAACGAAATTTCCCGCATGCTCGTGCATAAATGGCGGACCGAAGAACAGGCCATACTTGTTGGCACCCGCACGGCACTGATGGATAATCCTAGGCTCAACGCCCGCGAATGGCCCGGGAAATCGCCAGTACGGATGGTAATCGACAGGGAACTGAAGTTGCCAAAATACCTGAACCTGTTTGATAATTCGCAAAAAACCCTTGTATTCAATGGGCAAAAAAGCTTCACCGGGGGAGAAACACACTATATCAGGCTTGATTTTGCGGGCAGTGTTCTGGAACAACTTTTGTCCTATCTTTACAAAACAGGAATTCAGTCGGTATTTGTGGAAGGAGGACGAAAACTGATCAACAGCTTTATTGAGGAAGACTGCTGGGACGAGGCCAGGGTACTGGTAGGACCGAAACAGTTCGGTGCAGGCATACCCTCACCGGAGATCCTGACAGTTAAACCGTTATCTTACCCGATCCGCGAAGACCTGTTACTGGTTTATCATAACCAATAATACACATGACATGAAAGTGATCAACTGCACATTGGTATCGCTCATGGTTTGTCTTTTTGCTGCCAGTGGTTTTTCCCAGCAGCCAAAGGATTTTTATAAAACCGGACTTGCTTTCGCGAAGGCAGGAAATCATATGGATGCTGTTGATCAGTTCACCAGGGCATTGGAACTGGATCCTGATTATGTTTCCGCCTATATTCAGCGTGCAGTTTCTTATGAGGCTGCCGGTGATCTTAACAAAGCGGCTGACGACCTGAGGCGTGCACTTGTTTTCGAACAAAAAGAACCGGAGTTGTTTTATGTTGCCGCCCGTGTAAACTTTGCGCTGGGCAATTACAAGGAAAGCCTTGAACTGGCACACAAAAGTGTTTTGCTGGATAAAAAGAATGAATCTGCTTACAGGCTGCTTGCCCGCACACAGCTTGCCATGGAGGATTATTCCACTGCCCTGGTCACCATAA
>Ga0209751_10007196_pt1 | contig 10231 bp, 9 predicted proteins | sample RifCSP13_1_FD_184019 | JGI IMG/M metagenome (GOLD analysis project Ga0209751, IMG submission 184019) | Soil microbial communities from Rifle, Colorado - Rifle CSP2_sed 13_1 (SPAdes) (version 2) | ecosystem: Environmental > Terrestrial > Deep subsurface > Rock core/Sediment | place: Rifle...
AGCTTGAGCGACTTAAGCTCCACGCAAAATCCCGCCGGCACGTAGCGGATGCGAATTGTCGCGAAATCCGGCTGTCCGGTGCGCGGGCAGACGCAGGTAAACTCCGGGCACTCCATCATGATCTCGTAATCGCGCCCCGGCTCGGGGTTGGGGAAAGTTTCCAGGTTTTTGCTCGGCAACGTCGCCATAAAAGCATCTTAACGTAGCGTGGTCGCGATTCCAAATGGAGCGGTAGTGGTTCAGTTTGATTTCAACGCCGCATCGATGTAGGGGCCTACGTGTCTGCCCTCCGAACGGGCAACCACAGAGGGTTGCCCCTTGTATATTTTGGCGAAACTGATCCGCTACCAACGGACCCGCAAACTTGACAGGGTTGGGACGCGATGATAACGCCTAAATAGACAAGAGGGTAATGTTTTCGGGAGGTTGACGGTGAATAAAACGAAAGAACCGAAAGCCGGTGAAAAACTTTCCGCGGAGGAAGCCAAAACTTACGTCGATTATTTGTATGCGACGCTGTACAAATATGCGTACGAAAAAATCCACAAAGGCTCTTTTATGACCCAACTGCGCGAGGGCAAATTACCGATGCCGGTGATTCGCCAGTTTTTTAAGAACTGGGGCCATTTCTCCCTCGAAGTAAACGGCTTGAACGCGGTGTCTTACTACACCCACCTGCCGTTCTTCGTGCGCAACTTCGATCTCTTGGGCCCCTTTTGTGCCAAGATCGCCGATGAGCTGATCTCCCCGAGAGCCCCGGGACATGTCCTGGTGCTGCTGCAAACCGCCGAGAAGATGGGGCTAACCAAAAAAGAAGTCTTGGACGATCCTTACCTGCCCGCCGCCCGAGCGATCAACGATTTCTGCCACAAGATTTTCATCGACGGCTCCATCATCGAGCTTTGGGGGCTGCATGTTTTCGAGGAGTCGCTCTCGCAATGGTCGGGCGAATGGTTCACCGCGCTGACCACGAAGTACGGTTTTACGAAACAAGACGCGATCTACTTTTCCACCCACGAAGAAGCCGACATGGACACCCACAAGCTGGGCCAGAGCGATGAAGACGCCATGGGCCACGGCGCCTTCAACCGGACCGTGCTCACGCGCGCGTTGCAGGAAAACGTGGAATTTCGCGCCGGCTATTCGATGGAATACTGTGCCCTGACCATGGTCGATCTGCACGCCCAGATGAAGCAGGCGGCGCTGGACCATCCGTATCCTTAGAATCCAGACTTCATCCACGCCCGCGTTCACGTCCCGATTGACTATCAGGGGCTTGAAGATATAGTGAGCGCGGTGGTCGTCGAACCGGCAAGAAACAACGCGTCGGCCGTCATTCTGGCCGGCGGCAAGAGCTCGCGCATGGGCCGGCCCAAGGCGCTGCTCCCGTTCGATAACGAGCCGCTCATTGTTCACATCGTGAGAGCGCTCAAATCCATGTTTGCCGAAGCCGTCGTCGTGGCGGCGCCGGATCAGGAACTGCCGCCCCTGCCGGCGACCGTGGTGCGCGACGATGTTCCCTATCAGGGGCCGGTGGGCGGAATCTATTACGGGCTCAAAGCGGCAGAGGGAGAATTCTGTTTCGTGACTTCTTGCGATGTCGCCTTCACCAACCTTGCCCTAATCTCATATTTCATATCTCATATCTCAAATTACGATGTGGTCGTGCCCTATTGGCAGGAGCGTTTTCAGCCCCTGCATGCGGTCTATCGCAGAAGCGTGGTGCCTCTGCTCAAAGAGCAGCTTGAGCGCGGCGAGCTTCGCCCCATTTATCTATTCGACAAGGTACGAACCCGCAAAATCGGTGAGGACGAGATCCGCCGCCTTGACCCCGAGGGCTTGAGCTTTCTTAATATGAACACACCGGAAAACTATGAGGATGCGTTGAAGCGCTGGGAAAGAAAAATGAGACTATCTCTCACTTGCACCGTAGAGTTCTTCGGAGCGGCCCGCCTCTTGGCGAAGACCCGAGAGGTCTCGCTGGCGCTGCCGCAGGAAGCGACTCTCTCCCATGTCCTTTCCGCCCTTGCGGAGCGACTGCCGATTTTAGTCGGCCGGGTCATCAACCGCGATCGAGGCAGTCTCGTGAGCGGCTACACCTGCAACATCAACGGCCTGGACTTTGTGCGTGCGCCAGGCGCGAAGATCTGTTCCGGGGATAAGATTTTTATTCTTTCGGCGGATGCCGGAGGCTGAGCGATGTACGGCTTTCACGGTCGCCTCCTGCACATTGACTTGAGCACCGGGCAAAGCTCCTGGCGCGAGCTTGAGGAGGCGCGCCTGCGCGCATTCCTCGGCGGCATCGGCCTCGGCACGAGCCTCCTCTACGAATTTGCCCCGCCGGGAGTCGATCCCTTTGCGCCGGCTAATCCATTGATCTTCACCAGCGCGCCGCTGGTCGGCACCGGCCTCACGACTACGGCAAAATTCGCCGTGGTCACAAAATCTCCGCTGACCGGATTTATCGCCGACTCCCTCTCTTCCAGCCACTTCGCCCTGGAGCTTAAACGGCTTGGCCTGGATGCACTGGTCATCACCGGCCAGGCTGCCTCCACCGCGTACATTCATATCAAGGATCAAAAGGTGAAGATCCGAGAGGCCGAACAGTTGCGCGGAAAGAGTCCAGGTGAGACCGAAGCGTTGATTCGCTCAGAGCTAAACTCTCAAGCAGTGCGCGTCGCCGCCATCGGTAAAGCGGGAGAAAACCGCGTGCGCTTCGCCACCATCAGTAACGAAGGACGCCACGCGGGTCGCGGCGGCGTCGGTGCGGTGATGGGATCGAAGAACTTGAAAGCCATCGCGGTCTGCGGCGAGCGCGAAACGCCGGTCGCCAAACCAGCAGGCGTCGAGGCGATCGCCGACTCGCTGCGCCAGCGCAGTCTCGGCTCGCTCACCGACAAGTACCGCAAGATCGGCACGGTGGCCAATCTTGCGGTTTTTAACCGCCTCGGTACTTTGCCCACGCGCAATTTCCAGCAATCGACCTTCGACGACGCCGAGGCTTTGAGCGGCGAGAGCTTGACCGAGCACAATTTCAGCCGCCGGCATGGCTGCGCCTCCTGCACGATTCGCTGCGAGCGCCTATTCAAAGCTCTCAACGGGGCGGAACAGCGCTTGGAATATGAGACCCTGTTCGCCCTCGGACCGCTTTGCGGCATCAAAGATCCCGAGGTGGTCCTGCAAGCCGCGCAGCTCTGCGATCTCTATGGCATGGACACGATCAGCACCGGCGGCACCTTGTCCTGGGCGATGGAGTGTAGCGAGAAAGGATTATTGCCGGAAGCACGGGACCTGCGCTTCGGCGAGCCGAATGCTCTGCTCGCCGCCATCCCATTGATCGCCCAGCGTGAAGGGTTGGGCGCGCTCTTGGCTGAAGGATCGAAGCGGGCCGCGGTCGAGATTGGCGGAGAGAGCTTGTATTGGGCGATGCACGTTAAAGGATTGGAGCTCCCAGGTTATGAGCCGCGCAGTTTGAAGACCATGGCCCTGGGCTTGGCGGTCAGCCCGCGTGGCGCCTGTCACAATCGCTCCGGCGCCTACGAGGCCGACTTCTCGGGAGAGGTCGATCGGCTGCGCGCCGACTCCGGCAGAGGCGCTCTGGTCGTCGCGTCGGAAGATTTTGCCGCGGTGCTCGATTCGCTGATCGTGTGTAAATTCCTGCGCAAGTGCTTCACCGACTTTTACGGCGAGGGCGCGGAACTGCTGAGCAAGGTCACCGGTTGGGATTGTTCAAGCGATGAGCTAAAGCGCATCGGCGAGCGCATTCATAATTTAAAAAAACTTTTCAACATGCGCGAAGGCTGGCGCTCTGCTGACGACTGGCTGCCGGAACGGCTGCTGAGCGAAACCCTCCCCACCGGCGTGGCTCAGGGCACCGGCCTGACATCGACCGAACTCCGAGAAATGATCCAGGGCTATTACCAAGCAAGGGGATGGGATGCGAACGGATTGGTTCCTGAAAGTAAGCTAACGGAGTTGGGCCTAGACGGCTGACAGAGTTCGAGTCGTTCAAAACGTTCAAACTGTTCAAGCCGATTAGGACGGTTCGCCTGACCCTGAATGTTGACGCTTTGAATCGCTTGAACGGCTTGAACTGTTTGAACGGAGGTAGCACTTATGCCCACCGACGAAACCCGACGATTACTGAAGGTGTTCGGCGTCGCAGTGACGGCATTTGAGGACGCGGTCGAAAAAGGGGCGGCGCCCGAGGAACTGAGAAAAGCGGAAGCCGAGGTGAAAACGCGCCTCGAAGAAATCACGGTTCTCATCGATCATCTGCGCGCCAAGAAACAATAACCGGCAAAGTTGCCAGGGTTGTTAACCCACATCGTCTATCACCGCCGCGGTTTTAGGGTCTCTTTATTCAGGGACGTGGAAGTCTGAGCCGGTAGCTTCACAGCGCGCCGATCTCCCGATAGTACTTTTCAGCGCCCCTGTGCAAAGGGATCACGCATTTAGTGCAGAGGTGGTGCGGCGTGATCGGAATCTCAAAGCTCTGCAGGTGCTTCGGGCGATCTTTGTACGGCGCGGCGATGGCGTCGCTCTGGTCGGTGGACACCCGCGCCAGCAAGTAGGCCAGTTCCTCCGGCATGTCTTCGCGGCAGGCGAGCAGCCATCCGCCGTAATCTAAGGTGAGCAGATCTTCTTTGACGCATTCAAGCCGTCCCTTGGGCACGATCGCTTCGCTGAAACTGTAGTTTTGCTTCATGTAGTCGACGACTGTGCGACTGAGCGGGAGACAGCGCAGCGGCCGTTCCGTGGCCAGTTGCTCCCACATCGGATGATGCACCCCTTCCTGAAAAATCGCGTTGGCCTGGCCGCTGCGCACCAGCGGGACTCCCACGACGGCGGGACCGGGAAACCATACTTTTCCGCCCCATGACTCGATGTCTTGATAGCTCATGCCATACTGCTTGAGAACCTGTTCGATCGTCCAGGTGATCGTGTCCGGACCCGTGGGGCCGCTTCTGCCCGAGACCAAAATCATCGGCGGTTTCTTTTTCGCCATTTCCTCGAAGGAGCTGACGCCGAGCTCTTCGGCGACCAGCCAAAAAATATAATCGGGCTCAGGGAAGCGGGCGATCGCTCTCAACTCGCCGACGCGCTCGCGGTAAGGCCCTTTGCCTTCCATAGCCAACTTTGCCGTGACCGGTGGGTTGATGATCCCGGCATCGACTTCGCCCCGGCCGATCATCTTGGGATTTTCAAAGGAGCCGAGGCCGAATTTCGGCGAGTAGATCCCCACAGATGAAACCAGACCGGTTTTCTTCTTGTCGCGAAACCCTTCCACCAATTGGGCCGTCAGCCGCCACCAGGGGTGGTAAGGGAAATTGGAAACGATCTTTACGACGTTACTATATTCATCGCGCTCAAGCATGAGGTTCTCCTTCCACGGCGCGCTCGGTTCAAGAGGCTTGTACTGTGCTGGCGGTTCATTTTCTTTCTCCGCTTTGATTCGTTGCCACATCCTACGACTTGGAACCACGGCTGGCAAATCTACGAGTAAAAATTTCCTTGCACTCCGGATAAGCCTCCTCCTATGATACGCTCGAAGCGACCAAGAGACGATGTCTTCATAGGGGAAATGCCGTGTCAATTCCTCTCTGTCATTCCGAGGAGCGAAGCGACGAGGAATCTTTCGCAATAGATCCCTCGCATTCGCACGGGATGCCATGCCGCCCCAGACAATTCCCGCTGCTGCGAAATCACGTCGACGGTCTTTGCAGCGGTGAAAAGATTCAGTCGCATTATAAAAGCTCTTGCGCGCCGTGCGAGTGATTGTGCAGTGGAAACACGCTGAGTGTTTTCTTGTCGCCGCGGCATGCATTTTGCGCAACAGCATCTATGGCCAGCGCTAACAGAGATCGGATTGATTGTGAGTGAAACGATTCATGAAAAACAGATCGAACCATGAACGATAAAGGTTCATAAGGAGTGAGTTGTGCCGATTTTAAAAAAACTCAAAGAGGCGCTTGACGAGGCCAAGATCTCCTATGAGGTTTATAACCATGCGCTCGCCTACACCGCGCAAGAAATTGCCGCAAAGCAGCATTTCTCGGGCAGGGAAATGGCGAAGGTCGTCATGATCGACGTAGATGGCACCCTGGTGATGGGGGTGATCCCCGGCAGCCGGAAGATCAGCCGGGAGATGGTTAGAGCGAGCTTAGGCGCTAAGAAGGCGCGGCTCGCCACCGAAGATGAATTCATCGCGCGGTTTCCCGACTGTGAGATCGGCGCTATGCCGCCGTTCGGCAACCTCTTTGGCCTCAAGGTTTACGTCGACCCGGCGTTGGAGCAGGACGAGCATATCTATTTCAACGCCGGTAACCATGTGCAAACGGTCAGGCTGAAGTACGCAGACTTCGCGTGCTTGGTAAAACCGCAGGTCGCCCGGCTCGTGGCAGAGAAAATAAGGGAAGCGGCATAGCGGGGCGACTAGCGAAGACAGGTGAACCATGTATTGCCGAGTGATCGCCTGCGACTTCGACGGCACCGGGGCGACGGACGGCAAGCCTGCGCCCGAGCTTTACGCCGCGCTGGGGGAAGCGCGCTCGCAGGGCGTGACGACTCTTTTGGTTACCGGCCGCGTGCTGGAAGACGTCCAACACGCCTGCCAGGAGATTTCGCCGTTTGACGCGGTCGTTGCCGAGAACGGCGCCGTCATTTACCTTTGCGATCTCGGCCGGACGATTCAGCTCGGCCGGCCGCCGCCGGAGCATTTCTTAGGGGAGTTGCGCGCTCATGGGGTGCCTTTTCACACCGGGGCGGTTGTCGTCGGCACATGGGAGCAGCACGCGGGCGAGCTGCTCGATCTTATAAGGCGTTTCGGGATCGATGGGCAGTTGGTGTTCAATCGCGCCGCCGTGATGCTGCTGCCCAGCGGCATCAACAAAGCGGTTGGCATTCACCGCGCGTTGGACGAGTTGGGACGCTCCGAGCGCAATCTCGTCGCCTTCGGCGACGCGGAAAACGATATTCCCATGTTGACGGAGGCGGAGGTGGCAGTGGCGGCACGCGGCGCGGTGCCCGCCGTGTCGGCGCTGGCCGACGACCGGCTGACCCAACCCGGCGGTGCCGGCGTCGCTCTCTACATCCGTAAGATACTGAAGCAGGGGGGATTCGCGCCCACGCCGGCCCGGCGCGAGGTGAGAGTGGGAAGCACATCGGACGGAGACGAAGTAGCGCTGCCGACATCAGGCCTCAACATCGTCGTCAGCGGCGACCCGCGGTCCGGCAAATCCTGGATTGCCGGGTTGCTCGCGGAACAGCTCGTTGAGCAAGGACATCGAATTTGCATCGTCGATCCGGAGGGCGATTACGCGCAGATGGGGCAGAGGTCTAAGATCGTCACCTTGGGTCTTGACTTGGCTTTGCCGCCGCCTCAAGCGGCCGTGCAACTGCTGGTCACCGAGCCCCTGAGCATCGTCTTCGGTTTGACGTCCTTGGCACCGCAAGAGCAGCTGGTCTATGTCGATCAATTACTGGCCGCGCTCCAGGACGAGCGCCAAGGCACGGGGATTCCCAATTGGGTGTTGATCGACGAAGCTCACTATTTTTTCCAACCCTCTAGTCCTTGCCTAAAATATCTCGCGAGCCGAACCGGAAATTTTTGTCTGGTCACATACCGTCCCAGCTTGCTTGCTAGCGATGTTTACGAGGCGATCGGCGCGCATATCATTGCGATGACCCAGATAGAGGAAGAACGCTACTTTATTACCAAAGTTTTACAGGCTCACGGCCCGCGCGGGCTGGCGGCCCACGCGGCACTGGACGGCGTCGTTTTTCCCAGAGCCGGCCTCTTGTTGACCGGCGAAGCGGTCAATCCCTGGCGCGTCTTCGAGCCCGCCGAGCGACTGACGCGCCACGCGCATCACTTCCGGAAGTACGCGGACACCCGCTTGTCGGAAGACAAGGCTTTTCGCTTCGTAGATACCGATGTCCCGATGATCGCCCATAATATGAGGGAATTCTATCGGGCGATACATGAGGCCCCGTTGGCTTCGCTTCGGCACCACCTCAGGGCCAGCGACTTTTCCCGCTGGGTGAACGATGTATTGGGAGATCAACAGTTGGCCATGGGACTACGCAAACTGGAGCGAACCACGCCGGCCGGGGCCACCCCGGACCGGGTGGAAATCCTGGCGCATATCAGTGACCATTATCTAATTCAGGAAGAGTGAAGTGCGCGGCGGATTCCAATGCGGCACGGCGATTCCTTGAGCCGGGTTATGGACTCCGCTTAGGGGTGAGCCGTCGCGTTTATTTCGTTTGCGGGACGACTTCCGCATAGCCCGCGATGGCGACTGTGGTCACAAAGCGGCCGCCGGATGCTTTCGGCAAGGGCGGCGAAGGTGAATAGGTGAATGGCAGATGGCCTCCGGCGGGTATCTCCTTTGCCAAGGTGAAATAGATCGACGTCCCAGGGTCGTCCTTGCCCGGTTTGAATTCTTCATCCCACAGCCAGGTATGGCGAATGAACAATTGTGCGTCGCGGATGGTATGGGAGGAGCGATTGTAAATCTCCCCCGACACTACTCCCTCTTGCACTGAAAGTTTTTCGATCGCAAGAACCGCCGCGATTTCGGCCCGCTCGCGCACCGTTTGGGAACCCGCGGAATGCGCGAACAACACGGCAAAAAGCGCGCTCCAGATGAGGGCGCCGCCGAACAACCTCGAATATTTCAGGACCATTGTCGCACCTCCATTTTCGGTTGGCCAATGAGGCTTAACCAAGCTTAACCAAGCTGGGGTAGCGCCGCGACGGCGCCGCTCGTCCATTGCCGTTTTTTTTCGTGCCGTACCTCCACAGTTTCTTGCGGCGGACGGGCCGGAAGCTGCGCATTCATTCCGAGAGCTTGCAGCCCATGCGAAATCCGCTGGGCGGAGCCCCAATCGCTCCAAAAAACATTCAGCATGGGGAGGACGTAAACGGTCCAGGAAAACTCAGCCAGTAATTTCTGCATAATATCTTTCGAGAAGTTCAGCGGCTCAAGGTTGCGGTAGAGTTCTTTAACCCTAGTCTTTTCACTCGATTCCCCAAGAACATCAAGAATGCCGTAGAAGTGTTGACAGAGCTTCGGATAAATCGCTTTGGTCAGATTCAAAAGATTCTTTGCCTTGAACACCATAATCATTGTATTCCATAGAGCTCCGGCAGTGGCAAGCCTGCGCGCTCGGTCGAGGTCTGGTTTCTCCGCGAAATGGGCTACCCTTCGAGCTCCCCAAAAACTCAATTGCCCGCCTTCGTCGCACGGCACCACGTAGCCATATTCCGTTTCTGGCCACCTCGCTTCCGTAGCGAGGAGCACGATGCGGTCTGGATTTCGCGCTACCGCCTGCGCCGCGATCTCGACATGGTTCATGAATCGCTCTTCCTCCAGGATAAAATGGTCCGATGGGAACATCGCCACGATGGCCTCGGGGCAGCGTTTGTAGAGGTGCATCAACGGCAGCAAAATTCCCGGTCCGGTTTCTTTGTTTTCAGGCTGTAGAATGACCGTCCCCGGTGGACAAGCGGCGATCTGATTGCGCACCTCAGGGTGCCTGAGGTGATCTTGGCTTACGATGGTCAAAATCCGGCTCGCCGGTATGAGCCGTTGCGCCCGATCGAAGGTGTGTTCCAACATCGAACGGCGACCGATGACGTTGACGTACTGTTTGGGGAGTGCGGTTCCTTTAAGCTCACGGACATATTCCTCCAGACGGCTGCCGTCCCCTGCCGCCAAAACCAGTCCCCAGAGTAAACCGTTAGGATGATTCTCGTGATCGGGCATAGCCATGTCTGTGCTCCTCCTTGGTAAAACTGACGGTTGATGAATGTTAGGGGGTGAGGTGGAAACTCTCTGAGAGCCACCCCTCTCGCGCAAATGGTTCAGCAAATGCTGTGCCGCATGGATCGCAAGAGTTGAGCGCTGGTTTGTTGTTGAAATCGACGCAAGCATTCGCACGAATGCAAGTGTCAGCCGAAATATTTTCCGACCGCTGACAAATTCCTCTTCTACCTCTTTGTGAAGGGGACGTCCCTGGATAATTTCTGAAGCTAATCAAGTCTGCGCCGCGAGACCAACCTCTTGCCGCCGTCCAGCCGCGGCATATGCTTTGCGTTATCAAGCTGGAGGGGAGCTATGCTGCCACCTATCTCGGACGGCGGAAACGGAATGGTCGCTACAGATCAAAAGGCCGGCATGCAGTTTTCGAGCCTTGCTGCAATGTTTCTGCGCCAAGCGCAGCG
>Ga0209751_10007197_pt1 | contig 10231 bp, 9 predicted proteins | sample RifCSP13_1_FD_184019 | JGI IMG/M metagenome (GOLD analysis project Ga0209751, IMG submission 184019) | Soil microbial communities from Rifle, Colorado - Rifle CSP2_sed 13_1 (SPAdes) (version 2) | ecosystem: Environmental > Terrestrial > Deep subsurface > Rock core/Sediment | place: Rifle...
CGCCCAATCGACCCTGCTTTCCTACTACACCCCCACTCCCCAACTCTCTCCGGACAATCCGCTTACCTTTTCCCTCTCCGATGAGCGGTTCCTCAAGAATATCGAGCTCCTCAAAGAATTCAAGGTTTACTAATGGGGGCGCTATTCCTAGTACCCATTAGCTAGCGAGTTTTGCTCGCGTCCTAATGACGCAGCGTTTATTGCAACTCGGCTTTAGCCGAGACAGCATTAACATTGCTGCTAGTTCGCGAAGCGAGCCGTCCTAAATCAATTTCCTATGCTAAACTATTCTGAAAATGCTTAAAGTCAAACTGGTGCGAAAGGGAAAAAGAAATCTTCCTTCCTTCCGGGTCGAGGTCAGGGACGGGAAAAAGACGGTGGAATCCATCGGTTCCTACTACCCCCATTCGGCACGATCTCATTTCATCGTTTCCAAGGAGAAACTGGAACGGTGGCTAAAAGCGGGCGCCCAGATCACGCCGGCGGTTTCAGGTTTGCTAAAAGGAAAATACGAGTTCAAGAGGTACGTTCCCAAGAAAGCAGAGAGCAGCAGTCCAGATTCTGGAGCAAAGGTGACCGCACCGGAGGCTGCTCTGGCAACAACAGAGGAATCTAAACCGGTGGAGGAAAACGTTTCAGAACAACCTGTTCCGGAAGCGGCACCGGCCGTTGAGGAGAAGGAAGATGAATCACCCACCCCTGCGGAAGAAAAACCAAATGCTTAAGGAACTGTTGGATTACATCGTGAAGGAGATCGTGGCCGAACCCAAGAAGGTGAAGATTGTTGAATCGGCCGAAGCGGACGGTACGGTTCACCTGGCGCTTTCGGTGGCGGAAGAAGATATGGGAACCGTCATCGGTAAGCAGGGCCGCACGATCGTTGCGATCCGTTCCCTGCTCAAAACCGCCGCCGCCAAGGCCGGCCAGCACGTGTTCCTCGAACTAGAGGAAAAAGATCCAAAGAGAATAGCTGCCTAACAACTAATTCAAGAGGTCGGGGCGGATTTTTTTGGTCTTCTTTAGCGCTTCCTGCGATCGCCACTTGGCAATCTCTTGATGATTTCCCGATAAAAGAATCTTTGGTACTCTCATTCCTTCATAATTTTCCGGGCGGGTGTATTGAGGGGGCTCGAGGAGGGTGTGGGGTTTAGGGCCTAGGGTATAGGTGGAAAAAGATTCGAAGCGGGTAGCTTCCTTTTCGAGCACTCCGGGGAGGAGGCGGGCAATGCTATCAATTACCACCATCGCCGGAATTTCTCCTCCCGAAAGAACATAATCCCCAATTGAAATTTCACCATCCACCAGTTCTCGAACCCGTTCGTCCACTCCTTCATACTTACCGCAAATTAGAACGAGATGTCTTTCTTTGGCGAGACGAAGGGCGTTTTTCTGGTTGAAATTTTTCCCCTGAGGTGTCAGCAGGATCGTCTTTGATTTCCTGTCTCTAATCTTTGCGAGGGCTTTGGCGATCGGCTCGATCCGCAGGATCATCCCCACCCCGCCGCCGTAAACCCGGTCATCCACCTGCTGGTATTTTCCCATTCCGAATTTTCTGAGATCGACAAGATTAACTTTTAATTTTCCTTGCTTCTGGGCTTTGTCCAGAATTGAGGTGTTCAAGAGCGGCGAGAAAACTTGAGGGAATAGGGTAATAACAGATATTTTCATTTTTGTTTTCTCAAAAATGCTAGGTCGTTTCTTCGGCCGTCCATTTTGGTTTACTCCTCGGAACTGGACCGAGTCTCTTTACCCGAACTGAGAGATTCCAGGGCTTTTCCGGCGGCCACCCCTTCCGCTTCTTTTTTACTCTTTCCCTCTCCCTCCCCAATCTTTTTGCTCTTTAGGTAGACCGCAATTAGGAAACGGTGTTCGTGGGCCGGCCCCCATTCTTTCAGGACTCGGTAGTTGGGGGTTACTCCAAAACGGGCTTGGGAAATCTCTTGAAAACGGCTTTTGGGATCCTTGATTCCGGCGCGCAGAGATTCTTCCGCTTTATAGAGAAGTTCGCGCTGGATAAATTCTTTGGCTTTTTCGATTCCCTGGTCCAGATAGATTGCGCCAATCACCGATTCAAAGGTGTTAGCGAGTAGATAGGGATTGTCCCGACCGCCGCCCAATTCCTCACCTTTGGAGAGAAGCAGTTCTTTCCCAAGTTTTAGCCGGCCAGCTTCCTCCGCAAGAGATTCGGTCTTAACCAGAGCGGCGCGAAGGGCGGTCAGCTCTCCTTCCGGCAGAGAAGGATATTTGTGATAAAGAAAGTCCGAAACGATTTGTTCCAATACAGCGTCTCCCAAGAATTCCAATCGTTCGTTGGAGGGGAAAGGAAAATCGGAATTTTCGTTCAGATAGGATCGGTGGACAAAGGCATTCTCCAATAGGTCGGGATTTCGGAACTCAACCCCGATAATCTTTTCGGCTCTTTTTTCGGGATCAATTCTCGATGTTTTCATCTTTTGGCGGAGGAACTTTTCCCTCCAGATAACGCTCCACAACTGTTCCCAAAACGCCATTGACAAAGGGTCCGGAGGAAGAACCGCCGAACTCTTTCGCCAACTCGATGGCCTCGTCAATTGCCACCTTGGGTGGAACTTGTTTTTCGATCGGGAGATCTTCCTTTGAAAAGAGAAGTTCCCAGATAGCGATGCGCAGAGCGATCAAGTCGATCTTGTTAATCTGATTGGTCGGCCAGGCGGGAGCGGTTTCCTCAATGATCCGATCGATCTCTTCGGATTTTTCGGCGACCCCCTTGATTAAAACCGCGATAAGTTCCTGATCGACCTCTTTCTCTTCCAGAACTTCCTTGATGCGGAGAATACTTTCTTCGGGTTGAATGGAGTGAAAAGCCCTTTCAAAAAGAGTGGCGAGAACCACCCGGCGCGCTTCGTGCCGAGGATCGCCTGGATTGGCAAACTCCGAGTCTGGCATTTACATCTTTCCGCACTCCGGACAAACCCGGTGCGGAAGTTTTTGGGCACCGCAGTGACGACATTTAACCGTTGCGACGGCCTTTACTATTTTGTTGAAGTAGCGCCGTTTCTTGCGGCCGTGGGAGAATTTTCTTTTTGGTAGTGGGGGCATAGCTAGTCAATTATCAATTATCAGTTACCAATTAGCAATACCTACTCTTTCGTTAGAAATGTTACTTTCGTGGAACCGTAGATGCGCCGGTCGAAGATCCGCAGTCCGGGAATGATGGGTGGTTCGGTCAGTTTGGAGTGTTCATAAACCACCACCGCTCCTTTTTTAAGATGAGGGATCAGGCTGTGAAAAATGTGGTCGAGTCTTCCGACCGCGTAGGGAGGGTCGAGAAAGACCAATTCGATGTCGTTATCAGGAAGTTCCGTTAAGGCCTGCTTCACATCACGGCAGAGAACGGTTCCTTTCGGCGCAATCTTGGAGGGAACCAGATTCTCGCGAATGGTCTGACAAGCGTGACGATTGGATTCGATGAAAATTGCCTCCCGTGCTCCGCGAGAGAGAGCTTCAATCCCGAGCGACCCTGATCCGGCATAAAGATCGGCGACCTTTTTGCCCTCTCCAAAATCTCCCAGAATGTTGAAAATCGCGAGCCGAATCGATTCCTGGGTTGGCCGGAGATCCCGAACCTTGGGGACCTTGAGCGGGTGTCCTTTTACTTTTCCTCCCGCAACGCGCATAAGTTCATGTTACAAGTAACAAGTAACAAGTAACAAGTTTAATTGGGATCGACGAGAGAGGTGGAGAACCTTTCCAACTCGGTTTTTAATTGAGGGTACTTTTCCAAGGGAAAATCTCCCTGGAAGATGTTCCGGGCTGCTTCCTGCGCATCCTTAAGAAGCCGAGAATCGGTGAGATCCGCCACCTTCAATTCGGTGAGTCCGTGCTGTTTTACCCCGTAGATTTCTCCCGGACCGCGCCGTTTCAGATCCAACTCCGCCAGCTGGAAGCCACTCTCATTTTGCTCCAGAGCTCTCAAACGTTCGAGGGACTCGGTCGATTCCTTCTCAGGAAAGAGAAAGCAGAAAGATTCTTTTCCTCCGCGGCCAACCCTTCCCCGAAGTTGGTGAAGGGACGCCAGGCCGAAACGCTCCGCCGCCTCTACCACCATAATCGTGGCATTGGGAACATCGATCCCGACCTCCACCACCGGGGTAGAAACTAATACCCCGATCTCCCCTCGTTTGAAACTATCCATGGTTTTGGTTTTTTCTTGAGATTTTATTCTTCCGTGGAGAAGTCCAACTTTGACGTCGGGCATAATCCTGGAGATAGCCTCAAATTCCGCGGTGGCGGCTTTAACCTGCTGCATTGATTCCGCTTCCGACTCCTCAATCAGGGGGCAGATCACAAAAGCCTGATCTCCGGCCTTAACGCGCTGGCGGATCCAACGGTACCCATCCTCCCGCTTTTGGGTCGGAACCACAAAGGTTTTGATGCGCTTCCTTCCGGGAGGCAGTTCGTCCAGAACGGAAAGGTCCAGATCACCGTAAACGGTCAGAGCGAGAGTGCGGGGAATGGGAGTGGCCGTAAGCGTGAGAAGATGGGGAATCCCGGCCGACTCGGTCTTACGAAGAAGCTGGGCCCGTTGTTCGACACCGAAGCGGTGCTGTTCATCAATCACGACCAGACCGACCTTTTGAAAATCCTCCTCTTTGTAGAAGAGAGCGTGCGTGCCCACCCAGAGATCAAATTGGTCTTCGGTTTTCAGTTTATGGGGACCGGTACTGTCCTCGCGCTGCTCGGTTGTAATTCGCTGGTGCGAAGTGTGGATAGCGACCTTGATTCCGGAGGGACTCAGGAGGGTTGAGAGCGTCTGGAAATGCTGGTCGGCCAGAATCTCGGTAGGAGCCATAAAAACCGTCTTGGCCCCGTTTAGATGGGTTAGATAGGCCGCTACTGCGGCGACAACGGTCTTTCCCGAGCCGACGTCTCCCTGGAGGAGTCGGTTCATTGGTTTTTCGCCGGCGAGGTCTTTAAAGATCTCATCCAGAACATTCTTCTGCGCCCTGGTGAGCGAAAACGGCAATTTCTCCACAAACTGGTCCACTTTTACCCGGAACCGATCGTAAGAGATCGGGAGAGAAGTTTTTTGCTTCTCCCAAACCAAACGTTGTTTTAGGGACCGCAGATTAAAGAGAAGCAATTCTTCCAGGGCAAATCGCTGTCGCGCCTTTTCAATATCGGAAAATTTTTTGGGAAAATGGATTTTCTCCAGCGCCTCCCGCAGCGGCAGAAGTTGCCGTTCCTGCCGAATTTCTTCCGGAATAAATTCCGAGATCTCGACCGAATCCAGCAGACTACGAATGCGGGTCCGCAGCCATTTGGAAGTGAGCCGGGCGGTTTCCGGATAAACCGGGACCAAACCGGCGGTGTGGGTGGGGGCCTCTCCCTCTTCCAGGACTTCGAAATCGGGACTGATCAAGCTGGTTTTCCCGCCAAAGTTCTCAACCTTTCCGGCCAGGCCTACCCTCAACCCCTCTTTGAGAGTTTGGGTCAGATAGGGTTGGTTGAACCAGATCACCTCGATCGCTCCGCTCTCGTCGGCGACGGCGGCTTTCGTCAAAAATTTTCCCCACTTCGTGCGGATATTTCCGATCTGGACGATTTTTCCTTGAACGGCAACATCTTTATCGGGGGCCAACAGATTAATCCTGGTGGTTTGGGTGTAATCCAGATAGCGGAATGGAAAGTGGTAGAGCAAATCGCGCGCGCTTACTATTCCCAGCCGCGCCAACCTCTGGGCATAGATCTTGCCAACGTAAGGAATTTTCTCGACCGGATCAGTTACGGTTATTTGCATTTTCAAATTGCAACTGAGCGCAGCGAGGACAGCCCAATTTACCTAAACAAAAACGGCAGGAACGATGCTAAGACTAGGCTCAGAGAGGCGACAACAACCAAGATGATCCCCAGTTTTTGATTTCTTTGAAAGAATTTCATTCTTCGATTATCACTCAGAATGATCCTGAGCTTGCCGAACGGATCATTCGATTTTGATAAAAGTCTTCTTGCCGATCTTCAGAACCCCGCTCCTCAGAACCGTTTCGGTTCCGGTTAGTTTCTTGTCATCCAGGTTGACTCCACCCTGCTCCAAGAGACGCCGGGCTTCCGATTTGCTAGGGGTGATTCCATTTTCGACCAACAGATTGACGAGATTAATTTTCTTTCCAGCGACCTTCCAAATAGGTGCGTCTTTCGGCGTGCCGCCCTTAGAGAAAACGCTCTCAAAATCTTTCTGTGTTCGCTGCGCTTGGTCATCGCCGTGGTACATCTTCACGACCGTGAGGGCGAGAAGACGCTTTTTATCAAGTGGTTTTAGCTCTTTCGCTCGATCCAATTCCGACTGAGAAATATCCGTCACCAGCTCCAGGTAGGAATCGGTCTGTTCGTCGGGAAGAGACATCAGCTTTCCGTACATCTCCGCAGGCTCGTCGTCCAGCCAGACGCAGTTGCCGGAGGTCTTGCTCATCTGTTTCCCATCGGTTCCCATGATCATCGGCACCGTCAGAACGTATTTCTCTTTTCCGCGCATCTTCCGCAGCAGTTCCCGGCCGATGAGCATATTGAAAGTCTGGTCGGTACCGCCGATCTCCAAGTCGGTATCCAGAACAACCGAGTCGTACCCCTGGAGAAGGGGGTAGAGAGTCTCGTTGGCCCAGACGGTATCCCCCCGTTCCAGACGCTCCTGGAACATATCGCGCTTGAACAGCTGGACGGAGCTGATGTGGCCGGCGATGGAGAGCAGGTCCTTCATCGTCAGTTTGAGCAGCCAATCGCCGTTCTGTTTTATCTGAACCTTGGAGAAGTCCAATATCTTCTCCGCCTGTTTTTTCCAGGTGGAGATGTTCTTCTCGATCTCCTCTTCTTTGATCTCTCCCCTCGCCCCCGTTCTCTGGGAAGGGTCGCCCGCCAGGACCGTTCCGGTCCCGATCAAAAGAGTGGCCTCGTGACCCAGTTCGGCAAATTTTTGGAGCTTGCGGAGAAGAATAGAGTGACCGAGATGGAGGCGGTCGCCGGTCGGATCGATGCCGAAGTAGAGGCGGATCTTTCTTTGTTGGAGGAGTTTTTCCAGCGCCTCTCGGTCAGGGTAGATCTTCTCAATCCCCCGTGAAAGGAGTTCTTCAAGAGATACCATTTCGATAAATTCTATCAGATTCTGTGTTAAAATTCTCCAGTGAGATCAAGAAAATACCTGCCGACCGTCTCCGGTAATTGGGGACGGGGGAACGACGGGTTGTTCCAAAAATTGGTCGGTCTACTAAAGAAGGTCCTGCGGCCTTTTTTGCGGTTGGCCTATCTCCTCGTCTCCAAGCTCTACGGGCTAGTTTTTGGGATCCTGTCGAAGCTGCCGGGATTTCGTAATTTTTCACGGCGGGGCCGACGCAGCCCGCTCTACTGGTTGAACGTGCTGGCAACCATCTTTCTGATATTTCTTATTTTCTCCTCGCTGGCTTTCGGAGCAGTGGCGATCGTCTTCTCCAAGGACCTCCCCTCTCCTAATCGGCTGGTGGACCGCCAGGTTTCTCTATCGACCAAAATCTACGATCGAAATGGAACTCTTCTCTACGACGTTTACGGAGACGAGAACCGAACTCTGGTTACCCTGGACAAAGTAGCCGAGGTGATGAAGCAGGCTACTCTCTCGATCGAGGACAAGAGCTTCTATCGGCACGGAGGGTTCGATCCGATCGGGCTGGCGCGCGCGTTTATAAATATCATCACCAAGCACGAGCTCCAGGGGGGTTCGACCATTACTCAACAGCTGGTCAAGAACACGCTCTTGTCTCAAGAAAGAACCATTGTCAGGAAAATCAAAGAGTTTATTCTTGCCCTTCAGATCGAAGCTCGCTACAGCAAGGATGAGATTTTTCAGATGTACTTCAACGAGACTCCCTACGGCGGCCAGGCGATCGGAATACAGGCCGCCGCGGAAAATTACTTCGGCAAGAATGCTTCTGATCTGACTCTGGCTCAGGCCTCTCTTTTGGCAGGATTGCCCCAAGCCCCATCAAGATACTCTCCTTATCGCGACCCGGAGTTGGCAAGATCTCGGCAGACCGAGGTTCTGCGCCGGATGCGGGAAGACGGTTACATCACGCGCGAGCAGGAGGAAGAAGCCAAAAACACCGCTCTGAAATATCGGGCCGAGGGGGCGCAAATCAAGGCTCCCCACTTTGTGATGTATGTCAAGGAGCTCCTCGCGGAGAGATACGGCGACACCTTTGTAGAAACCGGGGGGCTGAAAGTAACCACTACCCTGGACCTCAAATGGCACAACAAATTCCAAAAAATTGTCACCGACGAGATCAAGAAGGACGGTTGGGCAAAAGTTTCCAATGGGGCTTTGATCGCTATCAATCCGCAAACCGGGGAAATTATTTCCATGGTGGGTTCGAAAGACTATTTCAACACTAGGATCGATGGCCAGTTCAACGTCACCACTTCCCCCTCCCGCCAACCGGGGTCCTCGATCAAGCCGATCATGTACGCCACCGCCTTCAAGCAGGGATTTTCTCCCGCGACCCACCTGATCGGGGTGCCGACCACCTTTGACATGCCCCCCGGCCAGCCGCCCTACCGACCCCAAAACTTTGCCAACCACAATTACGGGATCATCTCGGTCCGCCGGGCCTTAGGTAATTCGCTGAACGTGCCGGCGGTGAAGATGCTCTCTCTGGTTGGGCTGGATAACCTGCTCGCCACCGCTGCCGATATGGGGATCACAACCCTGACGGACACGGGAAGGTACGGGATCTCGCTGACCCTGGGGGGCGGAGAAGTCAAGATGATCGATATGGCCGCCGCCTTTTCGGTCTTTGCGACCGGAGGAATGCGGCACGATCCCGTCGCGATTCTCAAAGTTACCGATTCCAACGGAAACGTTCTGGAAGAGTTCAAGCCCACCAAGGGCATTCGGGCGCTCTCCGAACAGGTCAGCTACCTGATCAGCAACATCCTCTCCGATTTCAACGCTCGTTCCCTCACTTTCGGGGGTGGCAACCAGCTCGGGCTTAATATCCCCGGCCACACGGTGGCGGTCAAAACCGGAACGACCAACGACAACCGCGACAACTGGGCGATCGGTTTTACCCCGGCTCATAGCAACTCCAAGGTGGGAATTACGATTGCGGCCTGGATCGGGAACAACGACAATTCGCCGATGAATCCAAACTTCTTTGCCGGATCCGCCCGGATCTGGAATCAGGCGATGGTCGCCTATCTCAATGGCAAGCCCAACACCGCTTTTGTCCGTCCCAAGGGAATAGTTTCCGGTACCGTCGATAGTTCTTCCGGTATGGCTCCCGGACCCTACACCACCGGAACCAGTACCGATATCTTTGTCGAGGGAACGGTGCCGACCGAAATCGACAACTGGCACGTCCGGCTCAACATCTGTAAACCGGATGGCAAACTCGCCTCCGATGCCTGTATCGCCGCCGGCCAGTCCGAGGAACGCAATTACATTAAGATTCGGGCCGAAAAGCCCGAATGGCAGGATGATGTCGACGCTTGGGTCGCCAAGACCTACAAAGGAAAATCGCAGTATTTCCCGCCGAAGAAAACCTCCACGCTCTGTTTTAATGATAGTGGTGGGGTCGTCAGTTGCACTGATCTCAGTTCTGGTCCTCTCATTGGAGAAATTAAACTTTACGCGGCAAAAGGTTGTACTGGAACGGTAGCAGATCCAAATGATTTACCTTCTCTGTTTACAGTTTGCGCTCCGATTACAGTTCAACAAAGCACAAACGTTAACCAGGTAACTTTTCACCTAACAAGTACTCCACCACAAGTCTGCTCAACTCTAAATGCAACTACTTGTAATTTTGGGGGGGCACAAAAAATAACCACCCCGGTTTGTTCTTCAACCTGCACCTATAATTCCTGGAGTATATTTCGCTTTGAAACACTTCCTCCTGGAAATTACACTCTCTACGTAGAAGCTTGGGATAATGCGGGGGGAGCTAAGCAAAAAACTTTAGATATAACGGTTATTGGTCCTTGAACTTAATTTACTTTCAGCGAATTGTTTCCTAACTTCTTAGCTTTCCACCATTGGACTCAATAAGTTTGTGAATCTTTCCTCTCAAAGGAGAAATATCCTCAGAGGATAACCCTCTCTCTTCGGATTGGAAAGTAACTTTAAGAGTAATCGATCGGTTTCCCTCTTTAGTTTCGAATCGATCTTTAATCTCGACCTCTCTGACCAGCGATGAAGACGATCGAATTTTCTCAATCAACTCCGCCAGTGAGC
>Ga0209751_10007199_pt1 | contig 10229 bp, 9 predicted proteins | sample RifCSP13_1_FD_184019 | JGI IMG/M metagenome (GOLD analysis project Ga0209751, IMG submission 184019) | Soil microbial communities from Rifle, Colorado - Rifle CSP2_sed 13_1 (SPAdes) (version 2) | ecosystem: Environmental > Terrestrial > Deep subsurface > Rock core/Sediment | place: Rifle...
GCCGCGTCCCGCGAGGTGCTCAACCACTCATCAAAGGCGAGGCCGACCGCTGATCGAAAATCGGAGTCGCTCAGCTCTCGATCTTCGTGCCCCAGGATCTCAATAATGTGCCAGCCGAAATCACTCTGGACCGGTCCGACGATGTCTCCGGTCTGGCCGGCAAATGCGGCCGCTTCGAAAGGTTCGACCATGCGGCCCCGGGAAAACCATCCGAGGTCGCCGCCATTTGCCTTGCCGGCCTCGTCGGTTGTGTGCGCCGCTGCCAGCACTTCCCAGTCGGCTCCCGAGCGGACCTGTTCCAGCAGATCTGCTGCCAGCGTCTCTTCGGCCACGAGAATGTGCCGCGCCCAGACTTGCTCTTGCACCCGGGGGACCTCGGCTTCGAATGTCTGTCCCAGCCGCTCGCGATAGAGCTGAGCCTGCAGCTCGGAACGAACTGCGCTTTCATTGACCCCGAATGACCCGAGGTTGGTTAGAAAGGCCTGGTAGTTCCGTTCGAACAGGTCTCGGGTATAGGGAGTGGCGACCGCGGCACCGGGGGTTGTGCTGGGCGGGCTCGGGGTGGGACCGGATTCGCTGAACCCGAAGTTCTCCTCCACAGCCTGATCGAGATCCTGCTCGGTCACCAGGAGCCCGCGGCGCTTGGCTTCCTGCTCGACCAAGACCTCCTGGATCAAGCCATCCAGGACCGAACTCCCAACGAACAGTGGGTTCCCCAACTGCTGGGACACGTTGTTCAACTGGGATTGGTAAGTCGAGCGAGCCTGCGCGTCGTCTCCCACTACAGCCAAGATGCTGGTAAGGCTCGAATACTGGGACTGCAAGTTGTACTGCACCAGCTTCACCCGATCGCGGAAAGTACCGGTCGAGACTTCCTGCCCGTTGAAGCTGGTGCAGGGCTGGGGCGGCTGGATCACGTTTACCTGGATCCAGCCATAGGTCAGCAACCCCATCACCAGCAGCAGGGTGACCCCTGCGCCGGCGAGAATGCGGTTGCGAAGGGTCTGTTCCCGATCTGCTCTGGCGATGTGCTTGGGAGTTAGCAAGGACCCCGCGGTTAGGTCGGGATGCCCGGTTGCGGCCCGGTTAGCGGAACCGCTCCGCTGCGAAGGGAAGCAGCGCTAGGTGGCGGGCTCGTTTGATCGCCCGACCGAGCATCCGTTGATGGCGGGCGCAGGCCCCGCTGTCTCGGCGCGGCCGGATCTTCCCAGAATCGTAGGTAAAGCGCTTCAATAACTCGGTCTGCTTGTGGTCTATCGATTCGGCCTGGTCGGCGCAAAACTGACAGGCGCGTGGCTTGCGGCGGAAGCGCCTGGCCGGCCCAGACTCGATCTGCTCATGATCCTCTTCGCTCATGTATTTGCCTCCCTTGCGGGCCCCGCGGGAGGCTCGCTGCTGATTGGGGTTAGGCCAGGACTGATGCTCGGCCGCGGGTCACGCGCCGGCGGCTGGACCCCCTCTTCTAGGGTGATCAGAAATCGGAGGACTTGCTCGCTCAGTCGGAGGTCCCGCTCGATGGCCAGGCCCGCGGCCGGGGGCATTTCGGTTTGAATGAATACATAATAGCCCTCGGTCCGCCTACCGATCGGGTAGGCAAACCTGCGCTTCCCCCAACGATCGACCTGGAGGGTCTTTCCCTGCCCGGCCTCCACCCAGGATTTCACTCGTTCCTCGAGCGCGGTCAATCCCTCCTCATCAAGGTCGGGGTCAGCAATAAATGCAACTTCGTACTTTCGCACTGCACAAGCTCCTTTCCACGGGGTTGCCCCCTCCTAGACACGAGGTTGTGCCGGAGGGAGCGGAAAGAGACGATAGGTTGGATTCCTTACTGTATCACACCACCGCCGCTGCGGCAACGGCCCGCATTTGTGCCTTATTTCACGGTATAATCCCCTCTGCCCCGACCAACCACCCGACATAGCAATCAGCCCAGCCCACTTTCGGCAGGTACAATACGACATGGCGGCGGATCCCATCCGGTTCGGAACCGACGGTTGGAGAGGCAGGATCGCGGAGGACTTTACCTTTGCCGCCGTACGCCGAGCAGCCCACGGCTATGCGCAATATCTTCTGAAAGCCGAGGGTTCGAGCCGACCGGTCATTATCGGGTACGACAAGCGCTTCGCCTCGGAGAATTTCGCGGAGTGTGCCGCAGAGGTCCTGGCGGCCAACGGTCTCTCGGTCCTGCTCACCCGGGAGGCCACGCCGACCCCGGTCATCTCCTTCGCGGTGGTAGCGAACTCCGCAGCCGGGGCAGTCAATATCACCGCTTCCCACAACCCACCCGGGGACAACGGATTCAAGGTCCGCGATCACAACGGGGGCGCAATCGCCCCCCAGGGGCTCGCCGAGATCGAGGCCCGAATCCCAGATACAGCAGATTCAGTGCCCAGGCTCGCCTTCGCTGAAGGTATCCGATCTGGATCGATCGCCTTCTTCGATCCGATCCCTCCCTATGTAAGCCAGATCCAGGGCCTGGTTGACCTCGAGCGGCTGCGGGCGGCAGGCCTGACCGTGATGGTGGACGCGATGTGGGGGAACGGCGCTGGCTGGTTCGGGCGCTTCCTGACCGGCGGAACGACCCAAGTATTGCAGATCCACGGCGAGCGCAACCCGATCTTCCCGGAAATGAGCCGCCCGGAGCCAATCCCGCCCAACGTGGATGTCGGTCTGGCGGCTGCCAAGTCGCAGGCGGCCGACGTCCTGCTGGTCACCGACGGAGACGCGGACCGCCTGGGAGTCGGGGACGAGCACGGTGAATTCGTCGATCAGCTGCGGGTCTTCGCGTTATTGGCCTACTACTTGTTGGAGGTGCGCGGAGCACGCGGTCCGATCGTTAAGACCCTGTCTACGACCTACCTTCTGCACAAGCTGGGATCGACCTATCAGGTTCCGGTGCACGAGACCGGAGTTGGCTTCAAGTATGTCGCCCCGAAGATGCTGGAAGTCGACGCATTGATCGGAGGCGAAGAATCCGGCGGCTACGCATTCCGTCATCACGTGCCGGAGCGGGATGGAATCCTCGCCGGGTTGTACCTGCTCGACATGATGGTCCAGCTCGGGCGGAAGCCCTCCGAGCTGATCAAGCTGCTCTTCGAAAAGGTGGGCCCCAGCTACTACAAGCGGATCGATACCCCGCTCTCGCCGGCCGAACGCGAGGCACGCGAACAAGTGATCCAGTCGGCAGACCCGGATAGGGTTGGAGGACTCCGAGTGACTTCCATCAATCGGACCGATGGACACAAGTTTGAGCTCGAAGACGGAGGTTGGTTGCTGGTCCGCTTTTCCGGGACCGAGCCGATTGTCCGAGTGTACTGTGAGACCACTCAAGAGAAGCGGGTCGAGCCGATCCTCGCAGATGGTTTAAGGCTGCTCGGAGTGCGTTGAACTACCGGCTGACCGACACCCACTGCCACCTGAGCCTGCCCGAGTTCTCGGGTGATCTGGATGAGACCCTTGAGCGGGCTCAGGCGTCCGGCATCGGGACCCTGATCGTCCCTGGGATCGATCTGCCGACCAGCCGCATGGCGGTGAGCTTGGCCGAGAGCCGCCCCGGGCTGTTCGCCGCGGTTGGAATCCACCCGCACGAGGCGGAGAGCTGGACTCCAGCAACCGGTGTGGAACTGCGCGAGCTGGCTCGGTCCCCGACGGTGAAGGCCATCGGCGAAATCGGGCTGGACCACTATCGCGATTTGGCTGCTCGGCCAGCGCAGCGCGCCGCCCTCCAGGCCCAGCTGGAGATAGCCGGCGACTTGAGTCTCCCGGTGATCGTCCACAACCGGGCGGCCATCGAAGAGCTGCTGGCGGTTCTGATAGAATGGTCAGGCGGCCTCGATCCAAGGCTGCGGTCCCGAGCCGGAGTGTTGCACGCGTTCTCCGGCGAGCTTGAACATGCCCAAACCGCAATCGGCTCGGGCTTTTTCATTGGAGTAGCTGGCCCGCTGACTTATCCGAACGCCCAACCGCTTCGAGAGCTCGTGCAGCGCGTTTCGCCTGATCGGCTGCTTTTGGAGACCGACTCACCTTTCCTGCCACCCCAGTCCCACCGCGGTCAGCGGAACGAACCCGCCCATATGTTTGAAATCGCCACCACCCTCGCCAAGTTGCACTCATCCGAGATCGCTGAGGTCAGCCGACTGACCTCCCAAAACGCGGCTCGCTTATTTGAGCTGAGCAATGGAAGCAACCACCCTCACCTTCACTGATCTGGTGGCCACCGGCTTGGCGGCCGTCGAGGCCCGGATGCGTCAGGCGACCCCGGCCGACCACCCGGAGTTAGACGCGGCTTTAGACCAGCTGTTGGGATCGCGGGGCAAACGACTGCGCCCGACGTTGGTCCTACTGACCGCCGGGCTGCTCGGCGCCGACTATGCCCGCAGCGTGGACCTGGCTGCAGCAATTGAACTGCTGCACACTGCAACTCTCGTCCATGATGACTTGATCGACGGATCGCTGCTGCGGCGAGGGCATCCCACCCTCAACGCGCGCTGGGAGGGCGGCGCCACCGTCCTGATCGGAGACTATTTGTTTGCCCGGGCCGCGGAGCTGGCCGCGGCCACCCAGTCTCTGTCCTGCATGGAGATTTTTGCCCGAACCCTCACGACCATCGTCCAAGGGGAACTCAATCAATTGCTCGGATCGGGTTCGACCAATCTTCGGACCGCCTATTTCGAGCGGGTCTACGCCAAGACCGGATCGCTCTTCGAGCTTGCCGCGTTGGCCCCCGCAATATTGGCTGGCACGAGCCTAGTCACCCAGGATAGGTTGCGTGAATTCGGCCGCAGCCTGGGGATTGCATTCCAGATCGTCGATGATGTGCTCGACTTCACCGGCCAGGCCGATGAAGTTGGCAAGCCGGTCGCCAGCGACTTACGCAATCGTCTGGTCACGCTTCCGACCCTATGCCACCTAGAAGAGAACCCTGCGGATGCCCAGGCAGTTGGCCTGTTGGTTCGCGGGAAGCTCTCGGACCAAGCCCAGGACCGGCTGATCGCGTCTATTCGAAGTTCTGGAGCAGTGGCCTCGGCCCGTGCGGAGGCGGAAGGCTACATAGACGCCTGCCTCGCCCTGCTCGGCGAGCTTCCCTCCGACCGACCAGAACACCAGGCGCTTGGCGACCTGGCTAACTACGTCCTGGAGCGGACTTTGTGACCGTCCACGTCTCCGGCCACCCGCTTGTCGCCCACAAGCTGGCTCGGATCCGCAACAAGCAGACCGATCCGAAGAAGTTTCGAGAGCTGATCCGGGAGATCTCGGCCCTGCTGACCTACGAAGCCACCCGGGACCTGGCGCTGAATCCAATCCGGGTTCAAACCCCGCTCGAGGAAACCCATGGATCGGTCCTGGCGGAGAAGATCGGCCTGGTGCCGATCTTGCGGGCTGGACTGGGAATGGTTGAAGGAGTGTGGGAGCTAATGCCTTCGGCCGAGGTCTGGCACATCGGCCTGTATCGAGACGAGAAGAGCTTCCGGCCGGTCGAGTACTACAACAAACTTCCGGTAGAGCCCACGGTCTCCGTGTGTCTGGTCTTGGACCCCATGCTCGCGACCGGGGGATCTGCGGTCGCCACCGTGGACATCCTAAAACGTTGGGGGGTAAAGCGGATCAAGTTCGTTGGTCTGATCGGGGCTCCGGAAGGTATAGCCAATATGGAGTCGCACCACCCTGAGGTTCCGGTATATCTTGCCGCAGTCGATGACCACCTGAATGAACGCGCATTCATTGTCCCCGGTCTCGGAGACGCCGGCGATCGCCAATTCGGGACCGCCTAGCTGAGAGGTCCCCTGTATTTCGAGTGGGTGGCCGGAACTGCTAGGAACTGAGTTCGGCCTGGACTTCCTGTAGGTGTTCGACCAGCCACGGAGGCAGGGGCCTGTGCTCCAGCAGTTGGGCGGTCGCGTCTCGAGCTTCCTCGAGCGCTCCGATTAGCCGTAATCCGTCGATCATTACGGCATTGGCTATTGGGTCCTCCGGGGCAGCCTGCAGCGCGCGGTCGATCAGCACTTTGGCCGCGTCCAACTCTCCAAGATAGAGCAGCGAGCGAGCTTTGAGCACCGAGAGCGGGGCCCACTCCGGGTACAGCTGATTCACCCGATCGAGATAGGGGATCATCTGACCACTCTCTGCGCCAAGGAAGAGAGCTTGGGTCAGCATCCCGGCCAGCCGAGGATCGGCGCCCAGGTTTGCGCCGGAGAGTTCGAGGCCGGCTAGCAGCGCATCGGTTGCCCCCAGATAGTCTGCTTGTTTCAGATAGAGTTCTGCCGCCTTCGTGAATTCCCCTACGGCTGCAGCCGAATCGGTAGGCTGGGGGATCGGCGACCCGACCGGCTGAGACTGGATGGGCTGAACTGCCGACGGTGGGGCAGCTGCGGCAGGCTCGTCCAGGGCGCCTCCCATGGCGATGAGGAAGCTTGCCAGGCAAAGGGTGGTCATTAGAAGGCCACCTGCAACCCAGACCCACCTTCTTGTTCTCCGAGCGGGTTTTGTCCCGGCCGCCGCGGCCGTTACCGCGGGCTGGGCCGCAGCTGGAGTTGGAACCGGGGCCGGTGCCGGCGCCGGTGTGACGGCCAGCGATTCGGCCGGCCCCCAGGGTGAAATCCCTTGCGCTGCGCGCTCGAAGGCCTGGACCGTTTCGGCAACGTTCTTGAAACGGTCTTGGCGGTCTTTGGCCAGTGCCTTGAGCAGCACCTCTTCCAGATCCTCCGGGATCTTGGCATTAATGCTGCGCGGGAGCGGCAAGGGAGTGTAGATGTGATCGTGAATGATCGAGAAGGGGGTGTCCGAGTTGAACGGCACCCGGCCCAGGCACAGTTGATACAGGACAATACCGAGCGAGTAGATGTCGGTACCCGCGTCCAGGTTTTGCTCCCCGCGGGCTTGCTCGGGCGAGATGTAGTGTGGCGTTCCCAGCAGCTGGTCGCCGGAAAGGGTTGACTGCCCGGCCTCCGCCATGCGAGCCAGGCCGAAATCGGTGAGGAAAACTCCTCCGGACTCGGTAAGCAAGATGTTGGACGGCTTGATGTCCCGATGCAGGACTCCCTGATCGTGGGCGTAACTCAGCGCGTTCCCGATCGCCCGCACGATTTCGAGGATCCGATCTATCCCTGGCCAAGCGCGGTCCAATGCCGCTTTGAGGGTCTCGCCCTCCACGAACTTCATCACCAAGAAAGGCTGATTGAGATGGTCGGCGAAGTCGTAGACCGGAACGATGTTGGGATGGTCGAGCCTGGCAACCACCTTTGCCTCGCGCTCGAAACGCCGCAGGAATTGGGGGTCCTGCATGAAGGCGGGATGCATCACCTTGAGGGCGACATAGCGATCCAAGGCCGGGTGATAGGCCTTGAATACCGTAGCCATCCCTCCTTGACCGAGTTGCTCGATGATTCGATACTGACCGACGTTTTCGCCTGGTTGAAAGGGCATACTGGTAGTCTACGGCCTCGATTAGACGATCAGCTGATTATCCGGAAAGCAACTCCAAGATAACAGTGAGTAAATTGTCCGGTGAGTCTGGGTTAGGCCTGGAGGACCGCAAGGCCTGGGAGGGGCTTTCCTTCCAGCAAAGCCAGGGTGGCGCCCCCTCCGGTTGAGAGGTGAGTAAACTGGGCCGCCAGGCCTGCCTGTTGGACCGCCGCGACCGAATCTCCGCCCCCGACGATGGTGAGCGCCTGACGGCCGCCAATGGCCCGGGCGATCTCGCGAGTCCCGGTAGCGAATGGCGAGACCTCGAATACGCCCATCGGCCCGTTCCACAGGATAGTCTTGGCCGGGAGCAGCGCGTCGGTGAACTGCCGAAGAGTCTGGGGGCCAATGTCCACGGCCCGCCAACCGGCGGGGATCTGGTCCACCCTGGTCACCCGATGTTCGGCCAGCTCGGATAGGGCAGCCGCGGCCACCACATCAGTCGGCAGGTGCAGCCGGCTCCCTGCTCGAGCGAGCAGCTCGGCCGCAGTAGCCAGTGAGTCGCGCTCTACGAGTGAGTCGGCCAGATCGAGTCCTTGGGAAGCCAGAAACGTGTTGGCCATGCCGCCTCCGATCAGCATTGCATCGGCCTCGTCCATGAGCTTTCGGACCAGACCCAGCTTGTCTGATATCTTGGCCCCTCCTAGGACCACCACATATGGTCGTTCGGGGGCATTAAGCGCCTCCCTGAGGAAATTGACTTCCTGCTCGACCAGCAGGCCCGCCGCGCTCGGTAGAAAGTGCGCGACGCCTTCGGTCGAGGCGTGCGCCCGATGGGCGCTCCCGAAGGCATCGTTAACGTACAGCTCTGCCAGATCAGCAAGCTGTTTGGCGAAGTCCTGATCGTTCTCGGTCTCCTCAGGGTGGAACCGAGTATTCTCGAGCATTAACAGGCCGCCGGGACGAAGGCCCCTCACCGCGGCCCTGGCTGTGTGCCCGACACAGTCCTCAGAAAACTCGACTTCCCCTCCAAGCAACATGGCGAGCTGCGCCGCGACCGGACGAAGCGAGAGGCCAGGTACCACCTTCCCTTTCGGCCGTCCGAGATGCGAGCACAGGACCACGCTGGCGCCGCGATCGCGTAGAAAGCGGATCGTCGGAAGAGCCGCCCGAATGCGGGTGTCGTCGACCACAGTGCCGTCAGCGAGCGGGACGTTGAAGTCTACCCGCAGCAGTACCCGCCGTCCTCGGACCTCGAGGTCGCGGACCGTTCTTAGTCTGGACACTCTTGACCGAGGGCTAGAGTTTGCGGGCCATCATGGCGGCCAAGTCCGCGGTACGAGTGGAATACCCCCATTCGTTGTCGTACCAGGCCACTACTTTGGCCATGTTTCCGCCCATGACCATTGTGAACTCGGCGTCCACAATGCTGGAGCGGGGATCCATCTTGAAGTCGCTGCTGACCAGCGGCTCTTCGCTGAATCCGAGGATCCCCTCCATAGGCCCGATTGAGGCGACCCGAAAAGCCTGGTGCAGCGACTCGGTGGTCGCCTCTCGTTCCAGAGTTGCGACGAAATCGACGACCGAGACGGTGGCTACCGGAACACGCATGGCAAACCCATCGAATTTCCCCTTAAGTTCCGGGATGACCCGGGAGATCGCCCGCGCAGCTCCAGTAGTGGTCGGGATGATGTTCAGAGCCGCCGCCCGGGCCCGGCGCAGGTCCTCATGGGGTAGGTCGAGGATCCGCTGGTCGTTGGTGTAGGCGTGAATCGTGGTCATCAGGGCTTTCTCGATCCCAAACTCGTCCTGGACGACCTTGGCGGCCGGTGCCAAGCAATTGGTCGTGCAGCTGGCATTCGACACGATGTGGTGGTCGGCCGGTTTGTACATGCTTTCGTTGACGCCCAACACGATGGTAACGTCGGGGTCTTTCGACGGGGCGCTGATGATCACCTTCTTCGCACCGGCGGCCAGATGCTTGGAAGCCGGCTCGCGGGAAGTGAATAATCCGGTCGACTCGATCACGATCTCGACCCCTAACTCATCCCAGTGGAGTTCCGCAGGGTCACGGACCGACAGGGCCTTAATGTGATCGCCGTCGACTCGCAGACCGCCATCCGAGATCTCGACTGCCCCTGGGTACTTTCCATAGGTCGAGTCGTACTTGAACAAGTGGGCCATTGTCGGCAAATCGCCTAAGTCGTTGAAGGCCACGATGTCCAGTTCACCCGGGTACTCTGCCCGAATCACCTTGACCACCTGCCGCCCGATCCGCCCGAAACCATTGATCCCGATCCGCGTTGTCATCGTTGCACCCTGGGTCTTGCTTGAGGCCCTGCTTGGCCGATGGTTAGCACGCCTATTTTGGCGACTCAGCCCGATCGAATTCCAAGGGACCGGTCTGTTCTTCAAGAAGTGCGATCAGACTGCCTGCCAGCTGGTCCGAATCGTGCCGCCATGGCCGCTGATGATCCACGAGGTCAGCGGAATAGGTGGGAACTCCCAGGAGTCCGTTCGCCGAGGCAAGCACCGCGACCGAAGGACCGACCAGCGGAAGATCCGTGCAATCGTTGGCCACTACGGTATCGACCAGACCCTCCCCCCCATGTTCACTTAGCGCGGTCCAATGATCCAGACAATCATAACGATCGGTCTCTCCCTGCTGGGTCGCCACATTGCACACGTAGACCCGAAAAGCCCGGCTCGCTCGGACCGCGTTGGCAATGTCCGGGACCAGCAGGTTTGGGAGCACGCTGGTATAGAGGCTGCCGGGTCCGATCACGATCATGTCGGCGTTCAGCAGGGCGTGGATTGCCTCGGGGAAG